>Ga0307416_100000719_pt1 | contig 17231 bp, 14 predicted proteins | sample DK1Cmetagenome_2_FD_203821 | JGI IMG/M metagenome (GOLD analysis project Ga0307416, IMG submission 203821) | Maize rhizosphere microbial communities from greenhouse at UC Davis, California, United States - DK15-C-3 | ecosystem: Host-associated > Plants > Roots > Rhizosphere > Soil | place...
CTTCGTCAACGGCGCCCAGATCATCGTCGACCAGTTCATCTCGGCCGCCGAGGACAAGTGGGGCCAGCGCTCCAGCCTGGTCCTGCTGCTCCCCCACGGATTCGAGGGCCAGGGGCCGGAGCACTCCAGCGCCCGCCTTGAGCGGTTCCTGGACCTCGCCGCCGAGGACAACATGCAGGTCGCCTACCCCTCGACCCCGGCCCAGTACTTCCACCTGCTGCGCCGCCAGGCCCTGCGGGCCAACCGCAAGCCGCTGGTGGTGATGACCCCCAAGTCGCTGCTGCGGCTGCCGGCGGCCCGGTCCACGGCCGAGCAGCTCACCGCCGGGCAGTTCTTCGAGGTCCTGCCCGACCCCGGGGGGCCGTCGCCCGAGCGGGTCCGGCGGGTCATGCTCGGCAGCGGCAAGGTGTTCTACGACCTGGCCAAGCGGCGCCACGACGGCGATCTGGACCAGGCGGCCATCCTCCGGGTGGAGCAGCTGTACCCCTTCCCGGCCCAGGCCCTGCGGGCCCAGCTGGACGCCTACCCGGACGCCGAGCAGGTCCTGTGGGTCCAGGAGGAGCCGGAGAACATGGGCGCCTGGCGGTACGTGCGGCTCAAGGCCGAGGAGGAGCTGGGGGTGCGGCTGGAGGCGGCCACCCGGGCCGAGGGCGCGGCCCCGGCCGCCGGCAGCCCGACCCTGCACGCCCAGGAGCAGCAGGAGCTACTCGACCGGGCCTTCGCCGGGCTATAGGGTAGTCGGCACCCCTGATCCGCGACCGATGGAGGTGCCGCCATGAAGGTTCGGGACGTGGCGAGCAGCGCGGTGGTGGCGGTGGGCCCGGCCCAGTCGCTGCGCGAGGCGGCCCAGCTGATGGCCAAGCACCGGGTCGGCTCGGCCGTCGTCCAGGACGCCGAGATGCTGGTCGGGATCCTCACCGAGCGCGACGTCCTGAACGCGGTCGCGGCCGCCGACGACCCCGAGACGGTCAGTGTCGAGCAGCTCATGACCCCCGACGTGGTCACCGTGGGGCCCGACTGGGACCTGATCGAGGCGGCCAAGGTGATGGCCGGCCGCCGCATCCGGCACCTGGTGGTCTACGACGGCGGCCAGCTCCTCGGGGTGCTGAGCGTCCGCGACGTCCTGCCCGCGGTCCTGGCGGAGTAGCCCCGGGCACGCCGTGGCCGACCGGCCGGGGCCAGCCGCGCGGGTGCTCGGCGACCTGGTGCTGGCCGACCAATCCTGCGCCAGCCTGCTCGCCACCTGGGCCAGGGCCGGGGGCGGGCAGTTCCCGGCCTGGCGGGCCAGCTTCACCGGGGCGGCACGTCCGGCCGGGCGGGCCGCCCGGGACGTGCCCGGGCTGCTCGGCTACCGCCACTTCCTGGCCGCCCTGGCCGACCTGCTCGACATCGACCCCGCCGAGGCCGGCGAGGAGCTGGAGCGTCAGGTGGTGGCCCGGCGCGACCAGCTCGCCGGGGCCGACCCGAGCGGGTACCTGCGGCTGCTGCTCGACCACGCCGGCATCGCGGCCCTGCTGGTCGACACCGGCGCCGGCGGCGACAAGGTCCTGAAGGCGGCCGAGCTGGAGCGGGCCGCCGACCGGCCGGCCCACGAGATCGTCCGCCTCGAGCCCCTGGCCGAGGAGCTGCTGGCCCCGGGGGCGCCCACCGCCCGGTCGCTGGCCCGGCTGGTGGCCGGGTTCGAGGAGCGGGTCGGGCTGGCGATGGAGCGGGGGGCGGTCGCCCTCAAGTCGATCGCCTCCTCCCGGGGCGGGCTGTGGCTGTTCACCGAGACCACCCAGGCCGACCGGCGCCGGGCCTTCACCAACCTCGACAAGGCCGCCCAGGCGGAGCGGTTCGACGACGCCGTGCTGCTGCCGTTCCTGGTCCGGCGGGCGGCCGAGCTGGCCGGGACCCGCCAGGTGCCCCTCCAGTTCGCCACCGGCGTCGGCGACGAGGACGTGTACCTGCCCCACGCCGACCCGGCGCTTCTGTGGCCGATGCTGCGCGACGCCCGCACCGAGGACACCCCGGTGGTCCTGCTCGGCTGCTACCCCTATGTCGGCGCCGCCGCCCACCTGGCCGGCACCTACCCGCAGGTCCACATGGACCTCTCCCCCGCCCTGGCCCTGGCCGAGCCGATCGCCGCCCGGATGGTGTCCGAGGCCCTCGGCCTGTGCCCGCCCGGCAAGCTCCTGGCCGGGTCGGGGGGCCGCGCCTACCCCGAGTCGCACTGGTGGGGCGCGACCGTCTGGCGCCGCGCCCTGGCCAGGGTCCTCCGCGCCGAGGTCGCCGCCGGCGGCCTGGACGACGCGGCCGCCCGCGACACCGCCCGCCGGGTCCTGGCCACCAACGCCACCCGCCTCTACCGCCTCTAGATGTGTTTCCCACCAAGGTTGTTGACGAGGACTGCCATCGGGGTGAGGCCGTCGAGCGAGGTGTGTGGTCGCCGGTGAGTGTAACGGCGCAGCCAAGGAGCCAAGGCGCGGCAGCGTTCGGCGTTGGAGCGGTACAGCCGGGCGTAGGCCCATTCATCGAGCAGGGTCTTGTTGAACCGCTCCACCTTGCCGTTGGTCTGGGGCCGGTAGCGGCGGGTGCGCTTGAGCTGGATCCCCAACCCAGCAGCGGTTTCAACGAAGGCGACCGACTCGGTGTAGGCCTTGGCGTTGTCGGTTAGCACCCGCTCGATCCGCACGCCGTGGTCGGCGAAGAAGGCGGCTGCCTGGACCAGGAACCGGGCCGCGGTCACACCGGTCTCATCGTCCAGGATCTGGCTGAAGGCGACCCGGGAGCGGTCATCGACGGCCGAGTGGACATAGTCGTAGCCGATGCCCCGGCCTCGGGCTGCCTGGGCCCGGCCGTGGGCGCGGTGGCCGCCCCCCTGGGGGATCCGGCCCAGCTTCTTGACATCCAGGTGGACCAGCTCCCCGGGCCGCTCACGCTGGTAGCGCACCACCACCCCGCTGGCCCGGTCGGTGTGGGCCAGGCGGCTCATGTGATGGCGGCGCAGCACCCCATAGACGGCGGAGCGGGCCATGGCCAGGTGGTAGCCGAGCCGGTGGGGGCCCTGGCGGCGACGTCGGCGGGCGACCAGGACCCGACGGACCTGGGCCGCGGGCAGGGCGTGGGGGCAGCGGTGGGGCCGCGAGGGCCGGTCGGCCAGCCCTGGCTGGCCTTCGGCGCGGTAGCGGGCAAGCCACTTGTAGGCGGTGGCCCGCGACACCCCCAGGCTCTCAGCCGCCTGGGCGGGCGGCCAGCCCAGCTCAGTGATGCGCTGGACCAGCAGCAGCCGACCGAACTCGGTCAGCCGCGCATTACGATGGGCCATGAGGGTCCCCTCCCGGCTCGAGGCTTCGACAACCCAAGCCGACCGAGGGGACCCTCAACTGTCAACTGCGATGATCCCGGTGGTGGTCGCGGTAGGGTCAACCCTCACGGGAACTACAGCTAGAACAGTGGTCATGTATCCGGCGCCGCATGCAGCGCCGAGGCGTTCGTGCAGCCAGGGGCCGTTGCGCGCCGCCCCCGGCGACCACCCAATCGCCTCAATCCCGGAGGCGTGACCGGTGTTCTAGCTCAGGAACGGGCCAGGCGCAGGACCCGCCAGCTTCCCTGCTGTCTCACCAGGATGCAGCGGTAGGTGGCGGCGCTGGCGCGGGTGGCGCGGACCGGGTGGCCAGCGCCGTTGACCAGGCGGGCCGGGGAGCGGCCGAGGCGGGCCACCACCACCCAGGTGCCGTTGCCGAGGCGGTGGGCGCTGAAGACCTTGACCGGCAGGCGGAGGCCGTCCAGGCGGCTGCCGCTGCTGCGCAGCCGGGCGATCTCGGCCCGGTCCCTGGCCAGGCCGGACGCGCCCGGGGCGTAGACCGAGGCCAGCAGGCCCTGGTCGCGTTCGCGCAGGGCGATCTCGCGCAGGAGCATCAGCTCCTTGAAGCGGCTGACCATCCGGTCCCGGACGACCTCGGCCGTGGACGCCGCGGCGACGGCGGTGGACTCCGGCTCCTGGGCGGGGTCGGCCGCCGGGGCCGGGCGGCGGGTGGCGACCACCCCGAGAGCGCCGGCCACGAACAGGCCCACCAGGACGACGGCGACGAAGGTCAGGCCGACGGCGCTCTCGGCGCTGCGGCCGTACGACGGGCCGGGATCGGTCTGCATACCAGGAAAGTTCGCGCGGGGACCAAGGCATGCTACGACGTGGAACAAACCATGACAATCACCCGCGGCCGCCGATCAGGGCGAACCGGCGGTCCGATCCGGCCGCGCGTCGAGCCGGCGCTCGGCGGCCAGGCGCCCCAGCCCGACCTCGTCGTGGACGACGAAGCGCATGGACTCGGCGATCGCCCGGTGCCCCGCCTCCTCCTCCACCAGGCGGTGCATCTCCTGGGCGACCAGGCGGTAGGCGGGATGGCCCTGGGGGGTGGAGCGGAGCTCGGCCAGGTGCATCAGCTCGCGGGCGTTCATGGTCATGGCGAACCGGATCCGGTGGGCCAGGCCGACGGCGTAGGGGGCCTGGGCCGGGAACCGCGGGACCAGGGCGTCGTAGAGGCCGGCCGAGGCGGCCATGGCGTCCTGGAACGACCTGCCCAGCCCGGCCTCGGCGACGTCGCCGGGCAGGTCGTAACCGAGGGCCGGGGTGAGCGGCTGCCAGACGATGGTGCACATCCGGTGCCGCTGGAGGTCCCGGAAGGCGCCGTAGTCGGCGACCACGTCGAAGGTGTAGACGGCCCGCTCGAAGGCCCGGCCGGGCCGGTGGCGGCGGTTGCGCCGCTCGCCGACGTAGGCGGCCAGCAGCCGGGCCCGCTCCTCGGCCCCTAGCCGGGCGACCCCGGCGGCGACCTCGGGCTCGCCGGCGCCGGTGTGGGGGTAGGCGGCGGCGGTCAGGACCTTGTCCTCGCCGGCCGGGTCGAACTCGGTCAGCCGCACCGACGGGCCGGGCTGGGAGGACGGGGGCAGGTCGCCGAGCACGGCCTCGACCACCTTGGCGGTCTCGGCGGCCGTCTCGGCCAGGTAGCGGGACCAGGCGACCCCGCGGTCCTCGCGGTCGACCCGGTGCAGGAACGCCGGGATCACCTGGCGAAGCTCCTCGAGGAGCAGGTCGGCGTAGCCGCGGGCCTCGGGCAGGGCCGAGGCCCGCAGCCGCAGCAGCAGCGCCTCGTACGCCTGCCCGGTGGCGAAGATGCCCAGGTTGGAGGTGGTGGCGGCCGGCAGCAGGCCGCGCAGGCCGTCCAGGGCCCGGGCCTTGACGGCCCGGCGCCAGGCGGCCTCGCTGGACTCGGGCTCGTGCGGCACGACCCGGGCCAGGTGGTCGGTCAGGGCCGGGAGGAGCTCGGCGTAGGTGGCGAACAGCCCGTCCATGACCCGCCGGTACTCCGGCCCGAGGTCGCTGGCCTCGACGTCGGGGTCCAGGTGGTAGCGCCAGCGGCCCCCCGGCCGGTCGGCGTAGGAGACATACCGGGTCGACTGCTCCAGGTAGGCGGCCAGCCGCCCCCATTCCAGCAGCTTGGTGAGGACGTTGGAGGCCTGCTCGCAGGCCACGTGGGCCCCGCCCAGCTGGGCGACCGAGTCGTCGCCGTAGTCGAGGAATACACGCTCGTACAACGCATTGGCCCTGGACACGCCGACCAGGTTCGCCTCATCGACCGGGGGGGCTGAAAGCGCCCCCCCGGACCTGCCCCGCTCGACCTCGGTGGCGAACTCGTCCAGGAACAGCCGCCGCAGGGTCTTGCCCGAGCGCGAGTAGCGGGCGAACAGGGCCCCCTTCACCGTCTCGGGCAGGTTGCGCAGGGCGAACACCGGCCGGTCGAGGTTGGTCACGTACGGGGCCAGGCGGGCCCGCTCCTCGTCGGTGAACTCCTCCACCCAGTACTCGGGCCGGGTGGTCACGACAGCCCCAGCAGCGGCTCGAGGCCGACGGTGAGCCCGGGCCGGGTGGTGACGGCCTGGACGGCCAGCAGCACCCCGGGCATGAACGAGGACCGGTCAAGCGAGTCGTGGCGCAAGGTCAGGACCTCCCCCTGGCCGCCGAAGATGACCTCCTGGTGGGCGACCAGCCCGGGCAGCCGGACCGAGTGGACCCGGACCCCCTCGACGTCCCCGCCCCGGGCCCCGGGCACCGACTCGCTGGCCGGGCCCCGGCCCTCGGGTCCGCGGGCGGCGGCGATCGCCCGGGCGGTGCGCAGGGCGGTGCCCGAGGGGGCGTCGGCCTTGCCCTGATGGTGCAGCTCGATGACCTCGGCGGCCGGGTAGAAGCGCCCCGCCACGGTGGCGAAGTGCATGGCCAGCACGGCCCCGAGGGCGAAGTTGGGCGCCCACACGGCGTTGCCGTGGTCGGCCTTGCCGGCCAGGTTGCCCAGGTCGTCCATGACCTCCGGGGGGAGCCCGGTGGTCCCCGAGACCAGGTGGACGCCCTCGCCCAGCAGCCCCTCGACGGCCGCGGCGGTGGCCTCGGGACGGGAGAAGTCGACCACCACCTCGGCCTCGGCGGCCAGCAGCTCGGAGAGGTCCTCGCCGACCACCAGCCCGTCGGGGGCGCCGGGGACCAGCTCGCGCAGGGGCCGGCCGACGCCGGTGGCCCGGGCGACCACGGCGACCAGGTCCAGGTCGGGCGCGTCCAGCACCGCCTTGCAGGTCGCCCGCCCCATCCGGCCCGTCGCCCCCAGCACCCCGACCCGCACCGGCCGCCTCCTTCGCCCGTCGCCTGCCGACCGCACGCAGGATAGCCGGTCGCGGCGACCGGCTCGGGGACGGTCCGGGTTGCGGGCGCTCCGATTGGTTACGCTGTTGTCATGCTGGACCTGGTCGACAACGAGGCCGTCGTGCTCGCCGTGCTCGGCGACCGCTACCGGCTGCCGGTCGGGCGGCTGGCCCCCGGGAAGGTCGCCGTGGAGGCGGCGGCCCAGCCGGGCATGCCGGTGCGGGCCCTGGCCCGCGGCGGCGGCGCCGTGGTCGCGGTCGACCCGGCCTGGAGTCGGCGGCTCGGCCAGCACCTGGACGGGCCAGGCTCGCTCGACCCCGCCCTGGACGCGGTGGCCGCGGCCGCCGGCGGGCGGCACTTCTCCTGGGTCGCCCGCACCGGGGTGGCCGTCCCGGCCCCGGCGGTCGAGGTCACGGTGCTGGAGGCCACCGACCCGCGGCTGCCGGAGTGGGTGCTCGGCCACTTCACCGGCGAGGCCTGGGTGGTCCTGGACGACGACGGCCGGGTGCTGTCGACCGCGGTCCTCAAGCGCTACGACGACCGCCTGCGGGAGATCTCGGTCGGCACCGCCGAGGCGGCCCGGGGCCGCGGCCTGGCCAAGGCCGTGACCGCCGCCGCCGCCCGGGCCGTCCTGGCCGAGGGCCGGGCCGTCCTCTACAACCACGACGCCGAGAACCACACCTCGGCCCGGGTCGCCGAGTCGGTCGGCCTCTACGAGTTCGGCCGCTGCCACGCCGTGGTCACCGACCGGGACCCGGGGTCAACCTAGGCCTGAGGTTGAGGATGGGTCCGCGGCGGACGAACCTGGCCCTCCTGGTCGTCCTCGTCGCCGCCCTGGCCACCGGCGGCCTGGCCTTCGCGGCCGGGACCGGCTGGGGCCGGCCGGTGGTGGTCGCCCATGCCGCGGCCGGGCTGGCCGTGCTGGTGCTGGCCCCCTGGAAGTCGGTGGTCGTGCGCCGCGGGCTGGCCCGGCGGGCCGGTGCCGGCCCCTGGGTGTCGGTCGCGTTCGGGGTCCTGGTGCTGGCCGCGGTGGCCGCCGGGGTCGCCCACGCCACCGGTGCCCTGGCCGGTCTCGGGCCGTTGAGCGCCCTGCAGGTCCACGTGGGCGCGGCCCTGGGCGGGGTCCCCCTGCTGGTCTGGCATACCGTGGCCAGGGGCGGGGCCAGGGCCCGCCGCACCGACCTGTCCCGGCGGGCCCTGCTCCGGGCGGGCGCGGTCGCCGCCGGGGCCGGCCTGGCCTTCCTGGCCGTGGAGGGCGCCACCCGCCTGGCCGCCCTGCCCGGGGCCCGCCGCCGCTTCACCGGGTCCCTCCCGGTGGCCGCGACCCTGGCCGACCCCGCCCGGATCCCGGTGACCCAGTGGCTGGACGACCGGGTCCGGGTCCTCGACCCGGCCGCCTGGCGCCTGCGGGTCCGGGCCGGGGACGCCACCCGCGAGTGGACCTACGACGAGCTGGCCGGGTTCGGCGACCGGGTCGAGGCGGTCCTTGACTGCACCGGCGGCTGGTACGCCCGCGCCGCCTGGGAGGGTGCCCGGCTCGACCGCCTGCTCCCCGCCGGCACCCTGGAGGACGGCGGCACGGCCAGCCTGGTCGTCGCCTCGGCCACCGGCTACCGGCGCCGCCTCCCCCTGGCCGACGCCCGCACCCTGCTCCTGGCCACCCGCCTCGGCGGCCGCCCCCTGAGCGCCGGCCACGGCTTCCCGGCCCGCCTGGTCGCCCCCGGCCGCCGCGGCTTCTGGTGGGTCAAGTGGGTGACCTCGATCGAGCTCGACCCGGCCCCTTGGTGGCGCCAGCCGCCGTTCCCGCTCACCTGATCCGGGCCGGCTGCAACCTTTCGGCCGGCCCACGGGGTCAAGTTGACGAGCAAGGAGACGCCGTGGCCGTCGACGAGGTCGAGTTCCGCGAGTTCTTCGCCAGCCAGTACGTCCGGTTGTGCTGGTTGGGCCGGCTGCTGACCGGCGACCAGGCCGAGGCCGAGGAGCTCGCCCAGGAGGCGCTGGCGCGGACCTGGTGGCGCTGGATGGTCCACCGCCCCGACGACCCGGCCGCCTACGCCCGCAAGGTCCTGGTCAACCGCCGCCGCTCGCTGCTGCGCCGCGCCGGCGTCGAAGCCCGGTTCCTGGCCAGGACCCGGGCCGAGGTGGTCCCGCCGCCCGGTGACGAAGCGGCGATGGTCCTCTGGGAGGCCGTCCAGGACCTCCCGTCCCGCCAGCGGGCGGTCCTGGTCCTCCGCTTCCACGAGGACCTCACCGAGGCCGAGGTCGCCCGCGTCCTCGGCCTCCCCCTGGGCACGTCAAGTCCCTGGCCCACCGCGGCCTGGCCCGCCTGCGGCAGCGGCTCGGAGCATCCGACCTCGATCCGACCAGGGCCACCCGGAGGGAGGCGCCATGACCCCGGAACCCCAGCTCGAAGACCGCCTGCGGGCCGCCCTCGGCCGCCCCCAGGGCGCCGCCTGGCCCGACGAGCGCGGCGCCTTCGACCGGTTCCTCGGCCACCGGAACCGGCGCGGCCGCATCCTCGCCGGCCAGGCCGCCGTGGTCATGATCGTCGCCCTTGCCCTGGCCGTGGTCACGCCCCGCCTGCTCCCCGGCGGCTCCCTGGCCCCCGTGACCCCGCTGGCCCCGGGCCGGGTCCTGCGGGCGCCGAACGGTGGCTTCGAGGTCGCCATCCCGGCCGGCTGGGCCCGGAACAACCGGATGCTCGTGGGCGCCTTCGGCGACACCGGCTCCGGCGTCGCCCTGCGCCCCGAGCGGCGGGCCGCCGACACCATGGTGGTGGTCTCCACGGCCGTCCTGAGCCCGGCCCAGTACCCCGGGGTCGTGCCGGGCCCCGACCCGGCGCCGGCGGTCACGGCCGACCCGTTGACCGTCCGCCTGGACGACGCCGGCAGCCCGCTCGGCCGGGGCCGCCGGTCCGACGGGCGGCCGTATGTGTGGCAGACCCGGCTGGCCCCCGGCGAGGTCGCGAAGTACGCCGTCGCCTGGCCGTACCGGTGCGACCCGGGCCAGGCCTGCCCGCCGGCGGCCCGCTGGCGGGTCCTGCTCGTCTCGGGGAGGACCGCCGAGGGGCCGGCCACCGGCGAGCGGGTCCTGCGGGTGGTGCGGCGGATCGTCGAGGAGGCCCGGCCGGTCACCAACGCCCTCCCCGGCGGCGCCCCCGGCGCGGTCGACCTGAACGTCCCGCCGGCCACGGGCCGGTGGCTGCTCGGCAGCGGCGGCACCGGCCAGGGCGCCTGGCGGGCCTCTGTCCGCCAGGGCCGCTCCGAGGACGTGTTCGAGCTGGCCTTCCCCAGCCGGCAGACCAGGCCGGGGATGGGCGTCCACGCCGAGGACATCGAGCCGGGCTTCCTGGCCAACGGCGAGCTCGGCGTCTTCCGCGACTGCCTCTCCTGGCTGTCCCCGCAGGTCGGGCTGATGTCGGGCCCGGTCCCGGAGAACGTCACCACCGTCCGGATCGAGCTGGCCGGCCGGCCGCCGATCACGGTCAGGGCCTTCGGCCACGACCGGCCGGCCCGCTGGGCCGCCTACGTCAGCCCGCCGCTGCCCCGCGGCACCCGGGTGACCAGGGTGCTGGCCCTGGACGGGGCCGGCCGGACCGTGGCCGAGTCCGAGCACGACCCCACCCTGAGCCACCCGGTCTGCCACGTCTTCCGCTGAGGCGGCGAGGGCGATGGCGACCCAGACTAGCGGCGGCCGCGGAAGGTCCGCCGGAGGTCGTCGACCCACTGGTCGGGGATCTCCCAGGGGATGAAATGGCCGCCGTGGTCGTGGGCGGTGAGGTTGACCAGGTTGTACCAGCCGGCCCGGTCGCTCTCGAGGAAGTGCTGGACGCGCCGGTCGGTGCTGACGCCTGGGGGGTTCTCGTAGCCGACGAAGGTGATGCCGGTCGGGGCCTCGATGGCCGGCTGGCGGTCATGCGACGGTGTCCAGGGGTAGCGGTTGTTGTTGGCATAGGTGCGGATCGAGGTCCCGATCGAATTGGTCACCCAGTAGATGGTGGCGTGGGTGCACAGGTCGTCCTTGGAGAAGACGGTCTCGACGTCGCCGCCGTTGTCGCTCCAGCTCGCCCAGCGTTCCAGGATCCAGGCGAGCATCCCGGCGGGCGAGTCGGACAGGCCGTAGGCAAGGGTGCTCGGGGCGAGCACGTGGGCGGCCAGGTGGACGGCGAACCGCCTCTCGAACGCCACGACCTGGGCGCGGACGTCGGCGGGCAGGTTGTCGGGGATGGGCCGGCCGCCGCTCAGGTCCCAGGCCCGGTCGCCGTTGAACAGCGTCAGCTTCTGGCCCGAGCCGATGTGGATGCCGTAGAGCTCGGCGGCGTACTTGTGCCCGAGCTGCCCCGTCACCAGGGCGCCGACGTCGCAGCCACCGGCCGCGTACCGCTCGTGGCCGAGGATGCCGGTCATGAGGGTGTGCCAGAGGTCGGCGACCTTCCAGAAGTTCATGTCCGGATGGCCGGGCAGCAGGGTCGAGAACCCGAAGCCGGGGAACGAGGGAACGATCACCTCGAACGCCTCGGCCGCATCGCCGCCGTGGGCGGCCGGGTCGGCCAGGGCGTCGACAACCTTGGCCCAGTGCCAGAACGTCCAGGGCCAGCCGTGGGTGAGGATCAGCGGCGTCGGGGCCGGGCCGACCCCGGGCCGGCGCATGAAGTGCACCGGCACCCCCTCGACCTCGACCCGGTAGTGCTCATAGGCGTTGATCGCGGCCTCGGCCCTGCGCCAGTCGAAGGCGCTTCGCCAGTAGCCGACGAGCTCCCGCAGCCAGCCGCGCTCCACCCCGTAGTAGCCGTCCTGGTTGCCGGCGTCCTCGGGCCAGTGGGTCAGCTCCAGACGCCGCCGGAGGTCGGCCAGCGCCGCGTCGGGCACGTGGATCGGACTCGGCTCGAGCGGGAACGGCATCGTCAGACCGTGCGGCATAGCCCGACCTCCTCGACGCCCGGCAGGGCCAGCACCTGGTACAGCCGTACCAGGTCGCCCTCGGTGTACTCGCGGTGGTCGGCGGGGCTGCGCTCGCTTGGCGACAGCAGGCCGATGCTGTCCCAGTGGTGCAGGGTGCGGACGGTCAGCCCGGCGGCCTCGGCGACCGCGCCGACCTTCATGGTCCTCGTCTCGTCCATGGGCCCAGCCTGCACCCTGACGTCACGTCAGGTGCAAGCCCCAGTCTCGGGTGGGGCGGAGGAGCTGACTTCGGCGCTTCGCGCTGTCACGATTGCCGGTATGGCAGTGCACGACGTCATCGGGCGCGAGCCGGAGCTCGGCCTGCTGTCCGCCTTCCTCGACCGTTCGGTCGACGGGCCAGCCGGATTCGTGATCGAGGGCGAGCCGGGGATCGGAAAGTCGACGCTCTGGCTCACGGCGGTCGCAGCGGCACGCGAGCGAGGCCTGCTGGTGGTCTCGTCGCGACCGGCGGAGGCCGAGCGGGGCCTCACCCACGTCGGGCTGGGCGACCTGTTCGAGGACGCCCTCGCGGACGTCGCTCCGCTGCTCTCGACGCCGAGGCGCCGTGCGCTCGAGGTTGCGCTCCTGCGCGAGGAGGCCGCGGACGATCCGGTTGACCACCGCGCGCTCGGCGTGGCCGTCCGCGACGTGCTGCACCTGCTCAGCGAGGGGAAGCCGATGCTGGTGGCGGTCGACGACGTCCAGTGGCTCGACCCGCCCTCGTCGAGCGCGCTCGCGTTCGCGCTGCGAAGACTTGCCGCCAGTCCGGTCCGCGTGCTGCTCGCCCGTCGGCTCGTCGAAGGCGCCGAGCGGTCGGGGCTGGAGCAGGCGCTGCATGCGGAGCGCGTCGAGCGGCTGCGGGTGGGGCCGCTCGGCGTCGGGGCGCTCCATCGGCTCCTGGACGACCGCTTCGGGAGACCCTTCGCCCGCCAGACGCTGCTCCGCATCCACGAGCGGTCGGGTGGCAATCCCTTCTTCGCGTTGGAGCTGGCACGCGTGCTCGGCGGGGACATCGACCCGCTCGAGCCGCTCCCGGTTCCGGAGACGCTGGACGAGCTCGTCCGCGCAAGGCTCGCCGGACTTCCCGCGGCGACGCGTGACGCGCTCGCGCTCGCCTCGGCACTCGGGACGCCGTCGGCGTCGCTCCTGGAGCGGGCGGGGGCCACGGCCGACGCGCTCGCGCCGGCGGCCGCCGCCCACGTGATCGAGCGCGAGAACGGCTCGATCCGCTTCACCCACCCGCTGCTGTCGTCGGTGCTCTACGGCGACCTGGGAGCCCAGCGCCGGAGCGTTCACCGACGCATCGCGGCGATCGTCGACGACCCGATCGCCCGCGCCCGTCACCTCGCCCTGTCGGCGGACGCGCCCGACGCCGAGATCGCCGCCGTGCTCGACGACGCAGCGACGCTCGCGGTCGAGCGCGGGATCGCGGCGGTCGCGGCCGAGCTCGCCGAGCAGGCGGTCCGGCTGACGCCGTCGGAGGCAGGCGAGCAGCGACGCGGTCGAGCCCTGGCCGCGGCTCGTGCGCATCGGGCCGCCGGAGAGTGGACCCGCGCCCGCACGATCCTCACCGACCTGCTGGCAGAGGGCGACATCGGTCCCCTGCGCGCCGAGGCGCTCGCCCTCCTCGCCGAGTTCGAGGGCCTCGACCGGGCGGTCGCGCTGCTCGAGCAGGCCCTGCGCGAGTCGCGATCGAGGCCGAGGCTGCAGATGCGCGTCCAGTGCCGGCTCGCGTGGGCGACGCGGTTCAAGAAGGGCTTCGGCGGAGCGCTCGAGCACGCCCGGGCAGCGCTCGAGCTCGCCGACGAGCTCGACGACGACGCGCTCCGGGTCGATGCGCTCGCCATCCTCACCTTCCTCGGCTGCGCCGTCGGGGATCCCGAGGCACCGGCACACGCCGCACGGGCACATGAGCTTGCGACCGCCATCGGCGACCCGGTGCTGCTGGACAAGGCGAACGGTGCGGTCGCGGACGTGCTCGAGGTGCGCAGGAGCCTCGAGGAGGCCCGTGCGCTCCTGGAACGCAAGTACAAGCAATGGCATGAGCACGACGAGCTGTTGGCCGCGGACGCGCTTGACGCACTTGCCTATGTCGAGCTGTGGGGCAACCGCTGGCAGCTCGCGGCCGGGTACGCCGATCGTGCCTACGAGCTCCATGTCCAGTACGGGCTCGAGGTGCCATGGATCCACCTGCCGATCGCCGTGATCGCCGCCCATCGCGGCCAGCTCGAGCTCGCCCGCGCCCACTCGGAGCGATCCCTGCAGCTCGGAGAGGAGCAGATCGGGCTGCACACGCCCGTGCACCTGGGGACGCTGGGGGTCGTCGCCCTCCAGGACGGCGATCCGCACGCGGCCATCGACTGGTTCGGCAGGTCAGAGTCGACGACCACTAGGCTCGGCTGGGGTGAGGCGGGCAAACGCTGGTGGGTGCCCGACCACGTCGAGGCGCTGCTCGCGCTCGATCGGCCGGACGACGCCGACCGCGTCCTCGACGCATGGGAGGCGGATGCGCGACGACTCGAACGCGACTGGGTGCTCGCGCACGTGACGCGCTGCCGTGGTCTCGTGGCGGCCGCGCGGGGAGACGTGTCCGAGGCCGCCTCGCTCCTCGAGAACGCGGTCACCCAGCACGAGACGGTCGGCGACGCCTTCGGGCGGGCCCGCGCGTTGCTCGCGCTCGGCGTGGTCCGCCGGCGCGAGCGTCAGAAGCGCGCCGCCCGGGACGCGATCGGCGCGGCCCTCGGCGAGTTCGAGTGGCTCGGCGCGGCGGCCTGGATCGAGAAGGCCCGCGCGGAGCTCGGCCGGATCGGCGGGCGCACCCGCGAGGAAGGCCTGACAGCCGCGGAGCGCCGCGTCACGACGCTCGTGGCCGAAGGTCGCACCAACAAGGAGGTCGCCGCCGCGCTGCTCCTCGGCGAGCGGACGGTGGAGACGCACCTGTCCCACGTGTACGCCAAGCTCGGCGTGCGTTCGCGGGCCGAGCTCGCGCGACGGTTCCGGCCGGACGAGCAAGGTTCAGGGGAACCCACGATTTCAAGCTGAGCACAACCGCCTACCGTCGGCCGGGTGCCGAGCTACCTCGCCGAGACGGAGGCACCGTGAAATCGAAACTGGCCCTTCTTGTCGTGCTCCTGGGGGTGGTCGCGTTCGCCGGCGCCGGGCTCGGTGCCGACGCACCGCCGCCGACGCAGTGCGCGCCCGCCGCCAAGTACCCTGCCGCGACGACACCGGTCGCATTCTGGAGCACCGAGGCCCGGTGCGCGATCGTCCCTGCCGGCCCTGGCGGCATCTTCGGTTCGGAGAACTTCGGCAACAAGTTCCCCGGCGAGGCGGCCGTGTACATGGGCATCGTCCACGTCGCGATGTATGACGCCGCGGTGGCCCTCGACGGCGGCTACCGGCCGTACGTGCCCACGCCCGCCGCGCCCGCGGACACCACTCCCGAGGCCGCGATCGCGACCGCAGCCTACGACACGCTCACCGGCCTGCAGCCGCAGCTTGGCGCCGACCAGACCATCCTCGACGGCGACTACAGCGCGTACCTGGCCGCCATCCCCGACGGCACAGCGGTGGAGAAGCGGGCCAAGCGGCACGGGATCGCGGTCGGCCGGCAGGTCGCGCAGGCGATCCTCGCCCTGCGGGCGAACGACGGCCGAGAGCTCAACCCCACGCTCGCGGACCTCGACCCGCCCGCGCCCGGCCCCGGCGTCTGGCAACCCGCGCCCGGCGTGGTGCTCGGCCTTCGCCTGCCCGGAATCAAGCCCCTGGCGCTCACCAGCGCATCCCAGCTCCGGCTCGAGGGCCCGTATCCCCTGGCCAGCCGGAAGTACGCGGAGGACCTCAACCAGGTCAAGGAGCTCGGTCGCCTCGACAGCACCGTGAGGACCCCGGAACAGACGAGCCAGGCCCAGTTCTGGACCGACCACGACCTCAGGCAGTGGAACGACGGCATGCTCCGCCTCGCCGCCGCGCACCGGCTCGACCTCGTGCGGACGGCGCGGATGCTGGCGATGGCCCACGTGGCCGGGGGCGACGGCATGATCGCCTGCTTCGACACCAAGTACCACTACTGGTTCTGGCGCCCCTACCAGGCGATCCCGCTGGCCGACACCGACGGCAACCCGAAGACGGTGGCCGACCCGAGCTGGACGCCGCTCGCCACGACGCCGAACTTCCCCGAGTATCCCTCGGCGCACGCCTGCCACAGCACCGCCGTCGTCACGGCCCTCGACGCCTTCTTCGGCACCGACAAGGTCCCCTTCACGCTCGACAGCCGCGCCACACACACGACCCGGGAGTACCAGCGGCTCCACGACGTCGTGAAGGACGTCGACCAGGCGCGGGTTCTCATCGGCTTCCACTTCCTCAGCTCCGACCTGCGAGGCTCGAGGCTCGGGAGCAAGGTCGGCCGCTACGTCACCCACCACTACTTCCGGCGGTCGGGCTCGGCCGTCCAGTCCTCGACGGCCGCTTCCTCCAGCGCCTCCACGGGGGCGCCGCGGCCGTCGTAGGCACCGGGGATCGGGGCGGGGCCGGCCTCGGCAAGGTCGACGGCCTCGGCGGCGGACTTGGCCACCTGGAACAGGGCGCCCTCGCCGAGGGGGGCGAAGCCCTGGTCGACCATGTCGGCGACCATCGACAGGAACGGGTCCCAGTAGCCGACCACGTTCACCAGGACGATCGGGCGTTCATGGAGGCGCAGCTGGCGCAGGGTGAGGACCTCCAGCAGCTCCTCCAGGGTGCCGAAGCCGCCGGGGAGGGCGACGAAGGCGTCGGCGCGGGCGTCCATCTCGGCCTTGCGCTCGCGCATGGTGGTGGTGACCAGCAGTTCGTCGGCCGGGTCGTAGGCCAGCTCGCGGTCGACCAGGCCCTGGGGGATGACCCCGACCACGGTGCCGCCGTGGGCGTGGACCGCGCGGGCGACCTCGCCCATCAGGCCGACGTTGCCGCCGCCGTAGACCAGCCGGTGGCCGCGCTGGGCCAGCTCGGCGCCGAGGTCGCGGGCGGCGGCGCGGTAGACCCCGGGGAGGCCGCCGGCCGAGGAGCAGAAGACGCAGACCGACAGGGTCACGAGGCGTACTGCGCGAGCCCGTCGTCGTCGAACGGCCCGATCAGGGCCAGGGCGCGGGGGCCGCTGCCGAGGACCTCCTTGGCCACGGCGCGCACGTCGGCGTCGGTGACGGCGTCGACCCGGCGGATGACCTCGTCGACCGAGAGGATCTCGCCGTGGATGAGCTCGGACTTGCCCAGGCGGGTCATGCGGCCGGAGGTGTCCTCCATGCCCAGCACCAGCGACCCCTCCAGGTGGCCCTTGCCCCGCTCCAGCTCGGCCTCGGTGAGGCCGTCGGCGACCACCCGCTCGAGCTCGTCGCGGACGATGGCCAGCACGTCGTGGATGCGCTTGGGCGCGGCCCCGGCGTAGACCGAGAACGAGCCCGTCTCGGTGTACTGGGCGGCGTAGGAGTAGATCGAGTAGACCAGGCCGCGCTTCTCGCGGACCTCCTGGAACAGCCGCGAGCTGACCCCGCCGCCGAAGGCGACGTTCAGCACCCCGAGGGCGAAGCGGCGCGGGTCGGCCCGGGACAGCCCGCGGCCGCCCAGGACCACGTGGGCCTGCT
>Ga0307416_100000720_pt1 | contig 17228 bp, 17 predicted proteins | sample DK1Cmetagenome_2_FD_203821 | JGI IMG/M metagenome (GOLD analysis project Ga0307416, IMG submission 203821) | Maize rhizosphere microbial communities from greenhouse at UC Davis, California, United States - DK15-C-3 | ecosystem: Host-associated > Plants > Roots > Rhizosphere > Soil | place...
TGACTGAGGCGATGGCGATGGATCACGCCAAAGACAAGATTAGAGTGAACTGCATCTGCCCGGGACCAATGCGAACGCCGATGGTGGACACATCGACGCCAGAGAAATTGGCCCGCTACAGGACTCGCGTTCCCCTTGGACGAATTGGCGAGCCTGATGACGTGGCGTATGCAGCATTGTATCTGGCGTCAGATGAAGCTTCCTACGTGACTGGAGCGATATTACCGGTCGACGCGGGAATGCGCTTGACCGGGCCTTGATCGGGAGAGTTCGGTTCTGAGACATCTGCGGTGTTCACTCCTTGCTGGCGAATTTGCGCCTTACCCAGATCGTTCCCAAAATGCTGACGACCACTAAGGCAGCCACGAGGACAAAGCTACCGAATCCTGGATTACGGATCGCGCTCTGTAACTGGTGCGCGAACAGGTTGGTGAGGATTATCCCGGGCGCCAGACCGAGTAGCGATCCAAAGATGTAATCCCGAACGGGTACTCGAAACGCGCCGGAGATTATATTGACCACCGTGAATGGCGCGATCGGAATGGCGCGCAACGCTGCCACAGCCAAAATTCCCGTTTGCGTGATCTTCCGTTCCAGCGCGTTCCATCTAGCTCCGGTCAATTGCCGGATGAAATCGCTACCGAGAAAATAGCCCATGGCGTAAGTCACCCCTGCGCCGATCATGCATCCGATAAACGAATAAATAATTCCCTCGACCGGGCCGAACACTAGGGCGGTAGCGAGGATTAATATCGTAATCGGAAGCGAGATAATACTACCGAAAAAGTAGGCGCCAAGAATGATCGATACACGCGATGGGTTGGTTCGCAGCGCTATCGCCCATGCGGTAATTTTGCCGATGTCGATCTGATTAGCGAGCGGCGTCCAACGCCAGGCCGCCGCCATCCCGAGAAGCGCCACGAGAACTCCGCCCGCGATCCATGTTCGCCGCCGTGAGCCGGTCGCATATCGTTGAATGTGTTCGGTCCTCACCGTCTCACTATCGCATGAAAAGATTGGGCAGCCATCAGCGGCCCTGACGAAGATAATGGTTTTCCCTTGCTTTCTGTATAGCAAATAACTGCGCGTGATTCAGACGGAACATCAGACCATCTCGCGCCAGTAAAGCGAACGCGACCAGGCCGACTTCCATTTCAACTAGCCGAATTAGATACTCCCGAGCTCTGTCGTTTCGTGGACAAACGGACTTGAATGAACTAAACAAAAACCAATCACGTCCGAGAGGAGCACGGATATGAGCACAGGGCTGCTTTGCGAGCAGCCACGCCGGTTGTGGCGATGAGCGCAGCAAATCGGCAGATTCGCAGGTGATGGATTGGCGAATATCCTGGAGAGAAATTTGCCGTCGGCTCTAAAGGCAATCAACCAAAGTTTCCCGCGCGTCATTTCCCGGAAAACACCGAGAATGGAACCCGAGCACGGTTCGATGACATGGAATTGATGCTGACTCCGCTATGGTGGTTTAGGCCGCGGGTATTTCTATAAACATCGTTAACGGATCATCCTAGATCACGAGATTCATTATAAGTCGGAACTCAAGTTACCCATGACTCTGCTTCTTCAGCTTTTGCTGTCCTGGCGCTTTCGTCGCACGCAGCATGGGCCGGCGAACTAACAGGCGCTGGCTTGTGGGAAACTATCGACGATCACACCGGCAAGCCGCGGGGACTGGTCGAATCACCGAGGTGAACGGCCAATATCAAGGAAGATTAGAGAAGACGTTTCCGCAGCTTGGTGAAGATCCCAATCCGAAGTGCGATATGTGCAGCGGTTCGCGCCGGCATCAGCCGGTGATTGGCATGACGATCTTGTGGGGTCTGACCAAGCAGGGCGAGGAGTATCAAGGTGGCGAAATTTTGGATCCGGAGAATGGCAAGACCTACCGGGCTAAGATGAAGCTGGAAGACGGCGGCAAAACCTTGCATGTGCGCGGCTTCATCGGGATTTCTTTACTAGGTCGAACGCAAGTCTGGATAAGAGAGGAATGAGCCAGATCGAAGCAGCCTGTATTCGTGCTAGATTTATCTTTGTTGGTGCCGGTTCACGCACTGAAGGCATGGAACCAGTATAAAGAGAAGGCCAGTTGGGAGGCGCATCATGCCCGAGAAAAAAACTCTCAGAAGAGCGCGCAAAGCCAAGCGCGAAGGCAAGGCTCCGTCCACCCAAGCAGGGGAGTTCGTCCGGGAAGAGATCGAGCACGTGCGCCGGGGCAAGCACGGTGCGCGCTCGACAAAGCAGGCGATTGCAATTGGTCTCTCCAAGGCGCGGCGAGAAGGTGTGAAGCTCCCGCCCCCGGCTAGAGGGAAGACGTCGGCGGCGACCCGGAAGAAAGCCGCGGCCGATCTTAAAACCGGACGGAAAAAGAAACCAACCTCGAAAAAGCGCTCGCAGGCATCTTCAAAGGCGCTGCGCCGTGAAGGCCGCCGCGCCGCTTCGAAAAAATCATTATCGCGACAGGCCAAGAAGGCGCGCTAACGGAAGTGCTTCGAGTTCGAGCAACCTCTAATCGAGCCGCGACGTAGGCTACCGTCCTGCAGGTGCGTTTGTTGTTTGTCGCCTGAAGCTGAAGAGTTTCCTAACCTCAACGTAATTTACGTTATCCGGACACATGAATGAAGATGCTTGTGCTCTATTTGATCGCCGCAATCATGTACGTCACCGGCGGCGCACTTATGAAGTATTCCCAGGGATTGACGCAGACTTTGCCCACCCTGGGCCTGACGGCGCTGTTCAGCGCGGGGGCTTTGATACAAGCGCGGGCCATGCGATACGAACAGCTTGGCTCCAGCTATGCACTAGTTTTAGGCCTCGAAGCGCTGCTGGCCACTATCCTGGGAATGCTCTTGTTCAATGAACAATTATCCGGGCGGGCTGCTGTGGGGATCGCCTTTGTGGTGATGGGCATCGTACTTTTACGCCTGCCATAGCTTACTCGAGAAGCCTGAAACTTCAGTGTGAATTCAAGATGGTACAACCCCTTGCAACCGGCTACGCCGAAGATATTCTAGGGTACAATGGCTGAACGTAACTATTATCAAATTCTCGGTGTCGAACGCGGCGCCTCGCATGATGAAATCCGCAAGGCTTACCGCAAGCTTGCCCGCAAACACCATCCGGATATCAATCCCGGCAACAAAGAGGCCGAAAACAAATTCAAAGAAATCTCCATCGCCTACGATGTTTTAGGCGATGACAAGAAGCGCAAGCTGTACGATGAATTCGGTGAGGCGGGATTGGCGGCTGGTTTCGATGCTGACAAGGCGCGTAGCTATCAACAATGGCAGCAACAGTCCGCTGCTGGGGCGGGTGGTGGTTACGAGTTCAATATGGACGATTTGAGCGAGCTCTTTGGCGGATTGGGAGGCGTGGGCAGACGCGGTCGAAGCAACGGGCAAGCGGCTGTGCGTGGAGAAGACATCGAGTCATTTATGGATATCGATTTTCTCGACGCGGTCCGCGGTTTTCAAACTTCGATCACTCTGCAACGGCCGGTCACCTGTGATACCTGCAATGGCTCAGGAACCAGGCCCGGAAGCAAGCCGATGCAGTGCCCGGAATGCGGCGGCAGCGGCAGTAAATCGGTGGCGCAGGGGCCGCTCCAGTTTCGACAGACTTGCCCGCGCTGCATGGGGAGCGGAAAACTGCCGGGCGATCCTTGCGCGGTGTGCCGTGGCTCGGGCCGAGTGCTGCGGCCCGATACCATCCGGGTCAATATTCCACCCGGAGCCGAGCCTTCGAAACGGATTCGTTTGCGCGGCAAGGGCGAGGCGGGAATGAGAGGGGGGCCGCCGGGCGACCTTTACATTATTCCGCGAATTCGACCCCACCCGCTGCTCACACGATCAGGCAAGGATCTATCGATGGACTTGCCGATCACCATCGGTGAAGCGGTTCGCGGAGCGACGGTGGAAGTGCCGACTCCCATGGGCAAGCTCAACGTGAAAATACCCGCGGGCGCCCAGAGCGGCCAACAACTACGCCTCAAGGGCAAGGGGGTTCCCGCGCACGGGCAAAGCCCGGCTGGAGACCTGTATTTGCGGCTGATGATTCGAGTGCCCAAGGACAATAATATCTCTGCAGATGTGATCGACAAACTCGATCGAGCTTACGCCGAGGACGTGCGCAAGGACGTCCAACTATAACGAGAGCAAGCGATGGGACGAAAATATTTTCAAATCACCGAGGTAATAAAAACGTGCAAGGTTGATCGGGATTTTATCCAACAGCTCGAGCGAGAGAGCGTAATTCGGCCGGTAGTGCAACGAAGGCGCAAACTCTATCCGCCGGATCAGGTGGACCGCATTCGCATTGCCAACTTGCTCATTCAAGAGATGGGGGTGAATTTTGAAGGGGCCGAAGTGGTTCTCAATATGCGCGAGCAGATGATCGCCATGCAGCGCCAGTTTAACGAAGTCTTGCGACTGATCGGCAATGAGATGAAGCGGTAGGTCATCCGATAATGCATGGGCCGGATTCAACAAAAATCGAGAAAGTAGTTTTATGGATCTTGAGATGATCAAAAGTGACGTGGTCAAAGCGAGCCACATACTACATCAACAAGGTATCGCGGCCGCGTTCGGCCACGTGAGCGCGCGTATTCCGGGAACGGATACTTTCATTTTTCCGCCAAGAATGAGCCCGGCTCTGGTGCGTGCCGAGAATCTGCTGCTGCTGGATGTTGAAGGAAATCAACTCTCGGGTGATGGTCGTCCCAATACTGAGTTTTGGATACACGCCCGGATTTACAAAGCCAGACCGGATGTTCAGGCGATTTGCCATGTCCATCCGCCGAGCTGCGTGGTTTTGAGCTCGCTGGGTGAAACGATTCGGCCTCTGCACGCGTCGGGCGCGATCTTTCGAAACGATGTCCAGGTATTCGATCGCATCACTCTAATTAGGACGCGCGAGCTGGGCGATGCGGTGGCGAGCACGTTGGGTGACCACGGCGCCATGTTACTGCGCGGCCACGGGGTCAATGTAGCCGATAAAGACGTTCGGCGCGTATGCGTCATGACTTTGTGGATGGAGGAAGCGGCAAACTACCAGTTGCGAGCGATGTCTGCCGGCAAGCCGCGTTATTTCACCGCCGATGAGCTCGAAACCATCTATCCGCAAGTCTCCGGAGAAGAGGTGTCGAAGCGGGCCTGGGAGTACTTCAGCAGCCGGTTAACATAATAGCTACCTCGTCCCAGTCGAGAGACCCAGTTCCACGAGTTTCCGCTCGTTGCATTGCGAATTGTTCACTCTTAATCACTTTCCGGATTCACCGCGACTGGCTTCATCGCCAACGAAATTTATTTTCGCGCTTAGGCCCGCGCACCTATGGCGTACTCGCCGAGCGCTTGGCCGAAACATGCGGCATCCAAGCCGTAGGGGCTAAAGTCACCGCGGAATGCAGCCAGCGCCCAGAGGGCGGCGTCCCGATATCGACTGTTTTGTGTCGCTTCAGCGAGCGCCAGAAAGAACGAAGCGGCTCTGCCGTTTTGCGCGATCAAGGTGAGACGGAAACCGGTGAGAGCAGGACCCGGTGTGTCGATATCGTAGTATCCCCCCTGGGGATTTCTTAGCCGCGTCAGAATGAATTCCGCCAGAGCCGTCGCGCTCTCGAGGTGCCGCTTGTTCTGGGTAATTGAATAGGCTTTTAGCAGGGCGTTTCCCATATAGACCTGATCGTCGAGGAATCCGGCGAGGTGCGCCGCGCCATCGAAGTAGTGAGCCATCGCACCGTTTCGGTTTCTACAGCGTTCCGACAAAAATTCCAGCGCGTGCAGCGCGCGGTCGTGGCAGCGCGGCTCCGGGAGAATTACCGCGGCGTCGAGATAGGCGACAATGGCTTGGGCATTGGCATCGATATAAATAAAGTCATCCAGAATCGAAAAAAATTCTTCATCGGAAGACGCCTGGCTGTTTTCTTTTCGGAGAAAATCTTCGCAGCTGTAGAAACCACCTGTAGCGGTGTCTAACAGGTTTGCGTTCAAGTAGGCAATCAATTCTTCGGCCATGCGCGCGTAAACCGGCAGATTCGTAATTCGAAACGCTCTCACGCAGTTCGCCAGAATGCCGGCCTGCTCCGCGAGCAATTTCTCGCGATGCGGCCGGCTCCAATCGCGGCCGGAGCAAGTGCGGAAATAGCCGCCGGCTTCAGGATCGCGCATCGGACTCCCGCGCATTCGATCCAACGTCAGGCAAACATGGTCCAGAAACTGAGGGTCTTTGGTAGCCTCGTAACGAGCGAGCAAGAAGTCATTGACCTGCGGCTGGATGAACTTCTGGCCGCCCCCATAGCCGCCGTATTCCCGGTCGGCAAGCTCGATGACTTGTTGGGCGATATTCGCGACTGCCGAAAGATCCGGCCGTGGATCATCCACACATGGTTGTATATCGCCGCCTGTTTGTTGTGCGTTTTGATGAAGCAAACGAAGTTGATCTTTCTTCTCGTGATAAGCCGTATACACGCGAACCAAGAGATCGCCGAACTCCCCGCTCGGAAGATAGTTGGCGACGGAGAGCAGGTCCCCATCAGCAGTCATGAAAGCAATTGTCGGCCAGCCGTTACGATTGTAGCGGATGTCTATGTCCGGCCGTTGGGCATTATCGCAGCGGACCGAAATGAAGTAAGCGTTGAGGAGCGCCAAATTTTCGTTGTCCGAGAATGCCTCCTCGTCCATGCGCTGGCAGAAGCGGCACCAGAATGCGGTGAGAAAAAGCATCACCGGCTTGTCCTGATTGCGAGCTAGATCAAAGGGATCGTCGCCCCATTCATGCCAATGAACCAGGTGTGCCCGGTTTGGAATAGGTGAGAAGCGGATCATTGCATAATTTTTCCAATCAAGTGATAAACGTTCTTATCATCACTGGCCTCGGACAAAAAGCAATGACCCATTCGAAGAAGGCTTCGTTTGCGTTGACATCCGTATTGACCCAGCCATAAGATCGACTTCAGCCGTTTCCTGCAGCAAACACCCAAGGACAAATCAAATGCTACTCACCCTCGCGCACCATCCGATCAGCGAAATCCGCTTCGGTAGCCAGACAAGGATCGATGGCATGGTGCTGGTCGTGGATGCCGGTGAACTGCGCCGGCTCGTGCTTGAAGATGAGAAGGTCGCCGCTGTCGATTTCGACATAGTCCGGCCGGGCGACAGTTGCCGTGCCGGACCGATCTTCGACATCGTTGAACCGCGCGCGAAAGCGCCGGGCTCGGGTCCTGATTTTCCCGGAATACTCGGTGCTCCCACTACCGCGGGCATGGGTACCACCCACGTGCTTACCGGTTCTGCGGTATCGATCCTGGCCGAGATGTCACCTGGCGAGGGGAGAAGCGCCACGGGACGTGTTTTGGAGATGAGCGGGCCGGTGGTGTCGGCAAGCGATTACTCCTCTTTACAACATCTCTTGATCATTCCCCGTACCAAGCCTGGATTGCCCCGCCCAATGGTCTTAAAGGCTTATCGCCTGGCTGCGCTGAAGGTTGCCGTACAGGTTGCCCGCTGCGCCATCGAGCAAGCTGCCGCATCGACGCAAAGCTTTCCATCCATCGATCCCTCGTCGCAAGATCCTCGTGACGTTTCACGCGTGGCCTACGTCGGGCAGATTTTTTCGCGCCAACGCAAGCCCGGTGTCGACGAGCCGATTCTCTACGGCGCCAATACGGACGGCATGCTGCCGGTGGTGCTACATCCCGACGAATGGCTCGATGGAGCTATCGTGCCGTCGCTCAACTCCTGGTTTGGCGGAACCGAGACTTACTTCTATCAAAATCATCCCGTCATTCTGGAGCTTTACCGCCGCCATCAGGCTCGGGAAATCAACTTCGTTGGAACGGTAGCGACCATTGCCGGTTCGGACCAATTCGATCGCGAGCGACACTGCCGGGCGGCTGCTAATTTGATCCAGTGGAACTTTCGCGCCGACGGCGCGGTCCTGACCAAATACGGCGGCGGCTTACCGCATGCCGATCTGGCGGAGACGGCGCGATTGCTCGAAGGAATGGGGATACGGACCGCCGTCATGGTTTCGGATTCATCGCGGGATCGCCGGGTCGAATCGGCGCTGCTGTTTAATTTTCCCGAAGTCAACGCGATTGTTTATAACGGCGGCAATGGCACCGAATGGAATGTCCCGCGTGTCGACCGCGTGATTGCGGCAACTCCGGAACTTTCAGAATTGCTGGTCGGGCCGATCTCCATTGAAGCTTCGAATATCATCGGAGTAACCAACCAGCAGGGGGCCTCCCGCATGAGATCGCTGGTCTACTAGAATCATTGTCGGCTCGGATCGGGTTTGAGAGTGAGGATACAATGAGAGTCGTGCATTATTTAAATCAGTTTTTTGGCGGCGTCGGAGCCGAGGAACATGCCGGCGCACCACTGCAAGTTCGCGACGGCGCGGTGGGACCCGGTAGATTGCTGGAGCCGCTGCTGGGTGATGAATCCCGCATCGTTATGACCCTGCTTTGTGGCGATAATTATGCCGTCGAAAATCAGGAGGCAGTTATCGCCTCGGCGATAGAGAAGATGCATCCGCTGAGAGCCGATCTGTTTGTCGCCGGGCCATGTTTCGATGCCGGCCGCTACGGCATGGCCGCGGGGGCGCTGTGCGCAGCGGTTCAAGCGGAGTTGAAAATTCCCGCTATCACCGGGATGAATGAAGAGAATCCCGGCGTCGATCTGTATCGAGATGCGCTCTACATCATCGACTCAGGCAGCAATCCGGCCAAGATGCGCGAGGTCGTAGGAAAAATGGCCGGGCTGGGACAAAAGTTGGTGCAAAAACGCGCCGTAGGTTTGCCTGCCGAGGAAGGTTACCTTCCCCGGGGGCTTCTACGGGACCAGGTGGTGAAACACACCGCTGCCCGCCGGCTGGTGGACATGCTGGTGGCGAAACTTAACGGCACGGCGTTTGAGTCCGAGATGCTGCCAGTGGCATTCGAGCCGACTCCCATGCCTGCGGCGATCAAAAATCTTTCACAAGCCCGGGTGATGCTCATTACCGATGGCGGGCTCGTGCCCAAGGGCAATCCGGACAGAATCCAGGGCACGGCCGCGACCCGCTGGGGCTCTTACAGCATAGAAGGACGAGATGATCTGCGCGGCGAAGAGTACGAAATCTCGCACGGCGGTTACGACGCGCGGTTTGTGCAGGAAGATCCTAATCGCCTGGTGCCGCTGGATGCCATGCGCGAAATGGAAAAGCGCGGTGTCATCGGCAAGCTGCACAACGAATTTATTTCGACTTCGGGCCGGGTTAATCCGCTTGCGAATACGCGACGGTTGGGCCGCGAAATGGCGCAGAAGATTAGGCGGGACGGTGTCGACGCGGTCATCTTGACTTCGACGTGAGGGACGAGCACTCGCAGCGGCGCTGCGATTACTACGGAGTTGGAAAAAGCCGGGATTCCCGTGGTGCAAATTACCTCCGCCCTGCCGATTGCCAAGATGATCGGATCGAACCGCGTAGTGTTGGGAAATGGCATTGTGCACGTCACCGGCGACGCCAAACTGTCGCCGGAGGACGAAAAAGATTTGCGCCGCAGGCTCGTGCAAAAAGCGCTCGACGCCTTACAATCGGGCGAAACACAAAAATAAATTATCCACGCTCTCCGGCATCGTCATCGAATTTGCCATGGCACGCATTTGACGCGCTTCGCCGTCTTATGACACGATCGGCGCGAATCCTTGGCATCTTTGTAAACTGAGTGCTGAGGAACTTATTCGAAGAAAGGTAACGTACATGGAGAAAACAGCGGAAGAGAAACGTAGGACGCTGCGCGCATTGCTGCAGGGACCGGGATGCTCGATTGCGCCGAGCTGTAATGACGGCATACAAGCGCGGCTGGTTGAGTGGTTGGGTTTCCCACTGGTCCATATTTCGGGCAGCGGCCAACATCGCGCCCTCGGTTTTGCCGATTCTGGGATGCTCACGCTCACCGAGATGATCAATCGCGCCCGTGAGATTGTCGACGCCGTCGAGCTTCCGATTGTCAGTGACGGTGAGACCGGTTATGGCAATGCGGTAAACGTTGTGCGCACGGTGCGGGAATTCGAGCGGGCCGGTGTTGCCGCCATACACATCGAAGACCAGATGACCCCGAAACGTGCCGGCCACGAAGGCTTTGACGTTGGACTGGTTCCCAAAGCTGAGTTTGTCGCCAAGATCAAGGCCGCGCTCGATACACGTCGGGATGAAAATCTCGTCATTATCGCGCGCTCCGAGGCCAAGGACTCATTGCAAGAACGGCTCGATCGGGTCGGCGCTTGTTGCGAAGCGGGAGCCGACGCGGTCTGGTTAAGCGCGCGCACGGAGGACGAGATCAGGGCTTTTGCCAAGCTGAACAAACCATTGGTTGGCGTTCCGCCGCGGCAGTTGATGACCATTGATCGGTACGGCGAGCTCGGCGGACGGGTCGGCTGCATCCCGACAGTCCTGCAAGTTGCGGCGCTACACGGCATGCGCCAGTGTCTCGAGGAGCTGAAGCGAAGCGGCACCGAAGCGCGCTATTTCAAGGAAACTCCCGGAATCGACGACACCCGCAAGTGGTACACCAATCTGGGCAATCAAGAACTTAAAGAGCTCGAAGCGAAGTATTCTAATTGAGAAGCTGAGCCCGATCGCGGCTACAAACATCGCCGCACCGGAAGCGTTCCATGGATAGCGTTACAAAAGTTATCGCCGAATACGCCTCCACATCGGCGTTCGCGCAGCTCAGCAAGGAAGCGATCCATGCCGCCAAGCAGCGGCTGATCGATTCGCTGGCTTGTGCTGTCGGCGCTCACGGTTGCGAGCCGGCGCAAATCGGTAGGCGATTGGCGGCCGGTCAAACGCCGGGAAAATATTCCGGCAGACTGCTCTGTTTCGGAGACCGGCTGCCGGTGGAAAGCGCGGCGTTTATCAATACGTCGATGATTCGCAATTTCGACTTCAACGATCGCTATCCGGGTGGCCACCCGAGCGATTGCTTAGGCGCGCTGCTGGCGATGGCCGGCGGCGCCATGGATATCGACGGCAAACGTTTCCTTGTCAGCATGATCGTGGCCTACGAAATCTTTGCTCGATTGAGCGACGCCAGCGCGCTGAGCCGACGCGGCTGGGATCAAGGCTACGCCGTCGGCATCGCGACTTGCGCGGCAGTCTGCAACTTACTAAAAATCTCGCCCGCGGCAACCGCGCATGCCGTGGGAATCGCTGCGGCTTCCAACCTGCCGTTGCGGGTGACCCGATCAGGCGAGCTCACCCCGTGGAAGAACGCGGCCACGGCTTACGCCATGCGCAACGGCGTTTTTGCCGCATTGCTCGGCGCCGAAGGAATGAGCGGGCCGGGCAACGCGTTCGAAGGACGCAATGGTCTCTTTGAAAAGGTAACCGGACCGTTCGAGCTCGCGCCTTTTCCAAATTGCGGTGGCGCGCATCTGACGCCCAGAGTTCAATTGAAGTACTGGCCCATCGAAACCAACGGTCAGCCCGCGGTTTGGGCGGCGCTGGAGCTGCGTGAAAAAGCTCAGATCCACGAACTCAAACAGATCGAGGTTTTTACCTCCAAGTTCACCTGGTTTGAGATCGGCAGCGAGCCCGAGAAATGGGACCCGCAGACACGCGAGACCGCCGATCACAGCCTGCCTTACATATTCGCTAGAACCCTGGCCGATGGACCGATCAGAATCACATCGTTTGCAGATGATGCTGTGCGTGATCAGAGATTGCGACCGCTCATGTCGAAGATCAAGGTCATACCGGATGATCGGATCGAAGCCCTGCTGCCGCAGAAGGCCTTCATGCGAGTGGTCGCGACGACCCTGGAGGGAGGCCAGCATGTTGTCGAAGTTTCCAATCCACTGGGTCATCCCGACAACCCGATGCAAGACCGTCACATCGAAGAAAAATTTATTGATTTGGTCGAGCCGGCACTGGGCAAGACACGTTGCCGCGCGGCTCTCGACAGCTGGTGGCGCCTCGTGACGCGACCGAAGTAAGCCCTGCAATGCAGTTGCTCGGGATCAACGGCTAGAGGCGCATCGGACAGGCGCTTGACATGACGTGATGTCAAGGCGCCGCAGTGCCCGGGCGTTCGTACAGTTGCCGCAGCCCTGCATGTTGAAGTGGCAAATACAATGTAAATCTCAGGCTTCAATCCCGAGGTAATTCATGACTGCGGATCAGAACACCTTTGCTCCGATCGCCGATGGTCTAAAGACGACCGCTGGCGCTGCGGCATTCGTCGAGCAGGTTACGGCCGGTGATCTGCCGAGCGAGGCGGTGCGCGTTGGCACCCGCTGCCTGCTCGACGGGCTGGGTCTTTACGTGGCTGGCTCCGAAGAGCATTCGGTTGAGCTCCTCATCGAAGAGGCCGAGCACGTCGGCGGTCGCGGCGAGGCGATGCTGTTGGGCCGTGGCAAGACCAAGGTTCCGGCATCGACGGCCGCCCGTGTTCTCGGAACCGCCGGCCATGCGCATGACTGGGACGATAGTCAGGTTAGCTTGGATCCTGCTCATGTCTACGGGCTACTGACTCATCCGACAATTCCACCGCTGACCAGCGCGCTGGTCATGAGTCAGCGTTTAGGCAACATCGACGGTCAAGCCTTTATGCTCGCTTTTCTTACCGGGTTCGAGGTCGAGTGCAAAATCTCGGAGTGGATGTTGCCGCAGCATTATTTGAGAGGTTTCCATTCCAGCGGCACTGTCGGAACCTTCGGTGCCTACGCCACCGCGGCAAAGCTCTTGCGTTTGGAAGGCGAGAATCTGCGCAGTGGCTTCGGCATCGCCGCCAGCTTTGCGGCGGGGATTCGGTGTAACTTCGGCACCATGACCAAACCGCTGCACGTGGGACGGGCGGCGGAAAACGGTGTCACCGCAGCACTGCTTGCCGCTCGCGGTTTCACCGCCGATCCCGATGCTCTGGACGGCCCATGGGGTTTTTATGTGGTGCACGGAGGAGGCCTCAGCGCCGAAAAGATTTCACAGGGATTCGGCGAAACCTGGACGATCGTTGACCCCGGAGTGTCCATCAAGCCTTATCCCTGCGGTGTACTGACTCATCCGACCATCGATTTGATGTTGAAGCTCGTGACCGAGCACGAAGTTAAAGCGGATGACATTGTCGCGGTCAAGGTTTATGCCGGCACAAATATTTTAAAACCCATTCGCTACCCCGTTGCGCTCAATCACCTGCAAGCGAAGTTCTCGCTGCCGGCTGCTCTGGCCATGATCGCCTTGGCTCGCAAAGCCGGCAAACGGGAATTTTCAGATGAGTTCGTGGGTTCTCCGGCCATGCAGGCAATGCAGCGGCGGATATCAACTGAGCTCGATCCTGAGATCGAAAAGCGAGGATTCGATAAAATGCGCTCCCGCATCAGGATCGATCTCAAAGATGGAGCTAAGATCGAAGGTTGGGCCGATGAGCGCTATCGCGGCGGACCGGAAAACCCACTGAGCGATGCCGATCTGGAAGCAAAAGTGCGCTCCTGCTGTGAAGGTGTTCTGGATGAAAAAAGTCAAGCGACTTTGATCGACGCGGCGTGGTCGATCGGCAAGATGAGGGATGCAGAACGCTTGATGGAGATTATCAATAAGCTGCCGTCAACGACAACGTAGGTGCTTTGAAATGAAGGGCTGGTGGTCCAAAGAACACTGAGGAGAAACTATGATCGACCCGATTGAAGCAATCAAAGAAAAAATGATTATGGTTTGCAAGATTCTGCAGAAACAAAGAGTCATTGACGGTTACGGCCATGTCACGGTGCGTCTGTCCAATGAACGCATACTGAGCACGCCGCATATGCCCCCGGGAAAAGTCGCGGTGCGCGACCTGATCATCATCGACGGTGAAGGCAACAAACTCGAAGGCGCCGGCGAACCCAACGGCGAAACCTCGATGCATACTTCGATCTATAAGGCTCGACCCGATGTCCAATCGATTCTTCATTATCATGCCGATGAGCTCATCGCGGTCGCGGCCAGCGGACAGGGAATCAAAGTCTTATCCAATGCCGGCGTGCACTTTTATCGCGGCACCCCGATCTATGATTCGCCACTGCTGATCCGCAATCATCAATTAGGCGACAAAGTGGCGGCGACCCTCGGCGACCGCAGCGCCGTATTATTGCGCGGCCATGGCGGTACCGTGGTCGCAAAAAATCTCGATCAGCTGGTGCGGCGCGGGTTGGACCTGGTGCGCTCAGCGAGGCTCCAGATCATGGCGTCTACTCTCGGCCCACTCAAAACCCACAGCGATGACGAATGCGAGCAGATGATCAAGGGGCACGAGGGAAGCGATGCCCAGCGGCGCTTTCTCGACTATTATATTTCAGAGGTTGTCGATTGACGGCGCCGGAGCGCCAGCTGCCATCTATAAGATGGAAGATGCCTTCTCGAGCCCGCTGCGGAAATTGAGCCGAGATTGAGGCGGCGGGTATATTCCGAAAGTTTCACTGGGCTTGCAGGATCCTCGTTTCCCAGATAACAAAGAATTTTCACCCCTGGCGGAAGAGGCAGATCTGCAAAGCAGAGCCGCGGTGAGATGAAAACTGCAGCTCATAAAAAATCTTTCAGCTTGAGCAGAAGGAGAATCATGCATGAGTGAATCATCGAAATCAGACAAGAGCGCTATCAAAAAATCCACCCAGCGCTGGCAATCGGACGTCATCGTTGATCTGATCAAACAATACGACTTCCCCTTTATCGCGCTCAACCCGGGGGCGAGCTACCGCGGCTTGCATGATTCGCTGGTTAATTATGGCGAGAACGATCCGCCCATGCTGCTCTGCAATCACGAAAAGATCGCGGTCCAGATCGCCCATGGCTATGCCAAAGCGACCGGCAAACCGATGATGGCCATCGTGCACAATGTCGTCGGTCTTTTGCATGCACCGATGGGAATTTACTATGCCTACATCGACCGTTGCCCGGTCTTCATCGTCGGCGCCACCGGGCCGATGGATGAGAAACTCCGCCGCCCGTTTATCGACTGGATCCATACCGCGTTCGCCCAAGGAGATGTCGTCCGCGGATTTACCAAGTGGGACTACCAACCCGGCAGCATTCATGGCGTGCCGGATTCGTTTGCGCGCGCCTATTCGATCATGATGAGCGAGCCGCAGGGCCCGGTTTATATGGTCTACGATTCGGCGATGCAGGAAAGCCCAATGAAAGAGGAGATGGCGCTGCCGAAATTCAAAGTAAAAGTGCCATCGCGAGTTGCCCCTGAGCCGGCGGTCATCGAAGAAGCTGCGGACATGCTGATGGCGGCGGAGAATCCGTTACTGCTCACCGAGTACGCCGCGCGCATTCCCATCGGATTTGATTCAACGGTGGAACTGGCGGAGACCCTGGGCGCGTCGGTGTTTGATATCAATAAGCGCCTCGGCTTTCCCAACCGCCATCCATTGAGCGTGAGCTTTCATGGCGATGCCTTTAAAGGCGTCGATGTCGTTGCCGCGCTGGACGTCATCGACTGGACGCGCGGCTCGCACAAGCTCAATACCCAGACACGCGAGATCAGCGTAGTGACCGCGCCGGATTGCAAATGGATCGACGTCGGCTTCGCCGATATCGAGATCAGCAAGTGGGCGACCGATTACAACAAGCACCACAACTGGGATCTGCGCGTGCTCGGCGATGCCGCGCTCTCGCTGCCGGCATTGACGACCGCCTGCCGGAAGCGGATTGAGGGCAACAAATCGGTGACCGCAAAGATCGACGAGCGCAAAAAAGCCGTCGGCGAGAGACACGCGCGCCAGTGGCAAAAGTGGCAGGAACAGGTCAAGGAGGAGTGGAACGAGCGGCCGATGACCGAGTCGCGCTTGGCGCATGAGGTCTGGCAGGTGATTCAGAACGAGGACTGGGTGCTCACGGCCAACACCCTCAAGGAGTGGGTCCACAAAATATGGAACTTCGACCGATCGTACCGTCACGTCGGCCGCGAGCTTGGCACCGGCACTCAAATCGGCATATCGATCGGTGTTGCTTTGGCGCACAAGGGCTCGGGTAAACTCGTCATCGACCTGCAACCTGACGGCGACTTGATGTTCGATCTTGGCGCGCTTTGGATGCCGATCAAGTATCAGATTCCAATGCTGATCGTTATGTATAATAACCGCGCTTACTACAACGACTGGGCGCATCAGATTCACATGGCGCATCAACGCGGCACCGATCCCGCGCGCGCGTATATCGGCATGGATCTCGAAGGCCCGCCGCCGGATTTTGCGCACATTGCCAAAGGCATTGGCTGGCACGCCGAGGGTCCGATCGAAGATCCGGCCGAAGTCGGCCCGGCGGTAAAGCGCGCAATCGCCCAGGTGAAGGCGGGCAAGCCGGCCTTGGTCGACACGATTGTCTGGCGCCGCGGCGAGAACGCCTAAGAAATAAACCTCACCACGAAGGACACGAAGTGCACGAAGGAAAGAATTCATAAATAAGCATTTCTTCGTGACCTTCGTGGTGTAATAGACTTAATCCGATCGAAGGAGGAAAATTCCATGGCAAAGCCTGCGCCGAAAGCAGAGACCATTAAAAAGTCCGACAAGCGTTGGCAGTCCGACGTTATCGTCGACATGATCAAGCGCTACGATTTCGAGTACATCGCGCTGAATCCCGGCGCCAGCTACCGCGGGTTGCACGACTCGCTGGTCAACTACGGCGAGAACGACCCGCCGATGCTGCTTTGCCAGCACGAAAAAATCGCCGTGCAAATCGCCCACGGCTATGCCCGCGTCAAGGGCAAGCCGATGATCGCCATCGCTCACAATTTAGTCGGATTACTGCACACGCCGATGGGTGTCTACTACGCCTACCTGGATCGGGCTCCGGTGTTCCTCATAGGGGCCACCGGGCCGTTGGCGGAACCGAAGCGTCGCCCGTTTATCGATTGGATCCACACCGCCAATGTTCAAGGCGAGGCGATTCGCAATTTTGTCAAATGGGATTACCAGCCGAGCACCGTCGATGGCGTGCCGGGCGCGTTCGCGCGCGCTTACTCAGTCATGATGAGCGCGCGGCAAGGTCCGGTTTATATGTGTTACGACGCCGGTCTCCAGGAAGCGCAGTTGGATCATGACGTCGAGATGCCGCCGCCCGGAGCGATCGATGTCCCGACCGCGCCCTCGGCGGATCCGGCCGCGCTCGAGAAAGCCGCCGACACTTTAGCCGCCGCCAATCGAGTGGCGATTATCGCGGATTTCGCTGCCCGCCCGCCGCACGGCTGGAATCAT
>Ga0307416_100000721_pt1 | contig 17200 bp, 12 predicted proteins | sample DK1Cmetagenome_2_FD_203821 | JGI IMG/M metagenome (GOLD analysis project Ga0307416, IMG submission 203821) | Maize rhizosphere microbial communities from greenhouse at UC Davis, California, United States - DK15-C-3 | ecosystem: Host-associated > Plants > Roots > Rhizosphere > Soil | place...
GGCCACGTTCTCGAGCACGCGCAGGTCGACGGTGGTGGCGTCCTGCTCGTCGAGGTTGTGCAGGAACAGGACGGTGCCGGTGTCGTCGTCGGCCCGGTGGGCCAGCACACCGGGCGGTGTGGGCACGTCCACGTGCGTGCACGAGCCGGAGTTGATCTCGGGGCACTCGCGCAGTGTGCGCATCATCCGCTCGAACCAGGCCAGCAGGGAGCCGCTGTTGTTGCGCTGCAGCCTGACGTTGACGTTCTCGAAGCCGAAGTCGCCGCCGGTGACGACCGGACGCACCAGCTGCTCGGGGGCGGCGGTGGAGAAGCCGCCATTGGGCGCGGGTGACCACTGCATCGGGGTCCGGATGGCCTCCCGCCCCTTGAGCGACAGCTCCTCCCCCATGCCGATCTCCTCGCCGTAGCGCAGGACCGGGGTGCCCCGCAGGCTGAACTGCAGCGAGTACGCGAGCTCAACCCGCCGCTGGTCGCCCCCGAGCATCGGCGCCAGGCGCCGCCGGATGCCGCGGTCGTACAGGCGCATGCTTTGGTCGGGCCCGAACTGGGCGAAGACGTCCTGCCGCTGGTCGCTGGTGAGCCGGGAGAGGTCGACCTCGTCGTGGTTGCGCAGGAAGGTGGCCCACTGCCCGCCGAGGGGCAGCGCCGGCGTATCGCGCAGCGCCTCAATGATCGACTCCGGGTCGCGCCGGGCCAGGGCGAGCATCACGCGGCCGTTGAGCATGAAGTCGAACAGCATGTGCAGCCGGTTGGCGGACCCACTAGCGTCGCCGAAGTACTGCTTGAGCTGCTCGGGCTCCACGTTGGCCTCGGCCAGCAGGACCGCGTCGCCGCGCTGCCATTGGAGGTGCTGGCGCAGTTCGGTGAGGAAGCCGAAGTCCATCTCGGCGTCGGGGCGGCCCGGTTCGGTGCGCTCGATGATGAACGGCACGGCGTCCATCCGAAAGCCGGTCACCCCGAGCTGGAGCCAGAACGAGCAGATCTTTTTGATCTCCGCACGGACCCGCGGGTTGGTGATGTTCAGGTCGGGCTGGAACTTGTAGAACCGGTGGTAGTACCAGGCGCCGGCGGTCTCGTCGTAGGTCCAGGTCTCGTCCTGCTCTCCGGGGAACACCATGCCCTGCTTGCGGTCGGATGGTTCGGTCTTGGACCAGACGTACCAGTCGCGGTACGGCGAGTCCGGCGACGAGCGGGCGGAGACGAACCAGGGGTGCTCGTCGGAGGTGTGGTTGACCACCAGGTCGATCATCACCCGGATGCCGCGGCTGTTGGCTGCCTGCAGGAACTCGGTGAAGTCGCCCAGTGTGCCGAGCTTGGGGTGCACGTTGTAGAAGTCGGTGACGTCGTAGCCGTCGTCGCGGTCCGGCGACGGGTGGATCGGGTTCAGCCACAGGCAGTTCACGCCCAGCCGGGCGAGATAGTCCAGCCTGCGGGTCAGGCCGCGGAAGTCGCCGACCCCGTCACCGTCGGCGTCCTGGAAGGTGTCGACGTCCAGGCAGTAGATGATCGCGTTCTCGTACCAGCGCGCACTCATATCCTCTGCCTGCCCGAGCGGCACACCATGCAAACCGTCACGAGCACACGGTCGATTCCGCTCCAAGCCGAGACGGGACGGCCGAACGCAGCACCAGCGCAACCTGCCGAGAGTCCGGGCAGCACCGCCAGTCGGTCGCCTGGCGGCCGGATGCTCGGCGGTCGTGGTCGGTTTGCGGCGGATCTCACCAGGAGTCCTGCGCGTCCGGGTGGAGGCCGCTTCTGATTTTGTGGAAGGCCGTCTAACCTGGACGATGCGTCGCGGTGGTCCAATGGCTTGGTGGGCTGCAGGCTCCAGGGCTGGTGGGTATCTGGCGGGCGCTGGCGGCCTTCAGCTCCTGGTGGGTCCTGAACGGATTGTTGTGGTGGTTGTGTCATCAGCCGGCTGCATCTGACCACCGACCCCAACGGGGAGTTCGCGGCTCAGGTACCCCAGGTGCTGTGGTTCACGACCCGGGCGGCGCTTCAGGAGGCATTCAGCCAACGCTCCCAGGGACGACTCCAGCTCGACCCAGGGCAGGCACGATGAGCCGGCCCGAGCTGGTGAGACAGATCTTCGCCAAGTTCAAGCGTCCAACTATGCTATGCAGGCGGCCGATGGCGAGCGACCGCCAGCAGCCGACGGAGACGGACACGCTCCTCCTCAAGCACATAGCGGTCGGCAAGCCGTGCCCGCACCACGACCGGCAGCTGCCGAAAGACGGCTCGGCGGTCAAAGCCAGCCAGGAACACAGCCGCGAACAGCCGCCGACCGGTGGCCAGCATGAGGCGGTGCAGCCATGACCCTTCCAGGCGCGAGGTTGTCAGGATCACCCAGGTGGAGGCCACATCGGCCAACCCGTCACCGCGGGCGGCGTTGGGCCAGTCGATCACCATCGGACCCGAGGCCGTGAGGACGACGTTGCCCGGATGCAGATCCAGGTGCACCAAACTGCCACCCTCGCCCAGCGGCGCCGGGAGCTCAGCCGGCGCCGGGATGGCATGCAGTTGGCGATGCAGCCCGGCCAGCGTCTTAGCGTGCCGGTGAAGCCGCCACGGCCGCCGCGCCAGATCCCCAAGCATGGTCGGGCCATCCAGGTGATCCAAGATCAGGTCCGTCTCGGTCCACTCGTACACCTGGGGGACGGGATAGCCATGGGAGCGGGCCCAGGCCATGACGCGCATCTCACGGCCGGTGGGTCCCGGACCCTGGTAGCGGCGCAGCACCCGCCCGTCGCCGAGGGCATAGACCTGAGCGTCACGGCCGCGGGCGATCGGTTCACCAGTTCCCCCAACGCTCAATGGTGCTCCCTAGGGCCCAAGGCCAGCCAGCCGCCTTGCATGGTAGCTGGAGAATCGACCATGACCCCAACACCAGGACGCTCCCGGCGCCCTGTTTCACCTGGGTCCAAGGACAGCAACCAGATACTCGCCAAGACCCAAACACCACATCACTTCAGAGACGGACCACCAGGCCGCGCTCCGCGGCACTGTGGGAGACTCAGAATCCTCTCCGGTCCTCGACACAGAGGAACTATCCTAAGAAGGAGCTACTTCAGCGCCCTCGGCTCAGCCGAGGGCGCTGAACGTTGGGGGAATAGAAGCGGCTCTGGAGCGCCTCGTCCTTGTCCGGCATATCCCGTGGTCTACGGCTGCCCGCTTGCCCGTAGGCCGTTCAATCCCGCCGCCCGCCGATCCTGCGCCCACCTGTGGCGCCTCATCTGGCGGGCAATGGTCGAGGCCAGATGACTAGGCGGGATAGTCGGCGATTGATAGGTGCCGCTGCAGTTGTCCGAGGCGTTGTTGATGTCGCGGCAGACCTTCACCTTCACGCGGATCATGTCGGTAAACGCTGATGCCATGTCGTCGAGGCTCATGTAGGACGTCGCAAAGGTGGTCGTTCCATTGCCGCAGTCCGTGACCCGATCAGAGCCGACGCTGAACCACAGATGGAGGACGGCGTCATGGTGATCAAAGGTCGTCACGACATAGGCGCAGTGGCCGTCGGCCTTCGTGTCTGCAATCCGCAGGTAGTTGTAGACGTAGCCGTTCTTGACTTCGATGGTGCCGCTGCCTGCCGCGCCGGTCGTCGAACGACTCCAGGTGTCGAGGACCACCGCGGAGGCCGGAGCGACCCAGAGCATGGTGGCGATGACGGCCGCCGTGACGACAGCCGCGGCTGTGCGCAGCCTCCACCGGCGATTGCTGTGTTGCATCGTGGCTACCTCCCAGTGCAGTGATGTTGTCCCTGGCGGATGACCGGGCCGGACCCTCCACTTCGCCGCGTTGCTTCCTAGGAAGGCTTCACGCTCCATCACCTCAGCTTTCGTGCACGGCGGCTCGAGAACCACGCTGACCGTACGGCGAGCTGCTAGGCGGCGACTGGATGGCGAATGGAGTCCGGCCGTGCAACGGCCAAAGGAAAACAGCAAGCCCAGGGCGCCGAGCAAGCGTCGCGATGGTGCCGAGCGGCAGGAAGGGGCAGTATCGCAGCGGCAGGAGCGAAGGTCCGAGGGTGGCCAGATCGAAAGGCAGGCCAGTCGTGGGGCAATCCTCAACGCTTGGCGGGTTGCTGCGGTCCTATCGCATGCGCGCTGGCCTGACCCAGCAGGAGTTGGCCGGCCGGGCCGGAATGAGCGTCCGCGCGCTGCGCGACCTGGAGCACGGTCGGGTCCGGCACCCGCGATCACGGTCCGTGGGGCGGTTGGCGACCGCCCTGCGGCTCGCCGATGTCGACTACGCCAGCCTGATGGCGACCGCAGGCGTGGCAGCGCCGGCGGTCGCCGCCGGCCGGCTGCGGATCGACGTGCTTGGGCCGCTGTCGGTCCGGCGCGGCGACGCCGTTGTTGAGGTCAGGCAGGCCAAGCTCCGCGGTCTGCTCGGCCTGCTGGGGTTGCAGCCCGGACAGATGGTGTCGCGCCAGGAGCTCGTGGACGCGCTCTGGGGCGAGCAGCCGCCCGACACCTGCCTGGAATTGATTCACACCTACGTCGCGCGCCTTCGTGACCTGCTCGAACCCGGCCGGCCACGGCGGACGTGCGGGATGGTGGTGGTGCTGGGTGCAGGCGGCTATCGGCTCGATGTGGATGCCGATGAGCTCGACGTGTTGGCATTCGCTGACCTGGAGGCGCGGGCCCGGGCGGCCTGGCGCGTTGGTGACCTGGACGCCGCCCAGGCGCTGTTCGGACAGGCCGTCGAGCTGTGGCGCGGACCGGTGCTGGCCGACCTCGGCTCCCGGCTCCGCCAGCATCCCGCTGCGGTGCGGCTCGCCCAGCGGCGCCTGTCGGTCGCCGTCGCCCACGCCGACCTGGCCATCGACCGTGGCCGCTGGCAGGCAGCAGCCGGGCCGCTGGTTGGCCTGTGCGCCGAGGAGCCGTTCCACGAGGGCCTGCATGCGCGCCTCATGCTGGCCCTGGCCGGCGGCGGCCGGCAGGCCGAGGCGCTGCGGCTGTTCGGCGACCTGCGGGCCCGGCTCGCCGACGAGCTCGGGGTCGAGCCCGGTGACGAGCTCACCCAGGCCCAACTCCGCATCCTGCGCGGCCAGTTGTCCGGTCCCTCCGGGGCAGGCCCCGCCGGCGACCATCACCGAGGTGGGCCAACCATCACGGCGCATCGGCCGGCCAGAGCGGCTGTCATTGCCCAGCTCCCCCCAGACGTTGCCGGCTTCACCGGGCGCACGGTCGAGCTGGGCCAGCTGAACCGGCTCGAGCAGCCGGACGCCGATCCCACGGCGGTGCCGATCACGGTGATCACCGGTACGGCTGGGGTTGGCAAGACCGCCCTGGCCGTGCACTGGGCTCACCGGGTCCGCGACCGCTTTCCCGGCGGGCAGCTCTATGTCAACTTGGGTGGCTACCAGTCCACCCCACCGCTGCGCCCGCTGGAAGCGCTGACCGGGTTCTTGCGCGCTCTGGATGTGCCCACCGACCAGATCCCGATCGATGCGGACGAGGTGGCTGGGCTGTACCGCAGCCTGCTGGCCGACAGGCGCATGCTGGTGTTGCTCGACAACGCTCGCAGTCCCGATCAGGTCCGCCCGCTGCTGCCGGGCGGCCCTGGCTGTCGAGTCGTCGTGACCGGACGCGACCGGCTCTCTGGGCTGGTGGCCCGCGACGGCGCCGACCTGCTGGACCTGGACGTGCTCAGCCCGGCCGAAGCCCACCTGCTGCTCGCGCGGGTCCTGGGCCGACGGGTCGACGCGGAGTCGGCGGCGGCCGCCGAACTCGCGCAGGTGTGTGCCTTCCTGCCATTGGCATTGCGGATCGCCGCCGCGAACCTGACCGACCGAGCCCGGACCATCGCCGGCTACGTGGCCGAGCTGCGGGCCAGCAACCGTCTGGCCGCGTTGGCGGTCGACGGGGACGAGCAGGCCGCCGTGCGGGCCGCCTTCGACCAGTCCTATGCCGAACTCGCGCCCGAGGCCCGGCGGCTGTTCCGGCTTCTCGGGCTCGTCCCGGGTCCCGAGGTGACGTCGGAGGCTGCCGCCGCCCTTGTCGGGACCTCGCCCGAGTCAGCGGCGCAGCTGCTGGATCGGCTGGCTGGCGCGCACCTGCTCGGACAGCACGCACCCGGCCGGTTCGGCTTTCACGACCTGCTGCGCCTGTACGCCCGCGGGCGCACCGAGGCCGAGGACAGCGAACCCGAGCGGCAGGCGGCGTTGGGGCGGCTGCTGGACTGGTACCTGCACACCACCGCCGCCACCACCCAGCTGCTGTACCCGAACGTGGTGCGGCTCCCGCTCCCTCCGGCGAGCAGCCAGCTGCCGGTCCCGGCGTTCTCCGACCGCGCCCAGGCGTTGGCCTGGCTGGACGCTGAACGATCGGACCTGGTCGCGGCCGTCCAGCACGCCGCCGAGCACGGACCGCGACCCTCGGCATGGCTTTTGGCTGACGCCCTGCACGGCTATCTCTGGCAGGGCATGTATGTCGTGGACTGGTCGGCGGTGGCCGAGGCGGCGCTGGCCGCCGCCCAAGTCGAGGGCGCCGCGCGAGCCCAGAGCTCCGCCCAGCTCAGCCTGGCCGACCTCAACCTGTGCCTGAGCCGGTACGGGCAGGCCATCGAGCACTACTCGCGGGCGCTGGCCCTCAACCAGCAGACCGGCTGGCTCGAAGCCCAAGCGGCCACCGTCAGCAAGCTGGGCGTCGCCTACGCGCGGTCGGGGCGGCTGGCCGAGGCGGCCGACCACCACCGCCAGGCCCTCACGCTGAATCAGCGGATCGGACGGGTCGGTGGGCAGGCCACCAACCTCGGCAACCTCGGCGTGGTCTACCTGGAGCAGGGACGCCTGCAGGTTGCCTTCGACCATCACGCCCAGGCGCTGGCCCTGTTCGGCAAGCTCGGCTACCGCGACAGCCAAGGCACCGCCCTGGCCTGGCTGGGGGAGATCGATCACGCGCTAGGCCGGTTCGACGGTGCCGTCGACCACGCCAACGCCGCCCTGGCCATCCAACGCGAGGTCGGTGACCGAGGTGGCGAAGCCGACACCCTTCGCACCCTGGCCGGGATCGCTCGCGACACCGGCCGCCTCGGCCAGGCGCTCGAGCTCGCTACCACGGCCGCGGCCTTGGCCGGTGACACCGGTGAGCGTCGCCTCCAAGCCGACGCCCTCAACACGCTGGCCAGCGTCCACCTCCACCGCGGGTCGCTCCCGCAAGCCCCAGACAGCTACGGGCAGGCCTTGGAGCTCGCCCGCGCCACCCAGAGCCGCTATCCCGAGGTCGTCACGCTCGTCGGGCTGGCTACCACCGACCAACGCGCCGGTCGCCACGATCAGGCGCTGGTGGTCGCCAACCAGGCGCTCACCCTCGCTCGTCAGGCCGGATTCCGGCTCCTCGAAGGCCAGGCGTTGACCACTCTCGCCAGCATCCAACTCGCGCAGGACCAGCGCCATCGGGCCATCCAGCTCGCCAGCGAGGCCCTGGCGATCCAGCGCGACACCGGTCACCGCCTCGGCCAGGCCCACACCCTGCTGGTCCTCGGCCATGCGCTCCACCCAGAGGCCGCGGACGCCGCGCTGCTCCACTGGCAGCAGGCACTGGCCCTGTTCAGCGAGATCGGCACGCCCCAAGCCGATCACGCTCATGCCCTCGTTCGGAGCTGCGCCGCCGCAGCCGACCACCGGTAGAGGAGCTCAGCGACGTCCTCCATCACCTGCGGGGCCAAGCCGGCAGGTGAACCGCGGCGTCGACCGGGACCTCCTCGATCCGGTTCGACCCGCAGCGGCGATCACGGACCCGTGGCGGCGCGGCCGAGCATTTTATGGGAGCCTATCCGGCCGACGCCGGCCAGGCAGCAGCGAAGCGGTTGACGGTGACCTCGTGCGGGTAGTGCGCCGGCAAGGCAAGGGCTGATCGCTCGGAGCGAGGCTGTCGTGGCCGCCAAGTTCGTCCTTTGGAAGGGCTCGACCGGCAAGTACCACATCAACTTGGTCGCCACCAACGGTCAGGTGATTGCCTCACGCGAGAGCCATGAGAGCAAGTCCAGCGCCATCAACGGCATCGAGTCAGTCAAGCGCAACGCCCCAACGCCGAGATCGAGGACCAGACCAAGAGCTGATCTACCGCAACCGATCAGGCGGCCAAGAGCTGGCGCGGCGCCGGCTGCGCGCCACCCGTCATTTCGAATGTCATTCCACCGGCCGCTACTCAGGCCGACAGGACCGCACTCGCCGGACAGCCCATCCTACGTGAGCTGCTAAGACAGCACGGGTCAGCACTCGGTGGACGGTCTGCGGTTGTCCTTGAAACACCAGGTTCGATCCTGGTCTGATCGGCTAGTGACCGGGGCTAACTACGTGGTGGTAAGCGCCTCGAGGGTGAAGGTCCGCCGCTTGTCCTTGTCACTGGATGAGCTCCAGGCGGGACCGATCGCCCCGACTGCGAGCGCGACGAGCGCGACTGCCGCACCGAGCACAACTGGCCGCTTGCCCATGGACCTCCTTGCTCCGCGCACTGCCTCTTCGTGGTCAACCTTGACTGATACCGACCATTCCAGGGACATCTTTGTAGCCGAGACCACCGGCCAGGCCATCGGCCACAGGCCCATCCAATCCACAGGTCTTGACAATTCCTCGCGTCGCGTCGATCTGCGCCCCAACCAGACATAGGCTGGATGCCGGGGGATGGCCGGTCAGGAGATGCTCTCGACGAGCTCGAGTGTCTCCCGGGGACCCTTGACCGACAGCTCCGCAACCTCACCGATGCCCTTGACGTAGTACTTGTTGTCCACCATGTTCGGTTCCAGGGCGTTGGTTTCCTCGGTGCGCAGGCCGTGGCGGAACGAGCCGTAGGGCACCGTGACCGCCGCCGAACGGTCGATCACCTTGAAGGTGTCCTCGGCCTGGCCCTGATACCACTCCTGGCGGAACCTGCGACCGAGTTGCGGGTGGGCCTGCATGAAGACCCCCGGCTGGGCGCCGTCGACGCCGGCGTGCCAGGTGCCCCCGGTGCTGATGACCTGGCCGCGACGGTCCAGCTCGGCGGTGTCCTCGCCGAAGTACCAGACGTTGCCACAACGGTCCTGGGCGTAGTAGTCGCTGGTCCGCTCGGCCAGGACGTTGTTCAGATAGAGCCGGTCCTCGACCACGCGGGTTTTGACTCCATCGACCAGCTTGGTCCTCCGGGTGGTCGCGAACAGGTCCAGCGCCTTCTCGCCGTCCTCGGTGCCGGTGTAGACCAGCGTCTTCCCGGGCGTGAGGGGAAAGAATCGGTTGGTGACGTGCGGGCTGAAGTTCGCCGGGTCGATGTCGGGATGGTAGTCGCGGCCAGGGCCGAACCGCGGCAGATGGCACGATGACCCCCCGCCGGCCGCTGCAGGGACGGCCAGCACCACAGCCGCAACGGCGAGCGTTCCCAGGATCGCGACCAGGCGTCTGCGCATGGCCCACTCCTTTCGCATCTTCCGGGTGTCTGACGCCACTCGAGCACCGGGATCAGAACACGCCGAACCTGAGCCCAACCTGAACGACAGGACAGCGCCTGTCGGCGGTTGGCGGGGCGAGGAAGGGCTGACCAGGAGAGCCGCCACCGAGGAGCAGCACAGCCCCACCCGCGTCGGCGACGGCGAGCCGCACACTGGCCGCGGCTTGAGAAGATGACGTCCTGGCGAAGGTCGAAGGCGAGCAGCAGCGAGACGGTGCCGGCGAGCACGTGGCCGCCCCATTGCTGGCCCACCCACATGGCCGCGGTGGCCATCAGCTTGGAGTCTCCGGCTCGGCTAGATGCTCGGCGGGTCCCGGGGGGTTCCGAACCCACGTTGAGAGCGCTCAGCTCTCGGAGACCGATCGTGGCAGGCTGATCAGGAATCGGGCGCCGGGGCCGCCGTCGACCGTCACCGAGCCGCGGTGCGCGACGATCACCTCGCGGACGATCGCCAGGCCCAGCCCGGTCCCGCCAGCGTCGCGGGCCCGGCCCTCGTCCAGCCGCGCGAAGCGTTCAAAGACCCGCTCGCGGACAGCCGCGGGAACGCCGGGGCCGTCATCGGCCACAGTCAGCTCGACATGGCCGTCGCGCTCAGCGAGGGACAACTCGACGCGGGCGCGGGCGAAGCGCACGGCGTTGTCCAGCAGGTTGCGGACGACCCGGGCCAGCTCCTCCCGATCGCCATGGACCGTGGCCGCCGCGACTCCCGCCGTGTCGAGCCGCACACGCGCCCGCGACCCGGCCCGCTCGACCTCGTCCAGCACCACTTCTCGCAGGTCCAGGGGGCGGGAGCGGACGACCAACTGGCGCTCGTCGGCCTTGGCGAGCAGGAGCAGGTCTCCGACCAGGCGCTCCATGCGCTCGACCTCGGCGAGCTGGTCGTCGACCGCCCCAACCCGGCGCGCTGGGTAGTCGCGGCTCACCTCCAGCTGGGTCCGCAGCGACGCCAACGGGCTGCGCAACTCGTGGGAAGCGTCGGCGACGAACCGCCGCTGGCGCTCGGCGGCTGCCTGGAGCCGCTGGAGCATCTCGTTCATTGTCCGGGCCAGGCGCCAGACCTCGTCCTGCCCGGCCGGCTCGGGAACACGGCGGTCGATGCGCCCGCTGCCGCCGATCTCGGCGACCTGGGCCCGGATCGACTCCACCGGGCGCAGGGCCCGGCCGACCACCTGCCAGGAGATCAACGCCACCAGGGCGAGCACCATGGGCAGCCCGACCGCCAGCTCGATCTGCAGCCCGGTCATGCGATCCGAGACCGCCTCCAGCGAGGCGGCCGCGAACACCCGCACCGGACCCGAGGCGGTGCGCTCGGTCAGCCCGACTACCCGGTAGGTCTCGTCGTCGCTGGTCAGCCGCTCGGTCCACGCCGAGAGGACACCGAGCCGATTGTCGTCGACGTGGCCGATCGGCGCCCTGCCCTGGAGCGCGGCGCTGGCCGCGATCACGCGGTCCTTGGCGTTGACGACCTGGACGAGCGCGCCCGGCTGCTCCGGGAAGCTGAGGCGGTCGGGCAAGGTCCCGCCCCGGGCCTGGGCGGCGACCTGGCCAGCACGCTGCTCCAGGGGCCCTTGGACGCCCGCCTGCTGCGCGCGTCCCAGCAGCGCCATCATCACCAGCGCGCCGGCGACCGTAGTCACCCCCAGGGCGATCGTCGCCGCGACCGTCGTCCGGGCCCGGACCGACCCGAACCGCCCGAGCATCGGATCAGCCCCCGTCCACCAGGCGGTACCCGGCGCCCCGGATGGTCTGGATCCGTGCCACACCGAGCTTCTTGCGCAGCTGACCGACGTACACCTCGATGATGTTGGAGGAGTCGGCGAAGGCGTAGTCCCAGACGTGCTCACGCAGGGCGGTCTTGGACAGGACCTGACCTTGGTACCGCATGAAGCACTCCAGCAGGGCGAACTGCTTGGTGGTCAGCTCGACCTCCTGGCCAGCACGCCAGCACCGGTGAGCGGCCGGGTCGAGCCTGAGGTCGCCGACCTGCAGGACGGCCGGACGCGGGGCCGCACCGCGGCGCAGCAGTGCCCGCAGCCTCGCCACCAGGACCACGAACGAGAACGGCTTGGACAGGTAGTCGTCGGCCCCGGTGTCGAGCGCCTCGGCCTCGTCCAGGTCCTCGTCCAGCGCGGTGAGCATCAGGATGGGCGTCCAGTTTCCGCCGTCCCGTAGCTCGGCGCAGATGCGGTACCCATTCAGCCCGGGCAGGAGGATGTCAAGGACGATGGCGTCGTAGTCGTTGGAGCGGGCCATCCACAGGCCCTCGTTGCCGTCGTGGGCCAGATCGACCGCCAGCCCCTCCGCCTCCAGGCCCTGCCGGACTGCGGTGGCGAAGCGTTCCTCATCGTCAACCAGGAGGATCCGCATGGCATCCGTTCTCCAAGGCGAACAGCCGGGCAACAAGGTACGCCGGTGGTCGCCCTCACGGTGCACGGCTTCAGGTTGCGTTCAGGTACCGGCTGACACCATGGGCTCCGTGTCGGAGGTCGGGGCAGTTGGTTAGTACCAGGCGGGTCCGTGGGGCGTGTACGGCGCTTCCAGTGCCTGGATTTCTTCGTCGGTGAGGTGCAGGTCCAGTGCGGCGATCGCCTCCGGCAGGTGATGGGGCTTCGTCGCTCCGACGATGGGCGCGGAGACGATGGGGTTGTTCAGCACCCACGCCAGGGCGACCTGGGCCATGCTGGCCCCCCGGGTTTGGGCGATGCGCTGGACGGCGTTGACGACGGGCTCGTCCAGGGGGGAGTCGAAGGCCTTGACGACCTTGTCCACGTTGGAGCGGTGGGACTGCTCGCCCCAGGGACGAGCCAGGCGGCCCTTGCCCTGGGGGGAATAGGGCACCACGCCCACGCCCATGTCGGCACACATGGCCAGCAGCTCTGGCTCATCTTGGCGTCGGAGCAGGTTGTACTGGTTCTGCATTGCCACAAAGGGTGTCCAGCCGTGCAGATCGGCGGCGTGCTGGAGCTTGGCGAATTGCCAGGCGTACATGGAGGAGGCGCCGAGGTAGCGGACCTTGCCGGCCTTCACGATGTCGTGCAGGGCCTCCATGGTCTCCTCGACCGGAGCGTCGGGATCGAAGCGGTGGATCTGGTAGAGGTCGATGTAGTCGGTGCCGAGCCGGGCCAGCGAGGCGTCGACCTGCTCAAGGATCGCCTTGCGGGACAGGCCTTGGCCGCCGGGACCGTCGTGCATCTTGCCGTGCACCTTGGTTGCCAGGACGATGTCCTCGCGGCGGGAGTACCGCGTGATGGCGCGGCCGACGAGTTCCTCTGAGGTGCCGTGCTGGTAGACGTTGGCGGTATCCCAGAAGGTGACACCCAGCTCGACGGCCTGACGGAAGAACGGTTGGGCGTCCTCGTCATCCAGGGACCACAGGTGCGCGCTGGTGGTGGTGGGGTCGCCGTAGCTCATACAGCCCAGCGCGATCCGGCTGATCTTCAGTCCCGTCTTGCCCAGTCGTACGTACTTCATCGGAGCCTCTCCTGTCAGCGCGGCCGGGGCCTTCAATTGGTGGCAATGATCATGGACCGAGAGGTTGCGGGCTTCTCGTCCAGCTGACACCGCAGGGGTGGCCGAGGTGCGCCTGGAGGCGCTCCGGCGCGACGAGCACGCCAGAGGAACAGTCAAGGCCGTCTTTGCCGGCTCGGTGCTGGCCAGCCGGACCTGCTGCCCTCCTGGGTCAGCCGCCGGCGGCGACGAGGATGAGGTCGGTGGCCACGCCGAGCAGGAAGCCGGCCAGCAGGCCCCACAGGGTGACCTCCCACGACAGGCGCCGGCCGACGGGCAGCAGCTCGCCGAGGACGTACAGGATGGCCCCGGCCGCCAGGGCCAGGCACCCGACGAAGACAAAGACCGAGTCGAATTTGGTCCCCACGACCGTGCCCAGGAAGGTGGGGCCGCCGCCGATCAGCCCGGCCAGCCCCAGCCAGCCCCATGACGGGCGGACGTCGGCGGCCGCGAGCGGCCCGACGATGCCGAACCCTTCGGTGGCGTTGTGGAGGGCGAACCCGATGATGAGCAGCACCGCCAGCGAGATCTCGCCAGCCCCTCGGAGAAGTTGTGCAGACCGATTCCGATGGCGATCGCCATACCCGTCCGGAGAGCCGCCTCGGTGGCGGGCTGGCGGACCGTGGTCTCGGCGGCGGCCATGGCCCCGGGGGCCGATGCTGGTCCGCGGCCGGGGCTTCCACGGCCTGGTGGCGTACAGCAGCCCGAGCAGGCCGGCCCCGAACCCGAGCGTGTACACCAGCGCCAGCCCGGCGAAGTGGCTCCAGGCGGCCTCGCCGGCCTTGGCCTCGGTCATGGCCTCCTCGACCGGCTCGGTGGCGTGGCCCAGGATGTCGAGGAGCTAGCGCGCCCTGGGGCGACATGCAAGCCCGCGCGCCGGGTGCGGTCAGGTCAGGGCGGGGATGGTGGCGGTGGACGGGTCGCCGGCGTGGCCCAGCAACGGCAGGTGGAACAGCGTCTCGATCGAGCGCAGCAGGGCGTAGTGGCTATAGGTGGCGTCGTCGCGGGCGGGCTCGACGCCCGGCCCGGTGACGATGGTGGCCACCCGGCCCCCGGCCGCCACGCCTCCGCAGCAGCCCAGCTTCTCGCCGCCGGCGCCCTTGTCCCAGGTGACGACCAGCCGGGTGCCGTCCCGCCAGGCCGAGGAGCTGGCGAGCTTGCCGTAGAAGTCGTCCAGCCAGCGGTCGGCGGTGGCGATCAGGGTCGCGTCGTTGCCACCCTCACCGGCCCCGTGCATGTCGTGGTCCAGGTTCGGGATGACGAACACCAGGCGGGGGAGTTGCCCGGCCGTCAGGTCGGCGTCGAGGCGGTCGAGCGGCACGACCTTGGCGCAGCGGCCAGGGTCGCCGCGGATGCTGTCGAAGTACATGAACGGGTCGTGCTTCTTGGCGTAGTTGCCGGCCGTGTCGACGTCCGAGCAGGGCGCTGGCAGGCCCTCCATGTACGCCTTCCAGGAGATCCCCGCGGTCTCGAGCTGGTCGGCCAGGTTGGGGGCGTCGACGTTGCAGCCGCCGCAGTCGCTGGTGATCCCCTGGGTGTCGCCGCTGACCATGGCGATGTAGTTGGGCAGCGACGGATGGGTGATCGCGAAGTAGGAGGTGAGCAGGATTCCCTTGGCGGCCAGGCGGTTGAGGAACGGCGCCTGGGGCGAGCCGATGATCTGGCCGATGGAGTGGTTCTCCTCGACCACCACGACCACGCGGCTGGTGGCGTCGTAGCGGGTGGCGGCCCGGTCGCGGGAGGTGGCCGATGGGGGAGTCGTGGACCCGGCGGGTGCGGCCTGCCGCGGGCTGGAGCAGCCGGTCGCCAGCAGCAGCATCAGGGAGGCCGCCGCCGCTGACCCCGGGGTCGCCAGCCGATCATGTGCGCCTCCTCGGTGCGGCGATGGCCGGGATGGTCCTGGTCGCCGGATCGGCGGCGTTCCTGAGCAGCGGCAGGCCGAACACCGGTGTTCGATGGAGCAGGCCAGGGCGTAGTGAGTGTAGGGGGTCGGGTCGTGCCGGGCCGGGACACCCGGCCCGGCCACCACGGTGGCCACGTGCCCGCCATCCTTGCCGACCGGGCGCCCGAGGTGGCGTCGGCCAGCTCGGGCTGACGAGCCGGCGGACCACCGCGCTGGACATACCCAGAATACCGAGTATCATACTGGGTATAATTCCGGGGGAGGTGCTGATGAGTGTCCGGCATGCGCTGCTGGCCCTGCTGAGCGAGGGCCCGAAGTACGGCCTGCAGCTGCGGCAGGAGTTCGAGTCGAGAACGGGCGAGGTCTGGCCGCTGAATGTGGGGCAGGTCTACACCACCCTGCAGCGCCTGGAGCGCGACGGGCTGGTCGAGTCCGACGACCCGGAGGGCGACGGCCCGCAGAAGGGCTTCCGGATCACCCCGACCGGCGGCCGGGAGCTTGCCGAGTGGCTGCGCACCCCGCCCGATACCGTGGCGCCACCCCGCGACGAACTGGTCATCAAGGTGCTGGTGGCGCTGCCCGTGCCCGGGGTCGACGTGCACGAGGTCATCCAGGTCCACCGCCGCCACCTGGTCGAGCTGATGCAGCACTACACCCATGTGAAGGCCGAAGCCTCCGACCGCGACGTGGGGCTGGCCCTGGTCGTCGATGCCGAGCTTTTCCGCCTGGAGGCGGTCGTGCGCTGGCTGGACGCGGCCGACGCCCGGCTGACCAGCCTCCCGGCGGCCAGCCCGGTCGCCACGTCCGCCGCCCCGGCCCGACGACACCGGCTGGAGGTGCGGCCATGACCGCCATGCTCGAGCTGCGCCGGGTATCGAAGGTCTATGGGTCGGGCCCCTCCCGGGTGCAGGCCCTGTGCGAGGTCGACCTGACGGTCGACGGCGGCGAGCTGGTCGCGGTCATGGGGCCCAGCGGGTCCGGCAAGAGCACCCTGCTGACCATCGCCGGCAGCCTGGAGGAGCTCAGCGCCGGCGAGGTGCTGGTGGACGGGTCAGCGCTGGCCGGCATGACCCGCAACCAGCGGGCCAGGCTGCGCCGCCGCCTGATCGGCTACGTCTTCCAGGACTTCAACCTGCTGGCCGGGCTGACGGCGGTGGAGAACGTCGCCCTGCCCCTGGAGCTGGACGGCCTCGGCCAGCACGCCGCCCGGGCGGCCGGGGTGGCCGCACTGGACGAGCTCGGCCTTGCCGACCAGGCCGACCGCTTTCCCGACGAGCTGTCGGGCGGGGAGCGCCAGCGGATCGCGATCGCCCGCGCTGTGGTCGGCGACCGCCGTCTGCTGCTCGCCGACGAACCGACCGGCGCCCTGGACTCGGTCAACGGCGAGGCCGTGATGCGGCTGCTCCGGGCCGCCTGCAAGCGGGGGGTGGCCGGGGTGGTCGTGACCCACGACGCCCAGCTGGCGTCCTGGGCCGACCGGGTGGTGTTCCTGCGCGACGGCCGCGCGGTCGACCAGACGGCCAGGCCACCGGGCCCCGAGTCGCTGCTGGCGCCAAGGCCTGGCCGTTGACCGCCCGCCGGGCGGTGGTCCGCTGGGCCTGGCGGCTGTTCCGTCGCGAGTGGCGCCAACAGCTGCTGGTGCTGGCCCTGCTCACCCTCGCGGTGGCCGCGACCATCTTTGGTGTCTCGGCCACCTACAATCTGGTCCCGTCGGCCGACGCCCGGTTCGGCACGGCCACCCATCGCCTGGAGCTGGACCGGGCCGACCGACGCGGGCTGGACGCGCAGGTGGCGGCGGTCAGGGCCTGGTTCGGCACCGTCGACGTGATCGGTCGCCGAGCCGTCCCGGTCCCGGGCTCGGTCGAGCCCCTGGAGCTGCGCACCCAGGACCCCCAGGGTGCCTACGGCCGGCCGATGCTGGCGCTCCGGGCGGGCCGCTGGCCCTCCGCCGCCGGGGAGGTGGCGGTCACCGACGCAGTGGCGGCGACCCTCCAGACCCAGGTCGGCGGCACCGTCGCCCTCGACAGACGTGCCCGGACCGTGGTCGGCGTGGTCGAGAACCCTGGCGACCTGGAGGACGAGTTCGCCCTCGTCGCCCGGGCGCATGCCGACCCGCCGACGGCGGTGACGGTCCTGGTGCGGGCCACCGCCGAGCGGGCGGCGGCGCTCCCGGCGGACGCCGGAGGGCGGCTTGAGGCGCGCCCCGCCTGCCACGGGGCGGTGCTGTGTGCGACCGCGACCCAGAGCGAGCGGGCGACCGCCGCCGCCGGCGCGCTCGCCCTGGCCACGGTCGTCCTGCTGCTGGTCGCCCTGATCGCCGCGGCCGGCTTCGTGGTCGTCGCCCAGCGCCGCCTGCG
>Ga0307416_100000724_pt1 | contig 17179 bp, 13 predicted proteins | sample DK1Cmetagenome_2_FD_203821 | JGI IMG/M metagenome (GOLD analysis project Ga0307416, IMG submission 203821) | Maize rhizosphere microbial communities from greenhouse at UC Davis, California, United States - DK15-C-3 | ecosystem: Host-associated > Plants > Roots > Rhizosphere > Soil | place...
GAATCCCGGTTAATGGTGCTTCACAGGGACTCTGGCAAAATTGAACACAAGATCTTTAAGGATATCGTAGAGTATTTTGGTGAAGGTGATGTGCTGGTAGGCAATGACACGATGGTTTTTCCGGCCCGCCTATACGGCCGCAAGGAAAAAACCGGCGCAAAGATCGAGGTCTTTCTGCTTCGCGAGCTAAACGCAGATATGCATCTCTGGGATGTGCTGGTTGATCCTGCCCGGAAGATCAGGGTTGGAAACAAACTCTACTTCGGTAACGGTGACCTGGTAGCAGAGGTAATCGATAATACGACCTCCCGCGGAAGGACGATCCGTTTCCTTTTTGACGGCGACTCCGCTGCATTCGATAAAGTGATCGAGACGCTCGGCGAGACTCCCCTTCCAAAGTACATCAAACGCAAGGTGGAAGCGGAAGATAAGGATCGGTTCCAAACCATCTACGCCAGGAACAAAGGCGCTGTTTCTGCCCCTACTGCGGGCCTTCACTTCACACGCCAGCTTCTGAAACGCCTTCAGATCAAAGGTGTCGAGATGACCTTCGTGACACTACACATAGGCCTCGGAACGTTTCGTCCTGTTGACGTCGAAGATCTCACCAAACACAAAATGGATTCTGAGAACTTCATCGTGGCGAAGGAAGCGGTTGAGATGGTGAACAAGTCCCTTGATAATAAAAGACGTGTGTGTGCTGTCGGTACAACCACCATGCGCGCGCTTGAATCTGCGGTCTCTGCAAACAATCGTCTGAAGCCGCGTGAAGGATGGACGGACAAATTTATTTTCCCTCCCTACGATTTCAAGATCTGCAATGCCATGGTCACAAACTTCCATATGCCGGAATCAACCCTCTTGATGATGGCGGCAGCGTTCGGTGGTTTTGACAATGTTATGGAGGCTTACAAGGTTGCCAAAAAAGAAAAATACAAGTTTCTTACCTACGGCGACGCAATGCTGATCATCTGATCGGTCAACGTATCGACAATTGTTTTGTCAGGTAGAGAAACATAAAGATCGCTACCGGATAGATGAGGAAGTATTGGGGCGTAGCAGCAAAGAATCTGAAAAATATTCCGAGAGGCGCGAGAAGGAGCAGCGTGCCACCAATGAGGATCATTGCCTTTCTGGATTTCTCCACTGGCCTTCTTATTACATCCACCATGCGGTAGATAAGGAAGGCGATGATCAGCACATTGAACAGAATAAGGAGTAGGCGCAAAACTGCCATCGTGAGCTTTTCTCTAAAGTTAACATCTTAAACAGATTCCTCCCGCGGATTTCTTACTTTTAGCGGGCCGGCAGCATCGTGTCGCCGATCCTCATTAAAATTTTTCAGTGAAAGAGTGTGCACTCATCGTTGCCGGAGGCAAAGGCTTGCGCTTCGGTAGTCAACTACCCAAGCAATTTGTCGAACTGAATGGCAGGCCGGTGCTTATGCGTACCCTAGACGCATTTTTTCGCTATTCGCCGGAGATCGACGTGGTTCTCGTATTGCCTGAACATGAAATTTCCGAATGGCAATCTCTCGCACAAAAACATAATTTCTCAAGACATGTGCGGGTTGTGACAGGCGGTTTGACGCGATTTCAATCCGTCAGAAATGGGCTGGCGGAAATCCCTGATGAGGCATTGGTCGCCATTCACGATGGTGTGAGACCCCTGGTCCCGACAGCGGTTATCGGTGAATCATTCAGGGTGGCTGCCTTGCGACAATCGGCAATTGCATGCGTATCATTAAAGGAATCTCTGAGGTTGGTCACTGCACAATCCGGCGATCACATCGGGTCAAGCCAAGCTGTAAGCAGATCGCAATACAGGCTCGTTCAGACACCTCAAACTTTCCACGCCGCATTAATTAAAAAGGCTTATTGCATCCGGGAAGATCCCGGACTTACCGACGATGCCAGCGTTGCCGAGCGCGCCGGTTACCAACTGGCGATCTTCGAGGGCAGCTATGAAAACATCAAGATTACGGGACCGGAAGATCTTATTATTGCAGGGGCCCTCCATCGGGCAAACCTGGGCATGTAGAACATCTTCCACTGAAATTGCCGCTTTACCCATATTTCGAAAAGTTTTTTCCGAAAACGTTTGAAATGGCCATTGGGAACGGCTTTTGGATAAAGCTGCTGTATAAACAGCCGCCTTATGCAACGCCCTTATACACTTGATCTTCGCGACATAACACTGAATGACCTTGCCACCGTTGGAGGAAAAAATGCTTCCCTGGGTGAAATGGTGCACCATCTGTCAGCTTTGGGTATAGCTATACCCGCAGGCTTCGCCATCACCGTCGATGCTTACTGGGAATTTCTGAAACACAATAATCTGGAGGGGTCGATCTATCAGATCATCGATGAGATAGATATGAACAACCTGATTTCCCTGCGGAGAGGCGGAACAAGGATCAGGCAACTCATTCGCAATGGAAAATTCCCCGAAAAACTTCAAGCCGAAATCTTATCGCGCTATTCGGAATTGTCGCAGGGCTATGATCAAACGGCGACCGACGTTGCAGTGAGGTCAAGCGCAACAGCTGAGGATCTGCCGGATACTTCCTTCGCGGGTCAGCAGGAGACGTATCTCAACGTGAGGGGTCCGGAGGGTTTGATGGAAGCTGTTCGCAACTGTTTTGCCTCACTGTTTACGGATAGGGCAATTTCATATAGGGAACACTTCAAGTTTGATCACTTTGATGTAGCGCTCTCGGTCTGTGTGCAGAAAATGGTGCGGTCTGATCTGGCTGCATCCGGAGTCGCTTTCTCGCTGGACACCGAATCAGGGTTTAAGAACGCTGTTGTGATCAATGGTTCTTACGGCCTCGGGGAAATGATCGTGCAAGGATCTATATGTCCCGATGAATTCATTGTTTTCAAACCAACACTCGAAAAAGGATACAGCGCGATCATTGAAAAAACTCTTGGTAACAAAGACAAAAAGATGGTGTACGGGGATGATCCTGGTCAGCTGACAAAGATCATTCACGTGCAGAAGGAGTATCAGAAAAAATTCTGTCTCACTGACGAGCAGGTCCTTCAGCTTGCGCGCTGGGTTTGTTCGATCGAAAAGTTTTACTCGGAAAAGAAAGGCCATTGGTGTCCTATGGACGTCGAGTGGGCCGTCGACGGGCTCAGCAACGAGTTGTTCATCGTACAAGCGCGGCCCGAAACTATTCACTCACAGAATGATTCACATGCGCTGGTCGAATATCGGATCCTCGCACCGCAACCAGAGAGGCGGATCCTGAAAGGCGTCGCTGTTGGCAACAAGATCGCAACTGGAAAAGTCGTGATCATGTATTCACTCGACGGACGTGACGGCTCCCACGATGGAGCTGACTTCCAGGATGGCGATGTGCTTGTAACTGAAATGACGGACCCTGATTGGGAGCCTATCATGAAAAAAGCATCTGCTATTGTAACAAACAAAGGCGGACGCACCTGTCACGCAGCGATAGTTGCGCGCGAGCTCGGGGTGCCGGCCATCGTTGGCTCGGGCAATGGAACGGAAGTCCTGAAGGACGGCCAGTTCATCAGCGTGTCCTGTTGCGAAGGAGATAGCGGATATGTTTACGACGGAGAAATTCTTTTTGAAAAGATAGAAACCAACCTGGCCGACCTGCCAAAGATATCGACACCGGTCATGCTCAATGTGGGATCGCCTGAACTGGCGTTTAAGTATTCACAGATTCCGAATGCCGGTGTGGGTCTCGCGAGAGAGGAATTTATCATCAATAATTACATACAGGCGCACCCGCTGGCACTGCTTCATCACCGCGAGCTGAACGATGCTGCCCTGACTGAAAAAATCGAACAGCTTACAACCGCATACCCTTCAGAAGAGTCGTTCTTTATCCACAAATTATCGTATGGGATTGGCAAGATCGCAGCGGCCTTCTACCCGAACAAAGTGATTGTCAGGTTTTCAGATTTTAAAACGAATGAGTACGCAAATCTTTTAGGAGGTTCATATTTCGAGCCGAAAGAAGAAAATCCGATGATCGGATGGCGCGGAGCGTCCAGATATTATTCATCCCGGTACCGTCATGCATTCGGTCTCGAGTGTCTGGCGATCAAAAAGGTGCGCGAGGAAATGGGATTGACAAACGTTGTGACGATGATCCCGTTTTGTCGCACAGTGAACGAGCTTCATCGCGTGTACGGAGTGATGAAAGAATATGGGCTTGAGAGAGGCAAAAACGGACTTGAAGTTTTTCTGATGGCGGAAATACCATCGAACATTCTGCTTGCCGATGAATTTGCTGAGCATATCGACGGCTTCTCAATCGGATCGAACGACCTCACACAGTTGACACTGGGATTGGACCGCGATTCGAGTCTGGTTGCTGACTTATACGATGAGCGCAACAAAGCAGTGAAGATGATGATCTCCAACCTGATCAGGACGGCGAAAAGAAAGGGAGTTAAAGTCGGAATATGCGGGCAAGGGCCATCGGATTTCCCGGACTTTGCAGCGTTTCTCGTAGGCGAGGGCATTGACAGTATCTCCGTCACACCCGATTCCGTTCTCAGGACATTGCAAACACTCGCCAGACAGAAAACCACAGCCGGTGTAGCAGACGAGTAACGTACTAGACAAAGAGCGGGGGTCTACCAACTATTCGAATAGCTGTCTTACACAGACGGATACAGAGTTAGTATTCGTCCTCGTTAAAGAAGAAGTCCTCTTTTGTGGGATAATCGGGCCATATCTCTTCGATGCTCTCGTATGGTTGTCCATCATCCTCGAGTTCCTGAAGGTTTTCGACCACTTCCAGCGGTGCTCCTGACCGTATAGAATAATCGATCAATTCATCCTTGGTTGCAGGCCATGGGGCGTCTTCCAAGTAAGAGGCAAGTTCCAGCGTCCAGTACATATCTAATAGTCCTCCTTCATTTTTTCGCAAAAATAAACTTTAAATGACGAAAACAAACTGCGTTTTCCCCTATTTCCTTACAGCGAAAAACGGGCGAAAAGGTTTGTTTTCAGACAAAATAAACCACAAAAATGTGTCCATTTCGTTTCCCCGGCACGGGTGGAATTTGCCATATTGCGCCACGAACCGGGAAACTGACCTCTAACGCGAAACCGCGCCGTGAAGTGTCCCGCGCAAATTCACTTTTAAGAAATATGGCTGACGAAAAGATAATTTTCTCGATGACCGGCGTGAGTAAGATCTATCCGCCCAATAAGCAAGTTTTAAAAAATATCTACCTCTCGTTTTTTTATGGCGCCAAGATCGGCGTGCTCGGGTTGAATGGGTCAGGCAAGTCTTCTTTGCTTCGCATCATTGCTGGTGTCGACAAGGACTTTCAGGGAGAAGTTGTATCGGATTTAAGTTTCAGCGTCGGGTTGTTGGAACAAGAACCAAAGCTTGACAAAAATAAAACTGTTAAAGAAGTTGTCGAGGAAGGCGTGCAGGAGACCATGTCTTTGCTGAAAGAGTTTGAAGCTCTGAATGAAAAGTTCGGCGATCCTGAGGTGTTGGAAAATCCTGACGCAATGGACAAGCTGATCCAGAAGCAGGGTGAGATACAAGAGAAGCTTGACGCCTCCGGGGCGTGGGAAATAGATCACAAGCTGGAGCGCGCCATGGACGCCTTGCGGTGTCCTCCTCCAGATGCGAAGGTTGAACATTTATCTGGTGGAGAAAAAAGAAGAGTTGCTTTCTGCAGGTTGTTGCTGCAGGAACCCGATGTGCTTTTGCTGGACGAACCAACAAACCACCTGGACGCAGAGTCGGTGCACTGGTTGGAACAACACCTGAAGCAATACAAAGGAACTGTCATCGCCGTAACACACGACCGTTACTTTCTTGACAACGTGGCTGGCTGGATACTGGAGCTTGACCGCGGCGAAGGCATACCATGGAAAGGAAATTATTCATCATGGCTTGATCAGAAGCAGAAGCGTCTTGCGCAGGAAGAGAAATCCGAGTCGAAACGCCAGAAGGCGCTGGAGCGCGAGCTTGAGTGGGTGCGTATGAATCCTAAAGGGCGGCAGGCAAAGGGCAAGGCTCGCTTGAGCGCGTACGAAAAACTATTGAGCCAGGAGGCACGTGAAAAAGAAGAGAAGCTGGAGCTGTTCATTCCCCCGGGACCGCGCCTGGGCAACAGGGTGATCGAGGCCAAGGGTGTGGCCAAGGCATACGGCGACAAACTCCTATATGAGAACCTGACCTTCTCTCTTCCGCCTGCAGGCATTGTGGGTATCATCGGTCCGAACGGTGCTGGTAAGACGACATTGTTCAAGATGATCACCGGAAAAGAAAGACCCGATGAAGGAACCTTTGAGATTGGTGAGACCGTCAAGATCGCTTATGTTGATCAGGAACACGATGACCTGAGACCTGAGGATACTGTGTGGCAAGCGATCACCGGAGGAAACGAGATCATCGAACTGGGAGGAAAGCAACAGAATTCCCGCGCGTATGTCGGGAAGTTCAACTTCAATGGAAACGATCAGCAGAAAAAGGTAAAGGAATTGTCAGGTGGGATGCGCAATCGCGCTCACCTCGCCATCGCATTGAAACAGGGCGGCAATCTTTTGTTGCTCGATGAGCCTACTAACGACCTGGACGTTAACACACTTCGCGCTCTCGAAGAAGCGCTCGAAAATTTTGCAGGATGTGCCGTGATCATCTCTCACGATCGCTGGTTCCTCGACAGGGTTTGCACGCATATCCTGGCCTTCGAAGGAAATTCCCAGGTCTACTGGTTTGAAGGCGGCTTCAGCGAATATGAAGAGAACAAAAAGAAAAGATTGGGCGACGACCAGCCCCACAGAATCAAATACAAAAAACTCGTCCGCTAACATCAACACATCAACACATCAGCACATCAACACATCAAAGTGAAAGCACTCATCACGATTCTCTTGCTTACACTCTCCAATGCTTTCATGACCCTTGCATGGTATGGTCACCTGAAGTTCAAGGAAATGAAGTGGAGCGAGAGCCTTCCGCTTGTCGCGATAATTTTTATCAGCTGGGGAATCGCACTCTTTGAATATGCCTTGCAGGTGCCTGCCAACCGGATTGGTTTCAAAGGGAACGGAGGACCATTTTCCCTCGTGCAGCTGAAGGTGATTCAGGAAGTGATAACGCTCACCGTCTTTGTTGTGTTTTCGATTCTTTTTTTCAAGAACGAAACGTTCCGTATTAACCATCTCATAGGTTTTGTGTTCCTGGTGCTGGCTGTTTATTTTATTTTCAAGAAATAGTGTTCACCCGTGGCGGTCGGGTGCGCCTTGGTGTTGTGTGGTAGGGATAACGCATGGCTTATCTCTACGGACGGGACGGTAACTAAACAAACAACGCTGCTAATCAGGCTTTGTTTTCCACCGTTCGTGCATCCACACCCACTGGTCTGGATGTTGGCGGATAGTCTCTTCGATAAAATTGGTGAGCACCTGCGTATTTAGACGAACATCTTCTTCTTCATCCCCTGTCGTCGTCATCGGAATCTCGGGAAGGAGGTGCATATGTTGGATGCCGTCGTTTCCAAGATAAATGTACGTGGGTATTACGGCTGCGCCCGTCTTAAGTGCGAGTACCGTTGCCCCCACAGGGGTGGCTGCGGGCCGACCAAAGAAATTTACGAAGACCGTTTTAACCCGCGTGTCCTGGTCGATGAGCAAAGCAACAGAGCCACCTGACTTCAACACCTTGATCATACGGAACGTCTCTTTCCCGCGGGCAATGGGTATCGCCCCATGCAGGTTTCGATAGTTCCAAAGAAGATCATTCAGCCTTCGGTCCTTCAGTGGCGTTCCGATGATGTTAGGGTTCAAGCCCCGCATCGCCATGTTGGTGATCTGGAGGTCAAAAGCCCCAAGGTGGCACGTGAGAAAAATAACTCCTTTCCCTTTCGCATGAGCCAACTCATAGTGTTCAAGACCTTCAGTGACGAGAAACTTTTCCAGTTGAGCAAGCGTCTTCACTCTTGAGCTTCTCAAGATGTCGCCCGCGTTTTTTCCCAGCATGCGAAAGGTGTCTCTCGACAGCTGTTTAATCTCCGCCGCAGTTTTTTCCGGAAATGCTATGCTTAGATGGGTCAACGCAAGCTTACGTGTCGCGCTTGCAAAGTACCATGCGACAAGGCCCAGGGCGCCGCAGAACTGCAGCCATGCTTTGCGCGGCATCAGCGCGGAGGTCCAGATCATGAAGCGTAAGAACCAGTATACCACCCCATATCTGACCGAGCGGCGAAAAGCTTTTGATCGAAACATCGCTGCGAAGATAATATTTATTCAAACAGTGGAGCGTTGTATAACAGAGTGCAGCTTCGGCAAAGTCGCGCGCCATTTGTATTTTTAACGAACAGATCCATTTGAATGAAAACCCTTATTCTTGTCCGGCATGCAAAGTCAAGTTGGGATGATCCATTCCAGGACGACTTCGACCGACCGTTAAACAAACGCGGACGAAGCGATGCCCCACGGATGGCGACGAGGCTTACGGAAAAGGATCTTCACCCGGGACTTCTCTTGTCAAGTCCCGCGCAACGGGCGCTGTCAACGTGTATGCTCATTGCTGAGGGACTAGGCTATCCGCCATCTGATATCAAGACAGATCGCAGGCTCTACCGGGCTACGGATGAAGACATTCTGAAAGTGGTGCAGACACTGGATGACACGCATGAGCAGGTCATGCTATTTGCGCACAACCCCGGCTTGACCGATTTTGCAAATCGTGTAACCCAGCAACCCGTTACTGACGATATTCCGACGTGCGGAGTGGTTGCGCTTCAGCTGCCGGTGAGCTCGTGGAAGGAGGTGCGCTGGGAATCTGGACATCTCATGTTTTACGATTATCCAAAGAATAATCTTAAGTAACGCCTCTTGTCAAGCGGTGATATAGCCGACGAATCACAGGAACGGGATCATATCCCAGACCCTTTTCTTCAATATGCCCACTTCAGTGAACCGGTAGCCTATAAGGACCTTAAACGAATTGTTGTTGTTCGAGAAGTTTGCGTGTTCAAATTTGACCGTGCTTCCCTGTGAAATAAAGCTTACGCCTCCGAACATGCGGTAGCCATTGTAGCCGATGGCAACGCGTGCCCCGAAAAACGTATTAATTGCAATGTCGTATTGGGGCGAACCTCCATTTTGAAGATCATAGTTGATCCAGTGATGCGCCGGGCCGAGCGCAAGTGTTGTGTTTAGGAAAAAGTTATTATACGTGAGACTGTAGGTGTATCCGGGAGCGATGCTAAAAGTCGTATATCTCAGGCGTGTAAAATCGACGTCGCTGCCAAAGTCTCCCTGCCGATCTGCTGTGACGATTGATGAATCGCCCGCCACGCGGAAAGTTGATAAAGCGGACAATAAAAGAAACGATCCCTTGCTGTACAGTTGTCGTTCCGAGTAATTGTAAGCTGAGCGAAAGGAAAACTTCTGATGATTGAAAACGTAATGCCAGGTAAAGCCAAAATTTTTCGTTCCGATGTCCGGACGCTGGGGGAATGGCTCATTGGCTAATGGCAGGTTTTCATTATCAACAATGTAAAATCCATTGTACCGCTGATAAAAAGCATCGACGCCCCACCGTTTAGTCAACACATTCAACTGAAGGTCGCGTGCTCTGGATTCGCCGAACCTCTCAATGCTTTTCTCCTTCAATGGTATGGCGAAGGCCAGTTCGATACCTAATTCGAAGATGTAGGCTCCAACGCCGAGGCTGAAAGTGTTGTTGGGTTTGAACGTCAGCAAAGAGGTTCGGTCAGCTTTTGAGAGCTCAAAGTTCAAACCTCTTTGCTTAAGTACGGGATAAATAAAAAATTCCTCGGGAAATGCCTTGATGTAATACCTCCTGATCGAGTCCTTATCTTCGGTCACGGGTGTGTCCTCAACCGCTTCCGTAACTTCCGGGCCCTGTGCCCACGCCTCCGCGACGCAAAGGAAAGCAAACAACAGAACAGCGAAGCGCATCAGAGGATATATTCACTAAGGTCTTTGTTCTTTACAAAACCGTTGAGCTTCTCCTTGACCATGGCAGCGTCAACGGTGATCTGTGATTGTGCCGCAATTTTGTCCGGTACATCAAAAAGAAACTCATTTAAAAGTTTGCTCATCACAGTGTGCAGCCTGCGCGCACCGATGTTTTCAATCTCAGCGTTGATAATGAAGGCCGTGTTTGCGATCTCCTCGACTGCATCATCCGTGAAGGCGATGGTGACATCCTCCGCCTCAAACAGTGCTTGATATTGTTTCGAAAGGGCATTCTTCGGTTCTTTCAATATTCTGATGAAATCCTCTTTGGTAAGATTGTTGAGCTCCACACGAATAGGAAAACGACCCTGTAATTCCGGTATGAGGTCGGAAGGTTTGGAAATATGAAATGCGCCCGCAGCGATGAAAAGTACGTGGTCGGTTTTTATCACGCCATACTTTGTGCTGACGGTGCTGCCCTCTACAATTGGCAGGAGGTCGCGTTGCACCCCTTCACGGCTCACGTCTGGTCCACCACTGCCTTTCTTCCCTCCTGAGGCGATCTTGTCGATCTCATCGATGAAAATGATCCCTGCATCTTCGGCGCGACGGATTGCTTCATCCTTGACCTCATCCATATCAATAAGCTTCGCAGCTTCCTCCTCGAGAAGGATCTTGCGAGCTTCGGCTACGGTTACCTTTCTTTTTTTCGATTTCTTGGGCATCATGCCGTTGAGCATCTCCTGAAGATTCATCATGGAAACTTCATCGATCATGCCGGCGCCAACCATACCTACGTTTGGGCCTGACGAGCCTTTGATATTGATCTCTATCTTGCGTTCCTCGAGCTCACCCCTCCGTATTTTTTCTCTGAAGAGTGTGCGGGTGCGTTCGTTAAGTTCATCATCCGACGCCGGAGCACCGGATTCCGAATGAGAACCAAAACCTGTAGAGGGCCGGGCGGACGGGGCTTTCAAAGGTGGGATCAATGCGTCAAGGATAATATCTTCGACTACGATCGCAGCTTTTTCTTTGACCTCTTCTTTTTTCCTTGCCTTCACCATATTGACGGATTGTTCTACCAGATCACGCACCATACTCTCGACATCCCTCCCAACATATCCCACCTCGGTAAACTTCGAGGCTTCAACTTTCACAAAAGGTGCGTCTGCAATTTTCGCAAGGCGGCGGGCGATCTCAGTTTTTCCGACTCCGGTCGCCCCTATCATCAGTATGTTGTTCGGTACAATCTCACCCTGGATCTCCGATCTTACATTCATCCTTCTCCACCTGTTCCGCAGAGCGATGGCAACATTCCGTTTTGCATCAAACTGTCCGATGATATACTTGTCCAGCTCGGCAACAATCTCCTGCGGCGTTAAATATTTTGCGTCCATCATAAATTCTATTATTTCTTTCTGAGAAGTTGATTCAAATTCGTTAACAAACTAAATGAGTAGCCAGCATTCCCAACGGTATAAGAGTTGCGGCTGAAAACAAGTTCCACGGGCTTGACCATGACGGCGAATCCAAAAGATAAGCCGCCCCCGGCGCCACCTGTTTCCGATCGCAGGGCGTGCTGCAAAAGATAATTATAACCGACAAGGGCATTTACATTTCTATGCAATAAAATTTCCACGCCCAAATTCACATGACTGAAAATCTTCCGGAGCGAGGATGGTTCTTCTTCAGATGCATCTGCATTCGACAGGAGATCGGACTCAAGCAGTTCGTATGCTGTCAAAGAAAATCGCAAAGGCATGTGTTCCGGTTTGAAAGTAACACCGGCCTGAACATCAAACGGTATATTCGTTAAACCGCCGTCTGTATAATCAGAAAGGATGAACCCCATATTCTTAAATACCACGGCAACGGTGAGATCCTGCTGAGGATGCATGAAGATACCCCCTACATCCAGCAAAAGTGCCGTCGCGCGATAACCTGCAATGTTAGAGAAAACACCTTTCATCGATGCTCCTAGTCTGAAATGCCCCACTTGATGAGACCTGCCAACCAGAACAGCAGTTTCATCTGCATTGTACTCACCCGTTTCGGCTCCCGTGTCGTCAAAACCAGGAATGTTTCCATAATTGGTATGCTGTATCCCCGCAATGAGCTGGCCAGCATCGCCGAGATCATGTGCATAGGTAAACAAGGCATTACCTACATCACCAACATAAAACTGATATCCGACAGAAGCAGAACCGTTCAACGTGTCACCTGCAAGCGCAGGATTATTATGAAAGAAATTGATATCCCTGTCGGCGAGAGAAACGTTGACGCCTCCAAGACCTGCCAGCCGCGCATGAGAAGGAGCCTTCAGGAAACTAAACGACTGCGCGCTCGCGCTTTGCCCCAAGACAACCGCGGCAAACAAACAAAAGATAATCGTTGTAGAACTATGCACGAATCACGTGAATATGTGCCGTCAGTTGCCCTTTAATTGTGGATGTAATTTTGGAATTTTGTTTCGGTGAAAGAAAAATTCATAGGCTTGGCCACTTTTTCCTTGAGCAGGGCTACCTTCAAAACATCATCAACTGTATCCACGTAATAGAATGTCAGACCCTTAAGATATTGCTTTTCAATCTCATCGATGTCTCGTCTGTTTTTCGAGCTCAACACAATTTCGCGAATACCACTTCGCTTGGCGGCGAGTATCTTTTCCTTTATCCCACCCACTGGCAATACTTTCCCGCGAAGCGTGATCTCGCCAGTCATTGCAAGCTTTGATTTCACTTTTCGCTGGGTGTATATGGAAGCAAGTGATGTGAACATTGTTATTCCTGCAGAGGGGCCATCTTTCGGTACTGCTCCTGCCGGAACGTGAATGTGCAGATCGTACTGCTGAAAAACACGTGAATCAATGTCAAGATTTTCGGCATTGAACTTCAGATATGACAGAGCGGCCATGGCGGATTCTTTCATGACTTCCCCGAGCTGTCCGGATATTGTCAGCGCACCTTTTCCTTTGCTCAGGCTTGACTCAACGAACAGGATCTCTCCTCCGACCTGTGTCCAGGCGAGTCCAGTGACCACACCAGCAATCTCATTTCCCTGATAGAGTTCTTCATCATGAACCTCTGCGCCGAGGATTTTTCTCACGCTTTCCTCCGTTACAACCTTGTCGTACTCTTCTTCCATGGCTACAGACTTCGCCACATTGCGCACAATCGTTCCGATCTTTCGCTCCAGGCTTCTCACGCCTGATTCGCGCGTGTAACTATTGATGACCTTTGCAACCGCCGGCTTCGTGAATTTCACCTGTGACGATTTCAGGCCGTGCTCCTTCAGCTGCTTTGGGATGAGGTGCTTCATTGCAATCTCAACTTTTTCCTCCTGCGTGTAGCCGGTAACTTCGATGATCTCCATGCGATCGCGCAAAGCCGGATGTATTGTGTCGAGAGTGTTTGCAGTTGCGATGAACAACACTTTAGACAAATCGTAATCTACCTCGAGATAGTTATCGCCGAAAGCATGGTTCTGTTCCGGATCAAGAACCTCCAGCAATGCAGAGGAAGGATCACCCCTGAAATCAGACTTCACCTTGTCAATCTCGTCGAGGATAAACACCGGATTTGATGATTGCGATTTCTTGATGTTCTGCAGGATCTTGCCTGGCATTGCACCGACATAGGTCTTCCGATGTCCGCGGATCTCTGCCTCATCGTGTACCCCGCCGAGCGACATCCGTATGTATTTTCGCTGAAGCGCTTTCGCGATCGAGCGCCCGAGCGAGGTTTTACCTACACCGGGAGGACCATACAGACAGAGGATAGGACCTTTCATATCCTGCTTCAGCTTCAACACGGCCAGGTATTCCAGAATCCGTGTCTTAACCTTTTCTAATCCGAAGTGATCGCGGTCAAGTATTCGCTTTGCGCGTTTCAGATCGAAATCATCCTCAGTATACTCTCCCCATGGAAGATCCAGCATGAACTCTACATAGTTCATTGCAACCGGATATTCCGCCGCCATCGGATTGATCCTCATTAACTTTTCAAGCTCTTTCTTGAAATGCTCTGCAACCGCTTTGGGCCACTTTTTTCCTTCAGCTCTCTTTCTCAGTTTTTCTACTTCCTTGTCGGGACCGTCATATCCCAACTCATCCTGCAAAACCTTGATCTGCTGGCGCAAAAAATAATCGCGCTGTTGCTGATCGATATCCGTATGCACTTTCTTCTGGATCTCGTGTTTTATCTCGAGCATCTGCACATCGCGCAGCATGTATTGAAGAAGCAGCGTTCCGCGATCAATAAGATTTTGTGTTTCGAGTATCTTCTGCTTATCCGCGACGTCAACATTAAGATTGCTCGCCAGAAAATGGATGAGGAACGACATGCTCGAAATATTGTCGAGCGCCACCTGCGCCTCTTGCGGAATCTCCGGATTTAGTTTCAGAATTTTTAGAGCAGCGTCTTTCAATGACTGCACCAACGCCTTGGCTTCCTTACCGTTGATGTTCAACACCGGTTCAGAGAGAAGATGGATCTTCGCAGTGAGATAAGGATCTTCCTGAACGAATTCCGTTATACTGAAACGGTTCTTCCCTTGTATGATAATGGTTGTATTCCCGTCGGGAAGCACCAGCATTTTAATGATACGTGCGACAGTTCCTGTGCGATACAAATCATCTACTGTGGGTTCCTCGGCCTGTGAGTTCTTCTGTGCAATAACGCCTATTATCCTGTTGCCCTGATATGCTTTCTTTACAAGCTTGATCGACTTCTGCCTACCGACCGTTATTGGGATAACTACGCCTGGAAATAAAACGGTGTTCTTGATGGGCAGGATGGAAAGCTCTTCGGGAAGATCTTCAGGTTTCAGATCATTTTCCTGTTCAGGGTTTATCATTTGGATGAGATCATCCGATTCTTCCTGCACCAGTTGTATAGCTAAGGTTTTAAACATGTAATGAATGTCAGTTTGACACAACAAAAAAACCATTACTGGTTTTCTGATTAAAAGGATAATTGGACAATACTAGTGCCAGCAGAGTTGTAAAAGAAGGAAAAATGTAACAACTTTAGTGTGTTTGAGCCCCATTCAACAGCACAGGTTAAGTGAAAACCATTTTTTTCATCGTAATAACCGCGTTTTCCCTTATTTTTTCTTCTCCGGTCGCCGCCCAGAAGAAAAAAAACAAATTTAAAAGCGGCGGGGTCATCGAGCTCAACGATACTCTGACAACCTACGGCCAATCTGACATCTTTAACTTCCCTAACATTAATGCGATCAGATATTTTAGTAAGGACGATCGCATCAAGCACATGCAGCGACTTGAAAGTTCGCTTGCTGATGATGAGCTGTACAAGGAATTGAAAGACTATGTGAGCAACTTCGGCATCGAAAATTTTTCCACTAACACTTCCATGATGTGGAAGCTAGCCAGGTTATCGGAGCGGTATGGTCCGCCGGGGGAATCAATACTTTTGTACAAGCTCATACTGAAACATTACCGCCAGAACGCTGACATCTCCCGGGTGCGCCGGGAATTCGACAGCCTGAACACCGACAAAAAAGAAAACTATGTTCCGCTGCAACAATACTATGAGTTGGTTGCATACAGGAAGGAAATAGACACGCTGCGGCCACCACAAGGAGTGCTGATGCAAATGGGTGAGTGGGTCAATTCGCTTAAAGCGGATTATGGACCCACTATCGGAAACCTCGACTATCTTTTACTCTTCACCTCAAAGAGAAATTCAAGGCTGAGCATTGAGCGCACGTACAATGAAGATCTTTTCTTTACCAGGAAAGAGGATGGCCAATGGATGGAAGCTGAGCCTTTCAAAACGATCAACACCGGTTTTAATGAGGGCTCTGCCTGTCTGAGCAAAGACGGCAAGAGACTTTATTTCGCGCGTTGCAATTCACCGGATTCGTTCGGGAATTGCGACATCTTCGAGGCGACATTGACGCCAGACAGCGTATGGGGAAACGTAAAAAATCTTGGTACCAGCATCAATACAATTGCATGGGATTCACATCCCTCGTTGTCACATTCCGGGGACACGTTATTTTTCGCATCAGACAGATTAGGCGGTTTCGGATTATCCGATATTTATTACAGCGTAAAAGATCAAAAAGGAAACTGGCAAAAGGCGCTGAACATCGGTCCCATCATCAACACGCGGGGCAACGAAGTGAGTCCGTTCTTTCACCACCGTTACAACGTTTTGTATTTCAGCTCAGACGGTCATCCGTTGAACTTCGGCGACTTCGATATATATAAATCTCTACGTCAACAAGTGAACTGGGCCGAGCCAAAAAATATCGGACCTCTCGTCAATGGAATTGGCAGCGAATACTACTTCACCATCGATTCGGAATCGAGCCAACTGTTTTACGCGCGCTCGGAGGCAAGCGATATTGAAAATCTGGATCTCTATACCTTCCCGGTTCCGATGGAAGCGCAGCCCACAGCCGTAGCGTTGCTGAAAGGGTCGCTGATAAACTCGCAGACTAAGAAACCATTCAAGGGTATCGTGTCCGTCATCGATATGGACAATGGCGTCGAAGTCGCTCCCAAATTTCTCCGGCCAGATGGTTCATTCGATTTCCATCTGATCAATAAGAGAAATTATCTGCTAATTATCCAGGGGGAAGATTTCTTCCGGATCGAAGAGCTGTTCTTCATGGATGGGGACACAGAAATGCATCGCGAGACCGACCCGATTGAAAGCAAGATCGCTTTTACATCATTGGAGTTCGAAAACGGCAAGGCAGACATACTGCCGTCGATGCATCCCGACCTGGATAAGCTGGCAAATTTTTTACTTGATCATCCTGACTTCGCTTTAAACATTTCAGGTCATACTGACTCTCAGGGTAGCGAAGACTCAAATTTGAGATTATCACAAGCTCGTGCCGATGCCATCAGAGCTTATCTTATCTACATATTCAAGATCTCGCAAGACCGAATTTCAGCGACAGGGTACGGAAGCTCCAAACCACTTGTTAAAGAACAAACGGATGAGGACCGTAAATTAAACCGCCGTGTGGAGTTTGATATCAAAAGAGACTAGCGCAGTCCGCTCATCGGATTAGTTGTGCTTAAAACAACTTGATGATATCATTGGCGAAGATAAACACCATAAGACCCAGCAGTAAAACCATGCCCACCTTCTGAGCAGTCTCAAGAAACTTATCTGAAGGTTTGCGTCTCGAGATGATCTCGTAGCTCAGGAACATCACATGCCCCCCGTCGAGTGCTGGTATAGGCAACAGATTCATA
>Ga0307416_100000725_pt1 | contig 17177 bp, 15 predicted proteins | sample DK1Cmetagenome_2_FD_203821 | JGI IMG/M metagenome (GOLD analysis project Ga0307416, IMG submission 203821) | Maize rhizosphere microbial communities from greenhouse at UC Davis, California, United States - DK15-C-3 | ecosystem: Host-associated > Plants > Roots > Rhizosphere > Soil | place...
GCTGTCAGCGGACGAGTCGCTCGTCATCGAGTTCGATGCGCACGACGGCCTGTGGATGTTCACCAACATGGGAGTCTTCTTCAACAGCATGGACTACCTCTACCGGCCGGTGAGCTACACGCCGAGCCGCACCGCGGTGGATGGCGACGGCAAGGTGCGGCTGGTGCTGGCCCACGATGACCCGGGATATCACAACTGGATCGACACTCAGGGTTTCGAGCGCGGCAACGTCACCTACCGGCACATGCTGGCGGGCGAGCCCGCCGAGTTGCACACGCGTGTGGTCAAGCGCGCCGACCTGGCCGACGTGCTGCCTCCGGATACCGTCACCGTCACCGCCACCGAACGCGTCGCGCAGATGTGGACGCGGTTCAACGGAATTCGGCAGCGCTACGTTCTGTGATATCGGTGCGCAAACAGCCCGTCAGCGACGGTATGCGCACCGAAATCGCTACAGCCGTTGGAGCCTGAACGTCCAGAACTGCTGTCCCGGCGGGCCGTTGAAGCAACCGACGTCGTATTTCGACGTGATGGTGCCGGTCAACGAGTTGTCGTCCCACACGTATGTCTCGTGGGTGGGCATGGCGTAGCCGGGGAGGCATTGCAAGCCGTCGGACACGTCGACCTTGAGCGTCCACTGGCCGTTGGCCAGGTAGGCATTTCCCTGATAGTAGTTGTAGAACTTCAGCCGAGGTGCCGCACTTATATACCGGCAGTCCGGTGTCGGATCGGGACTGCACCTTGCGATGAACCAGTACCACGAGGCGCGTTCGTACCTGTTGGTCTGGAGATCGAAGTTCCCAGGGTGCAGGAACGCGTGTGCCGGGGGCGCAACTACCGTCGCGACCGACATCAGGACGGCGGCAGCCACCGCGGTCAGGACCTTGATGACTTTCATCGCGTCCTCCCAATTCGTTGCCGGTGCTCATCAAACCACCTCGCCGGGGATCCCGGTCGGAGATCAGTCGACGACGACGGCGTCCTTGTGCTCGGTGATGGGCCGAGCGGGTTGCTGTTCGTCGCAGATGCGCTGAAGTTTCTCCAGCGTTTCGTCCAGTCCTGGACCCAGTGGCTTGCTCGGGGTGAACGTCGCGGGCAGGTGCTTCATACCCTGAATGACGCCGATGGTCTCGTAATGTTCGGTGCCCTCGGGGTCGCAGACGTAGTCGGGCATCCGGTCGAGAACAGCGGTGAGCATCGACTTGAACACCGTGCGCGCGACGTTGGAGCCCACGCACCGGTGCACACCGATTCCGAAGCTGAAGTGCCGGTTGCCCTTCCGGTCCATGATGAGCTCATTGGGCTTGTCAAAGACCGCCGGATCGCGGTTGGCCATGGCCCAGGAAATCCAAAGCCGCTCGCCTTCTTTGAATCTTGTGCCCTCGACTTCGACATCGTCTGCAAAGGTGCGCCCGTCACCGGGCGCGGGCGTGTAAAAGCGCAGGAACTCTTCGGTGGCCGGATTCAGGAGGGTGTCGCGTTCGCGGCTGAGCAGCTCGCGCTGGTCGGGATTCTCCGACAGCCACTCCAGCGAGTGCGCGGTGAGCGCGGTCGTGGTGTCGAAGCCGCCGCCGATGATCAAGCCGAGATTGCCGAGGATCTCGAGATCGGGGGCCGGTTCGCCGTCGATGCGCAGTTGCAGCAGCGCATTGATCAGGCCGGGCCGCGGATTCTCCCGAACTTCCATCATCGTGGTGATCATGTCGATGCCCATCTGCCGGTTCATCTCGGCGACGCGCGCGGCATCGGGCGAGTGTTCAGGAGTGGATACCGACAGGTGCGCGGGCTCACTGTAGACCGGCCATTTCTTCAGCTCGATGCCCATCATCGCCAGGGTGAGCACTGCGGGCACGATGTTGGCGAGGTCGTCGACGAAGTCGATGCGGCCCGATTCGATCTTCTCGTCGAGTGCCGCGCGGGTGATCTCGTCGACGAACGGTTGCCACCGCTTGATCGCCGCGGGGGAGAGATAGGGGTTCAACGCCCCGCGGTAGGTGCCGTGATCGGGTTCGTCCATCTCGAGGATGCCGCCGCGTACCACCGTGGCGCGCTGCGCCTTCGGGATCGTGATTCCCTGGTAGCCCTTGCGTTCTCCGTTGATGTCATGGTCGTTGGACACCACCGGACAGCGTGCCAGTTCGAACACATGCTTGCTGTCGGCGGCAACCCAATGACCGCCGTAGACGTCGGTCCAGGCCATCGGGCACCTGGATTGCATCTCCTCGGTGATCTTCTCGAACTGCACCCGATACTCCGGAGTGTGCCGGTCGAAGTGGTACCGGTTCTTCTTGCGCTCGTTGTCGGCGGCGCGTATGTCGTCGACACTCAAGGCTTGTCTCCCTGCGCTTTAGGCTGAATTGCCGGCTCAGCCGGCGGTCGTAGGATTGCCGGCTCAGCCGACGGTCGTAGTGTCACTCTTCGATCGAGATGGCCTGCTCCGGGCACGACTGCACTGCTTCGCGTACCGCGTCCTGGAGATCGGGCGGCACCACTTCATCCACCGGTGAGGAGGTGCCGTCGATATCGCTGAGCTCGAAGGAATCTGGGGCGATCATCGAGCACAGCGTGTGGCCCTGGCAGCGTCCCGGGTCGACAAAAACCTTCACGGTGTCCTCCTGCCTCAAGGTCAGTTGTGGTAGTCGTACCACTTGAGGTAGCCGCCTGCGTCCACCCGTACCTGCATTCCGGTGACGTAGCGGGCCTCGTCGGATGCCAGCCACAGCACGGCGTTGCTGATGTCGACCGGCTCGATCCACGGCACCTTCATAGCTTGCTGGACATAGAAGACAGGTTCGGCGTCGGCCAGCGTCGGACTCTCGAGGTCGGGGCGGAACGATTTGTACATCGGCTCGCTCTGCAGCATGTCGGTGTTGCAGTTGGTCGGGTGAACCACATTCGCACGGATCCCCCGCGGCGCGAGCTCTGTCGCCAGGTCGTGGACATAGGCCGACAGTGCCCGCTTGCTGTGCACATAGGCCATGCCGCCCGGGTCGCCCCCGGGATTGGGCTTGCTGTGGGTGTCCATCAGCGCCGCGGTCGAACCAGTCGCGACGATCGCCGCGCCCTCCGCGAGATGTGGCAGCGCGACGTTGATCGCGTTGAGCGTGCCGACGAGGTTGGTGTTGATGACGTCGACCCATGCCTGCAGCGGCGGTTCGCCTTTCATGCCGGCGACGCCCGCCTGGGCCACGACGATGTCGACGTGGCCGAGTTGGGAGATGCCCTCCTCGAGAGCGGCGCGCAGCTGCGAGGCCTCACGAACGTCGGCCTGCGCGGTGAAGACACTGCGACCGGTCTTTTCGACGAGTTTGGCGGTCTCTTCGAGATCTTCCGGTGTCGCCATCGGATAACCGATCGTCGCGATGTCCTGACAGAGGTCGACGGCGATGATGTCGGCGCCTTCCTCGGCGAGCCGAACCGCGTGACTCCGGCCCTGACCGCGAGCGGCACCGGTGACGAACGCGACCTTGCCCTGTACTCGTCCCACTGAGATGTCCTTTCGACTGTGCTGATTCGGTGCTGATTTGATTACGTGTTCCGGCCGCCGTTGACGCCCAGGATCTGTCCAGTGATGTAGCCGGCCTCCTCGGAGGCCAGGAACGCGCAGGCGGCCGCGATGTCCTCGGGCCTGCCGATGCGCCGCACCGGCGTCGAGTCGATGCTCTGCTGCACGGTCAGGTAGCCGCGCTCTTCGGACTTCCGCAGCATTGGGGTGTCGATGAAGCCGGGCGGCACGGCGTTGACGGTGATACCGCTGGGGCCGTACTCCAACGCGAGCGACTTGGTCAGTCCGTTGACGGCCGATTTGGCGGCCACATACGGGGACATGTACGGCTGGCCGGAATGAGTGCTGGATGACGAGATGTTGACGATGCGGCCCCAGCCGGCCTCGATCATGTCGGGCAGCACGGCCTGGATGCAGTGGAAGACTCCGTTGAGGTTGACGTCGACTACCCGCTGCCACTCCTCGAACGAGATGTCGGTGAATCGCTTGAACTTCTCCAGGCCCGCGGCGTTCACCAGAACTGTCACCGGACCGAGCTTCGTGCGGACGGCATCCAGCGCGGCGTCGACTTGGGCGCGGTCGGTGACGTCGGCGACGTATGAGTGCTCAGCGTCGGACTGATTGAGATCGAGGATCGCGACGTTCATGCCGTCGGCGCGCAACCGGTGCGCCACGGCCTGGCCGATGCCGGAGCCACCTCCGGTCACGACAGCGTTCTTCAACTCCACACCTGCGGGTCATGCATTAAGAATCGTCCTTCCGATTATGAGAACCGTACTCTCGTGCGCTGCAATCCCGCAAGACACGGTAGAGGTCAGATTCGCACTGGTGAGACGTTTCAATAATGATTGTCGCACCGTTAACTGCAGGCAGCGGGAGTTCTGACCTTTTCCTTGAGTTCTCTTGTCACGAATGTATGATTCGCCGGTGATGAGAATGAAGTTTCCATCACATGGGGCTGGGAGCTGAGGAGGATGATGCAGGAAACGACCATCGCGGGTCGGGGAGCCGCCACCGACACAGCCGCCGACACAGCTGCCGACATCGCCGCCGGCGGTGCCGACCGGCAGCTGCTGATCGACGGCAAGCTACTCGATACGTCGCGTACGTTTCCCACTCTCAACCCGGCCACCGGCGACGTGCTCGGCCACGCACCGGATGCCACTGTCGCCGACGCCGAGGCGGCCGTCGCCGCCGCGCGGCGCGCCTTCGATGAGACCGACTGGTCGACCAATATCGAATTGCGCATCCGCTGCCTCGCGCAGTTTCATCAGGCGCTCATCGACCACCGCGAAGAGCTCGCCGCGCTCACCATCGCCGAGGTCGGCGCCACCGAAGCGTTGTGTCAGGGCGCTCAGCTGGACCAGCCGATCGCGATCGTCCGCTATTACGCGGACCTACTCAAGACCTATTCGATGACCGAAGACCTCGGAAACATCGAGAGCCGCGGAATGCAGCACCATCGCTGGGTGGAGAAGGAGGCGGGCGGCGTCGTCGCCGCGATCATCGCCTACAACTATCCCAACCAGCTGGCACTGGCCAAGCTGGCTCCCGCACTGGCCGCCGGCTGCACGGTGGTCCTGAAGTCCGCGCCCGACACCCCGCTGATCACGCTGGCGCTTGGAGAGCTGATCGCCAACCACACCGACATCCCGCCCGGCGTCGTGAATGTGCTCAGTGGCGCCGACCCCGAGGTCGGTGCCGCGCTGACCGCCAGCCCAGACGTCGACATCGTCACCTTCACCGGCTCGACGCCGACCGGTCGCCGGATCATGTCGGCGGCCAGCGACACCCTCAAGCGGGTGTTCCTGGAACTCGGCGGCAAGTCTGCCGCGATCGTCCTCGACGACGCCGATTTCAGCACCGCCGCACTGTTCTCCGCGTTCAGCATGGTCAGCCACGCCGGCCAGGGTTGTGCACTGACGTCCCGGCTTCTTGTGCCCAGAAGTCATCACGACGAGATCGTGGAAATGGTCAAGAACAACTTCGGGCTGGTGCGTTACGGAAACCCCGCCGATGCCGGCACGTACATGGGTCCGCTGATCAGCGAAAAACAGCGCGACAAGGTAGACGGCATGGTGAAGCGGGCCGTCGCGGCGGGCGCCACGCTGGTGACCGGAGGCGAGAAGGTCGATCCCGGCTACTTCTATACCCCGACTCTGCTGACCAACGTGCACCCAGACAGCGAGATAGCCCAGGAAGAGGTCTTCGGCCCGGTCCTGGTCGTCATCGCCTACGACGACGATGAAGACGCAGTCCGGATCGCCAACAACTCCATCTACGGGCTGTCGGGTGCGGTGTTCGGCAGCCAGGACCGCGCGCTCGCGTTGGCCCGCCGGATCCGGACCGGCACCTTCTCCATCAACGGGGGCAACTACTTCAGCCCTGACAGCCCGTTCGGCGGCTACAAACAGTCCGGCATCGGACGCGAAATGGGTACCGCCGGCCTCGAGGAGTTTCTCGAGTCGAAGACGTTCGCTGTGGTTGTTTCGGAGCCGGGCGATGAGCCGCGTGCGCGAACTGCAGAGGGCACAGCATGAGCGGGCCGCTCGATGGAATCCGCGTCCTCGAGGTCGCGATGTACGGCTTCGTGCCCTCGGCGGGCGCCGTCCTGCGCGAATGGGGCGCCGATGTCATCAAGGTCGAGCACGCGGTGACGGGCGACCCGCAGCGCGGACTGCGCCAGACCGGGCTGCTGCGGGTGGAGGGCGACCCCAATCCGAACATCGAGCACGCCAACCGCGGCAAGCGCAGCATCGGTCTGGACATGACGGTGCCCGAGGGCAAAGAGGTGCTGCTTGAACTGGCCAAGCGCGCCGATGTATTTCTCACGAGCTTCCTGCCCGGGCATCGACAGAAGTTCGGTATCGATGTCGACGACATTCGCGCCGTCAACCCCAAGATCATCTACGCCAGGGGCAGTGCGCTGGGCCCGCGCGGCGAGGAGTCGGTCAAGGGCGGCTACGACATGACCGCATTCTGGTGCCGCGCAGGCACCGCGGCCACCATCACACCGCCGGGAACACCGGGCATGATCGGCCCGCCCGGGCCGGCATACGGCGACACCATCTCCGGCACCAACCTCGCCGGCGGTATCGCCGCCGCGCTGCTGAAGCGGGAGCGCACCGGTGAGCCTTCGGTGGTGGACGTCTCGCTGCTGGGCAGTGGGCTGTGGTCGCTCGGACACACCGTCGCACTGACAAAGCACCTCGGTCAGCGGATGGAGGCTTTCCCTCCCGGTGTGCACGGATCGCCCATCAATCCGCTGGTCGGGCTTTACGCGACCGCCGACGACCGCTACATCTCCTTTGTGATGATGCAGCCAACCAAATTCTGGGCGGACGTGTGCAAACACATGGATCTCGACGATCTGGCCGATGATCCGCGCTTTGCGACCGTCGAGTCGATCGCCGAGAACACCGAAGCCGCCGCCGAAATTCTCAAAGAGGCGATGAGCAAGCGCCCGCTGGTGGAGTGGAGCCAGCGCTTTGCGACACTGCTCGGACCGTGGGCCCCCGTGCAGGACACCCTGCAGGCGGTCGAAGACGCGCAGGTCCGCGCCAACGAATATCTGGTACCCGCGGGTGAGCTCGAACTGGTCGCGAACCCGGTGCAATTTGACGTCAGTGCGCCTCAATCCGGCCCCGCCCCGGGATTTGCGGAGCAAACTGACGAAGTCTTGCTGGAACTCGGATTGGATTGGGATCGGATTATCGAGTTGAAGACGGCCGGCGCCGTCACTTAGACAATGAGAGAGGCCAGGGACACAGCCCAAATGCCCTTCGTCACCACTATCGGCTCCGACGTGCCGCACCGTACTGGGGTAGGCCCCATGGCGGAAGTTCACGATTCCTACGTGGGCAACGCGCTGATCGGCTATGAAGGTGTCGGGTTCGCCGAGGGGTTGCGGGGGCTACAAACTCATCGAATCGGACGTCACAACTGTCGCCGGGGGGATCTGCGCGGGGCACAGATCAACTTGGTGCACAATTGCTTTCGGTCGGCGGGGGTGTCGGCAGTGACCATCGCGGGAGGAGCCACCTATGGCGCGGGGTAGCGGGCCGGAGCGGTGGTCGCCGGGGTTGCCGCAGCTGAGCAGCTTCTCGGGTCCGATGCAGGCTGTCGGTGGTTTATTTGCGATGTCTGCCGATGCGGTGCGGTTCGTGTTTCGCCGACCGTTTCAGTGGCGCGAGTTCTTGGAGCAGTGCTGGTTCATCGCCCGCGTGGCGTTGGCGCCGACGCTGTTGGTGGCGATTCCGTTCACGGTGCTGGTCAGCTTCACCCTCAATATCCTTCTCCGGGAGTTGGGTGCGGCTGACCTGTCGGGCGCGGGGGCGGCCTTCGGCGCGGTGACCCAGATCGGGCCGCTCGTGACCGTACTGATCGTGGCGGGTGCGGGCTCGACGGCGATCTGTGCGGATCTGGGGTCGCGAACCATCCGCGAGGAGATCGACGCGATGGAGGTGCTGGGCATCAACCCGGTGCAGCGCCTGGTGACGCCGCGGATGCTGGCCTCAGGTTTGGTTGCATTGCTGCTCAACAGCTTTGTGGTGGTCATCGGGATCCTGGGTGGCTACACGTTCTCGGTGTTCATCCAGGACGTGAACCCTGGGGCGTTCGCCGCGGGGATCACGCTGTTGACCGGGGTGCCCGAGGTCATCATCTCTTGTGTGAAGGCCGCGTTGTTCGGTCTGATCGCCGGACTGGTCGCCTGCTACCGGGGCCTGAGCATCACCGGCGGTGGCGCCAAGGCGGTGGGCAACGCGGTCAACGAGACGGTGGTCTACGCATTCATGGCGTTGTTCGTGATCAATGTGCTCGTGACGGCCATCGGCATCCGGATGACGACGGGATAACGCGGGTCTGTTATGGGAACTACGACGGTCCTGAAGTCGACGTATCCGCGGTTCACGGCCGGGGTGCGTCGCCCCGTCGAGTGGTTGGGTGGCATCGGCGACCACATGATCTTCTACCTGAAGTCGTTGGGTGGTATCCCGCACGCCTTCGTGCACTACCGCAAGGAGATCATTCGGTTGATCGCCGAGATCTCCATGGGTGCAGGCACATTGGCGATGATCGGCGGCACCGTCGTGATCGTCGGCTTCTTGACGCTGGCTGCCGGCGGCACGCTTGCGGTGCAGGGCTACTCGTCGCTGGGCAACATCGGCATCGAGGCGTTGACCGGATTTCTGGCGGCCTTCATCAACGTTCGCATCGCCGCGCCGGTGGTGGCAGGCATCGGCCTGGCGGCCACCTTCGGTGCAGGCGTGACCGCTCAGTTGGGGGCGATGCGCATCAACGAGGAGATCGACGCCCTGGAGGCGATGGCGATCCGGCCCGTGGAGTATCTGGTGAGCACGCGCATCATCGCGGGAATGATTGCGATCACCCCGCTGTACTCGATCGCGGTCATCCTGAGTTTCGTGGCGTCGCAGTTCACGACGGTGGTCTTGTTCGGTCAGTCGGGCGGCCTCTATGACCACTACTTCGACACGTTCCTCAACCCGATCGACTTGTTGTGGTCGTTCTTGCAGGCGGTGTTGATGGCCATCACGATCCTGTTGATCCACACCTACTTCGGTTACTTCGCCACCGGTGGACCTTCCGGCGTCGGTGTCGCGGTGGGCAACGCGGTGCGGACCAGCCTCATCGTCGTGGTCTCGGTCACGCTGCTGGTTTCACTGTCCATCTACGGTTCCAACGGCAACTTCAACCTCTCCGGATAAGCGACAGACAGCCATGAATTCCACCACCGCGCGCGCACTGGCAGGCCTGGCCGCCGTCATCGCGATCGTCGCTGTCATCGCGTTGACGATCGGCCTCTTCCGGGGCAGCTTCACCGAAACCGTTCCGGTGACCGTGGTCTCGGACCGCGCCGGCCTGGTGATGAACCCCGACGCCAAGGTGAAGATGCGGGGTGTGGAAGTCGGCAAGGTCGCCTCGATCGCGACGAAGCCCGATGGCCAAGCCGTGCTGAAGCTGGACATGAATCCGTCGCAGCTGCACCTGATTCCCGCCAATGTCGGGGTGGACATCACGTCGACGACGGTGTTCGGTGCCAAGTACGTCGAGCTCGTCCCTCCGGACGACCCCTCACCGCAGAACCTGCATGGCGGACAGGTGATCGAGGGCCGACACGTCACCACCGAGATCAACACGGTCTTCCAACAGCTCGTCACCGTGCTGGACAAGATCGATCCGGCCAAACTCAACGAGACACTCGGTGCGGTGGCGACGGCGTTCAACGGTCGCGGCGAGAAGATCGGCCAGAGTCTTGCGGACTTCAACGCATTTCTGGCCAAGATCAATCCGAGCCTGCCGAACCTGGCCCACGACATCGAAGCGGCAGTACCGACATTCACCGCCTACGGCGACGCAGCGCCCGATCTCATCGGCACCATCGACAATTCCATCCGCCTCAGCAATTCCATAGTCGAGGAACAACAGAACCTCGATGAATTCCTTATCAGCTCAATCGGTTTGGCCGATATCGGCAACGAGGTGATCGGCGGTAACCGGCAGGCTTTGTCCGACACCCTGCGCGTGCTCGTCCCGACTACGACCCTGGCAGGGCTCTATCACGAGACGCTGGGCTGCACCATCGGCGGTCTCGTCCCGTTCGTAAGGGCCGTAAATGCTCAGTATTCGCACATCCTGTTCAACGCGAGCCTCACGCTCGGTGCCGAGCGTTACCGCTGGCCCGAGGACCTGCCCAAGGTCGCGGCATCGACCGGAGGCCGCTCCTTCTGCAGAGAACTGGGTCTGCCCGACGTGCCCGCGGAGTTCCGGCCGCCGTTCCTCGTCGCGGATACGGGGTCGAACCCGTTCAAGTACGGAAATCAGGGCATCCTGCTCAACTCCGACGGCCTGAAGCAGTGGCTGTTCGGGCCGATCCCGGGACCGCCTCGGAACAGCGCGATGACCGGAATGCCGGGGTGACGCGAATGCGGGGAACGTTCATCAAGTTCGGCATCTTCGCGGTCGTCATGGTCCTGTTGACGGCGTTCCTCTTCGCCACGTTCGCCGAAGTGAGGACCGGTTCCACGAACGAGTACTCGGCGGTCTTCGAAGACGCATCGCGGCTGGAGACCGGGGACACCGTGCGTGTTGCGGGCATCCGAGTGGGAACCGTGCAGGGGGTGTCTCTGGACGCCGATCGAAACGTATTGGTGGAGTTCGACGCCGGGCGCGACATCAAGCTGACCGACGGCACCCAGGCCCAGATCAAGTACCTGAACCTCGTCGGCGACCGCTATCTGGAACTCGTCGATGCGCCGGGATCGACGAAGATCCTGCCGGCGGGTGCTCGGATACCCATCGACCGCACGGCCCCCGCGCTCGACCTCGACCTGCTGCTGGGCGGACTGAAGCCCGTTATCCGTGGCCTCAATCCGCAGGACGTCAATGCACTCTCGGCGTCGCTGCTGCAGATATTGCAGGGCCAGGGCGGCACCATCGAATCGCTGTTCTCCAGAACCTCGTCGTTCTCGAATGCGCTGGCCGACAACAACCAGGTGATCGAGCAACTCATCGAGGAACTCAAGAACACGTTGAAAACACTCTCCGACGACGGCGACCAGTTCACCGAGGCGATCGACAAGCTCGAACAACTCGTGCGGGGCCTATCGGAGGACCGTGACCCGATCGGTGAGGCCATCACGGCCCTCGACAGCGGCACCGCCTCACTTTCCGACCTGCTCGGTCGAGCGCGGCCACCGCTGGACGGCACCATCAACCAGGTGAAGGACCTCGCGACCTATCTGGATGCGGACAAGGCCACCTTCGATGCCACGCTTCAGAGGTTGCCCGATATCTATCGCAAGCTGGCGCGGGTGGGCTCCTACGGCGCGTTCTTCCCCTACTACATCTGCGGAATCGCGTTCCGTGCAAGCGATCTCGAGGGTCGCACTGTTCAGTTCCCCTGGATTAGGCAAGAGACAGGGAGGTGCCGGGACGAATGAACAAATACCGCGGAGCATCCCTTGTCCGAGCCGGTTTCATCGGCGTCGTGTTGATCATTCTCGTGATCGCGATCGGGCTGCAGCCGGAGCGCCTGATGTCGTGGGCGACCTCCCTGCGCTACCAGGCGTTGTTCACTGAAGCCGGCGGTCTGGCTGCGGGTAATGATGTGACGGTCTCCGGAATCAAGGTCGGCTCGGTGTCGTCGATCAAACTCGAGAACGGCGATGCGCTGGTCGGTTTCACGATCGACGGCAAATACGCGCTCGGCTCGGATACCACGGCGCACATCCGTACCGGCACCCTGCTCGGCGAGCGCGTGCTGGCGCTGGAGTCCGAAGGCAGCGGCACGTTGCCGCCGAACCAGGTCATCCCGGTGACGCGAACATCGTCGCCGTATTCGTTGACCGATGCGGTCAGCGAGCTGACCGCGAACACCGCGGGCACCGAAACCGACACTCTCAACCAATCGTTGGACACTCTGGCCGAGACGCTCGATCGAGTCGCTCCGCAGTTGGGTCCAACGTTCGACGGCCTGTCGCGAGTGTCGAGATCGCTGAACGGACGCAACGACAGCCTGGCCGAGTTGCTGAAGACCGCAGGTGATGTGACCGGGATCCTGTCCGAGCGCAGCCAGCAGGTCAACGCGTTGATCCTCAACGCCAACGACCTCATCGGTGTGCTCGATGACCGGCGACAGGCGATTGTCGGCCTGCTGGCGAACACCTCAGCCCTCTCGCGGAATCTGACCGGTCTGGTCGCCGAGAACGAACAGGAGCTGGCGCCCGCGCTGGAGAAGATGAACGCGGTCAATCAGATGCTGGAGAAGAACCGCGACAACGTCACCAAGGCATTGGCCGGCCTGCGCAAGTACGAGGTGACCCAGGGCGAGATCGTGGCAAACGGTGCCTACTACAACGCGCTGGTGCCAAACATCCAACCGGCGCAGCTGCTGCAGCCGTTCCTGGACTACGTATTCGGGTTCCGCAACGGTGCCAACATCGGGCAACCGCCGGACACGGCCGGACCGCGCGCTCAACTTCCCTTCCCCGTCAACGGGATTCCGCAACCAGGAGATCTCGCCGATGATGGCAACCCGTAAGCGTCTCGCGACCTGGGTCGCGGTGTTGCTGGCCGTCGTACTGGTGGCCGGAGCGGTGTTCTTGGTGCGTCAGATCTTCTTCGGGCCCAAGACGATCACCGCCTATTTCCCCACGGCGACCGCCATCTATCCCGGTGATGAGGTCCGGGTTTCCGGTGTCCAGGTCGGCACTATCGACAGCATCCAACCCGAGGGCACCCAGACCAAACTGGTCCTCAAGGTCGACCGTGACGTACCGGTGCCTGCGGGTGCCAAAGCCGTGATCGTCGCACAGAACTTGATCGCGGCGCGCTATGTGCAGCTCACGCCGGCCTACCGGCAGGGTGACGGACCGACGATGGCTGACGGCGCGGTGATTCCCAGCGACCGAACCGCGATACCGGTGGAATGGGATGAGGTCAAGACGCAGTTGATGCGGCTGGCAACCGAATTGGGGCCCAAGCCCGGCTCGGAAGGCGCCGTCACCGACACATCTGTCGGCAGGTTCATCGACAGTGCGGCCAACGCGATGGACGGCAACGGTGAGAAGCTTCGGTCAACGCTGTCCGAATTGTCCGGTGTCGCACGGATCTTCGCCGAAGGCAGCGGCAACATCGTCGACATCATCAAGAACCTGCAGACCTTCGTCAGTGCGCTGCGTGACAGCAAGCAGCAGATCGTCATGTTCCAGAACCGGTTGGCCAGTCTGAGCAGCGTGGTGGACGACAGCAGGTCCGATCTGGACGCGGCGCTGTCGGACCTTTCGGTCGCGATCGGTGAGGTGCAACGCTTCGTCGCAGGCAGCCGCGAACAGACGTCGGAGCAGATCAGAAGCCTGGCCGCCGTGACCCAGAACCTCGTGGACAGCAGGTTGCCGCTCGAGAATGTCCTCCACGTCGCGCCCCACGCGATCGCCAACTACCTCAACATCTATTACCCACCGACCGGGGGCGTGAGCGGGGCGTTCTCGTTCGTCAACTTCTCCAACCCGGTGTATTTCGTCTGCGGCATGATCGGCGGCGTCGCCAACACCACCGCACCCGAGACGGCCAAGCTGTGCGAGCAGTACCTCGGCCCGGCGTTGAGACTGCTCAACTTCAACAACCTGCCGCTGCCGATCAACCCATATCTGCGGCCCACTCCCAAGCCGGAGAGCCTCATCTACACCGATCCGAAACTCGCGCCGGGAGGTACGGGCCCGGGTGATCCACCCGAGCCGCCGCCTGCGGTCTCGGCCTATACCGGCGCCGGGGATGTGGCGCCGCCACCCGGCTATGGGGGCGTTGGACTGCCTGCCATGCCGCCGGGCCTGTACGGGCACGACGAAGTGGCTGCCACGCCGTCGCCCGCGCTGTTCCCCGGCGCGCCGATCCCGGGACCGCCCAATATCCAGCCGGGTCCGGCACCATCCGTTCAGGACATGCTGCTTCCGCCGACTCCCGCGCCCGGCCCCGTGCCGCCAGGACCGTGGTTGCCTGCCGAAGGAGCGCCGCCATCATGATCGGTCGCAATGGCGCGAAGGCGCTGGTCGTCTCGGGATGCTGCCTGGCCATGACGATGACGGGCTGCGCCTACCAAGGGGTGAACTCGCTGCCTCTACCCGGCGCTGTCGGACGCGGACCGGATTCGGTGAAATACACCGTTCAGGTCCCGAATGTCGCGACACTGGAGTCCAATTCGCCGGTCATGATCAACGACGTCATCGTCGGCAGCGTCGGCAAGATGACCGTCGACGCCTGGCACGCGAACGTCGAGGTGTCGGTCAAACCCGATGTCGTGATTCCGGAGAATGCCATTGCCTCCGTGGGACAGACCAGCCTGTTGGGATCGATGCACCTGGCGCTGAATCCGCCGCTGGGCGAACAGCCGACCGGCCGCCTGCAACCCGGTGCCACCCTCCCTTTGAACCAATCGTCGACCTATCCCACCACTGAGCAGACGCTGTCGTCGCTGTCGACCATCGCCAACGCGGGCGGGCTGGGACAGATCGGCGACATCATCCACAACTTCAGCACCGCGATATCGGGGCGCGAGCCCGAGATCCGTGAGTTGCTCACCCGGCTCGACGAATTCGTCGGCACGCTGGATGCGCAGCGCGACGACATCATCGAATCCATCAAGCAGTTGAACCGCGTGGCCGGAACCTTCGCGAATCAACGCGAGGTGATCGACCGGGCACTCAAGGAGATACCGCCCGCGATTGACGTGCTCATCAAGGAACGGCCGAACCTGACCACCGCTCTGGAGAAGCTCGGAACCTTCAGCGACACCGCCACCCGGCTGGTCAACGACAGCGGCGACGATCTGGTGAAGAACCTGCAAGGTCTGGAGCCGGCGCTGAAGTCACTCGCCGAGATCGGCCCCGACATCAGCCAGGCGCTCATCTTCGCGACGGCGTTCCCCTATGGTCCGGCCTTCGCCGACAAGATCTCCAAGGGTGACTACATCAACCTGCTCGCCACGTTCGACCTGACCTATCCGCGTCTCAAGCGCGGGATCCTGCTCGGCACCCGCTGGGGCGACGAAAACGCCAAACTCATTCCCGCGCCGGGCGATCCGTACTTCTTGAATTACGCCTACGACCCGATAATGGTGGGCGTCGCGCCGCCGCCGAGTGAGGTCCCTCCCGCGCCGCAAGCCGGCCCGGGTCAGCCGATAACGACCATGTTCGGCCCGGTGCTGCCGATGGTGCCGCCGCCGGCCGCCAGACCCCAGTTCGGTCCTGATCCGCAACTGCGGGAGTCCCAAATCTTCGCCGGACCATACGGCGCCGAAGGGGCACCCGCCGCGCCCGCACCGCCGCCACCGGGCGCACCGCCGGCTCCACCCGAATTGCCGGCACCGCCGGCCCCGCCCGAATTGCCGGCACCGCCGGCCCCACCCGAATTGCCGGCACCGCCGGCGGGAGGTGGTGGCTGATGCTGACCCGCTTCGTCCGCAACCAGTTGATCATCTTCACCATCGCTTCGATCGTCGGTGTGACGGTGATGCTGTTCGCCTACATGCAGTTGCCCACTCTGCTCAACGTCGGACGTCTGACGGTCACGCTGGAACTGCCTGCCGCAGGCGGTCTCTACCGCTTCGGGAACGTGACGTATCGAGGCGTGCAGATAGGCAAAGTGAAATCGGTGGCGCTCACCGAAACCGGCGCCGAAGCGGTGCTGTCACTCAACACGTCGCCGAAGATTCCCGCTGATCTCGAGGCGAATGTCCTCAGTGTGTCAGCCATCGGCGAGCAGTACGTTGACTTGCGCCCACGCACCGACTCCGGACCGTACCTGGAGGACGGTTCGCGAATTCCGGTGTCCAACACCACGATCCCGCAGCAGGTCGGTCCCATGCTGGACCAGGTCAGCACACTGGTGGACAGCATTCCCGGCGACAGGATCTCCGATCTTCTCGACGAAACGTTCAAGGCGTTCAACGGTGCGGGGCCCGACCTCAGCTCGCTGATCGACTCCGGTGCGACGCTGTCGGAGAAACTCAACAGCGTCTCCGACGAGACGCGCGGGCTGATCGATGACAGTGGGCCGCTACTGGATTCGCAGGCTGAGACCGCCGACTCCATCCGGACGTGGGCGCGCAGCCTGGAAGGAGTCACCGCCCAACTCGCGCAGAACGATCCTCAGATTCGCGCGCTTCTGCAACAGGGGCCGGGTTTCGCGCAAGAGGTCTCGACGCTGCTGAACCAGATCAAGCCGACGTTGCCTGTGCTTCTGGCAAACCTCACCACACTGGGACAGATCCTCGTCACGTACAACCCGTCACTCGAGCAACTCCTGGTTGTCTTCCCCAACGCGCTGTCCGCCCAGCAGTCCTTCGGCCTCGGGAAGAACAATCCCACCGGCCTTGCCCTCAGCGATTTCTCGCTCACCATCTCGGATCCGGTGCCTTGCACGGTCGGCTTCCTGCCGCCGTCGCAGTGGCGCTCACCCGCCGACACCACCGTTATCGACACGCCGGATAACTTGTATTGCAAACTGCCGCAGGACTCCCCGATCGGGGTGCGGGGCGCTCGCAACTATCCGTGCATGGGACACCCGGGCAAGCGTGCCCCGACCGTGGAACTGTGTAACGACCCCGAGGGCTTCAAACCCACTGCGCTGCGTCAGCATACGACCGGCCCGTATCCCTTCGACCCCAACATCATCGCGCAGGGATTCCCGGTCGATGACCGGGTCGACTTCCAGGAGCGAATCTACGCACCGCTGTTGGGCACAGCCCTGCCTCCGGGCGCCGTTCCGTCGGGGACGCCTCCGGGTATACCCAATCCGCTGTATACCCCGATCGCACCGCCCCCTGCGGCGCCGCCACTACCGCCGCCGCCCCCTTCGCCATCGTCCCTGCCTCCGCCACCTCCGGGCAATTCCGTCAACGGCGTGCCCATCCCGGCCGCCCCGGCCGGCGCCGTCGCTCCGGCACCGGTCCCTGGCACACCGCCACCGACCGAGGTACCACACGGCGGTGGCGTGCCGGCAGCCCCAAGTGCGTTCAACGGCAACGAATCCAGCGGACCGTCAGTTGCAGCGGTGCCGTACGACCCGAGGACAGGAGAGTACGTGACGCCCGATGGTCAGGTGCAGACGCTGACGAACGTTGCTGCCGGACACGCCCCCAAGTCGTGGAAAGACT
>Ga0307416_100000726_pt1 | contig 17169 bp, 15 predicted proteins | sample DK1Cmetagenome_2_FD_203821 | JGI IMG/M metagenome (GOLD analysis project Ga0307416, IMG submission 203821) | Maize rhizosphere microbial communities from greenhouse at UC Davis, California, United States - DK15-C-3 | ecosystem: Host-associated > Plants > Roots > Rhizosphere > Soil | place...
TGACAGGTCCCAGCCGTCACTGGCCGCGACGAGCGCGAGCGTCCCGCGCAGTGCCGTCGGCGCGGCGGCACCGGGATCGCCGAACACGACCCCGTCGGCGCCGGCCTCGCAGCGCACCTCGTGCGGCCGGCCGGACGGCGGACCGTGATCCGGCCCGCCGGGTGGATCGGCGAACGTCGCGAGGATGCCGACGGTGAGCGTCTCGAGGCCGGGGTTCTCGACCCACCACTCGAATACCCCGACCGGCAGGGCGCTCCGCTCGAGGTCGCCAGCCATGACCGGTGACAGTTGCTCACCGACGATGCGGACCCCGACGACGTCCGGTTCGAACGTCTGCCAGGCGCGGGGGAACAGGGCGTGGTACGTGCCGCCGCCCACCGGCAGGTCCCAACCCCAGGCGGGAAGGTCGTCGGACGGCGGGCGGACCGCCAGCACCGTTGCCTGGGACGACCCATCGGGCCGCCCGACGAACAGCGAGAACCCGTCGGCGAGGACCGGCTCGAAGCGGTGGCGGCCCACGTCGAGATGCCAGCGCGCGACGTCGCCACGGAACGTCCTGCCGATGCTCCCCGTTCCCAGGCCGCCGATCGGGACGCCGGCCCACTCCCCGTCGTCGATCATCGGGCCGTCGACCCGCGGCCGGCCGACGCCCGCACACGGTTCGCCGATCGCTCGTCGCCACGCGACCTCGGGGACGACCGGCCAGTCGATCTCGGTCCGATCGGCCTCCTCGACGGTCACCGTGTCTCCGTCACTTCTCGACGCCGGTCATCACGACGCCGCGCATGAACGCCCGCTGCGACAGGAAGAACACGACGACCGGGACGATGATCGCCAGGATCGCGCTGGCCTGGACGAGCGGTGGGCGGGTCACGTAGAGCGCCGCGAACTTCTGCATCCCGAGCGACAGCGGCCACAGATCGGGGTTGCCGCCGACGTACACCAGCGACATGAGGAACTCGTTCCACGCGAAGAAGAAGTGGAACAGCGTGACCGCGACGATCGCCGGGATGGCCTGCGGCGCGACGACCGACCAGAGGATGCGGAAGGGGCTCGCGCCATCGATCATCGCGGCCTCGTCGAGGTCGGTCGGGATCGTCATGAAGTACTGGCGCAGCAGGAAGACGTTGTACGCGTTCGCGAAGAAGTGCGGGACGATGAGCGGCAGCCACGTGCCCGTCCAGCCGATCCTGGTGAACAGGATGTAGGTCGGGACGAGCGTGACCTGGGCGCTGAGCATGATCGTCGAGAGCAGCACCAGGAACAGCGTTCCGCGACCGCGGAACCGGAACCGCGAGAACCCATAGGCGACCAGCACCGCCGAGCCGACCGCCCCGATCGTGCTGATCAACGAGATGATCGCGGTGTTGCGCAGGAGCTTCGGGAACTCGATCTGGTTCCATGCGAGCTCGAAGTTCTCGACCTTCGGGTCGAACGTGTATGCCGGCGTGAGCGTTCGCCAGCGTCCCTCCCACGTGAAGGTGCCGGCAGCGGGGTTCGCCGGATCCACCATCACGGAGGACTCGCGGCCCTTCTGGACGATCGCCAGCTCCCGCACGACGCCATCGATCGGGACGGCGTAGATCTGGAGCGCCTCGCCCTCGTATTCGAACGTGCGTGGCGACGCCGGATAGAGCGGCGCCGCCGGGTCGGCGACCTGCGCCTGGTCCTTGAGCGACGTCATGACCATGTAGGCCAACGGCATGAGGAACGCGGACAGGAGCGCCGCCGCGACCAGGAAGATGGCCGCCCGTCCGGTGAAGCTGCGCAGCGATCGCTGGAGCGGTGCTCCGGCCACGACTCGAGGGGCCGTTCGCGGGATCGCCGTCATCGGCGTTCGCCGGCGTAGTACACCCAGCGGCTCGACGACCAGAACAGCAGCATCGCCAGGGCAAGGACGATGAGGAACAGGACCCAGGCGAGCGCCGACGCGTAGCCGAGCTGGTTGAACGAGAAGGCCTCGCGGTAGAGATTGACGTTGTAGAACAACGTCGAGGCGTCGGGTTGGCCGTTCGTGAGGACGTAGGCCTGGATGAAGTACTGGGATACCCCGACGCAGCTGATGAGGAGGCTGTAGAACAGGACCGGGGTGAGGAGCGGGAGCGTGATCCGGCGCAGCGTCGTCCATGCTCCGGCGCCGTCGACCTTGGCCGCGTCGTACAGCTCGCTCGGGATGCCCTGCAGTCCCGCGAGCGCGATCAGCATCATCGCGCCGATGCCCCATAGGCCGACGATGCCGAGCGAGGGGAGCACCCAGCCCGGGTCGTTCAGCCAGTCCGGGCCCTGGATGCCGACGAGCGTGAGCAGGCCGTTGACCCAGCCGGTCTCCTCGTTGAGGACACCGATCCAGATGAGCGTGCTTGCCACGAGCGGGATCTGTGTCGGCATGTAGAAGAGCGTGCGGAAGGCACGTCGGCCGGTGAGCCGTGGCGAGTTCAGCAGCATCGCCAGGCCGACCGATAGGGCGATCGTCGGAGGGACGGTCAGGACGGCAAATCTGAGCGTGATGCTCATCGACTGGGCGACATTCGGGTCGCGCAGGATCTGCTCGTAGTTCGCCAGACCGATGAACTGGACCTCGTTGGGCCGGCGCAGGTCGAAGTCGGTCAGGCTGAAGTAGAGGGCCATCGCCATCGGGATGGCCGTGAACAACACGAAGCCCACGATCCAGGGCGAGATGAACGCCCAACCCCAGGCCGCTTCACGACGTGACGCCGTCCACCGCCAACGCGAGCGCGGGACCGTCGACCCGGACAGAGCAGGGGCGTCGGGCTGGCCGATCATCGACAGGGGCCTCAAGGCTCGCGGTGACGATGGGATGTGACGGAAGCGCGCCGGAGGAGTCGCAACGCGCTTCCGTCGATGATGGGCCTAGTCGGCCTGGTCGAACAGTCCCTGCAACTCGTTCCGAAGCTTCTCGGCCTCGGCTTTAACGTCCAGGTTGTCGGTCGTGATGAGGGTCTCCTGGAAGGCCTTCACGGCCGCGTCCGACTTGAGGAAGTTGGGCATGTCCGCCTCGTGGCTGGGCACGTCCGGATAGGCCAGCATGTCGCGAGCGACCTGCCAGTCGATGTCATTCGGCGCGAACCGCTCCTCGAGAGCGGTGAAGAACGCGTCCTGCTTGCTGGAGACCGCCGGCAGCGCCCCGTAGCGGGCGATCAGCTTGTCGTTGCCGAGCAGGTAGGTCATGACCTCGAACGCCTCGTCGGGATGTGCGGTCGACTTCATGATCCCGAACGTATCCGCGTGAAGCTTCGCCGTGGTGGTCCCCTCATGGCTCGGTGGGACCGCGATGTCGAACGACTTGGCTTGTGGCTCACCCTCGGCCGGCCACGCGCAGCAGGTGTACCAGAGGTGGACGAAGTCCATTGCCACGTTACCGGACTGGAACGCGTTGTCGCTGTTCAGCAGCTCGGAGCGATTCTCGGCACCGTTCGGGATGAACCCATCCTTCCACATGCCGTCGTAGTACCACTGCCAGGCTGCCTGCCAGTTCTCGGGGACCTGGGCGGTCTTGCCGTCGCTGCCGACGAGCGCGCCCGGCCCGAACTGGGTGCCCCAACCACGCGGGTCGGTCCACTGCATGTAGTAGCCCCACTGGGAGGTGTCGTTCTTGTCGAACGACGCGCTCGTCCCGTCGTTGCCGGCCTTGTCGACCGTCAGCTTCTTGGCGAGCTCCGTCAGGGTCTCCCATGTCCAGTCCTTGCCGTCGTACTGCTCACCGACCTTGTGCGGCGGCTCGGCCAGACCGGCTTCCTTGAACAGGTCCTTGTTGTAGTAGATGAACGATGGGTAGATCGCGAACGGGATGCCGACCTGCCCGCCGAAGCCTTCCTTGTAGGCGTCGAGGATCTTGGGGTCGATCCCGCTGACGTCGTAGCCGGTCTTGTCGATGAAGGGCTGCAGGTCGAGCAGCTGGTCGCCGTAGGAGTAGAAGCCGCGGAAGCCGACGGGGCCGATGATGTCAGGCGGGTTCCCGGCGGCGATCTGGGTGCTGAGGATGTCGTAGGCGGTCGTGTTCTGGTAGATCTCCAGGCTCAAGACGATCTTGTCCTGGCTCTCGTTGAACTCGGTGACGACGGCCTGTTCGTCGGCGATCTGGTCCGGCTGGGCGCCGGTGCCGAGGCCGACGAACCAGCGGATGAGGACCTTGCCGTCGGCGGTGAGACCGCCCTGGCTGGTCGGGACGGGTTCCGGGGTGATCGCCACGTTCTGGCTGGCGCCCGGCGCGGACGCGCTCGGGGCGGTGCTCGGCGTCGCGCTGTTACAGGCGACGGCGATCAGGCTGATGATGCTTGCCAGGACGAGGCGCCGCCTGGATCCGGCGTATCGGTGATCCATCGATCTCTTCCTCCTCCGTTGTCCTTCAGTGTCCTGGTGAGGTGTCGCGGTGGGTGTCCGTGGCCGTGTGGGGTCTGGTTGACCGGGCGGGCGGCCGTCGATCGTCAGGGCATGGCCCTCCCCGCACTCGAGGCGCGTGCGATGAGCTCCGTGGTGAGGACGATCCGGCGTGGGACGCGGCCGGCCTGCCCGATGCTGCCGGCGAGCAGGTGGACCATCTCGCGGCCCATCTCCTCGATGGGCTGGCGGACGCTCGACAGCGGGGGTCGGCTGGTCGTGGCGATCGGGGAGTCGTCGTAGCCGACCAGGGCGACGTCGTCGGGGACGCGGCGACCGGCTCCTTGCAGGACGCCGAGAGCGGCCACGGCCATGAGATCGGAGGCGCAGAACACCGCGTCGAGATCGGGGCGGTCCCGGAGGAGCCGCTCCATCGCCGCCTCACCGCCGGCCTGGGTGAAGTCGCCGGTCGCGATGAGGCTCTCGTCGATCTCGATGCCCGCGTCGGTCAGCGCGTCGCGATAGCCGGCGAGCCGATCGATGCCCGCGACCATGTCGCGCGGGCCCGTGATCGTTGCGATCCGGCGGTTGCCGCGGTCGATGAGGTGGCTGGTCGCCCGACGGGCGCCGTCGCGGTTGTCCGCATCGACGAAGTCGACGTCGACGCCGTGGGTCGGCCGGCCGAGCACGACGATCGGGACGCGGCGGGTGGCCAGCTGCTCGGGCAGGGGATCCTCGCCGTGCAGGCTGACGAGGATCACCCCGTCCACGTGGCCGGCTGTCAGATAGCGAACGGTTCGCTGCTCGTCGTCGGCGTCGTCGGGCATCAGCAGGACGAGCTGGAGATCGCGGACAGACAGGGCGGCCGAGATGCCGCGGACGAGCCGCGGGAAGAACGGATCGCTGAAGAGGCGGCTCGACGGCTCGGTGATGACGACCGCGATCGAGTCGCTGCGGCGGGTGACGAGGCTGCGCGCCGCGCGGTTCGGGATGTATCCGAGGCGGTCGATGGCCCGCTCGACGGTGCGCCGGACGTCGGCGCTGACCTTGGGGGAGCCGTTCACGACCCGCGACACGGTGGCCCGCGAGACGCCTGCGACACGAGCGACCTCGTCGAGCGTCGCGACCGGTTTCGCGGGGAGGGGCTCGAGCTGGGCCATCGCCGATTCGCGCTCCTGGTCTGCATGCTGTGAGAGCGCTCTCACGTTCAGAAACGCACGATATCACCTGTTGTCAAGAGAGCGTTTGCAGGAACCCGTCGCCGTCCGTCGCTCCGCACGCGACACGGCCGCCCGAAGCCGTTCGGGCTGCCTGGCGGGGCTGTATGCGAGACTCTTCGGCGATGGCGATCGAGACATCCGCATCGAGCATCGGCGCAGCCGCCCGAGAGCGGTACGAAGCGGTCATCGGGATAGAGGTCCACTGCCAACTGCGGACCGCGTCGAAGATGTTCTGCGCCTGCTCGACCGCGTACGACGGTGCCCCGCCGAACACCCACGTGTGCCCCGTCTGTCTCGGGCTGCCCGGCGCGCTGCCGGTCATCAATCGGCGAGCCGTCGAGCACGTCCTCGTGACCGGCCTGGCCATCGAGGCGACCACCCCCGACGCCACACGCTGGGACCGCAAGAACTACTTCTACCCGGACCTGCCCAAGGGCTACCAGATCAGCCAGTACGACCTGCCACTCGCGTCGGCCGGGCGTCTAGCGGTCGAGACGTCGGACGGCCCGATCATCATCGGCATCACGCGGGCACACCTGGAGGAGGACACGGCCAAGCTGGTCCACGCGACGACCGACGATGGCCGCAAGGTCAGCCTGATCGACTTCAATCGCTCCGGCGCACCGTTGATGGAGATCGTCACCGACCCTGACATCCGCACCGCCGAGGGGGCGCGGCGATACGCCGAGGAGCTCCAGTTGCTGCTGCGGACGATCGGCGCGTCCGATGCGGACATGGAGCGCGGCCAGATGCGGGTCGAGGCCAACGTGTCCCTCCGCGCGCGAGGCTCGATGCCGTTCGGGACGCGGGTCGAGGTCAAGAACATGAACTCGTTCCGATCCGTTGAACGCGCGATCGCCTACGAGATCGACCGCCAGGCGGCCGCGCTCGACGCCGACGAGCAGCTCGCCCAGGAGACGCGCGGCTGGTCGGACGACCGCGGCGCGACGTACCACATGCGGTCGAAGGAGACCTCGGACGACTACCGCTACTTCCCGGAGCCGGACCTGCCGCCGCTCCATGTCGACCGCGCGTGGCTTGCGACGCTCCGGGCCGACCTGCCGGAGCTGCCCGCCGCTCGGCGCCGTCGGTTCCAGGCCGACCACGGGCTGAGTGCGTACGACGCGAGTGTGCTCGTCGCCGACCGCGATGCCGGCGCGCTGTTCGAGGCCGCGCTCGCCGCCGAGGGCTCCCCGGCCGCCAAGTCGGTCGCGAACTGGGTGACCGGCGAGTACCTCCGTCTCCGGAACGCCGCCGCTGCGGACGCCCCCGTTCGCGTGGACCCAGCGGAGCTCGCCACGCTCGTCGGCCTGGTCGACGACGGCAGCCTGTCGCGAAGCAATGCCAAGGAGGTGCTCGCGGAGCACGCGACGGCCGGGACGCCGGTGGCCTCGATCGTGGCCGATCGGGGCTTCCAACAGATCTCGGACACGGATGCTCTCGGGACCGCGGTCGACGAGGTGCTCGCCGCCAACCCGAACGCCGTCGCCGATCTCCGCGCCGGCAAGACCCAGGTGCTGGGCTTCCTCGTCGGGCAGGTCATGAAGGCCACCAAGGGCCAGGCGGCCGCATCCGTCGTGCAGACGATCGTGCGGGAGCGGCTCGACGCATGAGTCCCCTCAACATCGTCTTCTGGCTGCTCGGCATCGCGCTGATGGCGGTCGGGTACGCGCGCTTCCGCGGCCCATGGGCCCGCTACCGAGGTCTGCGCGACCAGCAGGCGAATGTCGATCGGTACGAGGCGTGGCGGGGCGGTCTCCGTACCGCGGAGGACGGCCCTACCGGCGCATCCGTCGCGATGGCCATGGCCCGACGCGAGGCGCAGCTCGCCGGGATCATCGTGATCGCGGGCGTCCTCGCCTTCGCCCTCGGGTTCATGTTCCGCTAGGGGCGCACCGCGCCGAGCAGCGATCCGTACGCCTGGTCGGGGAGGGGTCGGATCCAGGCGGTCGGCAGCGCCCCACCGACCTTGCCTCGCTCGGCCGCGGCCTGCAGGTCGCCGGCCGCCCACCACTCGGCCAGGAAGTAGGCGATGAACGCGTCGCCACAGCCGACCGTCGTGCCGGTCACCGGGACCGGCTGGACGTCGATCAGCCGCGCCGATCCCGCGGTGCCATCGACCACGAGCACGCCGTTCGAGCCGAACGTGACGACCAGCCGCTTGCCGAGGCCATCGACGGTCCGTCGCAGCTCCGCCACATCGTCGTCGTCAGGGGCGCCGGGCCAGCCGACGATCGCGAGATCGACCCAGCGCATCGTGTCGGCGAAGCGCACCGGCGTGTAGTGGCGAAAGCCGAGGAAATCGGCACAGACCTCCATGCCTTGGAGCAAGCCGGCCTCCCCGAGGCGGCCGAGCTCGGCGATCACCCCCTCGACGAGGATCGCGTGCAGCCGCCGCGCGCCCGCGAGCACCCCCTCTTCCCCGGGCGTGAAGCGCAGGTCGCTGCATACGCCCTCGACGTAGTGGTCCATCCAGATCTCGCGGTCGGGCAGGACGTCGATATCGATCGATGCCGACGGGCCATCGCGCACGATGGCCTCGCGGCCCCCGTGGTCGATGCCGTGGCGGTCGAGCATGTCGAGGAAGATCGGTGCCTCGCGGTCACCGACGCGGGTGATCAGCCGGAACGGCAGCCCGAGTGAGCGCCAGTGCCACCCGACATTCAATGCCCCGCCGCCGGGGAGCACCGGGCCATCCGGCACATAGCGATCCAAGCTCAGCGCCCCGAGCAGCAGGGTCTCGGCCTCGTCTGCGCCCGGAGGATGCTCCGTCACAGACCGGCTAACGGCTCCGCCCGGCCCGCGCCGAGCTCCAGGAATCGGTCGTAGCGGACCTCGATGACCTTGCTCATCTGCCAGAACGCCTCGACCGACAGGTGCCCGCAGCCCTCCACGTGGTACCAGTCCAGGCGGTCCGGTCGCGCCGTGAGCAGCGCGGGATCATGCGCCGGCACGACCGCCGGGTTGAGCATGAACCCGGGGGAGTCGGGTTCGCGGATCTGGAGGAGGTGGTCACCCCGGAACCCGCGCGCCCGCGGGACCGTGTGGGTCCCCCCGGTGCCGAGGTCGACCAGAGCCACCTCGCCGGTCGGGGTGTCCACGATGTCCGGCCACGCCGGGTCGTCGACGAGCTCGGCGATCACCCGGCGGACCGAGATGTCCTGGTAGTGGTTCATCGGCGTGTGCGACTGCTCGTAGTCGTCATCCCAGACGTTCTCCACCGCGTAGTCGTACACGTTCCCGCACGTCTCGACGAGGAACCGCACCAGCGACGGTCGATCGCGGAGATAGCGCCGGTAGCTCGCCTCGTACTCGGCGATCGCCACAGCGGCGGGCACGATCTCCCCGCGGACGATGTGGCCGATCCTCCACCCGTCCACGCCGAAACGCCCATCGAGCGTCGTGCGCCAGCGCCCCTTTGCCTCGCCGGCGAACCCGGGCGAGCCGACCGGGATCCACACCTCGCTCAGGGGCGACGCCGGCCCGGCACCGATCGCGCGCCACCAGTCGGTCCGGTCCATCGGCGCAGCTTAGCCGCCATAGACTGGCCGGGCCGGGGGCCACGACGGACACGGAAAGGGCAGGGGATGCGCCAACGCACGGACGGTCGAGGCCTGGCCACACGGGCGATCCACGCGGGCGAGCGGCCGGACCCGACCACCCACGCGCACCGAACGCCGATTTACGCGACAGCCACGTTCACGTTCGACTCGGCCGCCGACAAGGAGGACGCCGTCGACCGGGCGCTGGCCTGGGAACCCGGCGCGTACTTCTACTCCCGCACAGGCAACCCGACCAATCGGGCGCTCGAGGAGAAGATCGCCTCGCTCGAGGGCGCCGAGGATGCCGTCGTCTCCTCGTCCGGGATGGCGGCCGTCGCGGCGACGCTCTTCGCGCACCTCGGGACCGGCGATCATCTCGTCGCGGGCGACGAGCTGTTCGCGATCACCAACGTCCTCCTCGATGAGGACTTCCCGCGGCGTGGGATCGACGTCACGCGGGCCGACCCGACCGACCTCGCCGCAGTCGAGGGCTCGATCACGCCCGCGACCCGCGCCCTGTTCGCCGAGTGCTCGACCAACCCGCGCCTCCGGGTGCCCGACCTGGACGCGCTCGCGGCGATCGCCCGCCGCCACGATCTCCTGTTCATCGCCGACAACACGTTCCTCGGGCCCGTGCTGCTCCGACCGTTGGAACACGGTGCGGACCTCGTCCTCCACGCCGCGACGAAATACCTGTCCGGGCACGGCGACGCCGTGTCGGGGGTGGTGGCCGGTCGCAAGGCACTCACCGACCCGATCCGCCAGCAGACCGATACGCTCGGCCAGGCGGCCAGCCCCTTCGCGAGCTTCCTGGTCCAGCGAGGGGTGCGGACGCTGCCGCTCCGCTCGCGTGCCGCCTCGGCGAATGCGGCCCGGGTCGCCGCATTCCTCGAGGCGGACCCGAAGGTCGAGTGGGTGCGCTACCCAGGCCTTGCCTCGCACCCGGACCACGCGGTCGCCAAGCGCCTCCTCGGAGACAGTGGCGGTGCGATGGTCACGTTCAAGCCGCGCGGCGGGCTCGACGGCATGGCCGCCTTCACCGATCACCTCCGCCTGTGCGACATCGGCGTCAGCCTGGGCGACATCCACACGCTGGTGTACCCACGCCCCAAGGACGGTGGCATCGTCCGCCTGTCGATCGGGTGCGAGGACATCGACGACCTGCTGGAGGACATGGCGCTGGGCCTGTCCTTCGTCCCGGGACCCTAGACCGGGGTGGCGACGCCTCGCCCGAGCTCGGCTGCGGCGATGAGGGCGGCGCCGATCGTCAGGTCGACCCGGCGAGCGACCTCGTCCTCGGGCGGCCGATACCAGTCCTCGTTCCCGAGCTTGCGCGTCCCGTCGACATCGGCCGGGTCGCGGATCACGTCCGAGACGGTGAGGATCGTCCCCGCACGGACGTCGCGGCCCTTGGCACGCTCGCGCATCGCGAGCAGGTAGACGGCCGCCGTCTCCATCTCGGCGGCCAGGTAGCCGCGCCGGCCCCAGCGGACCACGCCGTCGGGGGACGGGTCGTAGAAGACGTCGGTGGTCACGATCGGCCCGACGTGCGTCGTCAGACCCTGCGCCCGGCTCGCGCGGCCGAGTGCATCGATCACGTCGAACGATCCGGTCGGCGCGGTCGGCTCACCCCCGCCCAGCACGTTGCCGATGCCGGCCCATGAGGCCGCGGCCATGGCGACCACGACATCGCCGATGTCCAGCCTGCCGAACCCGCCACACGTCCCGACGCGGATGAACGTCGTCGCGCCGAGGTTGAGCAGCTCCTCCATGACGATCGTCGTGGTCGGCGCGCCCATCATCGTGGTCTGCACCGACACCGGGACGCCATCGACGGTGCCGGTGTACCCGAGGAGGCCCCGGTTGGCGTTCACGAGCCGACTGCCCTCGACGCCGCCATCGAACCGATCGGCGATCCGCGTCGCGCGGTTCGGATCGCCGGGCAGCAGCACGACCGGCGCGTAGTCGCCGGGTTCGGCGTGGAGATGGATCTGGGTCATGCTCCCTCCGTGAGGCGCCGGCCGAGGCGTCGCCACTCGACCGACAGGCAGCGATCCATGACGACGGCCAGGCCACCATCGTGAGCGATCCGGGCGGACTCCCAGTCGACGATGCCGAGCTGCAGCCACAGGCAGCCGGCCCCGGTCGCGACCGCCTCCCGCGCGTGCTCCGCACAGAGCTCCGGGCGGCGGAACACATCGACGATGTCGAACGGGCCCGTCTCCTTGACCGCGTCCTCGAGGGTGGCGAAGGCCGCGACGCCCTCGACCGACGCGACCTTCGGATTGACCGGCACGCAGTCGAACCCGACGGACAGCAGGTGTCGGAACACGTCATACGAGGCGCGGCCCGGCCGGTCGGACGCGCCGATCACGGCGATCCGCCGCGCTCGCTGGAGGAGATCGCGCACGCCCGTGTCGTCCAGCAACGGCACTCGCCCTCGACCCTCCGCCAGGTCGAGGTAGGCGATCGTCCGGGCGCGCTCCTCGGGGGTCATCGGGGTCCTCGCCAGGTCGTTGCGGATTTATCGACGCCGTTCGTGCGATAGCGTATCCTCCCGACCGGAAGACCGCGGGTCCGTCATCGTCCCGGCGGTCCTATGAGGAGGAGACACCTTGCGCAGCTCAATGCGGCTGCTGTCGCTCGGCGCGACCGCGGCCATCCTGATCGCTGCTTGTAGCAGCGGCGGCGCTGCCCCCTCTGCCTCGAGCGCTGCACCCTCCGAGAGTGCTGCGGCGAGCGAGAGTGCCAGCGCGTCGGCGTCCGCCGGCGGCGGTTCCAAGGACTACACGGCCTGTGTCGCGTTCGACACGGGCGGCCTTGGTGACAAGAACTTCAACGACCTCGCCAAGAAGGGCCTCGAGGATGCCGCTGCTGCCGGCTACACGACGTTCTTCTCCGAGGCGCAGGGCGCGACCGACTACGCGGCCAACATCCAGCGCCTCGTCGACCAGGGTTGCCAGTCCATCGTGACCGTCGGCTTCCTGCAGTCGCAGGCGACGGCCGACGCGGCCGCGGCCAATCCGGACGTCGCGTTCTCACAGGTCGACACCGCTTGGAACGAGGCGGGTCCTGACTTCCAGATGGGCACGGCCGACGATACGCCGCGGCCGCCCAACTTCACCGGGCTCGACTACCAGATCGATCAGGCGTCCATGCTGGCCGGCTATCTGGCCGCCGGTTGGAGCAAGAGCGGCAAGGTCGGCACGTATGGCGGACTCGCGTTCCCCGGCGTGACCCGGTTCATGGACGGCTTGTACGCGGGCGTCCAGTACTACAACCAGCAGAAGGGCACCACCGTCGCGGTCGTGGGCTGGGACGGATCACTCGAGGACCCGAGCACCACCGGGACATTCGTCGGCGGGAGCGGCGGCAACGACACCTGGAACGATCCCGGCAAGGGCGAGCAGTTCGCCAAGACCTTCCTGGATCAGGGCGTCGACGTCGTCCATCCGGTCGCCGGCTCCACCGGCAACGGGACCATCAAGGCGATGCATGCCGCGGGCAAGTGGGCCATCGGCGTCGATGCTGACCAGTGGATCAGCCTCGGCGACACCGAATACCACAAGGCCATCCTCACCTCGGCCCAGAAGGCCATCGATGTCTCCGTCGTGGACGTCATCAACAAGAACGCGGGTGGCGATCCGGGTGGTGAGGACTATTCGGGCACGCTCGCCAACAACGGCGTGCTCCTGGCGCCATTCCACGACTACGACAGCCAGATCTCGGCCGAGCTGAAGTCCGAGATCGAAACCCTTCGCGCGGCGATCGCTGACGGCAGCGTCACGGTCTGCAGCTTCCTCGGGCGCGGCTGCTAACGCAGTCTGACCCGTCTTCGACCGCATACGCCCCCGGCCCGCGACGCGAGCCGGGGGCGATCCGCATCCGCGGCGAGGCAATACATGCAACTCGAGCTTCGCGACATCAGCAAGCGCTTCCCGGGCGTCCTGGCCAACGACAAGATCTCGATCTCGGCCGACAAGGGCAAGGTGCTCGGGCTGCTCGGCGAGAACGGCGCGGGCAAGACGACGCTCATGAACATCCTCTCCGGCCTCTACAAGCCGGACTCCGGCGAGATCGTCATCGATGGCAAGGAGCACGTCTTCGCCGATCCGGCGGCCGCCATCCGCGCCGGGGTCGGCATGGTCCACCAGCACTTCATGCTGGTCCCGGTGTTCGACGTGGTCGAGGCCGTCGCCCTCGGTGCCGAGCCGGTGACGGGGCCGCTGGGCCGGTTCGACCGGGCGATCGCGCGCAAACGCATCGTCGAACTGTCGACGCAGTACGGGCTCGACGTCGACCCTGACGCGAAGATCGAGAGCCTGCCGGTCGGCGTCCGCCAGCGTGTCGAGATCCTGAAGGCCCTCTACCGGAAGAGCGACATCCTCGTCCTCGACGAGCCCAGCGCGGTCCTGACCCCCCAAGAGACCGAAGAGCTGTTCGAGATCATCCGGTCGCTGACGGCGACCGGCACGACGATCATCTTCATCACCCACAAGCTCAACGAGGTGCTGGAGGTCGCGGATCAGATCGTCGTGCTCCGCCGCGGCCGCGTGGCCGGGACGGCGGACCCGAAGACGGCCACCCGCCAGGAGCTGGCGAACATGATGGTCGGCCGGGACGTCGAGCTGATCGTCGCCAAGGGGCCCGCGAACCCGGGCGATGTGGTCCTCAGCGTGCATGACCTGCGCGTGCGGGACGATCGACTCGACATGGCCGTCGACGGTGTCGACCTCGAGGTCCGAGCCGGTGAGATCGTGGCCATCGCTGGGGTGCAGGGCAACGGCCAGACCGAGCTCGTCGAGGCGATCGTCGGGCTGCGGACCATCGACTCCGGGGAGATCACGATCGGTGGCCATCACACGGAGAACGCGAGCCCGCGTGAGATCTCCGATCTCGGCGTTGCCCACATCCCGGAGGACCGCGGCAGGGACGGCCTGATCAACTACATGAGCGTGGCCGAGAACTACATCCTCGACACGTACCACCGCGAGCCGTACAGCCGGCGCGGCGTGCTCAACCTCGAAGCCGTCAACGAGCGCGCGGCCCAGGGCGTCAAGGACTTCGACATCCGCACACCGTCGATCCACACGCTGGCCACGGCACTGTCGGGCGGGAACCAGCAGAAGGTGGTGGTCGCGCGCGAGTTCTCGGTCCCGGTGCAGCTCGCCATCGCCGCGCAGCCGACGCGCGGCCTCGACGTCGGGTCGATCGAGTACATCCATCGTCGGCTGGTCGAGCAGCGCGACGGAGGCGCGGCCATCCTCATCGTCAGTACCGAGCTCGACGAGGTCATCGCCGTCGGCGACCGGATCGCGGTGATGTACGACGGAAGGATCGTCGGGATCCTGGCCGGCGCCGAGGCGACGCACGAGAACATCGGCCTGCTCATGGGTGGTGCCTCGCACACGGAAAGCGCCGCATGAACCGCCTGCGCGACCTCGGTCGGCGCGCCCTGGTACCTGCGCTCTCGGTGATCACCGCCTTCATCTTCGGCGCGGTCGTCATCGTCCTGACCGACCTCGAGAACCTGGCTCGGCTTCCGACCGACCCGGTCGGCGCCATCCTCGGCGCGCTGGGTGGGGTGGCACGCGGGTACGGGGCGATGCTGTCGGGGGCCTTCGGCGACCCGGCCCGCGTCGTGACCGCCCTGGGCAGCGGCAACCCACGGGACATCGCCGCGGCCATCCGACCGATCACCGAGACCCTGGTGGGGGCGACCCCGCTGATCTTCGCCGGCCTTGCCATCGCGATCTCGTTCCGGGCGGGGATGTTCAACATCGGTGGCGATGGTCAGTTGATGATCGGCGCTCTGGGCGCCACGATCACGGTCCTCGCCCTGTCTGGGCAGGCGCCGCCGTTGCTCATCCTGCTCGCCGGGCTCGCCGTGGGAGCCCTGTCCGGCGGGATGTGGGGATTCATCCCCGGTTTTCTCAAGGCGCGGACCGGCGCGCACGAGGTGATCACGACGATCATGCTCAACTACGTCGCCGTGCAGGTCGTCTTCTTCGCCCTGCGCTCGACGTTCCTGCGCGCTCCGGGCAGTACGTCCCCGGTGTCGCGGAACCTGACGCCGATCACCGATGTGCCACTGCTCATCACCTTGCCGGGCATCCGGCTGGATCTCGGGTTCATCGTCGCGCTGGTGATGGCCGCGATCGTGTCGTGGCTGCTGTTCCGCACGACGCTCGGCTTCGAGCTTCGGGCGGCCGGCTTCAACTTGACGGCGGCCCGCTACGCCGGCATGAGCGCGGGCGGGTCGATGATCCTGGCAATGGCCCTGTCGGGTGGGCTCCTCGGTCTCGGCGGGAGCTTCATGGTCCTCGGCACCGTCGGTCAGCTGACCCTCGATCTGTCGGGTGGGATCGGCTTCACGGCGATCGCCCTGGCGCTGCTCGCCAGCCTGCGACCCAGCGGTGTCGTGCTCGCGGCGCTGCTGTTCGGGGCACTCACGACCGGCGGGAAGCTGATGGGCATCCAGTCCGGCATCCCGTTCGATCTGCTGTCGTTCATCATGGCCCTCGTCATCATGTTCGTGGCCGCGCCCGGCCTGATCCGGTCGATCTGGCGGGTGCCGGTCAGCAAGCCGGCGCCTGAGGTGGCTGCGACGACGCAGCCGACGGGGACGGTATGACCAGCGCAGCAGGCATGGGTGCTCCCGCGGCGGACCTTCCGGCCGAGGCTTTGGCGGGCGAGGGTCTCGCGGCACGGCGGGCGCTCCGGAACGCGCGCATCCGCGGCTTCGCCTTCATCGGCGTCGCGGTCGTCGCCTTCTACCTCGCCACTCGAGCCTTCGACGTGCCGGCCAGCTTCCTGTTCTGGCTCAACGAGCAGGGCGGCGACGCCTTCACGATCGAGACATCCGTCGGGATCCTGTGGGCCCTCGCGGGCGTCGCATCAGCCGTGGTCGGCGGGCTCCATCTCTGGCGTGGCGCGGCGTTCCGCTGGCGCCCGTGGCTCATCGTCATGCTCGTTCCGTGGATCGCGGCGCTGCTCGCCACCTTGCTTGCCGGGAGGCCGGCCAACCTCACCGGCGTCTTCGCCGGCAGCCTGGAGCTGTCGACGCCGATCGCGCTGGGCGCGCTGGCAGGCATCCTCTCGGAGCGGAGCGGCATGCTCAACATCGCCCTCGAGGGCAAGATGGTGCTCGGGGCGTGCGCGGCGTCGATCGCCGCGAGTGTGGGCTTCCTCGTCACGGGCAACGGCGTCGCCGGCTCCCTCATCGGGATCGTGGCGGCGATGCTGGTCGCCGGTCTCGTCGGCCTGCTCCTGGCCTGGCTGGGTATCCGCCACAAGGTCGACCAGATCATCGCCGGGACGGTGATCAACATCGGCGCCTTCGGGATCACGAATTTCCTGTTCCTGCGCATCCTCAGCCGGAACTCGCAGTTCAACACCCCGCCGACGATCGAACCGCTGCGCGTCCCGATCCTGGCGGACATCCCGGTCATCGGGCCGATCCTGTTCGAGGCGAAGCCCTACGTCTATGTCGCGTACATCCTCGTCATCGTGTTGACCTATCTGCTGTTCCGTACGCGCTGGGGCCTGCGGCTCCGGGCGTCGGGCGAGAAGCCGGCCGCCGCCGGGACCGTCGGCATCAACGTGATCGCCATCCGCTACCAGGCGCTCTTCCTGGCTGGGCTGATCACCGGTCTCGCCGGCTCGTACCTGTCGCTCTCGACAGCCGGCAGCTTCCAGATCGAGATGTCGGCCGGCAAGGGCTTCATCGCGCTGGCCGCGATGATCTTCGGCGCGTGGCACCCGGTCGGGGCGTTCCTCGCGGCCCTCGTGTTCGGCTTCGCGGGCGCGGTCCAGGCGCTGCTGTCGATCCTCGGCGTCGACATCCCGCCTCAGCTCCTCACCAGCTTGCCGTACATCGTGACGATCATCATCGTCGCGGGCGTGGTGGGACGGGTCCGCGGACCGGCGGCCGCGGGGCAGCCGTACGAACAAGGCTGACCGGGTGAGCGCCGGGTATCCGGACCGCTCGGACAGGGTCCACGCCCTCCCGACCTTTTACGAAGCGGATGCCACTCCCCGGAGCGCGCCGATCGGGACCCCCGAGAAGC
>Ga0307416_100000728_pt1 | contig 17142 bp, 14 predicted proteins | sample DK1Cmetagenome_2_FD_203821 | JGI IMG/M metagenome (GOLD analysis project Ga0307416, IMG submission 203821) | Maize rhizosphere microbial communities from greenhouse at UC Davis, California, United States - DK15-C-3 | ecosystem: Host-associated > Plants > Roots > Rhizosphere > Soil | place...
GTAAACCCACTTCATGATCCCCGCCGCCTCCTCTGGGGCCGAAGCCCGACAGCGGAAACATATACCGGCTTAGGGAGCGCGGCAGGCAAGTTCCAGCGCTCGACCAAGCGGCAGGCGGGCCCAGCCCCGCGGCAGCGTGGCTCCCCTCCGCGCGCCCGTTTCGCACTCGCGGTGGTGATCACAAGTGCGTTAGCGGCTCACTGACGCGCGCTGCGGGGAGTCCACTTTCTGCCGCGTCCCCGCCCCGCAGTTGTAGTGTTTGTTGATGTTAAGGAGCTTCGTCAGCGAGGCCCGGTGGATTCTGCGGAGGCACTGCGTTCTTTTGTGCCGGAGCAGAACCACCGGACTCGCGCAAACCCGGATACTCCTAAGTTTTAGACGATCACTCGTAGACCAAACTCCGTGCGGGACCGGAGCTCCAGCGATGGCTTCACGTGCGCCTGCGCCAGAGTCGCGCGCGCTTCGCCGGGCAGGGGATGCAGCTCGGCCCATTGGGCCATAGCGCTTCGGAAGATTACCTGGGCGTCGATCGAGCTCAGATTGAAGGTCCGTACATAGTGCATGATGGCTTCGTCCGGGGTAACGTCGTCGGCGAGTACTTCAGCAGTCTCCAGGGCCATGCGGACGTGGGTCGTGGCCACTGCTTCATCGGACATCGAGCCGGCAAGCCGGCACTCGAGGTTCGTCTCCTCGATGTGCTGGACTCGCTTCCGTAGCGCATCCAGCATCTGATCCGGACGCAGGACAGTCCATCCGCTGGCTCGCGACTCGTGCTGCGAGCCACTCTCGATGAGTCCGGCCAGAGCGATCAGCGCCCGTGCCCGCACCGTCTCTTCAAAGGCAGCCGGAACGCCTACCTCGTGGAAATAGCGCTGCAGAGCTTCATCAACCGACAACCGTGACTTCAAACGCCGCACGAATTCGGCTGCCTGTGACTGGTAGGTCTCGGCAAGCGCTTCCGAGGCTCTCGCGAACACGAGCTGCAGGCGCATTCTGGTGGAAGCAGGAAACCTGCGGCTGCCCATCAGGGTGGGTCCGGTCATGATACCTCACAAGAATTGCAGACGACGACTGCCCTATGTGTGCTGGTGCTTGGAGCTGCACCCCTGGGGAATGCGAACTTTGTGCCGATCATGCCCGATTGAGCCACGCTCTGGCCCCCAACTCTCAGGTAGGTGAAACGCCTCAGAATGCAAGGAGTTAGCTGTTAGATTTCGATCCGTGAGACACCAGGTGCCTCCTCGGCTGTAGCGTATTCGCCACTGCCGGTGGGACCGCCTACCACATTACAATTGCCGTTCTTCTCCAGCCGGGAGCCTGCCATCACCACTATCGTCGCCCCTCCGACCTGGACCACCAAAGACGCCGAGAAGCTGTACAACATGACTGGCTGGGGCCTGGGCTACTTCCGCATCAATGCAGAAGGGCACGTGATGGTGCACCCTGATGCCAACCGGAAGCGGGGACTCGACCTCTTCCGCCTTGCCATGGACCTGAACGCGCAGGGCGTCGGCCTCCCTCTTCTGCTCCGTTTCTCGGACATCCTGCAGTCGCGCATTCAGGCGCTCGCTACCGAGTTCGGCAATGCGATCCGGGAGTTCGGCTACCAAGGCACCTACACCACCGTATATCCGGTCAAGGTGAATCAGCAGCGGCATGTCATTCAGGAGATCGTCGAGTTCGGGGCTCCCCATGGCGTCGGTCTGGAGGTAGGCAGCAAGCCGGAGCTTCAGGCCGTGCTCGGTCTCAGCGAGAACAGCAACCATCTGATTGTCTGCAACGGCTACAAGGACGAAGAGTTCATGCGACTGGCCCTCATGGGCCAGAAGCTGGGCCATAAGGTGATGATTGTTCTGGAACAGCTCAATGAGCTGGAGGTGCTGCTCAAGGTCGCGGGCGAGATGGATGTGCAGCCGACGGCGGGGGTGCGGATCAAGCTTGCAACTGAAGGATCAGGACGCTGGGCCAAGAGCGGCGGCGAACGCTCCAAGTTCGGCCTCGGCGCAGTCGAGCTGATGAAGCTGCTCGATCGGCTCGACCGACTCGACCGAAAGGACATCCTCAAGCTGGTTCACTTCCACCTCGGGAGCCAGATCACGGACATCCGGCACGTAAAGGCAGGGCTGGAGGAGATCGGGCGCTATTATGTCGAGCTGCGGAACATGGGGTTCGATATCACGCATGTAGACGTGGGCGGAGGGCTGGGCGTCGACTATGAGGGGTCGCGCTCGACGCGGCCGGCCAGTGTCAACTATTCAATGCGCGAGTATGCCAGCGACATCGTGTACACCCTGGGCTCCGTCTGCCGCACCGAGGAGCTGCCGATGCCGCACCTGATTTCGGAGTCGGGCCGGGCCCTGACCGCGCATCACGCCCTGCTCCTGATCAATGTCATCGATGTCGAGTCGCAGATCGAGCCGGTGCCACCCAAGCTGCGCGAAGAGCCGCACCCGCTGCTCATCGAGATGTCGGAGAATCTGGAGGGTCTGACGCACGATCGGGTGGAAGAGGTGTTTCACGACGTCGTGTTTGCCAAGGAGCGTGCTCAGGAATATTTCGCCAGCGGCGTGTTCTCGCTCAGGGACAAGGCGGATGCCGATCAGCTATACCTCGTCACCTTGAACGCACTCTCCAACGCTATCAAGGATGATAAGGCCGCCTTTCCGGAGATCGTGAGCCACATCGAAGCCCAGCTGGTGGACCGGTACTTCTGCAACTTCTCGGTCTTCCAGTCACTACCGGACCACTGGGCGATCGACCAGCTGTTCCCCATCATGCCGATTCACCGGCTCAACGAGCCGCCGACTCGCCGGGGTACGCTTCAGGACGTGACCTGCGACTCGGACGGCGTGATCGACCGGTTCACCGGCGGCAGAAAAGGCAAACCCTCCCTCGAGCTGCATCCACTCGTCGAGGAGGAGCCGTACATACTGGGGATCTTCCTGACCGGGGCCTACCAGGAGATCCTGGGCGACCTGCACAACCTGTTTGGCGATACCAATGCCGTGCACGTCAGGCTGACCGAACAGGGATACGAGATCACCGACCTGGTTCACGGCGACACGGTGACGGAGGTGCTCAACTACGTCCAGTTCCACGCGACCGACCTGCTGGCGGCATTTCGGAGGAAGGTGAGTAGCGCGAAGGATCTGAGCCGACAGGAGGCGAACAGCTTCATCGCCGATTTCGTTGCTGGATTGGAGGGGTATACGTACCTGGAAGGCGATGTGCCAATATGATCGGAAGGACGGGAAGGACGGGAAGGACGGGAGGGACGGGAAAGAGACTCCTCATCCTGAGGGAGCGAAGCGACCGAAGGATCTGGTCGATCGGCCTCCGAGATCCTTCGCTGCGCTCAGGATGAGGAGCTTGCTTGCTCACTGCCTACTTGCTACGACATCCTCACCTCTGACTTCTCACCCCTCACCTCTCACGCTTCATCTCTTACTCACCCTCTCCCTCTCGACCTTCCGCCGGTCTCCCCGCCTTTCGAGGGGCACGAAGTCTCGCGATTCTGATCCCACATAGATCTGGCGAGGACGGGCGATCTTCTGGTCTTTGTCCAGCAGCATCTCTTCCCACTGGGCGAGCCATCCCGGCGTCCGGCCGATGGCAAACAACACGGTGAAGTAATCCATGGGATAGCCCATGGCCTGATAGATCAGCCCCGAGTAGAAGTCCACGTTGGGATACAGCTTCCGCTTGATGAAGTACTCGTCCTCGAGGGCGATACGCTCCAGCTCGAGGGCGATCTCCAGCTTCGGATTCAGACCGGTCTGCTCGAAGACATCGTACGCCACCTTCTTGATGAGCTTGGCCCGTGGATCGTACGATTTGTATACCCGGTGTCCAAATCCCATGAGACGGTCGGACCCGTTCTTCACCTTCTCAACGAACGCGGGGATCTGCTGTTTGTCGCCGATCTCATCCAGCATGCGGAGCACGGCTTCATTGGCGCCGCCATGGAGCGGCCCATACAACGCGGCGATGCCGGCGCTGATGGCCGAGAATGGGTCGACGTGGGACGAGCCCACGGCGCGAACCGCGCTGGTCGAGCAGTTCTGCTCGTGGTCGGCGTGCAATATCAGCAGGATCTCCAAAGCGCGCTGCAGCACCTTGTTCGGCTGATGCCGGCCGCCGATGCTGAACGTCATGTTTACGAAGTTGCCGATGTAGTCCAGATCGTTGCGGGGGAACTCGTACGGCAGTCCGCGGGAGTGCCGGAAGGCAAATGCCGCGATCGTGGGCAGCTTGGCCAGCAGGCGCACCCGCTGCAGGTAACGGTTCGCCGGATCGTGAATGTTTTTCGCGTCGGGATAGAACGTGGAGAGTGCACCCACGGCGCCGAGCAGCATGCCCATCGGATGGGCGTCGTAGCGGAAGCCCTCGAGGAACTTGGTGATGTTCGTGTGCACGTACGTGTGGAACTTGATCTCCTCTTCCCACTTGCTCAGCTGCCCCTTGCTCGGCAGCTCGCCCTCACAGAGCAGATAGGCAACCTCGAGAAATGTCGCCTTCTCCGCCAGCTGCTCGATGGGGTACCCACGATATCGCAGGATCCCCTTGTCGCCGTCGATGAACGTGATTGCACTGCGACACGCGGCGGTGTTCATGAACGCGGGATCGTAGGTCATCATGCCGAAGTCCTCGTCGGTGACCTTGATCTGCCGCAAGTCGGTAGCCTTGATGGTGCCTTCGGAGATCGGCAGCTCGTAGCTCTTGCCGGTTCTGTTATCGGTGATGGTAACGCTGTCCTTGGGCAAGCTGTCCTCGGCGGGATTGAGGCTCCTGCGATGTCGGCTCCAATGAGAACATAGAGGGGTTTAGGGTCGACGGTCCAGGGTCCAGCGTCTAAAGTGTAGGTCTATCCAGACACGGCGGACCCAGAGTAGACTCCCGATACGCCTCCCTATTCTAGACCTTAGACCCTCGACCCTCGACCCTAGACCTCACACCACCATGAAGCTATTCGCCGTCTTGTTGGCGCTCTCCACTGCGGCTCCCCTCGCGGCACAATCTCAGGTCGACACGAGCGGAGCCGGCGTCCTGATCGACCAGGCCATGAACCGGTCCGAGGTGATGCAAAACCTCCAGCATCTGAGCGATGTCATCGGACCAAGGCTCACGGGCTCTCGGGCGATGCGCCGGGCCAACGAGTGGACCGCCACGCGCTTCCGCGCCTATGGACTCAGGGTCGCGCTCGAGCCGTACCAGTTCGGGGTGATGTGGGAACGCGGCTCCGCTTCGCTGCGGCTCACCGCGCCGTTCGCGCGCGCGATCACTGCGCATAGCTGGGCCTGGACCGAGGGAACCGGAGGGAAGCCTGTTGCGGGACCTGTGATACTCGCCGACCTGTCGACCCCAGAGAGTCTGGCAGTCTATCGCGGCAAGGTGAAAGGTGCCTGGGTGCTGCCGCGTGCGCCGTATCCGGTCTGGAATCCGGATGGACCGGAGATGACGCCTGAGGATTCCACTCGTCTGGCCGAGCAGTTGAAATTGCGCGCGCTTCCCAGCGCCGACACCTCCGCGCCGGCGGTTGCAGCACGCCGCCAGTTTGCCGTCGATCTTCCCTACATCCTCAAGGCGGAGGGTGCGCTTGGGAGCCTGGTCGACGGGGCGAAAGAGCACGCCTTGCTCACGATGAGTGGCTCTCCCAACCGCGTCTCGCCCCTTCCGAGTCTCGTCATCTCGAACGAAGACTATGCCATGCTGGCGCGCCTGATCGTGCGCGGCGTGAGCCCCATGCTGGAAGGCACGGTCGAGAACCGCCTGGGCGATAAGCCGGTGCAACAGTGGAATACGGTGGCGGAGATCAGGGGGTCCGAGCGTCCCAGGCAGTTCGTCATACTCGGCGCTCATCTCGACAGCTGGGACCTCGGCACCGGTGTGACGGACAACGGAACCGGCTCCATGGTGGTGCTCGAGGCAGCTCGGGCCATTGCGCGGTCCGGGCTCAAGCCGAAGCGCTCGATTCGATTCGTGTTGTTCAGCGGGGAAGAGCAGGGGCTGCTCGGCTCTCGTGCGTACGCCGAGAGGCATGCGGCAACGGCGGACAGCATCCAGGCGGTTCTGGTGCTCGACAACGGCACTGGCGCCATCACGGGTCAGGCGCTACAGGGTCGCAAGGACCTAGAGGGACTTTGGCGGCAGCTCCTGGCGCCGGTTGCCTCACTCGATGCCGACAGCATCCGCGACGCGAGCAAGATGGGAACGGACCATCTGTCATTCCTGCCGTATGGTGTGCCCGGGTTCAACTTCGATCAGCTCCGTCGCGGCTACAATCACACGCATCACTCGCAGAGCGATACCTACGACAAGGCCGTGGCTCAGGACCTGAAGCAGGCTGCAGCGGTCATGGCCGTGACTGCGTACGAGCTGGCGAATCTGCGGGAGCTGTTGCCGAGGGGGCCGAAGAGTCCAGTGGTGCCGGTGCCGAGCAAGCCTTCGCCGGGGCTGGCGGTAAGTCGGTAAGCCGGACAGTCGGATAGAGGGACAGTCGGAGAATACTCCTCATCCTGAGTGCAACGAAGGATCTGCTGAGCAGCTTTGGGAACCTGTTGGCGAGATCCTTCGCGTTGCTCAGGATGAGGAGCAGGTTGGGACCCGGTTCACCGGCCCTTCACGACAACCTTCTGCACTCTCTTCCGCTCTCGCCCCTTGTTGTCAGCGACCACGAGCTCGAGCGTATACTTGCCCGGCTTCGTCGAGCCGAGATTCACCTGCTGCTCCCCGCGGGTAGCCAGACCCTGGCTTCGCTTCTTGAAGCTCACCACCAGAGGCTTGGCCGGGGCGGACTTTTTCTTCGCGATCGTCCTCTGCTGCTGTACCAGTCGAACCTTGCCGCGATACGGCGTCCCCGAGGCCAGCCCGCACACCTCGTACTGAATTTCCAGTTTGGATCCAGCCGCCGCCTGCGGGATCGAGTCCATCAGCACCATGAACTTTGGCGCTTTACCGCTTGTACCAGGCGGACAGAGCGATTTGTTAGCCATGGAGGCGCTCACGGCATACGCGCCCGCCAGCGTGAGGGCAGCGGCGCCGCCGGCGAGTCCAAGCCTGCGGGGATTGCGCTTCCCACGAAACCAGAGGTCCTGGCCGTAGCGTTGCGCCCGCCGGCTCGCGTCCTTCGCCCGGTGCTGCATCCGCTGAAGCGTTGGCTGAATTCGACGAAGCCTGGTCTGAAGAGCCTCCTTCATTTCACCAAGAGCTTCTCGCACCGGACTGGGCTGGAAGCGCCTTCTGACCGGACGCGAGTTTTCGGGATCCGGGATCCCGGAGAGTGGATTGCTCATATTCCTCAGACCTCCACGAATTCGGGCGACGGCTCACTGGCGGGCGGAGAGAACCGAGCAAGGATCGTGAAACAAGCGTCCGACTTGCCATCGTGTGGAGACGTCGAGCAATCCGTTGGTTTTCAATCACATGGAGTCTTGCGACAGAAACTGCAGCCCTCGCGAGGAGTCGATGGCGTGGCGAAAAGGCGTCCCCGGCGGCAATGTGCAAGGGGCTGAGGCGCCGCGGCTCCAGGAGTTGCGATGTTAGTCGGGCTGTGCACCCGAGACAGGCTGATACGTGAGGCAGAGCCGGCACGCCTGGCGTCCTGGATCACTATGGCGCGACAAACCAGGCCGAGTTTTTTGCTGTGGCGACCGAAGCACGACGCTTTACGGATGTACTATCGACAGGACCCTGCTGGTTTAGGCTGATCAGCTCATGCTATGCGGGACACGCGTATGCTGCCTAGCTTCTCCGAGCCATTGATCTCGCGCCATCCGTGGTTCGTGGCCCTCCTGCTTGCCACGGTAGCTACACCTGCCGGCGTAGTCGTTGCCTGGCTGGCTCCGCGTCCCGTGGATGCGGTAGTAGCATTGCCCCTCGTGCTGATCGATGTGTTGGCCGCGTCGAACGGGGCCGCAGGCAATGGAGCGCCCATGGTACGTCTGCTACTGCTCGTTCTCGGCATCGTGTTGACATGGCTGTTCTACATTCTTGCCGCACGCCTGCTGCTTTGGAGATTTGCCTAACTGAACGCGCACTCCCAATAGGCCGCGCTGAACCTGAACGCGAGCCCAAGCGACTGCTCACGAGGAAGGCGGCAATGGATCAACACGTGCAATGAAGCACCCTGCTTCGGCATTGCGCAGGTGCGCATATTCCACGTCCTGAGCTTCGAAAACCCCCTGCAAGACAGTCTCGAATGACGACGTGCCCACCCGCCGCTGGACGATGAGCACTCCGTCGGTGCCGTAGCCCTCCAGGACCAGGGGAAGCGGGCGGAGCGTCGCTGGTAGCTCCGGGCCGTCGTATCGCTCGCAACCTTCACGATGGATGAACACCGGGCCAGGTGCCGGCAACGCGGATGGATCGGTGAACGGCTGATAGGTGAAGAGCAGCCGTTCGTCCGTGCCCACCCGGAATGTCTGCAGGCAGAGGCGGCATGGACCATACCCCGTTGCCAGTTCGGCATGCACAGGGTGACCGTACTGCGGCGACTTCATGGATTCCCTCGCCGCCCTGGCAGTCGAATCAGGAATGCCTTGAATCCTGTAGGACCACATCGTTTCCTCTCGGAAGAGTTGTAACCCAGGCTAACAGCGTTGGTCGGTACGCGCACTCTGATTCTTGCTCTGGAATTCTCGCGGGAGAGCTCGGTGTGCACTATCGAGTAGAGCCCGCTGCCTCCCGGCAGGCGAGCGGCATCTTCAGCACCAGGACCGGCGCCAGCGAGCCGCCCTCCTTACGGGGGTCGAACGGCCCGATCTGCGCGTTCGCGACGTAGAAGAGCGTGTCTCCCACAATCGCGCCGGTAGTCGGCCCCTGGAAATCGGCTCGGCCGCGCTCCAGGTCCCGCACCGAGCTGGCGGAGCCGCGTTCAACCCGGAATGCGATCACTCCGGACGGGTCTGCCATATTCTGGATTCCGATGTACCCGGAGCAGACAGCATACAGTCCGTCGATGCCGTTCACCGCAGAATCGTTCGGGGCGCGTACGTCAGTCGCCCGTGCGGACGGGAGATCGATGGTGAGCAGGCCCTGCCAGTACGCCACCAGCAATCCACGCTCATCCGGCAGGAACGCGATGCCGTTCGGATAGGCGAAACGCTCCGGCGGCGCTCGGTGCAGCAGCCGAAGCTTGGACGTATTCGGCGCCAGCGCCCACACGGCACCCGCCTCGCTGTCGGTGAAGTACACCGTTCCGTCCCGCCCAATCACAAGGTCGTTGAACAGATGCGAGGCTCCATCCTTGGGTGAGGAAATCCGTCGCACGAGCCGTCCGCCGGGAAGCTCCAGCGCGAAGATGATGCTACGGGATGGTGCCCGGGTCGTGTCGCCCGCCGGCGCCGGGATCTGAGTGAAGGCAACTCCCCAGAGCAGCTTTCGCGCGAGGTCCATCTTGAGACCCAGCACCCGACCGTCGATCCCGGCCGCTTTCGCGAAGGGGCGAATCGACCCGTCGCGGCGCAGCTCCACCATCCCGTCCCGTTCGAGGTCGCCGCCGAGGAAGCGATCCCGGGGTGCGTCATAGACGATGTTCTCGGGAATGACGCCTGCGCGGCTCAGCACGAATGCGGTGTCGCTGGGGCCGGCGGTGATGGAGTGTGAGCTCTGCGCGACTGCCGCAGTGGTGATAGTGAGCGAAAACAGTACGGCGCGGTAAAGGCGGTGCAGCATCGGTCGGGGGCTCCCAAAAGAGAGTGATCTCCGCTCTACGCGACAGCTATCCGGGCAGTTTCGGGCCAGCCTGCTCGCTCGTCCTCTTGCTTTTCATTGACCGCTCTGAAGTTTTACTGCTGATCATGGCAACATCCCTGGCTGTCTATCTCGAAATGGGAGCAAAGCGCACATTCGCCGGCGCGCTCGATTGGCCGGGCTGGTGCCGGCAGGGGCCTAACGAGAGTCAGGCCTTGGCAGCGCTGTTTGACTACGGTCCCAGATATGCCGCCATCCTTGCCGGAACCAGGCTCGGCTTCATTGCACCGAAGGGGCTCGCTCGGCTCGCCGTCGTCGAACGTCTCCGGGGCACTGCCGGCACCGATTTCGGTGTGCCAAGCGTACCACCCACGGCCGACCACGAGCGATCGTGTGACGACGCCACTCTTCGGCGATTCGAGAAGATCCTGGGGGCGGGTTGGCAAGCGTTCGATAAGATGGTCCAGTCCGCCCGCGGAAAGACACTCACGACGGGTCCTCGAGGCGGCGGCCGCTCCCTCGAAGCAATCGTCAGACACGTCATCGAAGCCGATGCTGGGTATCTCCGCGCCGTCGGCTGGAAAGCACCCAAGACCACTGAGTCGCCTGACGAAGTCCGCAAAGCGATCCTGTCGGCGCTGAAGGCGTCCGCAGCCGGCGAGATTCCGCCGAAGGGTCCGCGGGGAGGGGTGAGGTGGACGGCGCGCTACTTCGTGCGGAGAGTGGCGTGGCATGTGATAGCGCACCTATGGGAGATCGAGCGGCGAGCGGTCTTCGCTCCTTGAGGATGCAGCCGGGAGAATCACAAATGGAAGCTGCTCCCAAGAGACGCTGGTGGGTACGACTCGCGATGAGCTTTGCCGCAGGTCTGGCAAGTGCCCTGGTCGTCGCGATCGTGATCGCGGTCGTCGATCTGTACCTTGCCGGTCATGGCGTGGGGACGCTCAACGCGCCTCTGCTGGACTGGGCAGGCGCAGGCGTTCACCTGAGCTTGGGGGACCTCATCTTCCTGGTTGCAGCGGCGCTGGCGGCGGCGATCACCTGGCGTCGCACCGGCCGGCCCGGTACCTGACAGGCGCAGAGGAGAATCGGCGTGCAGGAGCATGTGACAGTCATGCCTCCCGATGGGAGCGCCTCGAATGGCCGCGGAGTTTTGTCCGGATTCCCTACCGACCTGCTCAGCCGGGCTGCCGGACGCCTGCGCGTCGTCGCTCTTCTGTATGCCTTCGTCTTCTTCATGGGTGGCATCTTTCCCGCTCTACTGTTCCCAAACGATCGAGCCCGGTTTCTCGGGAGCTTCGCCCAATGGGGTCCCGGTGTAATTGGGATCATGATCGGCTTGCTCGTTGCATTCGTGATCCGGAGCGAGCGGTTTCCCGTGTCTGCGGTGATGAACCTCGGTCTGCTCTTCGAGGTTGTGAGCAGCTATGCCATTGCCGCCGCCGAGTTCGGCGATCCGCAATCGCTCGAGCTGCAACGCGGGTGGTTGGGGCTCTCCTGGGTCGCCGTATGGGTCGTGCTCTTCACGGTGGTGGTGCCAACCACGCCACGGCGGGCGCTAGCGACGGCGCTGGCCTCCGTCAGCGCCGTTCCGGTCACTATCGGATTGATGATGGCAACCGGCTACACATCACTCAGGGTCGAACCCGCCATGTTTTTCATCGGGCTGGTATTTCCCTACCTCTTAGTCGTCAGCATGGCGTACGTCGGTGCCCGAGTCGTCTACCAGCTCGGTACCGAGGTCAAGCGGGCGCGCGAGCTGGGCAGCTACCGGCTGGAGGAGAAGCTGGGCGAGGGGGGGATGGGTGAGGTGTGGCGAGCCCGGCACCGGATGCTGGCGAGGCCTGCCGCGATCAAGTTGATCCGGCGGAGCGAAGAGAATGGGAGAGCCGGTGTGTCCGACGAAGCTGCACGGCGGTTCGAGCGCGAAGCCCAGGTGATCGCCAGGCTTCGCTCGCCCCACACGGTGGAACTGTTTGACTTCGGCAGAGCCGAGGATGGCGCCTTCTACTATGTCATGGAGCTGCTGGATGGTCTCGACGCGGACTCGCTGGTTCGCCGCTTCGGAACCATCCCGCCCGAGAGGGCCATCTATCTGCTGCGCCAGGTCTGCCATTCACTGTCGGAGGCACAGTCATGCGGGCTGGTTCACCGAGACATCAAGCCGGCCAACATTTTTCTTTGCCGCTATGGTGAGGAGTATGACTTCGTCAAGGTCCTCGACTTCGGCATCGTGGGGTCAGTGCGGAACGCCGGAGATCCGGCGGGGCTTCACACCGCCGAGAACAAGGTACGTGGTACGCCCGCGTTCATTGCGCCCGAGCAGGCCATGGGTACCGAGGTGGATGGTCGCGCCGATATCTATGCGACGGGATGCCTCGCATACTGGTTCCTGACGGGGCAGCTCGTGTTCACCGCCGAGACGCCGATGGCGCTTCTGATGCACCACGCCAAGACGGCGCCTGCACCTCCGTCTTCGCGAACGGATAAGCCGATTCCCCGGGCACTGGACGACCTGGTGCTGTCCTGTCTAGCGAAGGATCCGGCTGATCGGCCGCAGTCGGCCAGAGAGTTATCGCTCCTACTGGGGGAGGTGGACGGCGCGAGCGCTTGGACGCAGGCTCGGGCCAGCAAATGGTGGGTCACCAATCTGGCGACTGCTTGAAGCGTTCCTGCTAGCGCCGCGGCAGTACCACCGTGCATCTGGTCTCGAACCCGCCCCGCACATTGTACAGCGTGCTTACCTCGAGCGTCTGCGGCTCGAGCACTCTGAACAGGTCCTCAGCAATTCTCGCGGTCGCATGCTCCTGGAAGATTCCCACGTTGCGGTAGCTCGTCACATAGTATTTCAAGCTCTTGAGCTCGACGCAACGATCGGACGGCGTGTAGCGGATGGTGAGAGTGGCGTAGTCGGGCAGGCCGCTGTACGGGCACACCGCGCTGAACTCCCGAGTTTCGGTGACGATCTGCTGGTCCGGACCAGCGTACTCGAAGGTCTCGAGCACGGCGGCATCGATCGCCTCGGGTCCGACAAACGGGATTGTTCTGCCTTCTGCGATGGCCATGCGCAATTCCAGTTGATGGTCGAATTAAAGATAAGGAGGTGAGCGGTAAGCGGTGAGCGGTGCGAGGAATGGAAAAGGACCTCATCCCTCGTTCGCTTGCGCTCGCTCGGGATGAGGTGCCTTCTTCTCCCGCTTACCGCTTACCGCTAACGCTTGTTCTCGTCCCGCTTACGCTTTCTGATCGCGAACCATCCCCGTCTCCAGCCACGTATGCTCGTTCCGGATCACCTGCTGGGCGACGTTATAGGTCACCACGTCGTCGTTGTCGAACACCGCCGCAAACTTCTCCTCCACCCGGCGGCGAGCGTGGCGGCTGAACAGTCCGGCCAGCTCCACCGGACCGCGATTGGTCGGATCGTTCTTATACATCGCGACCGCGCGCGAGCACGCTGCCGTGATCGCCAGCAGCTCCGCGCCGATCTCCACCAGCCGGCCCAGCACCACCTGACGCTTCTCCAGCTTCGGTCCAAAGCGGACCATGCAGTGGAACAAGGTGCGCGCCAGCCGGCGGCAGGAACGGCTCACAAACCGCATGTGCGTCGCGAGCGGCCCGAATTCACCGTACCGGCGCACCAGCCCGGCTCCCAGCCAGAGCTTGGGATACCAGTATGAGTAGTATGCGCCCGAGCGGAGCAGCGCCTGGATCTTCTTCCCCATCGGGGCCTTCGGATCGATCAGGTCGCCCGCCAGCTTGAGGTGGGTGTCGACTGCCTCGCGGGCGATGAACAGTCGCATGATCTCGCTGGATCCCTCGAAGATCAGGTTGATGCGATAGTCGCGCATCATGCGCTCGACCGGGTCCGGCCGCTCGCCCCGACTCCGAAGACTGTCCGCCGTCTCATAGCCTCGACCACCCTTGATCTGGAGCGTGTCGTCCACGATGCGCCAGCCGATCTCGGTGTTCCACATCTTGGCCATCGCCGCTTCGAGCCGGATGTCGGTGCCGCCGCGATCGGCCATGAGCGACGCCAGGTCCGACACCGCCTCCATGGCGAAGATGTCAGCCGCCATGCGACCCACCTTCTGGGCAATGGCGTCGTGCTTGCCGATCGGCTGCCCCCACTGCACCCGCTCGGCCGCCCAGCGACGCACGATCTCCAGGCACCGCTTGGCCCCGGCCACCGCGGAAGCCGGAAGCGTGAGCCGGCCGGTATTCAACGTGATCAACGCCAGCTTGAGACCCTTGCCCTCGCCCCAGAGCACGTTCTCTGCGGGTACCCGCACGTTGGTGAACCGGATGATGCCGTTCTCCAGCGCCTTGAGACCCATGAAGTGGAGCCGCTGCACCACCTCGACGCCGGGCCAGTCCGCCTCGACAATGAACGCGGTAATCTTCTTCGGACCGGTGCGCGCCATGACGACCATCAGCTCGGCGATCGTGCCGTTGGTGCACCAGAGCTTCTCGCCGTTCAGGATGTAGCTCTTGCCATCGGGTGAAAGCGTGGCGGTAGTGCTGAGCGCGGCCGGATCGGATCCCACCTGATTCTCTGTCAGCGCGAACGCGGACACCGCACCCCTGGCTAGACGCGGCAGGTACTTCTTCTTCTGCGCCGGCGTGCCGAAGAGCTTGAGTGGAGTGGGAACTCCGATCGACTGCGCGGCGGAGAGCAGCGCAGTGAGGTTTCCGTCCTGACTCGTGACCAGGCCTACCGCGTGGGTGTAGCTGTATTGGCTGAGTCCGAGGCCGCCGTACTCCGTAGGGATCTTGATGCCGAACGCGCCGATCTCCCCCAGTGCCTTCACGATTTCGGTCGGAATCTTTCCCTCGCGATCGATCTCGTCGCTGTCCACCCGGTCGCGCATGAAGCGCTCGAGCTTCTCCATGAACGGCTTGGCCCGGGCGAGATCCGCCGGGTCAGGCTCGGGAAACGGATGCACCAGGTCGAGCCGGAACGAGCCCTCGAACAGCTCTCGCACGAAGCTGGGTGACTCCCAGTCCTTCTCCCGCGCGGCTTCGGCGACTTCCCGCGCCTCCTGCTCGGTGGCGAGCGGGGTAGGGGTGGTCCGCTGGGGGCTGGCGAGAAGATCAGTCATGGGTCGAGTGCTCGGTTGAGGTTGTTGTTAGGGATGTGCTGCCGCGGAGTCCGTGCAACACCAGCCCGATCACATGCCGCTTGCGCCGCTGGATGTCGGCCGTGGCATCGAGGCGAACACCCACTGCGGGTGCAACCGTTCGCGCATGGATCATGGGGAACCAGCAGAGCGAGATGATGCTGAGCAGGAGCTGTGCCGCCTCACCCGACGCCGAATCGTCCAGGCCCAGCTCGGCGCTGATGGCGGCAAGCGCCTCCTGACCGGCCGAGAGGTGGCTCACGCCATCGGGCAGGCGGCTGCCGTTCAACGCCTCCCGCTCGATCAGCCGAACGAAATTGGGCCGAGCGGCGAGGAAGTCGAAGTAGTCGGAGACGGCGCCGGCGAGAATTGTCTCGTGATCTTCGTTGCTGGCCAGGGCGCGCTCTCGGCCGGCCCGCACCGCATCGCGCACTTCCGCGAAAGAGCGGTCCAGCACGGCCTGGTACAGCTCGGCTTTTGACCTGAAGAAGTAGCCCGGTGTCCCCCGAGAAACTCCGGCCGCCGCGCCGACCTGAGTCAGGCTGGTGGCTTCGTACCCGAGCTCGGCAAAGAGGCGCTCTGCGGCATCGAGGATTGCTGCTCGGCTCCGCTCCGCGTTCCGGACCTTCTCTGGGCTGCTTGCCAATCGAGCCTCGCGCAAGGAGTTGCAGCTTGCTTGCTGATCAGCAAGTTAGCACAGGGACATCAAAACCGTCAAGATCATCAGTCCCACCTATCGCAGACCGGTCGGGAGGAGCAAATTGTTCGGTCCTCTTTCCTCACTAACACCAGCAAATCCCGACGGAGATTCATGTATGAAGAAGGTTTCCGGCTATGCCATAGCTGCGGTCATGGCGTGTGTGCTCTCTTCGTGTACCGATCAATCAGATCCTTCATCAGAACAGTCCCCACCGGCACCCTCGCTTGCCGCAGGTGGTCAGGGCGGCGGAAACGGACCCTCGTCGCTCGATCTGATCGAAGCGGACTTTGGCGATGGACTGCTCGATCGTGAGAACGCCAACCGGTATCGCCAGTACGCCGTCTCTGCACCAGCCAAGCTGCCGTCCAAGTACCGCTCGACCGCTGTTGGGAAAGATGCCACCTACTCCATGCTTCTCATGGCGCGAGACTGGGATCGGCTCAGCTCGGCGACCAGGCAGGAGATCCTGGATATTCGGCGGAACGGCTACGGAAATCTGAGTGACACCGTTGTGACCGAACACTTTGTGCTGCACTACACCCGCCAGGGTAACAACGCCGTGCCCGCTCGCGATGCCAATGGCAACCGCGTTCCCGACTTTATCGATGTGGCCGCCGAGAGCTGGGAGCACGTCTGGGATCGAGAGATCGAGCAGCTCAAATATCCTGCTCCCAAGGGAACCCCTCAAAACAAGTTCCATGTGTACTATCGTGACTTCTTCTATTACGGCGTAACCTACGCTGAAAATGTAGAGCTCGAGTCGGTCGGCGAAGTTCCGCTTGGTACTGCTTCAGGGTACATCGAAGTCGAGAATGACTTCTACGGATTTCCGCCGAACGACGAGGACGCCGCGGGTGCGGAGGTTCGTAGTGGGGCCTTGAAGGTCACACAGGCGCACGAGTTCATGCATGCCAGCCAGTTCAACATCAACGTGTACCAGTCGGGGTGGCTGTTCGAGTCGCATGCGACCTGGGCCGAGGACGCCGTCTACGATGACATCAACGATTGGCACTACTACATCGACCGGTTCCTGTCCCGCCCCGAGCTGCCGCTCTTCAACCGGTATGTGTACGGCTCGGCGTACTTCATGAACTATCTGAGCGAGACGTACGGAATCGACGCCCCGCGTCTGGTTTGGATGGCCGGACAGACCAGGACCACGGCCAACGCGGTGAAGCAGGCAGGATTCGGCGGCTCCTGGGAAAATATGAAGCTGTTCGCCCCGGCCGAGTATCTGCTGGGCATTTCGGATTTCACCACTGATCCGGTGTCCAGCATTCGACTTCCCGTGAACCACATCCGTGTGACGCATGAGGAGTATCCCGTCGACGTGACGGTTCCGGCGAGCACCAACAAGGTGGCAAACGGCGCCCCGTGGGGTCTCGGAGCCAACTTCATCCAGTTCGACGCCGGTGCCAATAAGGGCACGCTGCGACTCACGTTTGAGGGAAGCGACGCTGTGGCATGGCGGCCCATGGTAGCCCTCATACCCGATGGACGACAAGGATCGCCGACGGTGATCCCGATGCCGCTCACCGGACCTCTCGATGTGAGTGGCTTCGGGACCCGCTGGAGCAGGGTAGTGTTGATGCCGACTATTGCGGACCAGGCCGGCGTGGAAGTTCCCTACGCCTA
>Ga0307416_100000729_pt1 | contig 17138 bp, 21 predicted proteins | sample DK1Cmetagenome_2_FD_203821 | JGI IMG/M metagenome (GOLD analysis project Ga0307416, IMG submission 203821) | Maize rhizosphere microbial communities from greenhouse at UC Davis, California, United States - DK15-C-3 | ecosystem: Host-associated > Plants > Roots > Rhizosphere > Soil | place...
TCGATGGGGCCGCGTTGGAGGCCTTCCCCGCTGACCAGCACCTCGGCCCGATCAGTCGGCTGATCGGGGCTGGTGAGTTGCCAGCGGCCAGCGGCGAAGTGCCCCAGATTCAGCCGCCGGCTCCGGGATCGCTGCCAGAGGCAACCACGATCACGACCTGGGGGACCTCTGGATGGTGACTGCGGATGGCCGACCAGGCGTGTTCTAGGGCGGCAACCAGGCGACTGGCGGCAGCGCGGTCGACTGGCGCGGCGGTCATGATCCGGCCTCGGGGTCGGCGGGGGCGGGGCGACGGCCGTTCTGCTCCACGGCGGCCGGGAGTCGGGCCTGGAACTGGGCGATCAGGGCGCGGGCGTAGCTGGCGCTGAGCCCAGCGGCGGCGGCCAACTGACCGGCGCTGATGGGTGCGCCGTCGGCGCTGAGGTCGGCGTAGATGCGCTCGGCTTGAGCGCGTTTGGTCAGCACCTCGGCGCCTGGCTGTGGCGCTTCGGCGCTGGATGGCGGCCGCTCGGCGCTGACCTCGGCGGCGGCCGCGCCCGCATCGGCGCTGGTGTCGGCGCGATAGAGCAGGCTAAGCACCGCGAAGCTGCCCAGCAGCCACACCGGGGTCGCCCCGGCGGTCAGATACCCGACCAGGGTGGGCGGGGCGACGGCGACCTGGAGCAGGGTCGATAGGGCGACCGAGGCGACCAGCAGCAGCCACGACAGCCGCAGCACGGCGCGATGCCCAAGGCGCTTGGCCTCTAGGACGCTGACCTCCATGGCCAGGGCCAGGGCTTCGGTGCCCAGGGGCCACAGCTCGGGGATGGCCCGCCCGCCAGCGCGGGCGGCGGTGACCATGGCGCCGTAGGACTCGACCAGCAGGACGCCGGTGATGAGCCCGACGATCACGGCCAGGATGTGCTGGGCCCGGCTCACAGGTTCCCGTCCTGGTGGCAGACCGGGCAGCGGCGGCGGGCGGCCCGGCGTTCGCAACGCTGCTGGGTGCGGGCGCTGGTGAGCTGCCAGCCGCAGGTCGGGCAGGATGCAATCCAGATGCCGCCCAGCAGGTGCAGGGCCGGCTCAGGATGGGAGTGGGTCGGGTAGGGTTGGGAGTGCATCCGGGAACCTCCTCAAGGCTCGTGATGCGCGAGGCCGGGACGGGTCACAGCCGCCCCGGCCTCACTCCTGCCGGGAGCTCTAGAACGGGGCGTCGTCGTTGAACTCGCCGCCACTGCCCTTGCCGTTCGTGGCAGCGCATTCGGGCTTGGCGATGGCCCAGCGCAGCGAGGGGGCGACCTCGTCGGCCTCGACCTCGACCACGCTGCGGCGCTCGCCCCTCGGAGGTCTCCCAGCTGCGGGACTTGAGCCGGCCGATGACCACGGCGCGGTCGCCCTTGGCCAGGGAGTCGGTGACGTGCTCGGCCAGCTGCCGCCACACGTTGACGCGGAAGAACGAGGTGTCGCCATCGCGCCAGCCCTCGCCGTCGCGGACACGGGCGGTCACGGCCAGGCGGAAGTTGGCCACCATGTTGCCGTTGGGGGTGTGCTTGAGCTCGGGGTCGTCGGTGAGGTTGCCGGTGATGGTGACGTGGGTGTCGGCCATAGCTGTGCCCTCCTCGGGGCTCGTGCTGTTCTGCTGGTCGGTGGCGGTGGTGGTCCGGTCGGTGACTGCTCCTCCTTCTTGGGTTGGTGGGTCAGCAGGTGCCGGCGGGGGTGGGGGTCCCTTGCTGGTCCGCCACGGTCCTCGCCTCCTGCCTGCTGGTCGGGCGTTGCTCCTCGCCCGCCCCGGGCGACCGGTGTCTCCGGGCCGCCTGGGCGACGGCCGGGTCAAGGGCCGCCGCAGGCGGTCCCGCAGGGACGCGAGGAACGGAGCGCAGCGAGTACCGCAGCGCCCTTGATGCGGGTGGCGGCCAGGTGGTAGCCCGTCCAGCAGGCAACCGGCCGGGCCGTGTGGGGTCGGGGTCCCCGCACGGCAGCGAAGCGGGGAGGCCGGTCCTCGCCGGTACGTCATCGTCGCCCCCGTCCTGGCAGGGGCCGCCCGACAAGCCACGGCCGCCGGGCCGGGGAGGGCAGCCGCCCCGCCCCCTCCCGCTGCCGACCCACACGCCGACCGATGCGGCGGACGGTCCGGTCGGCAAGCGCGATGGCCGCCGCGACCCCAATAGGAGCCGACTCCTCGACCGCCGGGAGCGGCACGGTGTCGTCGGTCAGCGGGAGGGTGGCCGTCAGCTCGAGGGGTGCCGGCGCAATGGCCGGTGGGGGCAGGACGCGCAGATGGATGCTCTGGCCGGCCTGGATCACCCAGGCCTCGCCAGGCTGGGCCTGGCGGACGGCCTCGGGGTCGATCCGGGGTCGCTCCCCCATGCGGGCTTTGGCAAACCCCCGGGGGCCGTAGAAGTCCAGCTCCCAGTTGTGCTCCAACACCCGCTCCTGGCCGGCAAGCGCGAGGAGCCGCTCGGGGTCGGGACACTGGTGGACCACGATCCCACCGGCGCAGGAGGCCAGCAGCCGGGGGGCTTGGCGGTGGTCGCCCAGGCCCTCGACGCTCTGGGCGGCAACGACGACCTGGACGCCGACGTCGCGCACGCGCTCGGCCAGGTTGATGGCGCTGTCCACGCCCGAGGCGAGAGCCGAGAACTCGTCCAGGACCAGCAGGGCGTCCTCGCCCTCTCGTGGCTTGCGGCCAGTGGCGTAGTGGCCGTAGTCCTCCAGCACCACCCGCATCGCCGCGTCGGCTTCGCTCTTGGACAGCAGGGTGGGGACGGTGAGCACGGCCAGGTCGACGTCCTCGTACGACCAGGCCCCTCGGTCGAAGGCGCCGGCCAGGGCGGCGAAGAAGTCGGCGTACCGGAGTCGGGCGCCGGGGAGGTGGTCGCCGATGGCCTCGATGTCTTTGAGCTGGAGGGGGCGGCCTTCCCAGAGAGCAGCCAGCTCGTCGACGTCGAGACGGCGGAGCAGCTCGTCGCTGCCGTCGACGGGGGGCATGTCGGGGGCGGTGAGCGCCAGGCGGAGGCCGGCGGAGGCGACGCGCTGGTAGAACGGCTCGGTGAACTGCTCCACGGCCAGCAGCCGGCTGGCCACCTGGACCGGTGAGCCGCGCCACATGTCCATCGCGGTCTGCGGCCAACAACCCACCCTGGCGGTGGGGTTACCGAGCCGGTAGGCGGCGATCAGGGCCGGGACGAGGGCGGGGTCGGTCCCCTTGCAGTCGACGAAGCACACCTTGCGACCCAACAGGCCCGCGAGGTAGGCGAGCCGGAGCAGGGTGACGGTCTTGCCCGCACCGGGGGCGCCGACAACCGCCATCGCCTTGCCGCGCAGCTGGGCCGGGGGGACGACGTAGCGGCCGTGGCGCCAGCTGGCCAGGTCGCCGTCCAGGGCGATCCCCAGGGCTGGCGTTGCGAGCTTGTGGTCGCGGGGTCGGGCGATCAGCTGGGTGGTCTTGCGGTCGCGGGTGCGCTGGTCGATGCGCTGGCGGCGGCGGACGAAGGGGCTCCACTCAGCCCCGCCTGCGGCCCGTTCGGCGTTCCACACCGACAGGGAAGCGGCCAGCAGGCCGACGGGGACAGCCAGCCACACCTGGGTCACCAGCAGGTCCCAGAAGAACTGGCCAACCGTGATCTGCGTGCCTGGTGGGCCGAACCCGAAGTGCAGGGCGACGTACTGCCAGAAGTGCTGGGGCACGAAGATGTGCCGCCGCAGCGCCTGCTCAGGGCCGACGACCAGTAGCACGGCGGCGATGGCGAGCAACGAGGCCAGGGTGAAACGCCACCAGTGCCAACGGCGCTGCAGCAGGATCACCGCCTGCCCGAGCAGCCAGACCAGGATGGACAGCGGTGAGAACCAGACCAGCAGCAGCATGACCAGCAACAAGCCGTTGGCGGCGGGCTGGCGGGCGGCGCGGGGGATGGGCTGGCCGGGGGTGGGCTGCCAGCCGTGGTCTGGCGCAGGGTGGTTAGAGCGGGTCATACGGCACCTCCGGGGCGCAGGTAGCTGGTGCCAGGCACCTCGGGCAGCGGGTGGACCTGGATGGGATGGCGGGGCCGTATGCGCTGGAGCTGGCCGGCCAGGTAGCCGGCCACTTGGGGCGGTGCGTAGTAGGCGGTGCGCTGCCAGCGGCCATGCCGAGGGCGGGTCCAGGCCTCGCGCAGCCGGGCGGCGCTCTTGCGGGTCAGCTCGACCTCGACCGCGATCCGCTTCGGGAGTGGGTCGACGTCCTCGCCGTACAGGCCGGCGCCGGCGGCGAGGTCTGGGTCGTCGGGGAGCTGGATGGCGGCGTCGGGGACGTGGCTCTTGCCGGCTTCGCGGCGCAGCTCCCGCTCCGAGAGCCAGCGGCCGCCGGCGGGGATGCTTGGCTCCAGGGCCAGCCGCACGACCCCGACGGCGTGGACGTGGGCGAGTTGGGGGATGACGAAGGACCAGGCGCGCACATCCAGGCCGACCAGCCGTAGGGCCTTGGCGGTGGGGGCGACCCATAGATGCCCGAGGAGGCGGTCACGGATGACCAGGCCGCGGTCCTCCCAGCGGTCGAGCACGTCGCGTAGGGTCGTCTCGCCGAGCATGCCTTCGATCCGAGGTGAGCCGGGTGACAGCCGGCCGAGCAGGACCCGGAGGACGTCGGAGCGGGCGCCGTACTGCTGGCCAAGCCAGCACAAGGCGGCCACGTCGCGGTCGGTGATGCCGGCGTCGGTATCCCACCGGGGACGCCGTGACGTCCCGACGCCGGGTCGGCCAGCGCCAGGTCCGGTTCTCGGGCCATGGACCTGCGGGCCGGGCCGGATGCGGCCAGCCCGAAAGAAGCCCTCCTCGGGCACGGTAGAACCTCCGGGTCTATGGGGGGACGGTCCCGCCCGCTCGCTATCGGGCGGGACCGCTGCTCAGTTGGTCAGTACGCCTTAGTCGGGTGGTGGGTGCTGTCGACCTGTGCGTGTGCTTCATCGAGCAGCCGAAGCAACGCAGTCCGAGGGACGACCACTCGCCGTCCAATGAACCTCACTGGTAGGTCGCCGCGGCGTGCTGCGTCGTACGCGCAGTCCTTGGAGATGCCCAGCAGGCGGGCCGCCTCGGGGACCGTCCAGGTCAGCCGGTCGTCGGCGAGCTGTTGATCGGGGCGACCCTCGGAATCACCGCCGACGGTCGGCTCGACGCCTGAGCCGATACCCTGGTCACGCATTCGGGACCTCCGTTCCTGGTGCCAGGCCCCGGAGTGCTCGCGACACTGCCGGGGCCACTTCGGCTCTTGGCCGTTCCTCGCCTGCCCATGGATTCCGCTTCGATCCTGCGCAAACCGTCGCTGGCCTACGACACAGAAACCATCTACGCTGGAGCCGAATGTTGTCGAGGCCGCAACAAATGTTGCGGAGCCCGATAGGATGCACAGATGGGCGGCTGGCAGTCGATACTTGGACGGGCAGTACGCGAGCGTCGGCGAGAGCTGGAGCTCACGCTCGATGAGGCCAGCAGGGCGATCGGAATTTCACGGTCGCATCTGAACCTGATCGAGCTTGGCAAGGCGACCGGCGTCTCAGGCGAGGCTGTGGCACAGATCGACGCTGGCCTCGCTGCTCAGGGTGCGCTGGTCGCGCTGTTACTGTCCAAGGATGCCGCCGGCGTTACTAGGGGTGAGGAGATGCGACGGGCGGAGTTCAACAAGGCCGTGGTCGCGTTGGCTGCCGCGTTGCTCCTCGACCGTGAGCGGCTAATTGGCTCAGAAAATGTTGACGCGGCACTTCTCGAAGACCATGAATCACTGACTAGGGACTTCGCCCATCGCCAGCATCGCGCTCGACCGCAGACAATTCTGGAACCGATCCGAGCACATCTCAGCCAGCTGCTCAGCCTCGAAAACACGAGCCTGTCACCGAGCATGCGGCAACGACTTGACAGGGTAATCGCCGAAACGGCCGCGCTCGCTGGATGGGTTGCCTTCCGTAGCAATGGCGATCTGGTTACCGCGCATGCTCAACTCGCGCTGGGTCGCCAGCACGCTCGCGAGGCCGGCGATGACATGCTGTTGGCCCAGCTGCTCGCCGCGACCAGCTCACTGCACTCGTCGCTGGATCTTCCTCGTCGTGGCGAGGATCAGAGTTCGCCACTCGCGCTCAGCCTGCTCCAGGCGGCGCAGCGCAAGGCCGGGTCTGGTTCTCTGCCGGTGCACGGGTGGATTGCGGTGCGCCTTGCCATGGAACAGGCGTTGCGTGGCGATACCCGCAGGGCTCGGCCACTCCTGGGGCGAGCGGAGGTGACGCTGCCGAGCCAGCCGTCAGGCGATTCAGCCGGCCTGTTCGTCATCTGGGATGAGAGCCGCTTCCCCGGATGGGCTGGCAAGACACTCCTGCTCATGCGAGATCCGGCCGCAACAGGTCTGCTCGAGCATGCGCTCGCCGTGACCACCGCGCCGCACCCTCGCCTCGGGCTGCTCGTCGACCTGGCCTGGCCATTGCCCGGATGCATGAGGGCGACACCGACCAGGCCATCACGCTGTTGGTCGAAGGCACGCAGCTGGCCATCGAGCGCGGCATCGAAGGGTTCGCGCGGTGGCGGCTCCAGGAGGGGCGAGGCCGACTCTCGCCAGCCCAGCAGCGCGCCTTTGACAGCCGATTGCACGCGGTTGCCTAGGGCATCTGCGAGCCACCGAGCCCGATTCCAGCCGCAACCGCCGGTCGGCAATTAGCGCGAGCAGGGCGCGGGACGTCTCCCGTAGCCTTGCTGGGAGAACCTCAGGTCGAGCCAGCGGGAGCCATGTGTGGATTGTGTCCTGATCACTGGAGCAGCCGGGACGATCGGTCGAGCCCTTCGCCAGGGACTCCACGGCCGTGTTGGCGCACTACGCCTACTGGACGTTGTCCCGCTCGGCACTCCTCAACCGGGCGAGGAGCTGGTCACCGTGGACATTCGTGACCTGGAGGCGGTCACTGCGGCTATGGAGGGCGTCGATGCCACCGTGCACCTGGCTGGCATCCCCCACGAGGACAGCTTCGACCGCATCCTGGAGACCAACGTCGTCGGCACCTACAACATCTACGAGGCCGCCCGCACGCAGGGCTGCGCTCGGGTCGTGTTCGCCAGCAGCCTCCACGTCACTGGCTTCTATGACGCCGGCGAGCGCATCAGCCCGGAGGTGCCGGTCCGGCCCGACAGCTTCTATGGGGTCGGCAAGGCTTGTGGGGAGAACCTGGGCCGCCTGTACGCCGACAAGCATGGGCTCCAGGTGGTCTGCGTGCGCATCGGCACCTTCGCGGAGCGGCCAACGACCCCGCGGCATCTGAGTACCTGGCTGAGCCCGCGCGATGCCGTGGAGCTGTTCTGGCGCTGCCTGGTCGCGCCCGATATCGGGTTCACCGTGGTGTACGGGACCTCGGCGACCCGGCGTGGTTGGTGGGATTCTGGCCCGGTCGAGCAGCTCGGCTACCGGCCGCTCGATGACGCCGAAGCCTGGGCCTTGGAGGTGAACAGCGCCGACGCGGACCCCACCGAGTCCGGTAAGGGTCCGCAGGGTGGCTCCTACGTACGCTGAGGGAACAAACCTATGATTCTTCACTAGGTCCGGCGAAGGAGGAGGGGGGCGCTCATTGTGCGTGAGTCCCTAAAAAAGATGCAGATGGGCTGGTGGGGCAATAAGCCTCCCGTTCATCGTAGCCTAGTCCGTATGGGTTTCTTCTCTACCGTAGGACTTATTATTTTCGGAATTGTGCTGGATATAGGTTTGCTGGGTCAGAAGGCGGCAATTCCGTCCCTTAGCCCATTCATTTGGGATCTTGCGAAAGGCACAACACTAGGGACAATCACCCTAGCCATTTTGGACGATGTACGATCGTGGGGTGTAGGATGGAAAATCCTGCAGGCTGAATCCACCTCTGTATCCACAGCCGCTGACAACCTTATATCTACATTTCTAAAGCTTATCGGGCTTAAATCCCGTATTTCGCATATTGGCGGTGGCGTAGAGTACAGTGCGGAATATGCCGACCGGGTAGCCGAATGGACTCATGCTCTAGAGTCAGAATTCTATGAGTTCCTCCGCCCCTCTTCGCGTGAGAACCTCTCTCCACCACCCAGCCCCTTTGAAGATTGGAGCAAATTCTCGTCGGTTCTAGAAAAGGCGAATATGTTAGTACCTCTTTCTTGGGACCTATCTGAAGAGTTCAATCCAGAAGCCGCCACAGAGGAGTTATCTAAAGCTGCCTCGCAGTTGAGTGATGCACTCAAGGGCATACGGCCGGCCACTTCAACTGGAGTCAGTAGCCAAATTGGTGATCTATTATCTCGATTGACGATATTCCCCGTAGCTGCAGCGAGCTTCGCTGAAGTAGTACACGAGCTGAGTGCCGGTAAGGGACCACGGGAATCCGACTCACGACAAAATAAGCTCCGAGGGAACGAGGTGGGACCAATATCCAACACTATGTATAGGCTCAAGTCGGTGCTCGAACTCTTAGACTATGAACGTAAAACCGGACGGCCACACCCGTTTCGCCCCAGGGGCATTGATAGTTGACGGATTCTACCGCGTGTTCGGACAGTAAGCCGTATCCGCCACCGAGTCCCAGGTGAAGGCTAGCTACGGGACAGCGACTCCTGGGAATTTGACCAACCCCTCCATTAGCTCGGCCGCCTGCCGATCCTGGGCGGCCTGGAAGTGGGCGTAGGTCCCGAGCGTTGTCCGGCCGCCATCGCGGTGCCCGGCCCGACCCGAGACGGTGCGCACGTCGACACCGGCTGAGATGAGCTGGGTGACCATGAAGTGCCGCAGGTCATGCAGTCGGCAGGTAATCCCCAGCCGGCGGGCCAGTTCGGCGAACCGATGGGACACTCCGTCGGGGCGGATGGGCTTGGAACCATCCGGCGCGCGGCTGAAGACATACGCGTCGGAGCCGAGCGCGACTCCGGCGGCGAGCGCCGCCTTGGCCTGCTCGACCCGGCGGGCGCGCAGCAGTTCCAGGGTGCCGGCGCCGACCGCGACCCGCCGCTTGGTCCGGGTCTTGGTGACGTCGCGGTCAAGGAGCGGCTGGCCGGGGAGGATGATTACGCTCCCGGCGACTAGGACGTCGCCCTGGTCGAAGTCGACGTCGGACCAGCGTAGGCTGCACAGCTCGCCGCGGCGGGCGCCCAGCACCACGGCCAAGACGAGGAACAGGCCCAGCTCGGGGTCCTCGGCCATGGCCGTCTCGATGAGCCGCTCGGCCTGGCCGACCTCGGGCGGGCGGGTGTCGGGCTGCTCGACCGCCGGTGGGGTGGTCAACGGGACTGGGTTGTGGCTGATCCAGCCCCAGACCATGGCCTGCTTGAAGGCACCCGACAGCACCGCGTGGACGTCGCGGATGGCGCTGGCCGTCATGGGGATGCCTTTGACGCAGTCGGTCTGGTGGACGCGCTCTTCCCCGGAAAAGATGAGCCGGAAGACTTCGCCGGGGCGCATCGGGGGCTGGCCGTCGCGCATGCGCCGGTAGCAGTGCTGGCATTTGCTGCCGCGCTGGCGCAGCTCGGCGTAGAAGCGGTCGATGGTGGCGGTGTCCACCCGGTTGAGCGGGAGGCGGCCGAGGGCGGGCAGCAGCTTCTGGTCGGCGTTGCGCCGGTAGTTGACCAGGGTGTTGGGCGAGATGGGTCGGACCGAGGGACGCCACTGGAACCAGGCTTCCAGGAGGTCGGCCACGGTCTTGCCGGCGGCGCCGCCGTGCTGGCCGGCGCCGACCTGGCTGATGAGGCGGGCTTCGAGCTGGCGCGCCTCGGCCTTGGTCGCTGCCGTGCCGGTCTTCTGGCGCTTGCGGCCGGTGAGCGGGTCGCGGCCGGCGTAGACGACGACCCACCAGCGGCTGCCGCGCTTTTTGATCACCAGGAGGCTCCTTGATCACCCGCCCGAGGGGGCAAGGATGATCAAAGGATGATCAGGAGGCAAGCAAAGCAAACAGCCCCAGGCCGTTGACCTGGGGCGTTGTGCGCGCCGCGAGGGATTCGAACCCCCAACCGCCAGATCCGTAGTCTGGTGCTCTATCCGTTGAGCTAGCGGCGCAGCGGAGGCAGTGCGATTCGAACGCACGATGGGGGATGAACCCCAAACCCGCTTAGCAGGCGGGCGCCATAGACCAGACTAGGCGATGCCTCCCGATTTCCCAAGCTGGCTGCCTGGGCGGGGAACATTGTAGGCAACGCCGGGCGCCGACCCAAGCGGCGGTGGGATGATCGGAGGATGGACGAGGAGCCGGAGAGCCTGGCGCCGGGGGCGCCGAGGCGGCGGCTCGGGAATTTCCGGACCCCGGAGCTTGCTTCCAGGGTGCGGGCGGTGCTGGCCGATGCCGGCATTCCCTCCAGCGGCGCGCCCGACCCGGGGCGGCCGGAGGCGATGGGGCGGCTGCTGGACCGGCTGGTGCACCTGGCCGGGACCGGCGGGAACCGGGTGTGGGTGCCCAGGGACCGTGCCCGGGAGGCGGCCAGGGTCCTGGCCGCGGCCCGCCGGCGGGGCGACTAGGCCCGGCGAGCAGGCCAGGCGACCAGTCCAGGCCGACCGGGCCGGGGACGACCCGGCCGGGGGCGACCCGGCCGGGGAGGACGAAGCGAGGCGAAGGGAGGCGGGCGCTGGGGACCACCGTACTGGCGGTGCTCGCCTTCGTGGCCGGGGCGCTGCTGGTGGCGACCACGGTGCTGTCGGCGATCATGACCCTGGTCGTGCCGAGGGCGCTGCCGGTGGCCATCACCAGGTGGGTGTTCACCGGCATGCGGGCGCTGTTCCGGCTGCGCGGCGGCCGGGCCAGGAGCTTCCAGGCCCGCGACCGGGACCTGGCCCTGTACGGGCCGCTGAGCCTGTTCACCCTGGCCGCGACATGGCTGGTCCTCACCGGGACCGGCTATGTGCTGATGTACTGGGCGCTCGGGGAGCGGCCATTGCGCCGGTCGCTGATCCTCAGCGGCTCCTCGGTCTTCACCCTCGGGTTCGAGGTGCCGCCGAACATCCCGACCACCATGCTGGCGTTCAGCGAGGCCGGGTTCGGCCTGGTCCTGCTGGCCATGCTGATCAGCTACCTGCCCTCGATGTACCAGTCCTTCCAGCGCCGGGAGGCGGCCGTGGCGGCGCTGGACGTCCGGGCCAACACGCCGCCGACGGCCTCGGCCATGCTGATCCGGTCCTCGATCATCGGCGGCTGGAGGCGGCTGGAGGCGCTGTGGCGCGAATGGGAGACCTGGTTCGTCGACATCACCGAGACCCACACCTCCCTGCCCGCGCTGGTGTTCTTCCGCTCCCCGCACTGGGAGCACTCCTGGGTGACGGCGTCGGGGGCGGTGCTGGACGGGGCGTCGCTGCTGGCCTCGACGGTCGACCGGCCGCGGAGCCCCGACGCCGAGCTCTGCATCCGCGCCGGCTACGTGGCCCTGCGGCGGATCGCCGACTTCTTCGACATCGTCCACAACCCCGACCCGCACTGGCCGGAGGAGTCGATCTCCATCGACCGCCGCGAGTTCGACCAGGTCTGCCGGGAGCTGGCCGAGGCCGGCGTCCCCCTCAAGGCCGACCTGGACCAGGCCTGGCGCGACTTCGCCGGCTGGCGGGTCAACTACGACCGGGTCCTGCTGGCCCTGGCCGAGCTGACCATGGCCCCGTACGCGCCCTGGTCGTCGGACCGGTCGATGATCGAGCGCAACGGACGCCACCGCCGTCGCCGCAGCCGCTTGCAGGCCTGAGCCGGCAACGGTTTGATCCAGACGGCGCCGGTGCACCCTCCGGGTACCGGCAGAAGGCGAGGGACGGCCATGGACGCACTGACCCTGGTCCGCCAGGACCACCGGAAGGTCGGGAACCTTCTGGAGCGCGTCGAACGGCTCGAGGGCGACGACGAGGAGGAGCGCGCCGTGCTCCTCGGCCAGCTCCAGACCGCCCTCCAGCACCACGTCGGCTCCGAGGAGGCCATCCTCTACCCCGTCTTCCGGGAGCGGGCGCGTCGGGCCGAGGTCGACCTGGACCTCCTCGACCAGGCGATCGAGCAGCACCGGCTGATCACCCGCCTGGCCGGCGAGCTGGCCGCCACCGATCCCGGTGACGAGAGCCTCAAGGCGAAGCTGACGGTGCTGACCGAGCAGGTCCGCACCCATCTCGACACCGAGGACTCGGTGCTGCTCACCGCCGTCGAGGATCTGATCGACGACGACAGCCTGGTCGAGCTCGGCCGCCGCATGGAGCAGCGCGACCAGGTGATCGAGGCCAGGCGCGAGCTCGCCGCGGTGATCCCCGGGGGCCCCCGCGGCCGCCGCCTCGCAGCCGCCCTGGGCGGCCTGGTCGCCCTCGGCACGGCCCTCCTGGCCGTCCTCTCCCGCCGCCGCCGTCCCCCGGAGCCAACCGGCCGGCACCGCCGCCGGCGCCGCTGACGCCCCTACACTACGGCGCGGAGGAGTGGCCGAGCGGCCGAAGGCAGCGACCTTGAAAGTCGCCGGACCCGAAAGGGCCCCGTGGGTTCGAATCCCACCTCCTCCGCTGGCTGGCGAGGTCACTGACCTGCACCTTCGCTGATCTGGACAACCGCGGGGCCACTCTGGGGCCACACTCGGGCGGCCTGCCGGGCCTCCAGGGCCTCAGCGCGAGCCGCTTCGAGGCGGCTGGCGAGCTGGTCAAGCTCCTCGGGGAACAGGTGCCCGTATGTGTCCAGGGTGATCGAGGCGGTGGCGTGGCCGAGCTGGGCTTGGACTGCCTTGACGGTGGCACCCTCGCGAATCAGCAGCGACGCGCACGTATGGCGCAGGTCGTACAGCCGCAACCGTTCGGGAAGGCCCGCGGCGAGCGCGGCCGGTTTGAAGTACCGCCCGGTCCACTTCGACCAGCGCATCGGCCCACCCAGCGGCGCCGGGAACGCCAGATCGTCGGGGCCGTGAGACTGGCTGGCAAGGTGGGCGGCCAGCTCATCGGTGATCGACCGGGGCAATCGCACGGTGCGGCCCTCGTGAGTCTTCACCCCGCCCCAGTGTAGGCGCCCATCGACCTCGGTGGCCGCCTCGACCACGCGGACGGTGCCGCGCAGCATGTCTAGGCGGCCGACCTTGAGTGCCGTTAGCTCACTCGGACGCAGGCCCGAGTAGGCGCCGAAGCGGATCAGGGTCGCGTACCGCGGGTCGATGGCGTCGGCGAGCGCCTCGACCTGGCCAGCGTCCAGGAAGCACATCTCGGCGCGTTGAACCTTAGGCGGCTTGACCCCGGCGGCGACGTTACGGCTGAGCTTGCCGCCCTCAACAGCAGCGTCAAGGAGCTGGGAAAGGACCGCCCGCGCCTTGCCGGCCCGCTTGGGGCCGAGACCGCCGGCAGCCAGGGCGGCAAGCCATTCGCGTACCGCGAGCGCGTCGATGCTGGCGATCGGCGCCGCCGCGAAGGTGGGCAGAACCTCCAGATCAAGCAGCTTGCGGCAATCGCGGCGGGTGGTGGGGCGCAGCGCCGCGGTGGTCGCATACCATCGCTCAGCCCACTCGCCGAGCCGGACTTTGCCGGCGGCCGGGTCCACCCAGGCGTTGTTGCCTTTGGCCGTCTCGTTCTCGTGCAACCATCGCTTGGCGTCGACACTGCGGTCGAACACCTTGGACCGCTGACGGCCGACCGGGTCGCGGTAGCGTACTCGGTAGGTCGTCTTGCCGTTGCGGACGCGCTTCTCGACGGTTGCCAACCTACTCGCTCCCCTTCTTTGGCGGCCCTTCCAGCCACCGTTTGATCTCCTCGCTTGTGGCCATCGGGGGCCGGTCCACTGCCGACTTCTCGGCGTTCCACTCGGTCTCAGGCCGCTGCGTCTGGTACAGACGGGGGTCCTGACCCGGCAGCGGGTAGTTGCCCCGCACCCACTCCCGCACATAGCCAACGCTAGTGACCCATCTTGGGGTGACGCTCACTAGGGCGGCCTCAACCGGCAAGAAGAGATACACGGGAGCCACATCGAGCACGTAGGCGAGGGTAAGCATCTCCTCGATGGTGAACCCGCCCTGTCGGCGGCCGGACTCGGCGTTCGCAATCACTGAACGGGTAAGGGATGGCATTCCCGTCTCGGCGCACCGAGAGGCGAGCTGTTCAGCGGTCCAGCCGCGTCGCTCACGCAGCTCCCGCATACGACGGGCCATGGTCGTGCTCGGTGTAAGCGGCTCAACCGGGGCACCTTGAGGCCCGGCTTGTTGTGTCATAACGACACTCTATGCGCTGCTATTGCACACCGCAAGCCGTGACGATACTCTTGCTCATGTGACACATAGAGTGTCAAGGAGGCACAGTGCGGTGACGGAGTTCTTCAGCACTGAAGGTCTAGCCCGGTACCTCGGCGTCCCGGCGGCCACCGTGAAGGCATGGCGGTATAAGGGAACTGGGCCACGCGGCCTCCGAGTAGGCAAGCATATCCGGTACCGCCGGACCGATGTCGAGCGTTGGTTGGACTCGCAGGCTGACCAGGGCAGGCAATCCACCAACCGTGGCTACTAACGACGGAGGCCGGCCACCGGCTCAGCCTGGCCGATCGGCTCTGACTCTCGAACAGGTGTGCGGAGCGGGGCTACCATGGCAGGCAAGCAAAGGCTGAGACCCGCCCCTCGCGGCCAAGCAGAAAGGCGGGTCTCGATACCCGAAAGGGGCGGCGATGCGTCCCCTCCAGTGTGCACCAGGCGTGCTACCGCCGGGTGCGACAGCCCCTAGTGTAGTACCCCCACTCCACGCTGGGGCAATCCCATGAGCGCTTGGGCCCTGGTCTGCGTGCGCGAGCACTCCGGGGCCAAGGGCATCGAGCGCCTAGTGCTGTTCGAGCTGGCCGGCTTCGCCCACGACGACGGCGGCGGCGCCTGGCCCAAAGCCGAGACGATCGCCGACCGGACCGGGGTCAACCGCCGCACCGTCCAGCACGCGCTGTACGGCGATCCTCGCCGAGTGAAGCGCGGCCAGGAGCGCCGCGGCCTGATCCCCGCCGGCCTGGTCACGGTCAAGCCCAACGCCGGCAAGAACGGAACCAACCTCTACCAGGTCGCGCTCTGCCCTTTGTGCGTACCACGGCCGCACGAAGGCAACGGCCGGCCGCTTCGTGCGGACAAGGGCCGCACCACCCGCGTACCAGGGCCGCACCAGGGGGCGTACCAGGGCCGCACGAATACCGTCAGGGAAGTCCATCAAGAAGTAGGGGCCGCCTCGCCTGCGCCGTCGCGTGGCCGCTCCGGCTCGGCGGCCAACACCAACCCCGGACGAGTCCAGGTGAACGATCCGAACTGGCGCGACCTCGGCCCACCGACCGGCATACCGGAGAGCGTCAAGGCCGAGGTGGATGCTGCGCTCGCCGTGATCCGACGGCCGAGGTTGGAGAAGGCGGCCAAGAACGGAGATGGACGATGAACAGCGCGGACCTGCCACCGGACCCAGCAGAGGGAACGGACTTCAACCACTGTTACGGGGCCTACTACCAGACGGCGCTCCCAGGTGGCAGAAGCTTGGAACCTGCAGATGGCCGGGCCATCTGTGGTGCGACCGTGGGCGCCATCGCCAACTACCCAGGCAAACCCCGCTGTCCGGAGTGCGAGGCCATCTCGGACGCCTTCTTCGCCGAGTGCCGGGCGCAGCAGCCATGACCGCACGCGGCCAGCAGCTCGCTTGTCACCGACCCCCAGCCCCCGCCGGCCAAGCGGACGCGGCGGACCAGACGCCAGCGCCCCACCCGCCAGGAATGGCGGCGGGCATGGCAGCAGCCAGGCCAGGAACAGGAGGGCGGCCATGCCGAGTCTTCACGCTGACCTGCAGGAACGCGCTTTTTCAGCGGGCGCATCGTTGCCCAGGACCCTGCCGGCCGACCACATGCTCTCCGATCGCCGCCGCCGTGTGACATGCATCCCACCGGAGGGCGGCCATGGTGGCGTCTAGGACGCTCTCGGTGCGGATTGCGACCGTCCTGCATGACCGGCTCAGGGCCGAGGCGGCCGCCCAAGGCGTCACCGTGTCGTCGTTGACCGTGCGGCTACTGCTGCTCGGCCTCGACCTGCCGCCGCCGCCGGAGCCGTCCGATGGCCGCATCGTGGCTGCCGTGGCCGAGCTGTTCGACGGGCTGGCGGCGCCGGACGCCGATCTGGGCCTGCACCGCGAGTTGGCGTTGTTGTTGGCCCGGACGGTGGAGCGGGAGCGTGGCCCGGCGCAGGTCGGCGCGGTTCGGGAGTTGCGGGATCTGGCCCGCCAGGCTGCCGGCGAGTCCGATGAGCGGTGGCGGGCGTTTCAGGCGCGCCTGGCCACCGCCGTCTACACCGATGAGCACGGCAACCCGATCGAGGAGGCAAGCGAATGACCGTGCAAGTGCAGCCACCCCAGGAGGTCAAGACCGATTGGTACCGCGACCATCGGCCCTGGACACGCATCACCGCCAGCGTGACCGGTGACTTCGGCGCGATCAGGAACCACGCGGTGGACGTGGGCATCGCTGCCGACAGCCACCCGTTTCCGCAGATCCAGGCGTTGCTTGACCGGGCCGAGCAGTGGAAGCGGGTGGCCGAGGCGGGTCGAGTAGCGGCCGGCCAAGAGGTGGAGGCCGCCCGGGTCCGGGCCGTGGCCGCCGAGACCGTGACGCTCGAAGCCTTGAACGCCTTCGTTGACGTAGTCGAGCAGACCCGGCGGTGGTGGGATTCGGTGCCCATGAATGTCGACGCCGCCCGGCCGGGGCGGGAGGCGTCGGCCGCGCAGGCCGCGAACACGCTGTACGCGGCCGAGCGCTGGCAGGCCGGCCAGATCCTCAATCAGGCCACGGACCGGCTGTACGCGCTGTTCGCTGAGCGGGCCCGGGCCGCCGTCGAGCAGGTGGAAGGCGTGCTCCCGCTGCCGCCACGGGCGTGGGCGGCGCTGGAACCGGTCAACGTACTCGCCCCCGACACCCGCGAAACCCTCCAGGAAGCCGAGCGGGTGATGAACGCCTGCCACTTCATGGCGCTGTATCTGCGAAGCATGGGCGTGCCGGGCACCGATGCGCAGCTGCTCGGGGACGAACCGGTTGAAGGTCTCACGTTCAGGCGATGGTCCGACTTCAACGCGCGCCGTCACGAGCTCGACCCAATCCGCCAGCCGTTGAAGTTGGCGTTCGCGGTTCAGGCCGGCTGGCAGCCGGGACTTTGGCTTGCCAGCGATCTCCGCGGAGTTGACCAGGGTCCAGGGAGCCGCCGGTTCATACCGGTCTGGCTCCGCCGGGAGT
>Ga0307416_100000730_pt1 | contig 17131 bp, 16 predicted proteins | sample DK1Cmetagenome_2_FD_203821 | JGI IMG/M metagenome (GOLD analysis project Ga0307416, IMG submission 203821) | Maize rhizosphere microbial communities from greenhouse at UC Davis, California, United States - DK15-C-3 | ecosystem: Host-associated > Plants > Roots > Rhizosphere > Soil | place...
GGCTCTGAAATGTCGCGATCGAGATTGTAGAGCAGGCTGTGACCTGGAGGTCCCCCAATTGGGGGAGCAAAGAGTACCGTGAAACTCGCTGGCCGACGGGTCTTAACAACGGACCGGATCTTTGTGATTATGACGGAAGCTGGCTGGGGGTTGGTGACATATACCCAGAAGCCGCCAAGCTCTGGTATGCCACCGAGTTCCATCAGGCCATTGATACGGCAAGAGTCAGAGTCCTGTTTTAGAAGCGCTGGGTCGTCGTATCGGTCGCAGTCTTCGAAGGCCTTGGCCGCTGCGCGCCAGTTTGGTTCGGACTCGAAGTACGTCCTATAGTGATGAATGTTTTGGCGAGCGACTACGGACACCGCCGGAACATCAGGCGATGGCCACATGGAGTCGATGGCTTTGGGCACCACTGCGCCAATTGCGGCTCCAATAACGAGCATTACAACCGCTCCGGCTGCGGATCTCGCTCTCTCTTGACGCGAGCCAACTTCTTCCGTTGGCGACGCGCGGCCACCCAGGCGTCGACGATGCAATATCACAAATCCCGCTTTCCTCGCATCCCGCTCATAGGGTAGGTGGGCATCGAGGCCACCGGCGTGAGGCGCGCCGGGCCCGACCATTCCGTGGCTTCGCGTGCGGTCGAAATGGCGGTGTGTACCAGCAGAGATTCTGATGGCAACCCGTCCAGACCAGCTGATCTCGCGCTCGCGTGCCGTCCAGCGCCCACGCCGTCAGCATGGAGGCGCGTCCTCGGGTGGCGGGGCTGCTGATGGTCGTCCGTTGACATCCCGTCAGCGGTCCGACCGACCCCGATGCGTTGGAACTGCTGAGGGGGCCTAGTATCCGTGCGCCTCCATGCAGGCTCCGACGGACGGGTACACACTGTCGGGGCCATAGGGCCACTGCAACCACAGGCAGTACAGGAACGTGTAGATCAAGTGGACAACGCCGTGGTTCTCTTCGGCGTTGGGCACAGCGAGCTCGCTCGCGCACTGGCCCAACGCGACGGGGTCGTTGCGCGGCACTCTCGTCGAACACGGCTCGACGGCGGCCAGCAGTCTGGCCTTTGCCGCCTGGACGTCGGTCGGACCTGTTGCCGTCGTGCCGGCGACCGTCGCCGGTCCTGCCGCCGTCGCCGGTCCTGGTATGTAGGCGAGCAGGGCCATCGCGACCGCGACGGTCACCGCGGCTTGGGCCGCCCGGCGCAGGCCCCGAGGAGCGTGGATGGCGGGCATGACTCTCTCCGATCTTCGGTGCCCGGCACCGTGCCGGACGCCGGTGAGAGACCCGCTGACCGTCACCACCAACAACTTCCAGGCGTCGGAACGCGACAGCCGGCCGGGCAAACAGCACGGGGGTTGGCCGCCTGGGCGGGGCAGCCGGATGGCCCACCTCACGGTGCCAGGCCGCGGCGATGCCTACGATCCTCCGGATCTAACCCCCGAGTATCGCCCGCCACTGACCCCCTTCTAGCGGAGCCCGAGTCATTGCGGCTACGAGCTCGACCGCTGCGACCCCGTCGAGCACCAGACCGTACAATTTCACCGAGGAACGAAGTGCCCGCCGAAAGCGGCGGCACGAGCGCAGAGCGGCAGATGTGCTCGGCTCCAGAGCCCACGAGGGCAGCCGCGTCCGAGCCAAGCAATACCACAGGCACACCCGAACCTAACCCGTCCGGTCAAACCGGTGGATGTGGCATAGGTCAGCATCACCGACGTACCAGTACAACCACGGCTTGGTTCGCGTGCCGGCGACGTCCAGGTACATCGCGAAGCGCGCCGCATCAAAGCTGAGGCTGATATCGCCAAATCCGTCATCGTGCGGAAGGAGTGTCCACGTGCCCGGTCCCTTTAGCGTGACCCACGCTTGATCGAAATCAACCACTATGTCACGCGATGTGAATCTGCCCGACGCGGCCAGCAAGAACTCGGCGCCCTCATCATCGAGATAGTGACCGGCTAAGTCCGCCATCGTTGCGTCCGCCGGACGCGACGCCGCGCATTGGTCGTATCGCCCAGTGACCAGGCTGAAGCCGCCCAAGCAGGCGCCGGCGCAGCAGATGGCGAACACGGCGAGCGTGACGATCGGCCCCGCGATCCACGGCCGGTCGTCCACGATCACAGCGTACTGAGGCCATACGGGACTTCCGTGATGAAATCGTGGACATCTCGTGTACGTCCAGCAGCGGCCGGTGTCTGGCGGGCCGGATCGTCGCCACCCCAAAATACCAAGGCGCTTCCGCGGGTATCGCCAATAGATACCGCTCCGGCCCCGCCAGGGTGGCGCGAGGTCCCCATGCGCCATGTTCGCGTTCGTCGGCCGTGGATACGTCGTAGTCGCAGCCGTAGGACGTTTCACACGAGGTGCGAAGCGTCCGCCGAAGGCGACGGTGAGCGATCCGCGGCAGATGATGACGCTACCGGCGACCCCGTCGAAGCACGGATCAAGAGGCATCCGATCAGACGGGCTGCCCCGCCAACCGTGCGACTCAGCGCCCGACGTCGATCACAATGGGACCGTGTTCACCATCGATCCGGACGCCGGCGGCTCTTCCGCCCAAGTCGTCGAGCTTGATCTCGGCGTGAGACCATCCCCCGCGGGCTCAGGCGAGCTCCTACTACACGGCGACCGACCAAACGCCTACCTCGTCCTGCTCGCCGTCGATCGGAACTACCAGCGGCTGGGTCCAGCGATCATCACGTTCGTCGGCTGTCGCCAATCGTTGTTCGGCTATCCCAACGACGAGGCGCGCTGGGGCGATCAACGCCTCCGCGACCACGACTACGGCATCTTCGAGATCCACGACTCCTCCTGGCGAGCCAGACTCCAGGACTACAACCGCCAAGCATTCCCGCACGGTGCACCGGACACGACCTCGCGCCATTTCTTGGTCACCTGCCACGAAAGCACCGTGCAGGTTCTCGCGCGAGACGCTCAAGCCGAGGTCTGGCCGGATCCATTCGAGAACGCGGTCGCCGAAGTACTTCGTCGGATGCTCGACTGACACGACGACCTGTCCGCGCTCGTCCTGTGCGCGACCAGCGGCAGAAGCGCACGCGGATCGACAGCGAGCCGTCGTAAGGTTGGATCATCTTGAGCATCACACATCGCACCAAGTTTCATCTACGGCACGTTGTGGGCGGTCAACGTGAAGTTGAGAATGCCGTGGTTATTGGCCGAGCTGAGCGAGTCCACAGTCAGAAATACGATTTTCTGGGTAACGCCCTCCTGCGCGGCCGTTCCCTTGTCAGTAACGAAGCAGAAGGTTAGGCCAGAAGCCGGCGTGAGGGGCGATACCTCAGGCTGGGTGCGAATCTGTTCAAGGCAGTCCTTGGGGGTTGCCGAGCCGCTCGATACCTTTGCCACCGGCAGGCGGGTGCTTATAGTTCCCGGACTGCAACCCTCGTATTGAGCGTCAAGGCTGCTGTCAGCGTCCGCCCGCGGTTCGTCGAAGTCGATTCCAGTTGTATCAAACGACCCAACGCAATTCGGAGTTGTGGCACGCAGGTGCTCCCGCTGGTAGGCGATGGTGAACACACTACCCGGATCAATGTTAGTCGTCCTATCTGGGCCGGAGGGCACCTCCTCGCTACGTGTGCCCGTTGGGGCAGGCTGAGTCGGACCCGGTGGTGTCGTGACTAGCTGCGGCATCGAACTCGCAGTTGTGTTCTTGCGAGAGTTGGCCAGCGCCAAGGTGGCCACCACAAGCGCAGCAGCGCTCAGCAGCAGAGCAACGGTGGCGACCGCGACTGCGATCAGGCTCGTAGCGTTCTTGCCGAGTTTCCCGGGTGTTTGGTTAGGCTGCATCTCCGGTCCGTTCATGGGGTAAGCACCGCGTCGGTGAATGTCACCTTCCCGGCAGGTTCCTGGCAGGTCAGGCGCAACTTGAGGGACGCGGCATCAGTTAGGTCGGCGAGAACTTCGGCCTGTTCGCCTGGGTGCAGGACGACATTGTCACGCACCACGGCATCTACGATCACCTCGACCTGGATTCTTGCCTCCGGCCTAGTGCTGGCCGAGCGGGTAACCCGAGCGCGGAACGATGAGTAGCCCCGGAGGAGGTCGTACTCTACAACACGCCGCAGATCTCCGCCGCGGCCGGAGGCGCAGGGCATATCGAGCGTCCCGGATGTACCTGACGGCCGGCTCACCCGATCGGCGCCGGCCGCCGGTGATAGGTCGGTCAGTGGCCTGCCAGTCGCCCCGGCCGCCCCCGTCCCGGCCGTGTCCCCGGCCGTCGTGTTGGCACCCGCAGACGCGCTGAGCGTGGGTACCGAAGCCGCTGGGACCTGTCCAACGTCCGAGGTATCGCGCCAGAGTGCGTACGTGATCGCTGTGAGGATGATGACCACTACCGCGGTTACAGCGGCCGCAGCGCTACGCATTACGAGCAGGCTGCGGTGGCCACCGCCGGTCGGGTGGGCTGCTGGTTCCGGCACGTCGACCAGCGCACCAGCGTGGAGGGCGTGGGCCAAGTCGCGGTCGCGGTCCAAGCGCCGGTCCAGCCGGACGGCCGTGAGCCTGCCAGGCCCTTCGCCCGAGTGGTGCTCTGTGACTACACCAACGGCAAGTCCATGCGCGAAGACCACCGCGCCGGACATGGCCTCCCAGGGCGAAGTATGGGCGCCGGCGGCGGCCCTCAGAGTGATCTCCAATGTGTCCGAGCGTCGGTTGGAAAGCAGCGCAACGCTTCCGAGCGCGTGGTGCGACTCACGGAACCTCTCACGGCCGGTGTAGCGTCGAAGTTTCCACAGCGGAAAGCCGACTGCCTCCACTTTCAGTTCGCCAAGCGACTCGTCAATGCGCCCGTACATGACGGGCTCACACCGGCGTGCCGACGTGAGCCGTAGCACCGCTAGGTCGTCGTCCGCGTCGCGCGGCACCACATCAGCGGACGCGGACCATTCCTGTGGACGGTCGGCGTCGAACCGCACCTGTGCGCTTAACACGCCGCGCACGATGTGCGCGGCAGTTAGCACTGTGTCCGGCGCGACGAGATACCCGGAGCCGCGCCGATCGTGCGCGATCACCTCAGCGACTCGCCAGCCTTCCGGGTGGCTGCCCATGCCGACCTATCGCTCGCCCGGCTGATGTGCCCCCGAGATCAGCGGTGAGCGGTCCAGCTCGCCCGCACGTCGCGGATGCAATGTCATTGAGATCTTGTGGATAGCCGTCGAGGCCCGTCGCACTTCAGCCTCCGCTTCCAGCACGACGAGGCGCACCTTGGCGCTAGGCGAAGTCGCCCGCTCCACGATCACGGACACCTCGAGTTGGATCGGGCCGGCCTCGAACCGTAGGTCGGCGTTCTCGCCAGCCCACATTGCCCGGCTCAGATCGTGGCGCAGTTGCCAGATCAGATCGCTCAGCTCGATGCCGTTCGTTCCCGCTCCCGGGTCCATACCTGCCCAACTCCCTTCCGGCACGTTCTAAGATCAAGGTCCTCCACGTGATCCTCTCGTCCAGCTGCCATGTGATGTACCGAGTGTCTTCCAATCACGGCAGCCCGACCAGCGGCAATAATCCTATCGAGAGTCACCCGTTGGGGCGGCGTACTCTACCCGCCGCGGGCCAGAGCCGTCGCGGTGTAATCGTTATGGCTCAACGCACGGCGATGCCAGGCGTCCTGGGGACGTACAACATAGCGCCCACGATGCCATGGTTGCATATAACGACCCGCAACGGTCAATTCGGAGTGGACCCGAGTTATCGGCCACCTTTCGAGGTCGTTAGTGTTCATGGATCGGCATGATCGGACACACGTTGACCCACTCTGCAGGATTGCCGAGCGCCGATCGGTGGAGCGGATTGGGGGTGACACGCCACGATCGGCGCGAGATCATCAGGCTTTAGGCACTCGGCGTGATCGCGAGCTTCGGGGTGATCACAACACAGGATCGCACCATGCTCATTTCGGCATGATCGCGAGCCGCTGAAGCGCCAACCGCGTCAAGATCACAGTGAGCGCACATCGGCAGATGACGCTCGTTCCGTGCACAAGTTGATGACACAACCCTCGCGAACCATCTGAATGTCGCGGTGGTGGGTCGTGCCTGACGTGGGCGCACCACGTCGGGCCCGGGTTGCCCCGGGTCGGGTCGATTGCTTTCCGGACCGTGTCGATCTTCGCAGTTGGTCGTTGTGACTCGCGGTAGGTTACGAGCGTGGTTGATCTCCCTGTGGGCGCCTACGAGCGGCTGGTCACGGTCGGTCTCGATAGGTCGTTGCAGCCGCTCGACCGTGATCTGGTCCGGCGGGTGCCGTTGGATGCTGCCGATGCGCATGAGGTGCTTTCGCGTCATATCGCGGCGCTGACGCGGCAGGCGTTGCGGGCGGTGCCGGGCCAGGACGTTGAGCGTCTGGTACGGCAGGTGGAGGTCGCGAATCGGATTGCGGCGGCGATCACCGCGTTGCTGCCCCAGGCGGTCGAGGCGGACGACTTGATCGCTGCCTCTCATGATCTGTTGACGGCCATCGTGGAGCGTCCACCACCGCCGGCGCAGGCGCGCTTCCCGGCCCGGCCGGAGGTCCCGTTGGCGTCTGGTGCGTTGTTGGTCAACGGTCGTGGCCAGCCGCGGATCGGCACGGAGGTCGCCCGGGAGATAGCCTCGGCCGACGAGGTGGATCTGCTGTGCGCGTTCATCAAGTGGCACGGCGTGCGGTTGATCGAGGACGCCGTCCGCAGCTTGATCGACCGCGGTGGAGCGTTGCGGGTGATCACGACCACCTACCTGGGGGCGACCGACCAGCGGGCTCTGGATCGGCTGGCCGAACTGGGGGCGCAGATCCGGATCTCCTATGAGACGCGGACCACCCGGCTGCACGCGAAGGCGTGGCTGTTTCGGCGGGCCACCGGGGCGAGTACGGCCTATGTCGGCTCGTCGAACCTGTCCAAGGCGGCGCTGGTGGATGGGCTGGAGTGGAACGTGCGCATCTCGGCGCTGGAGCAGGAACGGCTGCTGGACACCTTCCAGGCCACGTTTGATGAGTACTGGCACGACCCGGCGTTCGAGGCCTACGACCCACACAGTGACCAAGAGCGCCTCCGCTCAGCACTGGCCGCCGAGTCTGGTGTCCAACCGGTCGATCTCGACATCAACCTGACGACGCTCGATGTCCGACCATACGGCTACCAGCGGGAGATCCTGGACGAGCTCTCGGCCGAACGTGAGGTACACGGCCAAGACCGCAATCTGGTGGTGATGGCAACCGGCACCGGCAAGACCGTGGTGGCCGCGTTGGACTACAAGCGGCTGCGGCACGCCGGCACGGTCCAGTCGCTGCTGTTCGTAGCCCACCAGGAGCAGATCCTGCAGCAGAGCCGCTCGGTGTTCCGGCACGTGCTACGAGACGGGTCGTTCGGCGAGACCATGGTCGGCGGCGTGCGACCGGTCGAGTGGCGTCACGTGTTCGCATCGGTTCAGTCGCTGCATCGGCTCGACCTGGACCAGCTGGATCCGAGCCGGTTCGACATGGTGATCGTGGACGAGTTCCACCACGCCGAGGCGCCCACCTACACCCGGCTGCTCGATCATCTGCGGCCGCGGATCTTGCTCGGTCTGACCGCTACGCCGGAGCGGGCCGACGGCCAAGACGTGCGGCACTGGTTCGTCGGGCGCACCGCGGTAGAGCTTCGGCTGTGGGAGGCGCTGGAACGGCAACTGCTGGCACCGTTTCAGTACTTCGGCATCCACGACGACGTCGACCTGTCCACGCTGCGGTGGAAGCGCGGCCACGGCTACGACCACACCGAGCTGAACAACGTCTACACCGGCCACGACGCCCGGGCCCGCCTCATCCTGCAAGCGGTACGCGACAAGGTCGACGCGCATCGAATGCGGGCGGTCGGGTTCTGCGTCGGCATTGCCCACGCCCAGTTCATGGCCGACTGGTTCAACCGCGCCGGCGTCCCGGCGCAGGTCGTCACCGCGGACACCGACCCGGCCGCACGACGTACCGCGATCGACATGCTGCGCCGAGGCCAGCTCAGCGCCCTATTCACCGTCGACCTGTTCAACGAGGGCGTCGACATCCCGGCGATCGACACCATCCTGCTCCTACGCCCGACCGAAAGCGCCACCATCTTCCTGCAGCAGCTCGGACGAGGACTGCGCCTAGCCGACGACAAACCGTGCCTGACCGTTCTGGACTTCATCGGCGCCCAACACGCGCAGTTCCGGTTCGACCTACGCTACCGGGCCCTGACCGGCGTCAGCCGACGGAGGCTGGCCCGCGAGGTCGACCACGACTTCCCCACCCTGCCCGGCGGCTGCCACATCCACCTCGACCGGATCGCCAAACAGATCGTCTTGGCCAACGTGCGCGCCACCCTGCGGCTACGTCGGGCCGACCTGACCGCCGAGCTGCGCCGCCTCGGCAACGTCGCGTTGGCCGAGTTTCTCGCCGAGACCGGCATCGAACTGGAAGATCTCTACCGACGCAAGGCCATGGGCGGATGGACCGGACTGCGCCGGCTGGCCGGCCTCGACACCCCGCCAGCCGGTCGACACGACGCAGCCCTCGCGGCCGCGATCGGCCGGATGCTGCACATCGACGACGCCGAGCGACTCGACCACCTGCAACGCCTCACCCACGGCACCCAGCCACCGGGTCGCCTCGGCCTGATGCTGCACACCGCATTGTGGGGCAACACCGTCCCGATCGAGAACGGGCCCCGCGAGTTGCAGCAGCATCCCCAACGCTGCGAAGAACTCCGCCAACTCGTCGACGTGCTGCGCAGCCGGGTCCGCCGCGTGACCCAGCCCGTCGAACTCGGCGCTGGCCGAATCCCGCTGCGGATCCACGCCCGCTACAGCCGCAACGAAGCCTGCAACGCCTTCGGGATCACCGACCCGTCCACCGTCCGCGAAGGCGTCAAATGGGTCCCCGACGAACAAGCCGACCTGTTCTTCGTCACCCTCACCAAGACCGAACGGCACTACTCCCCCACCACCATGTACCAGGACCGAGCCATCACCCCCGAACTGTTCCAATGGGAGTCACAGAGCACCACCACAACCGTCTCCCCAACCGGGCAACGCTACATCCGCCACCGGCAACGCGGCTCCACCGTGCATTTGTTCGTTCGCGAATCCAAGGAACCCGACGGCGACCTCGGCGCACCCCCATACCTCTACGCCGGCCCCATGACTTACGTCCAGCACAGCGGCGACCGGCCCATGCGCATCCTCTGGCACCTGGCCCACCCACTGCCGGCCGACCTCTTCCACGCCGCCCGTGTGGCGGCAGGATAGGCAAGGTCGCCGGCCGCCGAGGTTCCCGGCTGCTGCTACAACGATCGGCACCACCGCCCGGCTCGGGTCGTTTCGACGAACTCGCTGATCAACATCAGCGTTTGACGATGCGCCGGGGGCCGACCGGCCGCCTCCGCCGGGCGAACTGGCCGCAGCGGTCAGTCCCGTCGGGTGAAATCAAGCCGCGAGCCGGTCCCTGTCCGTCGTGGCTCGTATCGCCAGCGCCGTGTAGCGCGGTGACTCCTTCGGCAGCGAAGGGAGACGGGCATGCAGTCGTCGATCGGTCATGATGACCTGTTGGACGCGTGGATGGCGACCGGTCGCCCCGGCCGCTCCGCGCGGTCCGGCCGAACCACACCGAGCACGAGGGACGGTGGCCTGAGGTTTGCGTTCTACGGACGCATGTCCACCGACGACTTCCAGGATGTGGCTTCGTCCCGCCAGTGGCAGCGCACAGCCGCCGAAGACCTCATCGCTGGACATGGCAAGGTCGTGGCCGATTACTTCGACGTCGGCTGCTCGCGGCGCCGGCCGTGGCGGGACCGTCCGCAGGCGGCGGCGCTACTGTCCGCAGCGACCGACGGGCGTCGGCCGTTCGTCGCAATCGTGGCAGGCGAGTACGAGCGAGCCTTCCACGGCGACCAGCTGGCCAACCTAGCGCCTGTGTTGGCCGGCCACGGCGTACAGATATGGCTGCCTGAGACCGGTGGCCCGTTCGACCACCGCCATCCCGCGCACCAGGCGTTGACGATGCTGCTGGGAGCTCAGGCCCGGCGGGAGGTGCTGCGGGCACGGTTCGAACCACCGCGGCGATGCTGGCCCAAGCCCGCGAGCAGGGTCGCTACCTGGGCGGGCGACCCCCGTACGGATACCAACTCGTTGACGCTGGGCCGCATCCCAACGCGGTCCACGCCGAGTGGGGACGGCGGCTGCAGCGGCTGGATCCCGATCCCGCCACAGCCCCGATCGTACGGTGGATCTTCGACCAGCGACTGGCCAGCCATGGTGTCGCGTTCATCGCCCGCATGTTGAACAAGGCACAGGTGCCGTGCCCCTCCGCGGCGGACCCGGATCGCAACCGTCACCGGCAGGACTCATGCACGCTGGAGACCAACACCGAGATCACCCAGCTGGTGCTGATCGACGCCTGAGCGACAGGCGCGGCGTGATCGATGTGGGGGTTAACGTGTCGGAGAGCGGACCGGCACGTACATGATCGGGCTCCGGGCCGAGCTGCATCTGGATTGAGCCGCCTGGCGCCCGACTCCAGCGCGGCTCGACTGGACCACGTCGCTCGGCATTGGAACAGAGTCCGTTCTGGCTCGGGTCCGTGTACTTCTGCTTATGAGCGAGCACCGCGATCTTGATGCGCGGCACTCTCCCGGAGCAACAACGGTCATGGCCACGACGATTGGCGTCAATAGGAATAGGATGAGGTTACGATGCAGCCCTATCCTGCTCACTAGATCGCGTCCGGCCGGGATCCGATTCCCAGACTCGCGCGCCGCGACGTCGACAGCTGCTGGAACTCTGCTGCCTCGTTGAACTCGCCCAGCGCGAATAGTGTGCCCGCCATATTCTCAAGCGTCCGTAACTCCCAGAAGCCCTGCTCGAAGTTGCGGAAGATCTTCAAGGCTACGCGGAAATGGCGCGCGGCTGCAGCATGGCGTTGGCGCGACCCGTCCAACACGCCGTACCTAAAGCAGACATAGCCCTTGTTGCGCTCGTCCAGAAGCTCGTCGCAGATGGCGAGACTTTCTGATAGTCTCCGCTCGGCCGCCCTATAGCGCCGCCTCATTGTCTGGGCCGCGCCAGTCATACGCAGTGCATCCGCCTCACCTCGCCGGTCTCCAATGAGTGCAAGCAATCTCCGGCTTCGCATGAGGAGACTTAACGCTTCGTTCAGCTTGCCCTCATCCATCGCACAAACACCGAGATACAGATCCGCATAGGCCAACCAGCGCCGCTCGCCCAGAGCCTCATAAATCGTGATCGCTTCTCCAAGATCTTCTCTTGCGCCGGTTGCGTCACCCAGGTCGCGCCTGGCAACAGCGCGATTGCGCAGCGCGTGGGCCGCACCACGCAGGTGGCCAACGCGCCGGTATGCCTCAAGGGCCTTCCCGTGAGCGTCGATGGAGGCTGAAAGGCGACCGAGGCTCCACAGGGTTAGGCCGTTCAGGCGCGTTGCGTGCGCTTCGCCCACTCGGTCACCAGCGTCAGCAAATCCGCGGTACGCCAACGTACAGTGCTCGGCCGCTAGACCGAGCCGACCACGCCCCCGATACACCGCGGCAAGCCTCAGGTTAGTTTGGGCGTCAAGGATGGGATCGCCGATCTCTTCGGCGGCTGACCTAGCCAGGCCTAGCAGTTCCTCCCAGCTCGACCAGTATGGCCGAATCTCTAGATAGGCCGCCAGGGCATCGGCAAGATGCCAGGCGTGCCGCCAATGCCGCTCGCGGTATGCCAACTCCACCAAGGACACCAGGTTTTCATGCTCCTCACTGAACCAACGCGCCGCGTCGCTAGTAACGTGCTCTCGGATGCGCTCCAAGGATGCCGACAACCGAGACGCAACAGCCGAACGAATGCTTTCGGAGCCGCCAGCAGCGAGTCGCTCCTCAGCGACAGTTGCCAGAGTCACGTAGGCGTCAAGGCACCGCATGATCGCTGCCGTTCGTTGCGGAGCCTCGACCTCGGAGCTTAGTCGCTCTTGCGCAAACAGTCTGACGAGGTCATGGAATCGGTAGTGGACCGCCGTGCCGTTTGTGTCGGCGGCTTCGTCGAGAAGATGCGTTGCGGTGAGGCGCTCTACTACCGCCTCGCCGTCGCTATCATCCAGAACCACACTCGCAACCCACGCCTTGAATGCTGAGCCGGGAAAAGCACTGAGGAGGCAGAGCCCAAGCCTTTCTCGTGCCCCGAGCTCCTTGTAGCCGATGACGAAAGCCGACCGTACGCCTCGGTCGGCAATCCCGAGCTCGTCGAGTCGCGACGACTCTTGCGCCAGTCTCTCCTTCACTACATTGATGGTCGCTATCGGACGTCCCGCCATCCGGGCACCCACGAGACGTAGGGCAAGTGGCAAATAGCCGCAGTATCGAGCGATGTCCTCCAACGGCGCCTGCGCGATGGGCGCCCCGATCCGCAACACTCTACGGAGCAGGTGCAGCGAATCTTCCGCGGAAAGCTCCGGTAGGACCGTCGTGTCAGCCGACTCGAGACCCGATAGTCGCCGCCGGCTTGTGACGATTAGGACGCTGTGGCCTGTGGGGATGAAGGGCCTTGCATGATGTTCATCGTTCGCATCCTCAAGTATGATCAGTACGCGCTTGCCAGCTAGTGCCGTTCGATATAGCGAAGAGGCATCGGTCAAGTTTTCGGGTAAATCCCGTGCAGGAATCCCAAGGGAGCGGAGGAAATGATTCATCGCTCGAAGAAGCCGACCTTGCTCCCGGCTGTCTAGTTGTGCATACAGCTGGCCGTCTGGAAACGCTCGCTCGACCTCGTGCGCGACATGATGGGCTAATGCCGATTTCCCCACGCCCGGCTTTCCCACCAAGAGAAACACGCGTCTCACGTTAGCTGATTGCGACGCGCGAAGGATTTCTCGCCGCAGATACAGCCGCTCAGCGCGCCGGCCCGTAAAGTCCGCTATGTCCGGCGGCAACTGGGCGGGCGCTTGGTTCCGGCCCGAGTAACGGCTGGCGTGTCGACCTCGCCGTTCGTGCAAAACGCCGACCGCAATGGCGACGATGGCCGATACGACGAGAGCAAGCCACGCGAATCTCCCGTATTTCGCGACACTAGGCGGCAGCTGTCCGCCAGTGGCTATGTTGGCTAGGAGGCCAAGAAGTATCGATATCAGTACCGTTGATGCGACCGACATCACGTTGGAAATCCGGCGTGCCACACTCTCGCCTTCCTTCTTGAGGAAGATGCGTAGATTGTAGCCTGCTTGACGGCCGAGGTGCTCCATAGGTGGTACGTGCCTCGCCGCCTATCAGGGCGCAAATGGCTTACGGATGCCTACCCGACGCCGGGTTTGCTCGTCACGTCCCCGTCAAAACGGCCGGGTACGTCGGCCCGTAACCGAGCCACTAACGCGTCGGCGTCATGATCAGGCATGTCATGGATTGCGAACTGCACACCGCTCAGCAGTTCGTCGAGCGTGATCGTTCTGTCGGCACCGCGCGCGTGGTACCGGATCTCTGCCAGGACGTCGGCCATGACAGCGACTGCGTCGTCCGGCTGCGTAGCCCAGAGCCAGGCCAGCACATGGCCGAACGGATCCCCAGGATGAAGGACCCGGCCCTCGGCGTGCTGATCGAGCAGGTCGCGCGCAGTATCCCGAACGAAACCGCCGATCAGCTTCTCGTAAACCGTCTGGGGTACCTCTCGAGTCCACATGGTCAACTCCTTGCTTGGTGGGCAGGGACAACGGTAGCTACTTGGTTTGACAGTCTGCTGCTCGGTAAGCGACAAGATCAGCCAACGGAATCATCCGTCACGATGACGGGCGAGGCGGCCTCACGCCTGGGCGCTCGGTCTCCATGATCGGGCAGACAGAGAAGGCGTGAACCGCAAACTGGGCTGATGGCTGGGCGTGCCGGTTCGGTGATGGCTCAACCGACCGAACCGACGCCCGCCCTTGCGCCTCAGTTTGTGGGCCGCGCGAGGCCGCTGGGCGGTCGTCGGCGCCTCCCCGCTGATGCGGACTCCGGCGGCATCGCCACTTGGGCCATGCGGGCGGGCCGATCACCGCCAGCAGATTGGCCGCAACGGTGATGCCCGCGGGTTGCCCGGCAAGTAACGTCTGGCGATGTCGACATGGTGATCACGGAGGGATCGGCCGACGTGATGGATCGCATTGACGGGCAGCCGTGGACCATACGTGCGCTCTTCAGTCGACGTTATCGCCTCGACCACTACCAGCGTGAATATGCTTGGGAGAAGATCCATCTCCAGGATCTCATCAACGACCTGACGGGTCGGTACTTGAAGGAACGCCGTCCGGAGCACGAGCTGCGCGACGTCGCCACGTTCGAGCCGTACTTCCTCGGCCCCATCGTGACCCACCGTGGACCGAACGAGACGTTCATCGTTGATGGCCAGCAGCGTATGACCACGCTCATGCTGCTGTTGATCTGGCTGCACCGGCTGCAGAGCGACCGCGACGACGCCGTGCCGGGGCTTGAGGCTCTAGTGGTTTCCGACCATTTCGGGCAAGCCGAGTTCGCGGTGGAGGACCCGGTCGTCCCGCGTAAGTCGGTGTTGACGGCCTTGCTGCACGGTCAGGAGGTGATGGTCGACCGCTTGGTGTCAACGTCGCAGAGGAACATGGTTCAACGTTTCGCGGATATCGACGAACTCTTCCCAGCCGAGGTACAGGACGACGACCTGCCGTTCTTCATCTACTGGCTGCTCGACCGGGTCATCATCGTAGAGATCTCCACGCAGGATGCACGACTCGCGCTTGAGACGTTCGAGACCATGAACGATCGGGGACTGCGACTCAACGCTGCTGACCTGCTCAAGAGCTTTCTGCTCAGCAGCGCGCATCCTTCCGATAAGGCCAAGATCAGCCACGTGTGGCGGGCCCGGGTCACCGAACTGACAGAGGCCGATAGTAACGGGCACACCACGTTTATCAAGGGCTGGCTACGGGCGAAGTACTCGCGCAGCGCAGCTGACGATGAGGCGATCGGCAGTGGCTTCGACCGGTGGTTTCGCGCAAACCACAGAGACATTGGACTGCATTACCCGGGCGACTTTAGCAGCCTCGCGCTGTTCCAGATGGAGCGTATCGCCGGGAGGTATCTGACGCTGCTGGCCGCCGCCAAACGCCCTCAGTCTGGACTCGACCCGGTGTACTTCAACGGGTTGAACTCAGTCACATTGCAACATCCGTTGATACTTGCCTCGGTAACGGCTGAGGACGATGACGCCACGTTTGTGACTAAGGCGCGCATGGTGGCCGGCTACTTGGACATCGTCGTGGCCCGGCGGATCGTGGACGGGCAAGACTTCCGATACGACGCGCTGTCTCACAGTGTTCTGAGCCTCGCTCGGGAGATACGCGACCTCGACCAGGTGCGGCTGGCGGAGCGACTCGGCCATGAACTCGCGACACAGCCGGCGGGCTTCGGTGGTCTGGCAGGCTACGGACTGCGACATGGGAACCGGGCCAAAACCAAGTATCTACTTTCCCGTATGACTGCCTGGTTGCAGGTGATGGTCGATCCAAACCCCAAGGGGCCGAGCCAAGCGGAGGCTCTCAGGCAGCTGTGGGCACATGAGATCGAGCATGTATGGGCGAACCGGGCGGATTACCAGCCGCAGGTGGCTGCTCGGCGCTTCCAGGCCGTGCGCAATCGGTTCGGCGGGCTGGTGCTGCTGCCCCGGGACTTGAACGGCTCGCTCGGCGATGCCCCGTATGCGGACAAGGCGAAGCACTACCTTCCCCAGAACCTTCTTGCGAGGTCGTTACATCATCAGTGCTATGAGGCGAATCCGAGGTTTCTCGCCCTGATCGAGAAACACACGTTGCCGTTCCGGCCGTACGACGTGTTCGACGAGGCGGCTATCGACCAGCGGCAGAAGTTGTATCGGCGGCTTTGCGAGCTGGTCTGGGATCCGTCCCAGTACGGACTCGTACTGCCACAGCGAGCTCCCGCACCAAAGGCAGCCGAGAAGGGCCGGTTCACGGTCGGCCGACTTCTCGATATGGGCCTGGTACCGCCGACCGCACGCCTGATCGCAACCCATCGGGGCAACCAGTACACCGCCCACCTCACACCCGAAGGTCACATCGTAGTGGAGTCAGGCGAGACCTTTACCTCGCCATCGAGGGCCGCGGCGGTCGTGCTTGAACGTCCGTCATGGCCGGGTTGGACGTTCTGGCGTGTCGAGATGCCCGATGGGACAACAGCCACGCTCGACGCCATCCGCAAGATGGCGTCTTAGCACAGATCGAGACGCGCTTACGGCTCGCGCATGGCCGCGTAGCTTAGCCTTCCGCCAATAGTCAGCCCAACCAACTGCTCAACAAGCTCCTCCTTCGGAGTCTTCGACACGCCAGTCAAGCCTGCGATCTTCGCGATCGCGCGCAACGCGGTTACACCAATTGGATTGAGCAGCTGCCGGCCCTCGTCGCGGCTGTTTGCACCGTTCAACTCAGCCACGATCGTCTTGGGATCAACCTTGGGAGTCGCCGGCGTGCGGCTCGGCGTCTGTCGAGCGGCCTTCGGCGGCACAGGTTCGGTCGCGCCCCAGGGAACGTAGGTCAACCGAGCCCGGCCCTCGGCAAGGTCGGTGATGTGCTCCTCCGGGAGTCCGTCCAGGAACTCGGCCACTCGGCGCAGTAGCGCCAACGAGAGCGCGGAGACGTCACTCATGCCACTGCCCTTCTCTTGGCCTTGCGGGGTGTGTCGACACGATTGAGGAACTCGGTAGCCAACGCCATCAATTCGACGTACACCTTGTCGGTCGCCTTGAGCCGGAGGATCACCGGCACCCCGTGTGGGTTCTCTTTGCCGAAAGCCGCGTTGTGCTGGAGTACGGCCCCGAAGACCGGGACATCGCCGACGCTCTTGCGCACCTGCTCCATGTAGTACTGGTGCGGCGTGATCGGGCGCCCGAGCCGGTACTCGACCTTCGTAAAGACCACACCGAGCACGGCCGGCGCAACCAGGTCGCGCGAACCGTGGTCCGAAGCTTGCTGGTTGAACTCGGACGCAAACCGCCCGATGCTGGCAAGCAGCGTGCCGGTGCCAAGCGTCGAAAGGTAGTCCGGGCTCGCCGGAACGAGCAGGTGATCGCTTGCTACGATTCCGCCCTGCGTAACGATGTTGAAGTTCGGTGGACAGTCGATGAGTACG
>Ga0307416_100000731_pt1 | contig 17101 bp, 14 predicted proteins | sample DK1Cmetagenome_2_FD_203821 | JGI IMG/M metagenome (GOLD analysis project Ga0307416, IMG submission 203821) | Maize rhizosphere microbial communities from greenhouse at UC Davis, California, United States - DK15-C-3 | ecosystem: Host-associated > Plants > Roots > Rhizosphere > Soil | place...
CCGCCGCGCGGTGGTGCCGGCGCCAGCGTGCCGCCCTCCGCGAGGGTTTTCATGTTCTCGAGCGCGGTGGTGAACGTCGCCGTCCGCTGCGCCTTGTTGCGCTCGCGGGCAGCGTCGTCGGCAAGCATCGAGTTGTCGAACATCAGGGTGTAAATCAGCTTCGACGTCGTCGGCGTTACCGGACGCGCCTCGAGCGTGCCGTGGTACAGATCGTACGGCCGCCCTTCCCGTACGGGCTGCGTGTAGGTGTACGACAGCTCGGTCTTGCCGACGAGCACCTCGTTCACGACCGATCGGACGGCGCCGACTTCTCCGTCCTTGCCGGCGGTGATCGTGCACGGGATGCGCATCCACTCGCCAATGTCGCAGTACTTGCCGACGCGTTTCCAGACTTCCGCTGCCGGACGATTCACCGCAATCTCCAGCACGATGCTCGTGTAGGTCGGGTTGGCGACCGCCACGCTCTGCGCCGGCGCGGGCGCGCCTGCGGCGGGTGCCTGCGCTTCAGCTGCGACGCCCGCGGCGATGATGGCAACTGCGACAGAGAACACGCCCAGGAATCGATTCCTCATGTGACCTCCAGATGTATTGCTGACGAGTGGTGAGCCTACCTCTTTTTGGCCGCTTTCCGCGTGGCCCTCTTTTTCTTCGACGGGCCGGTCTTCGCTGACGCCCGAACCTTCGCGCGGCGCGCTGAGGGTGGCGCCGGCGCCGCAAACTCGTAAGCTTCCTGCAACCAGTCCGTCATCGGCGTTTCGACTTCATCTCGATGGCGGACCTGAATCAGGTGCGCAACTTTCGATTTCGAGGCCCCGACGACCCGGCGCACCTGCGGCGCCTTGAGCGTGCGCGGCAGAAACACGCAGACCTCGAGGAAGTTCCGTTTAGGGCGGACGAAGAAGTAGCAGGCCTTGCGCGAGAACATGATCGAGTGGTGCGACGCGTAGATGCGCTGGTCGCCAAAATCGATCGCTGTCTCGCGCAACCGCACCCAGGCCTCGCGCAGGTCGTCGGAGAGTTCCGCCGTCAACGCCGCTTCGGTCGTCGTCCAGCAGTCGTGCGGCTCATCTTTCTCTACCCACTGCTTGCAGTGGTAACACTCCCATCCCGCGGGCACGTCTGAGATTCTAGCGAAGGGGGAGGGGCCGACCTTACAGTCGGCTCCTACCGAAGCGAATCCAGGCCCGCACAAATCCGCGGCAGGACGTCGCCAATTGGCGCGCGAATCACCGCGTCGGCGATGTCGTCGAACGGCGTCGGTTCGGCATTCACGATGACGACACGCGCGCCGGACGATTTGGCGAGCGGAACGAGGCCGGCGACCGGATACACCTGGAGGCTGGTCCCTACTGCGAGCAGCAGATCGGTTTCCCGCGCGGCGTGCGAGGCCGCCTCGATCACCTCCGGCACGAGCGCCTGGCCGAACGAAATGGTGGCGCTCTTGAGAATGCCCCCACAGTCGCGGCACTGTGGATCGTCTTCTCCGGCGCGGACGCGGTCGAGCACCGGACCGGCCGGCCCCCGCCGGCCGCAGGCCATGCAGATGACGTCGCGCATCGTGCCGTGCACCTCGATGACGCGGGCGGATGCATGCCCCGCGGCCTGGTGCAGTCCGTCGATGTTCTGCGTCACCACCGCGCGCAGCTTACCGCGTCGCTCGAGCGCGACCAGCGCCCGATGCCCGGGGTTCGGCCGGGCCTGCCAGGCGGGATGGTTCACACGTCCCTGCCATGACAGCCTTCGGACGTCGGGATCCGCCATGTAATCGTGAATGTTCGACAAGCGCTCGGCCTTCGGATCGCGCGTCCATACGCCCTGCGGGCCGCGAAAGTCCGGGATGCCGGACTCGGTCGAGATGCCGGCGCCGGTTAGTGCCACAATCGAAGACACGGCATCCACCCAGTCCGCAACCGTCTGAACGTCAAGGCTCACGATGAACGTCATCCTGGTCTTCGATCCTTTGTGTTCTTCGTGGTTATCCTCCGGCGAGCGCGCCAATGATGAGAAACGGCTCGACGCCGCGGACAACGGCGTCGGGGAGCTGGGTATCCGGGGGATCGTGAGACAGGTCCTCCTCGCACGCATAGAAGCGAACGAACGCACGGCGTTTGAAGGTCGCCTGATCGCGGATGGTGCCCCGCAGCGCCGGATAGCGCGATTCGAGCGCGTCGAGCACCGCGCGCTGCGTCACGGCGCCCGACACATGGAGTTCGACCTCCGCGCCCACGCGCGCGAGGGTCTGCAGGTGCTGAGGCAGGGCAACGCGGATCATGTGATCGTCTGAACCTCCACCGACAACACCGGCGGCAGATCGCGGACGATCGCGTTCCAGCTGTCGCCGGCGTTTGCCGATCCGTACACCTGGCCGCCGGTGGTCCCGAAATAGACACCGCACGGATCGAGCGCGTCCACGGACATTGCGTCGCGCAGAATGTTCACGTAGCAATTCTCCTGCGGCAATCCTTTGGACAACGGTTCCCACTCGTTTCCACCTGTGCGGCTGCGATACACGCGCAGCTTCCCATCGGGCGGAAAGTGTTCTGAATCGCTCTTGATCGGCACGACGTAGATCGTCTCCGGCTCGTGTGCGTGCACGTCGATCACGAACCCGAAGTCGGTCGGCAGGTTGCCGCTGACTTCCGTCCACAGGTCGCCGGCATTGTCGCTGCGCATCACGTCCCAGTGCTTCTGCATGAACAGCACGTTCGGACGCGCCCGGTGCATGCCGAGGCGATGGACGCAGTGGCCAACCTCCGCTGTGGGGTCAGGAATGTATTGCGAGCGCAGGCCCTGGTTGATCGCCGTCCAGCTCGTCCCGCCATCGTCGCTGCGGAAGGCGCCGGCCGCGGAAATGGCGATGAACATCCGGTTGGCATTCGTCGGATCCAGCAAGATCGTATGCAGGCAGAGGCCGCCGGCGCCCGGCGTCCACTTCGAACCCGAGCCGTGACCGCGAAGGCCCGGCATTTCCTGCCACGTTTTTGCGCCGTCGGTGCTGCGGAAAAGGGCCGCGTCCTCCACGCCGGCGTAGACGATATCGGGATCCGTCAGGGACGGCTCGAGGTGCCAGACACGCTTGAATTCCCACGGATGCGGCGTGCCGTCGTACCACTGGTGTGTGCCGGGAACGCCTTCGTAAGCGAATTGATTCCCCGCCGGCTCCCACGTTTCGCCACCGTCGTTCGATCGCTGAATGACCTGCCCGAACCAACCGCTCGACTGTGACGCGTAGAGACGGTTCGGATCCGCGGGAGATCCTTTCATGTGATAGATCTCCCATCCGCCGAAATGCGGTCCGCTCACGTTCCACCGATCGCGCGTGCCGTCGGCCGTGACAATGAAGCCGCCTTTGCGGGTGCCCACGAGAATTCGAACGCTGCTCATCGCGCCTCCTGCTGCGCCGCCGCCGGATCCATCCAGATGACCTCCCAATGGTGCCGGTCGAGATCGTAAAAGTTCGACGCCCTCTATTTCAAAGGTTTTGCAGACATAGACTCCGCGGTGGCGGGAAAATCATCGGTCGGCTTGGCCCGCGGCGGGACGAGAGGCTTGCCCCGAACCGGGTTCCGCGGCCGGCAGCGTCAACGGCAGGCCGAATAACGGGAAGAGCCGCTCTGTGTCGAGGAACGCGTTCCAGGCCTTGATGGTATTGCCGTGGAGCTCGAGGATCGTCATCGACCAGCCGTGGTAACTGCCGTCGCCGGAGCGGCGATATTGGGCAAATGCCGGCGAACCGCAGGCCTGTGTCCGGACGAGGCGCGAGCCGCGGCATCCATTGCCCCGCCCCAGCAGCCATGCCCGAATCGCGTCCGGGCCCTGCAGCCAGAGCGTGTACGGCGGCATCGACAAGGTCGCGTCCTCGCGCATCAGGGCGACGAGCGCGTCGACGTCGTAGTGGTGGAAGGCGTCAACATATTTCTCGAGCAGCTCGGCTTGTGATTCGGAGAGGGGCTCGCCCTCCGTGGAGACGTTCCTCGCCGCCAGGGTCGCCCGCGCCCGTTGCAACGCGCTGTTCACGGCGGCGACCGACATCTCGAGCGACGCCGCCACCTCCTGGGCCGACCAGCCGAGCACTTCGGAAAGGAGCAGCGCAGCGCGTTGCCGCGGCGGCAGATGCTGCAACGCGGCAACGAATGCCAGCCGCGTGCTCTGGCGAAGCGCCACCTTCTCGAAGGGGTCCGCGTCGGCCGACAGGAAGCGCTCGTCCGGAATCGGTTCGAGCCAGTGCGTTCGCGACCGTGTCTGGAGGTCGTCGTCCACCGTCCCAACCGGGCCTTCCTCGATCGGCCGTGCGCGCCGCGACTTCGCCGACAGCGCGTCGAGACACACGTTCGTGGCAATTCGGTAGAGCCAGGTCCGCAGCGACGCGCGGCCGTCGAAGCGATTCAAACCCTTCCACGCACGGACCATCGCCTCCTGGACCGCGTCCTCGGCATCGAAGGCAGATCCGAGCATCCGGTAGCAGTGGCCGGTGAGCGCGGGACGATGCAATTCCAGATCGGTGATATCGATGACTGACACGTAAGAGCTCCCTGCTTCTTCCCTCTCTCAAGCCCGGCACCCCTGAAGAGGTGCCCTACGGGGGCATTCACGCACTCCTGCGTAGGGCACCCTTTCAAGGGTGCCTTATCTTCGACGCGATTAATTCGGCCAGAATCTCATAGCCGCGATCGGTGTAATGGCAGCAGTCGTCCTCGTACACGGCGGCGGTTTCGCTGTCGAACGCGGTGGTGCCATCGACAAACTCCTCCCGCCCGGCAAACGCGGCCGCGGCGCGCGCCAGGACGGGATAGCCGCGCTCGACCGGCTGCTTGAAGGGCTGTTCGGCGTTCCGCGCGACCCGCGCTTCTTCGTCGCTGAAGACGCGGCGGGTGAAGTATTGATTCGGCTGCAGCACGTGCAGGTACCGCACGCTGCGTGCGGCGAGCATGTCCCGCATCAGCAGCGACGCGGTGGCCCAGCCCGCGGCGATATCCGAGTACACCGCCGTCGCCGATTCACGCTTCTTCACGGGCGGTGTGAGCAGCAGAACGGACGAGGCGGGTGGATTCGACGGCAGCGCGTCGTAGCCGTCCACCTCTTCCTGATACCGGTTCATCGTAAACACGTAATACCGATCGAGCGCAAAGTGAACCGCCGCCACCCGGCTGCGATGCATCCGCTCGCTGAGCCGGTTCAGCCGCGCCTTGTACACGCTGATACGCGCCAGCGCCTGCACGCGCGCCGGGGTCAGCGTCGACTGATCGATCAGATTGAGCAGCGGATCCACATGAATCGGACTCGGCATCGAGATGTCGCGGCCGCGCTCGTCGCTCCGGGAGCCGAGCGCCACTTCGTTAAATCCGTCGATGTTGATCACCAGGTCGTACTGCTGGCCCAGCGAGAGGAAGTAAGCCAGCACGAGCAACTGCTGCGGCTGCTTGTATCCCTCGTGGCTGAAACACAGCGGCACGATTTCACGCGTCGCGAACGCGGGATCGCGCTTCAGCACCGCAGCAAGGTGTGGCGTACCGCGATCGCAGAACGCCTGCGCCACCGATCCGCCAAAGATGCCGACGAGATACTGCCGGCCGTTCCCGCGCGTATATGGAAACGCCTGTTTCGACCCAAACCCGATATTGTTCGTCTGCGGCCGAACGCCGGGCCGGTGAATCGGGCCGAAGTACGGGTGCAGGACGTCGGCGCTCAGCTCGCCGCGGCTCGTTTCGGGGAGCGGCGGCGGACTCTCCCTGGCGGCAGTGTAGAAAAAAGCTCCGTCCTGCACGTAGTAGAAGGCCACGGCGGCAATCTCCGCCAGTACGACAAAGACCAGCACGTTGATCGCAACGAGGGAGAGGCGGCCCTTCGGCATCCGCTAATCTGGCGTGAAACTGCTCGCGTAATCCTGTTTCCGGCCAGGGTCCTGCTGATCCTTGCGCAACATCGCGCGGCCGACCACCAGAAGATCGAGCTCCGTGCCCATGAAACAGCGGAACGCATCCTCGGGCGTGCACACGATCGGCTCGCCGCGTACGTTGAAGCTGGTGTTGACCAGCACGGGACACCCGGTGGCCGACTTGAAGGCCTCGAGAAGCTGATAGAAGAGCGGGTTCGTCTCGCGATGAACCGTCTGCACACGTGCCGAGTAGTCGACATGCGTCACCGCGGGAATCGTCGATCGGACGACGTTCAACTTGTCGATGCCGAACAGACGCTGCTCACTGTCGGTCATCGTGCGCCGGTGACTGTCCTTCACGTCAGCGACGAGGAGCATATACGGGCTGTCGTCGTTCAAGTCGAACCATTCGGCGACGTCGTCGCGCAGCACCGCGGGCGCAAACGGCCTGAAGCTTTCGCGGTATTTCACCTTGAGGTTGAGCGTCTTCTGCATCGACGGCGAGCGGGCATCGCCGAGGATCGAACGCGCACCCAGCGCGCGCGGACCGAATTCCATGCGCCCCTGAAACCATCCGACCGCCTGGCCCGACGCGAGTGCAGCCGCAGTCTGCTCGATGATGGCGCAGTCGTCGGGCGCGACGTCGAAACGTGCACCCGCCAATTGCAGTCTCTTTTCGATATCCGACTGCGAATATTCCGGACCGAGATAGCTGCCGGACATGCCGTCGGACGAGCGGACGGGCACTCGTGCGCCGCCGTGATGGCCATGATACGCGGCCAACGCCGCGCCGACGGCGCCACCGGCGTCGCCGGCCGCCGGCTGGACCCAGAGCCGCTCGAAACGATGATCGCGCAGGATCTTGCCGTTTGCCACGCAGTTGAGTGCCACGCCGCCGGCAAGACAGAGATTCGGTATGCGGAATTCCGCCGCAAGCGCACGCGTCAAGCGCAGCATGACCTCGTCGGTGACCGCCTGCACCGATGCGGCGACGTCCATGTGAAACGGCTCCAGCCGCTCTTCGGCCTGCCGCGGCGCGCGGCCGAACAGCCGCGCGAAGCGATCGTTGGTCATCCGCAGCCCGGTGCAGTAATCGAAATAGTCGAGGTCGAGCCTGAAGCTGCCGTCCGGTTTCACGTCGATCAGCGAGTCGAAAATCTGCCGGGTGAATCGCGGTGTTCCATACGGCGCGAGGCCCATCACCTTGTATTCGCCTGAATTGACCTTGAAGCCGGTGTAGTAGGTGAACGCCGAATAGAGCAGGCCGAGCGAGTGCGGGAAATGGATTTCCCTGACCGGCTCCAGCGTCTTTCCGCGGCCGAGGCTGACCGACGTGGTCGTCCACTCGCCGACACCGTCCATCGTCAGCACGACGGCCTCGGAAAACGGCGATGGATAGAACGCGCTGGCGGCGTGGCTCTGGTGGTGTTCCGTGAACAGGATCCGTTCCGCCGGGCGCGTGAACCCCAATCGCGCGAGCTCTCGGGCCAGGAGGTCCTTCTGAAACAGCTTCTCGCGGATCCACAACGGCATCGCCATCGCAAAGCTGCGATAGCCGCGCGGCGCGAAAGAGAGATAGGTCTCGATCAGCCGCTCGAACTTGAGGAATGGCTTCTCATAGAAAACGACCGCATCGATGTCGTCCGGCACGCCTCCGGCGTAGTCGAGGCAAAAACGGACCGCGTTGACCGGAAACCGTGCGTCGTGCTTGCGCCTGGTGAAACGCTCCTCCTGGGCGGCAGCGACAACCTGGCCGTCGGCGACAAGCGCAGCCGCGCTGTCGTGGTAATACGCGGAGATCCCTAGAATGCGCACGATTCCTAGAACTGGTTATCCATCGATGACGAGCCGCCGGACCTCTCTATCCAGTAACTCGCGGCGTTGGGGTCGGCCCGGCGCATTGCCGCGGGTCCCTTCCCGAGCAACCGCATCACCAGGCCAAACGGCGTGACCACGAGATAGAAGATCGCTCCCATCACGATCGGGTTGACGATCCGGTGCATCAGGAGCCCGATCCGCAGCCAGATGCGATTCGCCGGCGCCAGCGCTCGCGGCCACATCAGCGCCAGCCCGCCGAAGAGCGCCGCCACCCCTATCGCCCACCATCGCGGCGGCGCGCCGCGCCACAACGGCAGCGACGCAATGATGGTGAACACGACGGCGAACACCAGGCCGAACGATCGGTTGGACGGGCCGACGACCTCCTCGTCGCGCGGCGATCCGTGGATGCTCATGGCTTCACGGAGGATACTCTACGAGAAACCTGTGAGTTGGAACGTGGGAGTCGACATCAAGGCGCGTCCAGCCAACACACCGCGCCAGGTGCTCTTCGCGAGCATGATCGGCACGACGATCGAGTTCTTCGACTTCTATATCTTTGCAACCGCGGCGGTGCTCGCGTTCCCACGGCTGTTTTTTCCCGCGTCCGACCCTACCTCCGCGACGCTGAACTCTCTCGCGGCTTTCGGAATCGCCTTCCTGGCGCGCCCGATCGGTTCGGCCCTCTTCGGTCATTTCGGCGATCGGATCGGCCGGAAGACGACGCTGGTGGCGGCGCTGCTGACGATGGGGGTTTCGACGGTGGCGATTGGCCTCCTGCCGACGTACCAAAGCATCGGCTTGGCGGCGCCGGCGCTTCTGGTGTTATGCCGGTTCGGTCAGGGACTTGGGCTTGGCGGCGAATGGGGCGGCGCGGTGCTTCTAGCGGTAGAGAATGCGCCGCCGGGCCGGCGAGCGTGGTATGGCATGTTCCCGCAGCTTGGCGCGCCGGTTGGATTCTTCTTTTCCGGCGGCATATTCCTGCTGTTGTCCGAGCTTCTCAGCGACGAAGAGTTCTTCTCGTTCGGCTGGCGGATTCCATTCCTTGCCAGCGCCGCCCTCGTGCTCGTCGGACTGTATGTTCGTCTGACGATTAGCGAGACGCCGGTCTTCCAGGCGGCGATGACCCGCGAGCAGCGCGCGCGGGTGCCGATAGCCGAGCTGTTCCGGCATCACTCACGGATGGTAGTCATTGGCGTCCTGTCGTCGCTCGTGACGTTCGTCCTCTTCTATCTGATGACGGTCTTCGCGCTCTCGTGGGGAACGACTGCACTGGGCCATAGCCGTACGGATTTCCTTATCAGCCAGCTGATCGGGGTCGTTTTCTTTGCCTTGACCATCCCTATCGGTGCCAAGGTGGCGGAACGCGGCCGCCGGCGGATGTTGATCTGGGTAACCGTCGCGATCGGCGCCTTCGGGTTTGCCTTCGCGGCGATGCTCGAAGCCGGCTTTGCCGGAGCGACCGCGGCGATGATCGTCGGCTTGTCGCTGATGGGGCTCACCTATGGGCCGCTGGGGACGGTGCTCTCCGAGCTCTTCCCCACGCGTATCCGCTATACGGGTAGTTCCATGACCTTCAATCTCACGGGGATTTTCGGGGCATCGCTGGCTCCATATATCGCGACCTCCCTGGCGACGGACTATGGTCTGCAATACGTCGGCTATTACCTCGTCGGGGCCTCGGCACTGACCCTCGCGGGCCTGCTCGCGATTCCCGAAACCTGCGACACCGCTCTTTAACCGGCTTTTTACCAAGCTTTTACAAATCACCGGTATTCACCCGCGCAGGCTGCAACGTAAATATAGCAAGGCTAAACGTGTCGCCCGTCGAGGTGCGCGGGCCGCGTGTGGCTGCGGTATCCTATTAAGTCCATTGGCCTTTCCGGCCATAGACGGTAGAGCTGCCGCGATTTAACCGCGCCGAACGGCGTTACATGGACTCACACCTCCGGAGCGGATTCATGAAAGTCAGGTCCCTGGTAATCGGCTCGCTTGTGGTGCTCACCTGGGTGCTCGCCGTGAGCGCGCAATCGTCGCGGCCCCAGACGGCGACCCCTGCGCAGCCCCAGGCGGCTCGTCCTCAAACGGCGGCGACGACTCCCGCTCAGATTCGCCCCGTGGCCAGCGTTCCAGCTGTCGCCGAGGTGACGGCGGACGCACAGCGGGCCTTCTTCAAGCAGTGGTGCGTCGGCTGCCACAACACCGGCGCCAAGGCGACCGTGGATTCGTCGCGGAAGCTGCAGATCGACGCGCTCGATCCGGCGAATGTCCACAGAGATCGGAAAACGTGGGAGCTGATCGTTCGCAAGGTCCGCGCGGGACAGATGCCGCCGTCGGGCATGAAGCGGCCGGAGGCGCCGGTATTCGACGCCCACATGACGGCGCTGGAAAACGAGCTCGACCGTACGGCTCCTCCGTTCGCGCCTCCCCCGGGACTCCATCGTCTGAACCGCACCGAGTACGCGAACGTGGTTCGCGACCTCCTCGCGCTCGAAATTGACGCGGCGAAGTATTTGCCGTCGGACGACTCGACGGCGGGCTTCGACAACATCGCGGGCGCACTGGGTGTGTCCTCGACGCTCGTCGAGGCGTACGTGAACGCCTCCCAGAAGATCGCGCGGCTGGCGCTGGGCTACCCGGAAGATCCTGGTCTGGTCGTCTACCGGACGAAGGAAGACACGTCGCAGGACTATCACATCGAAGGGCTGCCGTTCGGCACTCGCGGCGGCATGCTCGTCCCGCACGTGTTCCCGTCCGACGGCGAGTACACCGTCACCGTGACGCCGATTTTCGGCGACAACATGTCTCCGACCGGCTTCGGATCCGTTCCTTGCGAAAGGCTCGAGATCCTGCTGGACGGCGATTTGCTCGGACTGCTCAACTGGCAGGGGGGCGGACGCAACGTCAGCACGAACTGCGGCAACCGCGGCCGCGGCGCAGGCCCTGCGGACCAGGCGCAGGCGGCAGCGGGGAACGCCGGCGACGGCGCCCGAGCAGCTGGTGGCGGCGGTGGCGGCGGCTTTGGCCGGAACGCGACGCCGCCGATGCGCGTCCGCTTCAAGACGACCGCCGGCAAGCACATGATCGGCGCCACTTACCTGGCGACGAACTTCGCGCCGCTGCTCGACCTCGATCGCCATTTCATGCGCTCGACCGTGCAGACCGGTCCGACGCCGGGCTACACCTTCTTCCCCCACGTCGGGACGATCCGCATTGAAGGCCCGTTCAACGCCGTGCCGGCGAAGGACAGCGCCAGCCGGCGCAAGATCTTCATCTGCACGCCGAAAACCGCGGCTGAAGAAACGCCGTGCGCCCGCCGCATCGCCTCGAATCTGGCGACCTACGCATACCGCCGTCCAGCCGTGCAGGCCGATGTAAACCTGCTGATGGGGTTCTACGAGCAGGGGCGCAAGGAAAAGGATTTCGAGACCGGCATCGAAATGGTGCTGGCGCGCATCCTCGCCTCGCCGCAGTTCATTTACCGCATCGAGGAGGAGGCCGCTCCGCGCACGGGCAGCGTTGCCGGTGCCACGATTATGGCCAGCCAGCGCGCGCAGGCTCCGCGGACGCCGCCAGCGCAAAGGCTGAACGATCTCGACCTCGCGTCGCGCCTGTCGTTCTTCCTCTGGAGTTCGATACCGGACGCCGAACTGCTCAAGATCGCGTCGTCAGGGAAGCTGAAGGATCCGGTTGTGCTGGAACAGCAGGTACGCCGGATGTTGAAGGACCAGAAGGCTGAGGCGCTCGCCATCAACTTCGCCGGTCAGTGGCTGAACCTGCGTGGCCTCGATGCGTCGGCGCCGCTGCCGCTCACCTATCCGGACTTTGACGACCCGCTGCGGCAGGCGATGCGGCGCGAAGTCGAGCTGCTCTTCGATGCTATCGTCCGGGAGGACCATCCGATCACCGAGCTGTTGACCGCCGACTACACCTTCGTCAACGAGCGGCTGGCGAAGCACTACGGCATCAAGAACATTTACGGCAGCCAGTTCAGGCGAGTGCCGCTCGGTGCGGGGTTCGAAGCCCGCCGGGGCCTCACCGGCAAGGGCGCGTTTCTCGTCACGACGTCGAAGCCGGACCGCACGTCACCGGTCACGCGCGGCAAGTGGGTGATGACGAACCTGCTCGGCATGAGCCCGCCGAGCCCGCCTGCCGACGTGCCACCGCTCCCGGCGCGTGCTGCGGACCCGCAGGCGAAAGAACCGAGCATGCGGAAGAAGATGTTGGACCACCGCGTGCGCAACGACTGCGTGCAGTGTCATCGGCTCATGGATCCGATCGGCTTTGCGCTCGAGAATTTCGACGCCATCGGCCTGTGGCGGACGCAGGACGAGGGCGAGGCGATCAACGCGAAGGACCTGTTCTTCGACAACACGACCGTGGATGGCCCGGTCGCCATGCGCGACTGGCTGATCAACGGATACGGCAAGCAGTTCGTGCTCGTCGCAACCGAGAAGCTGCTGACCTATGCGCTCGGGCGCGGCGTCGAGGCGGGCGACATGCCGCTCGTTCGCGCGATCACGCGCGACGTGATCAAGAACAATGGCCGCTTCTCCTCGATCGTGCTCGGCATCGTCCGCAGCCAGCCGTTCCAGGTGAACATGCGGATCGACACCGTGCCTGGCAGTACCGTCGCGCGTGCAACCTCTGAGAAGAGTGGAGTCAATTGACCATGTCGTTCATCACCAAGAAGCACATCAAGCGTCGAACGTTCCTGCAGGGTGCCGGCGCCACGCTCGCACTGCCGGTGCTCGAGGCAATGATTCCGGCATCGACTGCTGCCGCGCAGACAGCCGCGGGACAGGCAAAGCCGCGCTTTGTCGGCGTCTTCTATCCGCACGGCATGGCGCCCAGCTTCTGGGAACCGAAAGCGGAAGGCGCGCTGTCGGACAACCTGCCGGTGATCTCGCAGGCCCTGGCCAAGGTCAAGGACGAGACGACGATCTTGAGCGGCCTGTGGTCGAAGTCGGCGGAACCGCCCGAGGGCACAACCGGGTCTGACCATTGGGTGGCCGCGGCGTACCTCACCGGCATCAAGCCGCGGAAGACGGCCGGCTCGGATGCGACCGTCGGCAGCGCGACGATCGACCAGCAGATCGCTCAGAAGATCGGCCGCGAGTCGCTGCTGCCGTCGCTCCAGCTCGCTGTCGAGGACCCGAACTCGAGCTCGAGCAACTGCGGCGAAGGCTACAGCTGCTCGTACACGAACTCGATTTCGTGGATCGAGCTGCCGACACCGCCCGAGGAGCACGTACCGCGCACCAGTCCGCTGCCCATGGAGCTCAATCCGCAGGTCGTCTTCGAGCGCCTGTTCGGGAGCGGCTCGACGCCCGAGCAGCGGGCGCAGCGCATGCGCCAGAGCAAGAGCATTCTCGACTCGCTGGTCGCCGAGCTCGCGACACTTCGCCGTCAGCTCGGACCGGCGGACGTCCAGACGGTCAACCAGTACACGGACGAAATCCGCGAGATCGAGCGCCGGATTCAACTCGCCGCCAAGGCGTCGGGCGACGTGCCGGAGCTGGATCTGCCGCCGGGTATTCCCGAACAGTTCGATCAGCACATCCGGTTCCACTACAAGCTCGTGGCGCTGGCGCTCAAGGCCGACATCACTCGCGTTGTCACGCTGCTCGGCGCGCGCGACCTGACGGGCCGCACGTATCCGTTCCCCAAAGGCGAGCTCTTTCCCAACGGCGGAACGAGCGTGAGCTTCCACGGCGGATCGCATCACCAGGACGATCCGGTGCAGATTCGCCGCTACGCGGACCTCAACAAGTACCACCTGTTGACAACGGCGTATCTGGCTGAGGAACTGAAGTCGATTCGCGACGGCGACGGCACGCTGCTCGACAACACCGTCATCCTTCACGGCACGAACATGGGGAATTCCAACCAGCACCAGCACTACGACGTGCCGCACTTCCTGATCGGCGGCAAGAACCTGGGGCTGCGCGGAAACCGTCACCTGGCGTACGAGCGCAAGACGGTGACCACAGGGAATCTCCTGGTCAGCGTGCTGAACATGTTCGGCATCGACAAGGAGAAGCAAGGGGACAGCACCGGGCCGCTCGCGAAGCTTCTCTAACAACCGGCACCCTGGAAAGGGTGCCCTACGGATCATGTAGGGCGCCCCTCTAGGGGCGCCAGAAGGCATCGACACGATGGGCCAACGGCTCGCAGGGTTCACCGTCCTCCTTCTCGCCTGTCTGATCTCCGCAACCGACGCGCAAAACCGCCGCAGTCCGGTCGCGGACGCCGCCCAGTCCGGCGATCGACCGGCAATCCAGAAACTCCTTCAAGCCAAAGCCGACGTGAATGCGCCGCAGGTGGATGGCGCCACGGCGCTGCATTGGGCCGTCTACCGCGACTCAGTGGAGCTCGTCGATCTGCTCGTTCGCGCCGGAGCGAACGTCAAGGCGGCCAATCGTGAAGGAATGACACCGCTCGCCATGGCGTCGATCTACGGCAACGCCGCGGTCATCGACCGGCTGGTAAAAGCGGGTGCCGACGCTAAGTCGCTGGGCCCCAATGGCGAGACGATGATCATGCTGGCGGCGCGCAACGGAAACCCGCAGGCGCTCAGGGTGCTCATCGAAGCCGGCGCCGACGTGAACGCGCGCGAACCGCTGCGCGGCACCACGGCGCTGATGTGGGCGACGGAGCAGAGGCATCCCGAGGCGGTGAAGGCGCTCCTCGCCGCCGGTGCCAATCCGTCGGCGAAGTCCGGCGGTGCTGGTGTTCCCCGCAACTACATGGCTGGCCGCGTCAACACGCGAGTGGTGGACGAGGCGCGGGACCGGCGGCTTCGCGCGCAGGCGGCGGGCCGCACCTACGACGAGCAGTTCGAGTTCGAGCGCCAGAACGGCGTACCGATGCTCGGCCAGCGCGGTCTTGGGCAGGCGCTGGGACCGGATGGTCAGCCGCTTCCGCAGGCTCAGGCGGGCAGGCAGGGTGGCGCGCCGGGAGCTGGTCAGGATCAGGCTGCAGCGCCCGCCGCTGCCCAGGGTGCCGGTCCCGCAGGCGCTGAAGCTGCGGCGGGCAGGCAGGGCGGCGGACGACGCGGAGGCGGTGCGGGCGGGAGGCAGGGCGGGGCGCGCGGACAGGGCGCCGGCCAGCCCGCGCCTGCTGAAGCCGCGGCGGCGCAGCCGGCACCGGCGGACGCGGATGACGCTGACGACACGGAAGTCGTCGTCGCCGGCCTCGTTGGCGGCGGCGGCGGCGGACTGACGCCGCTGATCTTCGCTGCCCGTGAAGGCGACATCGAGTCGGCGCGCGCGCTGCTCGACGCCGGCGCGAACGTCAACCAGCAGTCCGAGTACGGCTGGTCGCCGCTGCTGACCGCGGTCAACAACCGCAACTATCAGCTGGCGAAGCTGCTGATCGATCGCGGCGCAAACGTCAACCTGGCGAACAAGGGGTTGTGGACGCCGCTGTACCTGGCGACGGACAACCGCAACATCGAGGGCGGCGATTATCCGGTTCCCAGGGCGGACATGGACCATCTCGAGTTCATCCGGCTGCTGCTCGAGAAGGGCGCCAATCCGAACGCGCGGATCAAGGACAACACCCTGACGCGCACCATCTTTACGATGCAGTGGTTCCTGGAGGACGGCTCGACGCCCTTCATCCGCGCCTCACAGTCGGGTGACACCGCGCTGATGAAGCTGCTGCTCGAATACAAAGCGGATCCGAAGATTGCCACGAACTTCGGCGACACGGCGCTGACGGCAGCAGGCGGCATCGGCTGGGTGCCGGGCGTGACCTACGAGCGTTCGGTCAAGGAAAACGTCGACGCGATCCGGCTGCTGCTGGATCTCGGTCTCGACCCGAACGGCGCCAACAACGACGGCCGCACCGCGCTGATGGGCGCGGCGATGAAGGGCCGCAACGACGCAGTGCTCCTGCTGGTCGAGAGAGGCGCCGACCTCGGGCAGAAGGACCGCGGCAGCCGCGACACCGACAAGGCCACGTCCTCGGCCGCGGGCCATCGCTGGCAGGCGATCGACTACGCCGACGGCCTCGTGCGCGTCGGCGTGCAGTCGGCCGTCGAGTATCCGGAAACCTCCGCGCTCATCCGAAAGCTGATGGACGAGCGCGGCATCCAGACTCCGCCGAAGGGCCGCAACATCCTCTCCGTCTGCGTCGTCCTGCTCTGCGCCGGGAGCAACTAAGGAACCCCGATGCCCGAAGCGATCGAGTAGGAGAACTCACCGCCTGTTGTATCGTATATCGATATCAATTTAACGATATCCGATATGGCAGGAGGCGCCATGAAGGCTCGGGGCAACCTTCCCGCGACGCTCGTATCCGGGGTTCTCGGAATCATGCGTGGTCTCGTGGTGCTCGGATTGGTGCTGACGGTCATCGTCACCGCCGTCGTCCCCTTCACCAGCGAGCTGCTCGAAGTCGACGCGTCGTGGCTGACGATCGGCTCGCGGATGACCATTCCGGTCAGGTTCTATGTCGACTCCGGCGCTCACCGCATCGCGGCGCCGTCGATCGGCGTCGATGGCGCCGAATTGCGGGACACACACGGCTCGCTGCGGTTTCCCGCCCCGGAGGGATGGCTTCTCTTTCTCAATGCCGCGTTCCTGATTGCGATCTTCCTCGTCGCGATCTGGGGCCTCGAACAGCTGCACAAGGTCGTCGGCACGATGCGCAAGGGCCAGCCATTCGTCGCCGCCAACGCCACACGACTGCGCCATGTCGCCGTCTCCGTGATCGCCGGAGAGCTGCTGAGAGCGACCGCGGTCTTCTTCAACCAGTTCTACGCCATGCGGTATTTCACGGCGACAGGACTGCGCTTCGATGCGAGCTTCAACGTCGAATTCTTCGCCGTCGTCCTCGCGTTCGTCATCTTCGCGATTGCCGAGGTCTTCGCTGCGGGCACCCGCCTCAACGAAGATCAGGCCCTGACGATCTGAGCGGCGCTATGGCCATCCGCGTCAAGCTCGATCACCTGCTGCTCGACCGCCGCATGACGCTCACCGATCTCGCAGAGCGAGTTGGGATGACGCTCGCCAATCTGTCGATCCTCAAAACCAACAAGGCGCGCGCGATCCGCTTCTCGACGCTGGACGCGTTGTGCCGGGCGCTCGAGTGTCAGCCCGGCGATCTGCTCGAGCGGGTGAACGAGAAACACTAAAAACGCCGCGCTCGTCCGGAACCGTCTGTCAGTCAGCGAACGGATCGGCGATAACTTTCATCACGACGAGGTCCTCCGAGCTGGCTGTCGTCGCGTCCGCCGGTGCAGGCTGTGTTTGCGCCAGCCGGCCGGTACCGGAACGTTCCACAGCGGCAAGGAAACCGCGCATCGCGGCTGCCTGGGCGCCCGTAAACGTCGGCACGCGAGTAATGCGTCCGCCCACGCGCGCTTCCATGATGCCGCCAATCGAGTGGCTTGTCAGGCGG
>Ga0307416_100000733_pt1 | contig 17094 bp, 14 predicted proteins | sample DK1Cmetagenome_2_FD_203821 | JGI IMG/M metagenome (GOLD analysis project Ga0307416, IMG submission 203821) | Maize rhizosphere microbial communities from greenhouse at UC Davis, California, United States - DK15-C-3 | ecosystem: Host-associated > Plants > Roots > Rhizosphere > Soil | place...
ACTGTGGCTCATCCGCAGGGGTTCAAGAACCGCCGCTTGCATGAATTGCGCGAACGGCTGGCCGCTCAGGTCCGTCAATGCCTGCTGCATGACAAGCCCGCCACCGCCTGAGTATTTGTACGCCTGGTAGGGCGCGCGCGCGAACGTCACCTTGCCCACATTGGAGGGCGCCTGTCCGTCGAGGATCTGGACGATCGTCGGCAACGGTGCGCCTGGCGTGTAGCCGGGAAAGCCGAAGCCGTCGTCGGCGCCGGAGGTGTGGCTGAATAGCGATCGGGGCGTCACGCCGCGCGGCGCCTGCCATGACTTCAGGACGGCGTTGACGTCGGCATCCAGGTCGAGGCGCCGTTCCTGCACCATGCGCATTGCGGCCATCGCGGTCACCGGCTTGGCGATCGACGCCGACTGGAAGCGCGTTTCCGTGGTCACCGGGCGGCCGGTGCCGGCGTCGGCCACGCCGTACGCCTTGGCCCAATGGATCTTGAAGTCCTTGATGACGGCAATGCTGGCGCCCGGAACATGCAGGCGTTCCATCAGTGCCGGCAGCGATAGCGCGGCCAATGGGTTGGCGGAACCGGTTTGCGGCGCTTCGATGCGGGCGATCATAGCCGCCGCGTCCTCTTGCGCCTGGGCGGTGCCGCAAGCCGTCAACGCAACGGCGAGGATCAGGAAAGGCGTCGGTTTCATCAGGCCCTTGAAAAAGCAATGCGCTGCTTGCGCGGGTTGGGGGTGGCAATGTGCTCGAGCGGCAGCACGGTGGATTGTTTGACCTTCTTCAGTGAAATATTCGATTTCACGTTGACCACGCCCGGCAGCAGCAGGATCTGCTTCATCATCAGTTCCGCGAACGACGCCAGGTCGTGCGACACGACGCGCGCGACATAGTCCGCTTCGCCGGTGACGGAAAAGCACTCCAGCACTTCCGGCACGTAACGTATGGCCTGCTCGAAGGCTTCGCCGCGCGCCTCGCCATGGCGGTCCAGCGTGATGTGGACAAAAGCCATCACGTCGAGCCCCACGGTGGCCGGGTCCAGCACGGCGGCATAGTGGTCGATGATGCCCGCTTCGCGCAGGCGCTGCACGCGGCGTCCTACCTGCGATACCGACAAGTGCAGGAAGTCGGCAAGCGCCGCGTTGGTAATTTCCCCGTCCCGTTGCAGCTCGGTCAGCAGCGACAGGTCATGGTGGTCTACAGTGATCATCAAATGCCCCGGTTGCATGCGCAAACTGCGCATAAGTGGCCCGTTAGCTTGCGCATGATGCGCAAAAGATTCAAAAAGCGTGCGTATTATATTCCAGATACATTTCACTTCCTGGAGACAGCACATGAGCGATTCGCTTTGGCACAACCCGATGGGGACCGACGGTTTCGAATTTATCGAATACGCCGCCCCGAACCCGGCGGAAATGGCCCGCAAGTTTGAAGCAATGGGATTTACCGCCGTCGCGCGCCATCGCCGCAAGGACGTCACCCTGTATCGCCAGGGCGACGTGAATTTCCTGCTCAACGCGGAGAAGGACTCGTTCGCCCAGCGTTTCGCCGAGCTGCATGGCCCATCCGTGTGCGCGATTGCCTTCCGTGTCAACGACGCAGCCGCTGCCTATCGCCGTGCGCTGCGCCTGGGCGCTTGGGCCTACGAGAGCCAGGGCGGGCCGATGGAACTGAATTTGCCGGCTATCAAGGGCATTGGCGATTCGCTGATCTACTTTGTCGACCGCTGGCAGGGCAAGGTCGGCGCCAATGGCGTGGCGAGCAACTTCAGCATTTATGACGTGGACTTCGAACCCATCCCCGGCGCGGACCCGAATCCGGTCGGCCATGGCCTGACCTATATCGACCACCTGACGCACAATGTGCACCGTGGCCGCATGGGCGAGTGGGCGGAGTTTTACGAACGTTTGTTCAATTTCCGCGAAGTGCGCTACTTCGATATCGAAGGACAGGTCACCGGCGTCAAGTCGAAAGCGATGACCAGCCCGTGCGGCAAGCTGCGCATCCCGATCAACGAGGAAGGAACTGATCGCGCGGGCCAGATCCAGGAGTACCTCGACGCCTATCGCGGTGAGGGCATCCAGCATATTGCGATGGGCAGCGACAACCTGTACGCGACGGTGGACAGCCTGCGCGCTGCCGGCGTCCAGCTGCTCGACACGATCGACACTTATTACGAACTGGTGGACCGTCGCATCCCCGGCCACGGCGAGTCGCTGCCGGACCTGAAGGAGCGCAAGATCCTGATCGACGGCAAGCCGGGAGACCTGCTGCTGCAGATCTTCTCGGCTAATCAGCTGGGACCGGTATTTTTTGAGTTCATCCAGCGCAAGGGCAACCAGGGCTTTGGCGAAGGCAATTTCAAAGCGCTGTTCGAATCCATTGAGCTGGACCAGATGCGACGCGGCGTCCTCACTGCATGAGGCGCCGGAGTTAACTGCGCCAGGCGAGGATGTACTCCTCCGCCAGCGCATGACCCTCGATCATTGCCGAGCGGGGGTTGTTGAATAGTGGCGTAACTTGCTCGGTCCGGCGTTCCGACATGTTCGGGATGCCGAAGCGACGCCATGTCAGGTGCGCCTTGTACGCGGCGCCAACCTGTTCAACTCTCAGCTCATATGTGAAGCCGTCGACGGAAGCGGTGGCTTCCATTTCCGACTCGGCTACCAGGTTCAACATAGATTCTCCTCCAGCAATGCTGGCTGCGGCCAGCGCGACTCGTAACGATACCTCCGAATGCATCTTTTGTCGCGTGGGGTGTTGCGTTCTTGTGCGCTGTCGTACAGTCGTTCGCGGCACAGCGCGGCAAGCTTTGGGCCACAACCACCCGAGGAGGAAGTCATGGATGCGATCAAACTGTTGAAGCAAGACCACGCCAACGTGAAGGCCATGTTCAAGGAATACGAAGAACTCGGCGACCGTGCGTTCGCGGGCAAGAAAAAGCTGGCCGACAAGATCTGCCTGGAGCTGACGCGGCACGCGGCGGCCGAGGAAGAGATTTTCTATCCCGCGGTACGCCAGGCCGGAAAGGAAAATGAAGACCTGGTGGATGAAGCGACGGTGGAGCACGCCTCGGCCAAGGCCCTGATCTCCCAACTGAGCCAGATGGATCCGCACGACGATTTGTTCGACGCCAAGGTCAAGGTGCTGGGCGAGTACATCGAACATCACGTGAAGGAAGAAGAAACGGAGATGCTGCCCAACGCGAAGAAGGCGGGGCTGGACCTGCAAGCGCTGGGTGAGCAGATGGCCGCCAGAAAAGAAGAGATCGAATTCGTCGCGCCCGAGATGCCGATGCTGTCCGGCGGCGCCAGAGGCATGCGGCCAGGCGTGGGTCGCTGAAACGTCATAACCAGCAGGCTCGGCATTTTGCATACCGCCTGTTCCTAAAGGCGTTATGCCAAGGCGCATGATTTTTCCGGTCGGTATCGTGAGGGCGCAACGGCATCCTCGCTGCTACGATGACCCATCGAAATTTTGCGCCAAGCCGAGGCCACCATGAGTCAATTCGCGTATCCACGTCCGCAAATGGTGCGGGAGCAATGGCAGTCGCTGAACGGCGAATGGGATTTTGAATTCGACGACGAGCGCCGCTTCCATTTGCCTTCGGACGACATTCCATGGTCGCGCCGCATCACGGTGCCATTCGCGCCCGAGTGCGAGGCCAGCGGTATCGGCGACACGGGCTTCCATAACGCCTGCTGGTATCGCTGCCGTTTCACGGTCGGGCAGCGCGGCGCGCGCACCCTGCTGCACTTTGGTGCGATCGACTACCAGGCGCGGGTGTGGGTCAACCATCATATGGTGGCCGAGCATGAAGGCGGCCATACCTCCTTTTCCGCCGACATCACGGACGAATTGATCGACGGCGAGCAGACGCTGGTGATCCTGGTGGAGGACGACCCGGCCGACCTGGCCAAGCCGCGCGGCAAGCAGGACTGGCAGCGCGAGCCGCATTCGATCTGGTACCCGCGCACCACCGGCATCTGGCAGAGCGTGTGGCTGGAAAACGTGGGCGCGACCTATATCCGCCGGCTGCGCTGGACACCGATATTCGACGGCTATGAGCTGGGCTGCGAAGTGCTGGCGGCAGGCGATGTGCGCAGCGACCTGGCGGTCGAGGTGAAGATCTGGCTGGGCGGGAAGCTGCTGGCGGCCGACTCCTACCTGCTGGTCGGGCAGGAAGCCAACCGCAAGATCGCGCTGTCCGACCCCGGCATCGACGATTCGCGCAACGAACTGCTGTGGAGCCCGGAGCGGCCGACCCTACTCGATGCCGAGCTGACGCTGTACGGCGGGGGCGAGGTACTGGACCGCGTGCATTCCTACACCGCCATGCGTTCGGTATCGATCAACCGCGACCGTTTCATGCTGAACGGCCGGCCATACCACCTGCGCCTGGTGCTCGACCAGGGCTACTGGCCGGAAAGCCTGATGACCGCGCCTTCCGACGACGCCTTGCGCAAGGACGTGGAGCTGGCCAAGGCCATGGGCTTCAACGGCGTGCGCAAGCACCAGAAGATCGAAGACCCGCGCTACCTGTACTGGGCCGACCGGCTCGGACTGCTGGTGTGGGAAGAAATGCCGTCCGCTTACGCCTTCTCGGCACGCGCCATGTCGCGCCTGGTGCGCGAATGGACCGAAGCGATCGAGCGCGACTACAGCCACCCCAGCCTGATCGTCTGGGTGCCGTTCAACGAATCGTGGGGCGTGCCCAACCTGACGGCCGTGCAGGCGCACCGCAACGCGGTGGAGGCGCTGTACCACCTGACGCGCATGCTGGACCCGACCCGGCCGGTGATCGGCAACGACGGCTGGGAAGCCTCGGCCACCGACATCCTCGGCATCCATGACTACGATCCCGATCCCGAACGCGTGCGGCAGCGCTATGAAGTCACCGACCCGGTGCGCACGCTGTTCGACCAGCGCCGGCCCGGTGGACGCATCCTGACGCTGGACGGTTTTCCGCACCGCGGCCAGCCTATCGTGCTGACCGAGTTCGGCGGCATCGCCTTCGACCCGAACGCGCCCGAGCACCACACCTGGGGCTATTCGCGCGCCAACAACGCGGAGAGCTACCTGGAACACTATCGCTCCCTGCTGAAGGTGGTGAACGAAACGTCGATGTTCAGCGGCTTCTGCTACACGCAGTTTGCCGACACCTTCCAGGAAACCAACGGACTGCTGAACGCCGACCGCAGCCCGAAGGTCCCTTTGGAGCAGATCAGCGCGGCCACACGCAATGTGCAATAGGTGAACCGTGCCCAATCATGACCATCCTCCCTTCGCCACGTTCTGGCAAGCCGGCTACGAAGGCGCAGACCACGTCAACCGCGCCGGCCAGCCCCAGGACATGAACCTGGTCACGGGCCACCTGCACCGGGCCCGCGCCGACTATGCCTTGCTGGCGCAGTTCGGCATCCGCACGGTGCGCGAATCGATCGGCTGGCGGCTGGTCGAGCGCGACGGACAGTTCGACTTCAGTCCCTTGCTGCCGCGGCTGGAGGCGGCGCGCGAACTGGGCCTGCAAAGCTGTTGGACCTTCTGCCACTACGGCTGGCCGGACGACGTCGACATCTACAGCGACGACTTCGTGCCGCGCTTCGTGCGCTACTGCCGCGCGGCGGCCCAGTTCCTGGCGCCGTGGCTGGGCGATGAACCAATCTATTCGCCCGTCAACGAGTTGTCGTTTACGGCGTGGGGCCTGTCGGTGCATATGTTCCACTGCCTGAACATGCATCATGAGCAGGCCGGCGAGCTGGGCAAGCGCCAGCTGGTGCGGGCGTCGGTGGCGGGCATTGATGCCATCCGCGAAGTCAGCCCAGGTGCGCGCTTCCTGCAGTGCGACCCGATGATCCATGTGATCGCACCGCCGGGGCGCCCGGACTGGGCGGCGCAGGCGGCCGGCTGGACGGCGTCGCAGTTCGAGGCGCTGGACATGCTGGCCGGGCGGATCGAGCCGGAACTGGGCGGCCACGAGCGCTACCTGGACCTCATCGGCGGCAACTACTACCACAGCAACCAGTGGGAAAGCGGCACCAACCTGCGTCTGTGGTGGCACCTGGACGACAAGCGGCGCCGCTGCCTGTCCGACATCCTGGTCGAGCTGCACCAGCGCTACGGCAAGCCGGTACTGCTGGCCGAGACCAGCCACGTGGGCAGCGGGCGCGGCGTGTGGATCCGCGAGATGGCGGAGCAGGCCGTGCTGGCGCGGCAGGCCGGAGCGGATGTGCGCGGCATCTGCCTGTATCCCACCATCGACCGCCCGGACTGGGAGAACGCCGAACACTGGCACAAGAGCGGGCTGTGGGACCTGGACCGGCAAGGGCCCGACCCGGAAGCCCGCTTGCTGTGCGCACCGTATGCAACAGCCTTACGTCAATCGATCCGCCTCACAGACCACCTGTGCCGGCCTGGATTACATAACTCCAAGGAGATGAACATGCAAACGCTGATCGTTTTTTGCCACCTGCGCTGGGATTTCGTCTTCCAGCGTCCGCAGCACCTGCTCACCCGCCTGGCCAGGCACTACAAGGTGGTGTTCGTCGAGGAGCCGGTGTACGAGGAGGGCGAGGCGCGCATGTTCATTTCGCAGCCGGCACCAAACGTCACCGTCTGCCAGCCGCACACGCCGGTGCAGGCCAGCGGCTTCCACGATGACCAGATTCCCTTGCTGCAGCCGCTGGTGTCGGAACTGGCGCCGGAGGGCGAGGAGGTGGTGGTGTGGTTCTATACCCCGATGGCGCTGCCGCTGCTGCAGTCGCTGCACGCATCGCTCGTGGTCTACGACTGCATGGATGAACTGAGCGCCTTCAGCAATCCGCCCAAGCAGCTGCTGCAACGCGAATCGGCCCTGCTCAATATCGCGGACCTGGTGTTTACCGGCGGCCCCAGCCTGTATGAAGCCAAGCGCACGCGGCACGCCAATGCGCACTGCTTCACCAGCAGCGTCGACGCGGTGCATTTCGAACAGGCGCTGGACCGCAGCAACGGGCATCCGCTGCACCAGGCCATCGCGCGCCCGAGGCTGGGCTTCTTCGGCGTGATCGATGAACGCTTTGACGCCGGGCTGGTGGCGGACATCGCCGATACCCATCCGGAATGGCAGGTGGTGCTGGTCGGTCCTGTGGTCAAGATCGACCCGGCCTCGCTGCCGCAGCGCCAGAACGTCCACTACCTCGGCCAGCAGTCATACAAGGCATTGCCGCAGTTCCTGGCCGGCTGGGACGTCTGCCTGTTGCCGTTTGCGCTGAATGAAGCGACGCGCTTCATCAGCCCGACCAAGGTGCTGGAGTACATGGCGGCGGAACTGCCCATCGTCAGTACGGCCATTCGCGACGTGGAGCAACCGTATGGCGGCATCGTCGCCATCGGCCATGACCATAACGAGTTCATCGCCCACTGCGAAGCAGCGCTGGCGCAAACGGCCGAACAGACTGCGGCCATGGCGGCGCGCATGCGCGACATCGTGGCGGGCACTTCCTGGGACGCGACCGCCGACCGCATGCACGAACTGATGGAGCGCACACCGCCCGGCGGCAAGGCGGCGCGGCTGGCAGGGAAGGGCAGCGCACCGGACGGTGCGGCGCCGCCAGCGGGCAAGGTCAATCCGCTGCGCGGCCAGGCCAGCAGCCAGCGCTACCGCAGCATCGTCATCGGCGGCGGCCCGACCGGACTGTCGGCGGCATACCACGCCGGTCCGGACAACCTGCTGATCGAACGCAACGCGACGGTCGGCGGCTGGTGCCGTTCGATCCAGGACCGGGGCTTCACGTTCGACCACGCGGGCCACATCATGTTCTCGAACGATCCTTATGTGCTGGAGCTGTACGACAAGCTGCTGGGCGATAACCAGCACTGGCAGATGCGCGAAGCCTGGGTCTACAGCAAGGGTGTGTACACCCGCTACCCCTTCCAGGGCGCCCTGTACGGCCTGCCGCCGGAGGTGATCAAGGAGTGCATCGTGGGCGCGGTCGATGCGCGCTACGGCGCCAGCGCCAACGCGCCATCATGCGCCAGCGCGCAGGTGGACGATTGCTGCGCCGACGGCACGGCCGATGCGGCCAATGCCAGCGCCCAGGCGCGCGCGCAGCAGACCCAGAGCTTCGAGGACTTCATCTACAAGGTGTGGGGCGCCGGGATCGCCAAGCACTTCGCGATTCCCTACAACCGCAAGCTGTGGACCGTTCCGCTGAGCGAGATGGAGACTTCCTGGCTGGGCGGACGCGTACCCTTGCCGGACCTGGGCGAAATCATCGACGGCGCGCTGCAGCCGGTGCCGCGCCCGATGGGGCCCAACGCGCGCTTCGGCTACCCGCGCAAGGGCGGCTTCCAGGCCCTGATGAACGGATTCCTGCCACTGATCCGGGGCAAGATCGAACTGAACGCCGAGGTGGCGCAGGTGCTGCCGGAAGAGCACGTGGTGGCGCTGGCCGACGGGCGCCGCTTCCAGTACCAGCACCTGGTCAGCACGATGCCCTTGCCGGACCTGGTCAAGCTGCTGGGCGAAGCGGCGCCAATCGAAGTACGGGCGGCGGCGCGCGGCCTGCGGCATATCTCGATCCGCTGCGTGAACATCGGCATTGCCCGTACCGACGTCACCGACAAGCACTGGATCTACTACCCTGAGGACAGCATCTTCCACCGCATCTTCGTGCAGGGCAACGCCAGCCCGGAATGCAATGCGCCGGGCGGATTCGGCTTTACCTGCGAGATTTCGTATTCGCCATGGAAACCGCTGCCGCTGGACGGGGAAGCGCTGATCCAGCGCTGCATCGACGACGCGGTCAAGGTCGGCTTCATGCGGCCGGACGACAAGGTGCTGGTGGCGAACCAGGTCGACATGCCGATCGCCTACGTGGTGTACGACCACCAGCGCGCGCGCAATGTAGCCCTGGTGCGCGAGTGGCTGGCGCAGCACGACATCCTGCTGGCGGGCCGCTACAGCGAGTGGGAGTACTACAACTCCGACCACGCCTTCCTGGCGGGCAAGCGGGCGGCCGAACAGCTTGGCCAGCCGGGCAGCCTGGCGGCGCCGCGGGCTTCCTGAGGAGCGCGCCATGAAGATCACCCGCCTCACCACCTACCGCGTACCGCCGCGCTGGATGTTCCTCAAGGTCGACACCGATGAAGGCATCAGCGGCTGGGGCGAGCCGGTGATCGAAGGACGGGCGCGCACGGTGGAAGCCGCGGTGCAGGAACTGTCGGAATTCCTCATCGGGCAGGATCCCGGCCGCATCAACGACTGGTGGCAGGTCATGTACCGGGGCGGCTTCTATCGGGGCGGCGCCGTGTTCATGAGCGCCATCGCCGGCATCGACCAGGCCCTGTGGGACATCAAGGGCAAGGTGCTGGGGGTGCCGGTCTACGAACTGCTGGGCGGCCTGGTGCGCGACCGGATGAAGATCTACAGCTGGGTGGGTGGGGACCGCCCGGCCGACGTGGTGGCCGGCATCCAGACGCTGCGCGGGATCGGCCTGAACACCTTCAAGATGAACGGCACCGAGGAGATGGCGCTGCTCGATAGCGCCCGGGCGGTTGACGCGGCGGTGGAGCGCGTTGCCGGCATTCGCGCGGCGTTCGGCTATGACATCGAATTCGGCATCGACTTCCACGGCCGGGTGGCCTGGCCGATGGCCAAGCCCCTGCTGCGCGAGCTGGAGCGATTCCGCCCCCTGTTTGTGGAAGAACCGGTGCTGGCCGAGCAGGCGGAATACTACCGGCGCCTGTCCGACATGACCAGCATTCCGCTGGCGGCGGGCGAGCGCATGTTCTCGCGCTTCGAATTCAAGCGCGTGCTGCAGGACGGCGGGCTGGCGATCCTGCAGCCCGACCTGTCGCACGCGGGCGGCATCAGCGAATGCCTGCGCATCGCCGCCATGGCGGAAGCGTACGACGTGACGCTGGCGCCGCATTGCCCGCTCGGCCCGGTGGCGCTGGCGGCCTGCCTGCAGGTGGACTTCGTGTCCTACAACGCGGTGCTGCAGGAGCAGAGCATGGGCATCCATTACAACCAGGGCGCCGAGCTGCTGGATTACGTGCACAACGCCGGCGACTTCCGCATGGAGGGCGGCTATATCGCGCCCTTGCCGTTGCCGGGCCTGGGCGTGGACGTCAATGAAGAACGGGTCATCGAAGCGAGCCGCGCCGGCGCGGACTGGCGTAATCCGCTGTGGCGGCATGCCGATGGCAGCGTGGCCGAATGGTAGCGCCGGCCTGCCTGCTGGGAATCGACTGGGGCACGAGCAACCGGCGCGCCTACCTGCTGGACGCGTCGGGCAACTGCCTGCGCAAGCATGAAGACGCGGAAGGCGCGCTGGCGGTGCGCGGGCGCTTTCCGGCGGCGCTGGACGCGCTGCGCCGGCAACTCGACATCGATGCGCTGGTGCCGGTGGTGATGTCCGGCATGGTTGGCAGCGCCCAGGGCTGGCAGGAGGTGGCCTACCTGGACAGCAGCGTACCGCTCACGCGCCTGCCGGAAACCCTGGTGCCGGTGGACGGCGCCGCCGGCTGCTTCATCGTGCCGGGCTATTGCTACTGCCACGCCGGCAGCGTGGATGTGATGCGGGGGGAGGAGACGCAGCTGCTGGGCGCCCACGCGCTGGGCTGCGGCGATGGCTGGTATGTCATGCCCGGTACGCACAGCAAATGGGTCGAGCTGGCTGACGGCGTGATCCGCCGCTTCTCCACCTACATCACCGGCGAGCTGTTTGCCGCATTGCGCGCCGGCGGCACGCTGGCGCCGCTGATGGTGGAAGGCGACGACGACGCTGTTGCCCTGAATGCGGGCGCCCAGCGCGCACGCGACGCCGGGGCGTTGACGCATACGCTGTTCGAAGCGCGTGCGCGCGTGGTGACGGGGCAGGCCAGCGCCGCGCAAACCCGTTCCTATGTCAGCGGCCTGCTGATCGGCACCGAGTTCGCGGCCGAACCTGTGCCGGCGGTGCGGCTGCTGGCGTCGGCGGCGCTGAGTTCTCCCTACCAGGAAGTGGCGCGCCTGCTTGGCGTCGCCACGGAGCTGATTGACCCGGACCGCGCCTATTGCGCAGCGCTGGCGCGTTTTATGGAGGCCGTGTAGCCATGGATATCAACTTATACCAGCCGCCGCTGGTGGCCATCCTGCGCGGCCTGGCGCCTGCAGAGGCGACGGCGATAGGCGCCCTCCTGTTCGAGGCCGGGTTCCGGCTGCTCGAAGTGCCGCTGAACCGGCCCGGTGCGCTCGAATGCATCCGCCTGCTGGACAGTATCAAGCCGTCCGATGCGCTGGTGGGCGGCGGCACCATGCGCACGCTGGAGGATGTGCAGGCGGTGCATGCCGTGGGCGGCCGCATCATGGTGGCGCCCAATTTCAGCGAGTCGGTAGTGTTGCGCGCACGCGAGCTTGGCATGCTGGCCGTGCCGGGCGTGGCCACTCCGACCGAGGCGCTGGCCGCGCTCGACGCCGGGGCGCATGCGATCAAATGGTTCCCGGCCGAGAGCCTGGGACCGGCTGGTTTGCGCAGCGTCAAGACGGTACTGCCGCCGGGCGCGCGCGTATGGCCGGTGGGCGGCATCAGCGCAGGCAATATGGCCGAATGGCGGCGTGCCGGGGCGGATGGATTCGGCATCGGCGGCCGCCTGTATGAACCCGGCGTGCCTATGCCGGAACTGGCGGCCCGCGCGCGCGAGCTGGTCGCGGCGTGGCACGCGCAATGAAACCCGAGGTACACGCGGATCGCTTTGGCGTGCTGGCGAGTGGCCAGCCGGTGCAGGAGTTCACGCTGGACAATGGCGCCGGCATGCAGCTCAAGGTGCTGGACTTTGGCGGCATACTCCGCAGCTGGACGGTGCGTGACCGGCATGGCGCGACAATTGACCTGGTGCTGGGTTTCGACACGCTGCAGGAGTATGAGCGCGACAAGGCCTACTTCGGCGGGCTGGTGGGGCGTTTTGCCAACCGCATCGGCAAGGGACGGTTCACGCTCGACAATCGCGCATGGCAGCTGCCGCAAAACGACGGCGCCAACCACCTGCATGGCGGCCCGGCTGGCTTCAGCAAGCAGATGTGGCATGTGCATGCGGGGGCGGACGAGGACGCGGCACGCGTCCACCTGTACCGACTGAGCCCGGCCGGAGAGGAAGGCTATCCGGGGACGCTGGTGGCCCTGGTCATGTACGAACTGTCAAAACGCGGCGAGCTGTGTTTCCAGGTGATGGCAATGGCCGACCAGTCGACCCCGGTCAGTATCAGCCAGCATAGCTATTTCAACCTGGCGGGCGGCGGGGACGTGCTGGGTCATGAGCTGTGCATCGATGCCGACTACTTCCTGCCGACCACGCCGGACCTGATCCCGACCGGTGAATTGCACGCTGTGGACGGGACGCCCTTCGACTTCCGCCTGCCAAGGCGCATCGGCAGCGGCCTGTGCGAAGAGCATGAGCAGCTCCTGCGTGCGCATGGCTATGACCATAACTTCGCGCTGGTCGGCGGCGCCGGACCGCACGTTTGCCTGTCGGATCCCGTGTCGGGCCGGCGGATGGATATCTTTACCGACGCCCCCGGCATGCAGTTCTACAGCGGGAACTACCTCGACGGAAGCCTGGGCGGGCTGGGGCGAGCGTTCGAGCGGTATGCGGGATTGTGCCTGGAACCCCAGCACTTTCCGGACGCGCCGAATCATCCGGATTTTCCCGATGCGATCTGCCGGCCGGGCACGGTCAGCCGCATGACGACGCGCTATGTGCTGTATTGTCCTGGTCAATGACTGAGAAATAGCGGAGGCGAACATGGACCTGATCGTCGATGCCCAAAATGCGCTGGGCGAATGCATCCTCTGGTGCGACAGGTCGCGGCGCCTGTTGTGGACCGATATCCTGGGACGCAAGCTGTGGTGCCACTCGCCCTCCAGCGGCGAAACCCGGCAATGGGAGATGCCGGAGCGCCTTGCCTCGTTTGCCCTGACGCAGCACGACGGACGCCTGTTGCTCGGGCTGGAAAGCAGGCTGGCGTGGTTTGACATGGTTTCCGCTGCGGTGGAGACCATTGCCGCGGTGGAGGGCGACGTCGCCGAAACGCGACTGAACGACGGCCGCTGCGACCGCTCCGGGCGCTTCGTGTTCGGCACCATGAATGAAGCGCCGGGCAGGGCGCCGATCGGGCATTTCTACCGCCTCGATCCAGCGCTGCGACTGGAACGCCTGGCGCTGGCGCCGGTCGCCATCGCCAACAGCATCTGCTTCAGCCTCGACGGCCGCACCATGTACTTCTGCGATTCCCTGCAGGGAGAGATCCGCTGCTGCGACTACGGCGATGAAGTCGGCAATGAGCGGGTCTTCGCCGAACTGCCCACCGATGGGGGCGAGCCGGACGGTTCGGTGATCGATGCCGAGGGGTACCTGTGGAATGCCGAATGGGGCGCCAGCCGCATTGTTCGTTATGCGCCGGATGGCTCGGTCGAGCGCAGGATCGAGCTGCCGGTCTCGCAGCCGACCTGCCCCTGCTTCGGCGGCGGCGAGCTGAGTGAGCTGTTCGTCACCAGCGCGCTGGTTGATTTGCTAGTGCCGGAGCGCTTTGCCGGCGGCGTGTTCACGGCCTCGCCGGCCGGCGTGAGGGGAATGCCTGAGTCGAGGTTCGGGTGAGGTCAAGCCTTCCATGCAGTCGGTCTCAATGCATGCGGTAGCCGAAATTGAGGAACAGCCAGGCAGCGGCGATGACGACCATGCCGGCGATCGTCACACACGACCAGGTGAAGAAATAGGCCGATACCACCGTCGCCTGCAGCATCCGCTCGAACACGAAGCCAAGTCCAAAGTCCAGCGTGGCCATGACGGTCCAGCGCCGGAAATACAAGGGCAGGTAACGGCTCATTGATTTGTTGTGGCGCACGGCCGCGTGGCGCTCGAAGACATTGCGCGCGGCGTTCACGTCCTTGAACAGCCAGTCGAAGAACATGAAGCGGTAAAGCAGGGTGCGGAAAGCCAGTTGCGGGACTGGATTGGCGTCGTCATCGCTGGTCATGGGTGCTCCGGGTATCTGGGCCGTCCCTACATGGTAGGAGATTTTGGGCCGCTTGCGCCGGAGTTGTTAACGGTTTCTGTGGAAAAGCCTGTTAACAAGAGGGTGGCGGCCGGGCTAAGTCCATGATTGCGCAGCGAAAATATTCCCTGCACAAAATAGCAGCGCACAGGGCAATCCTCGCCGGCGCCGCGTGGTCGCGTGTGGACAAGCGGCGGTTTATGCACATGCCCGCCCGGGCATTCGTCTCTGTCGAGTTGTTAACGGTTTCTGTGGAAAAGCCTGTTAACAAGGCTGGCCGGCTAGCCGTAAGGGCATGATTCAAAAGGCAAATTGCTCGCTGCCTAAACTTTGTCCAGCGCGCCGTAGCGCATGCGCGCGCAATCTGTTGTACGCTCGCTTTTTGCCCGCTTCAAGGAGACTTCAATGGACCAGCATGAACCCCTGCGCGGCAGCTGCCTGTGCGGCGGCATTGCCTACCGCGTGGAAGGCCCGGTGCGCGACGCGAGCCATTGCTACTGCACCATGTGCCAGAAGCAGCATGGGGCGGCGGCCGGCAGCTATGCGAACGTGGCCAGCGCCGATTTCGTGATCGAACAGGGTGCCGGGCTGCTGACTGAATATGCGTCCTCCGACCATGGCCGGCGCGGGTTCTGCAAGGTCTGCGGCTCGACCCTGACCTGGCGCAGCACCAGCACGCCCGACCGAATTGCCGTGACGCTCGGCACCATGGAGCCCGCATATGCGGGCGAGGTGAAGAAGGAACTCCACCCCGAAACCAAACCGCGCTGGCTGCCGACGCGTTAGCGGCGGCGCAGCGTGGCGACGGCGACTGCGCCGTCGCTTGTGCGTTCGCTGATGGTCCATTTGAGCGGAGCGCGCGCCGATCCGGCAGGTGCGCGCGCGACCAGGCGCAGGCTGTATTCGCCGGCCGGCAGCACCGGCAGGGTCCAGTTGTCCTGGAAGGTGGCGCTGGTGCCTCCGCCGAACAGCGTTTTCAGGTTGGCGCTGGTCTGGCCGCTCCATGCCACGTTGCCGGCGCTGTTCACCAGTTCCGCGTTGATGCGCCAGGTTTCATAGGTCGGCGCGCTGCCGTGGTTGCGCAGCGTGGCCGTCAGCGTCAGGCTGCCATTGGACGTGAGGTTGACCGTGCTGCTGGCGACGGCGTAGCGGTAGCCTGATTCGCGTGCCAGCATCAGCAGGTCGTTCTTTTCGGTTGCCGACAAGGCGTTCCAGCGTTCCGCGTCGGGACGGCTGGTTTCGAAGTTTCCGTTGCTGAACAGGGAAACGTGGAAGGCCGATGCCTGCTGGCGTGCGGTGGCCGGGTTGTTCTGCGGGTCGCCGCTGGTGAAGGGGCAGAACTCGGAGACGAACGGCGCCTTCTGCCATTGGTTCGCAAAGGCAGCCCATTCGGTCGGGCGGTTCGTCCACTGGTCGAAGTAGCCGTAGCGGCTCAGGCAATCGACCCGCATGCCGACCGGCAGGGTGGTGATGGTCTGCTCCAGCAGGCCGTAAGTCAGCGCATCCTTGTTGGAGTAGGGGATGAACATCACGTGCTGCTGCTTGGGGAATGCGTCGAAGTGCATCTTTGCGAATTCTCGCTTGCTGGCATTGCTGGCGGCAGTGATGCCGGCCGGGGCGCTGGTGTAAGCGCTCGAACGCATTGCCCATTCGCCGTACTGGCCATACATGCCCACGTCGATCCAGGCCAGGTCGGGATTGTCCGGGCCGAGCGCCGCAGCCAGTGCGGAAAGCAGGGCGCGCGAGCGTTGCTGCAGCCAAGGGTCGTTCCAGTCGGGGATCCAGGTCAGGCCTGGGACCGCGGTGTCCGTATCGGCCCAGAAACCGCAACCGGCCTGGCAGGCGGCGTTGTTGACGACATAGGCCGGCGCATAGACCTGGTTGTCGTCATAGCCGGCCATCATGCGCAGGCGGAAGGCGAACTTGCGCCCCTGGCTTTTTGCGGCCGCAAGGTCGGTCAGGATGGCGCTGAAATTGTATTGGCCTTCGGCCGCCTCCAGGTCTTTCCAGTGGTAGCGGCGATAGGCTTCCCGGGCGGGCGATGGCTGTGGAATCAGTTCCTGGTTCTGCCAGCGGTAGTAGCCGCGCAGCGGATTGATGGTGTCGTCGCTGGCGACAGGAATCGCGGTGTAGGAACGGCTGGTGTTGACAGCGCTCCAGCCAGTCTTGGGCGCGGCCAGCGCAGGCGCTGCGCTGGCGAACAGCAGGGTCGAAGCAATCAGGCAGGTCAGGCGCGGCATGAGGATCTCCCGAGGATATTGTTCCAGGGAAATATAGTGCCCTATTCGCCCAGCGCCTGCAATTCTTCATTACTGAAGCCTGCCAGCCTGCGCGCTTCCATATTGAAGGGCCCGCGCACGCTGGCCTTGTAGCGCACCACCAGCTCGGCGTAGGTTGCGATCGGGTCCAGCCCGCGCTGCGCGCACATATAGCCGTACCAGCGGTTGCCGATCTCGACGTGCCCGATCTCGTCGCGCAGGATGATGTCAAGGATGGCGGCCGCCGCCGCATCGCCTGCCTGAGCGAGCTTGGCGCGCAACGGCGGGATGGCGTCGAGCCCTCGTGCCTCCAGCGTGCGCGGCACCAGGGCCATGCGCGCCAGCACATCGCCGGAAGTCTTTTCGACCATTTCCCACAGGCTGGCATGCGCCGTGTAAGCGCCGTACTCGCTGCCCAGTGCCTGCAGGTGGGCCGACAGCAGGGAATAATGGTAGGCCTCTTCTTTTGCCACGCGCAGCCAGTCGAGGTAATACTGCGGCGGCATGCCGGCGAAGCGCCACAGCGCATCCAGGGCGAGGTTGACGGCGTTGAACTCGATGTGGGCCAGCGAGTGCACCAGCATGGCGCGCCCCTCGACGGTGACCATGGAGCGGCGGCCCACCAGGCGCGGCGCCACCAGTTCCGGCCGTGCCGGACGGCCCGGTACGGCTGCGCCGGCGGCGTCGAGCCCGGCGGCAGGGTCGAGCTCCAGCGTGCCAGCCGCGCTGGCGGCGGCCATGGCAGCCACGGCGGCCACCTTGGCGGCGGGATCGGTTTCGATCAGGCATTGCAATGCGGTGGCGCGAAGGTCTGCCATGGGTTTCCAGGG
>Ga0307416_100000734_pt1 | contig 17089 bp, 11 predicted proteins | sample DK1Cmetagenome_2_FD_203821 | JGI IMG/M metagenome (GOLD analysis project Ga0307416, IMG submission 203821) | Maize rhizosphere microbial communities from greenhouse at UC Davis, California, United States - DK15-C-3 | ecosystem: Host-associated > Plants > Roots > Rhizosphere > Soil | place...
GGAGTGGAACACGACGCGGTCGCACGCCAGCAGGCTGGTCAGTATCTCGACGCGGATCGGGCCGGGCAGCACGGCGAAGTAGTCCGGCTCGCACCACGGCACGCCGTGGGAGTAGACGAGCGGGACGTCGTCGGGCAGGCCCACCCGCCGCACGACCCCCGGCAGCAGCATGAGGTGGTAGTCGTTGACCAGGACCACCGATGGCGTGGGAACGGTAGCCAGCCGGTCGGCGAACGCCAGGTTGACCGCCCGGTACCCGTGCCAGGCGGCGTGAAGTCCGGCATCGAACAGCGGATCGGTGCCGGTGTCGTGCAGGTAGTGGAACAGCCGCTGCAGCGTGTCGATGGAGATCGTCTCGTAGTGCTGGCGGCGGTGGTCCGGCGAGACGACGACAGGATGCAGGCCGACGCCGTTCACCTCGGTCGGCCAGGCCCTGGGCCGCGGCGCGGCGTCGGCGAAGACCCAGTCGCCCGGTGCGTCGCCCAACAGCGACAGCATGTGCGGCACCAGCCCACCGGCACCATCGGGTCGCAGTGCCTCGGTCGGCGCCGCGACGGAGGCGGGGCTGCTGTTCGAACAGGCCAGGATCCGCATGGTCGGCCTCCCCCTGAGTGCGATCCCGTGGACCGTATCGCACGCCGACGCCCGCCCCGTTCGGCCGGCACCGCGTCCTCGGTCCCGAGCACCCCGGCCCACGCGCGGCAACCTCGTGAGTGTCCAGAGTGGCGCCGGATGGTGAACGCCCCGCTACCAGGTGAACGCGGCGAAGAACGACGAATCGGCGCTGACACCGAGGTGGTTGACGCACCTCACCTGTATCCACTCGTCGGGGCCCTCGTGAATCCATCCCTTGACCGAACAGACGCGGCCGGACGACGCCGAGGAGTGCACGACGGCGTGGCCGATGTCGCTGCCGATTTCCGGCAGGTACACCTCGTAGTCCCCGACGCCGCGGCGGCTCGCGGTCACGAGGTGGCTGGTCGAACTCTCGCTGACCCAGGCGACGGCGGCGTACACCGCGGTCGCGCGCACGCGGAGCTGATAGGTCGGCGCCACGCGCACCAGCAGTGTGTTGGGCGTGTAGCTGAGGGAGAAGCGGGAGTCGACCAGCACGCCGGCCGCGTCGCGGCAGAGCACACGCACCCAGCCGTCGCCCAGGTAACCGACGGTCGCGCAGGCCACCGGCTCGGTGGAATACGCGGAGGTCTGGTAGTAGGTCAGTGTCGTCTCGTCAGTCGAGCTGGGCAGGTACGCCCGGTAGGTGCCCACGCCGTCCCGGACGACGCGCGAGGCCGCTCCGGTCGTGTCGTAACGGTAGAGCCAGTTCGGCGCATAGTCGGCGGCCGCCGGCTGGTCGGCCCACAGGTACGAGTAGGGCCACACGTCGTCGCCGATCCCGCTCAGCGCCACGAAGTTGGCCACGAAGCTCGTGTCGGCCGGAGCGCCGTCCGGGTCGAAGCAGCTGACGGTGATGCGCAGATCTTCGCCGGCGCGCACCCAGGACACGACGGTGCAGAGGTTGGGTGTGGAGCCGTACGGTGCGACATGCGCCGTGCCGGAGCTGGGCATCACCGCGCCGAGCCCGCCGAAGCTGACCCGGTACCGGCCGACCGCCGTGCGCGTTATCGTGATGGGCCCGTTGCCGTCGTTGGCCGCGTGGAGGTACCGCATCCATGTCGGGCCCGAATCGACGACCGGGATCGTATAGCTGGGCGTGGATGGGCTGTAGGCCCACACGTACGCGCTGGCGGAGGTGACCGAAGCGAACGCGGGGCTGACCGGGACCGCGGCGGCCGCGAGGCCGACCGTCGCCACCAGGAGTATGCGGCCCGGTCGCCAATTCAGCGTGCGGATCATGCCACACCTTAGAGCGAGGATGATCGATCACGCAGTCGCCTTCGCGACCCACGACCGCACGCGGTCAGCGTGCCCGCTACCCGATCACATCGGCATGCCGAAGACCCGTGCCCGACCAGGATCGGGGCCGCGAACCCGCCGTGGGCCAGTGGCTGCCCTCGAACGTCGGCGACGCCGCGACGGGCATGAGGGGATGGCGCATCGGCGACGACCTCCCGCTGTCTGTGGGCGCGCGGATCGGCGCCCGGCCGAGAGACCACTGTGCCCGGTGCCGGGTGCCCGGGCCGGCGAGGTCGAACATCGTCGAACACCGTTGAACCGCTCTGGCCCGGGGTGTCTAGGATCGGACGGGGCAATTCGCCGACGCCCGCGGAGGCGGATCAATGCAACTTACCGGCGTATCGGGGACGGAGCATGGCCACGGAAGAGCGGCCGGCCATCGACCCGGCCGCGGTGCGGACGGGCTCGGATCTGGGTCAGCTGTTGCGTCAGTTGCGCCGGCGGGAGGGTCGACGACGCGGCGGGTCGCCGCCTACCTATCGCGAGCTGGCGGCCAAGACCGGCTGGTCCCTGGGCGCCATCGGGGAGTACTTCGCCGGGCGGGTGCTGCCGCCGACCGACCGGTTCGATGACCTGGTACGCCTGCTCGGGGCCAGTCCGGTCGAGCAGGGCACGCTGGCGACGGTTCGCGACCGGGTCGAGGAGTGGCGGCGGGTTGGCGACCTTACCGTCCGACCGGCCACGATCGTCGCCCGGGAGCTTCCGCCCGATGTGTCGGCCTTCACCGGCCGGGAAGCATCCCTTGTGGAGCTCGACCGGCGGCTGGCCACCAGCGACGAAGGAGCCGCGGTACCGATTTCCGTCGTCGCCGGCACGGCCGGGGTGGGCAAAACGGCGTTGGCGGTGCATTGGGCGCACCGGGTAGCTCATCGTTTTCCGGACGGGCAGCTCTACGCCGACCTGCGGGGCTACGACAGCGATGAGCCGATCGACGCCGGTGACGTGCTGGCCGGGTTCCTGCGCGGCCTCGGCCTCGACGGCGGCGCGGTGCCGGCCGACCCGGCCGAGCGGGCGGCGCGGTACCGGACGCTGCTGGCGGGCCGCCGGATCCTGGTCGTGCTGGACAACGCCCGCAGCGCCCAGCAGGTCCGGCCGCTGCTGCCGGGCACGCCGTCGTGTCACGTCGTGGTCACCTCCCGGGACGACCTGGCGGGCCTGGTCGCTCGCGACGGCGCCCATCGGATCGTGCTGGACCCGCTCACGCCGGACCGCGCGGTGAGGCTGCTGCGCACCCTCGTCGGCCCGCGAGTGGACGACGAGCCGCGGGCGGTGAGCGAGCTGGCCGAGCGGTGCGGGCACCTGCCGCTGGCCTTACGGCTGGTGGCGGAGTTGGCCGCGGCCCGCCCCGGCGCCCGCTTGGCCGACCTCGTCGCCGACCTCAACGTCGAGCGGGACCGGTTGGCCCTGCTCGATGCCGGCGGCGACCCTCGCGCCGTACGGACGGTGTTCTCCTGGTCGATCCGTAATCTGACCGCTCCGGCCGGCCGCGCCTTCGTACTGCTCGGTCTGCATCCCGGCCACGACTTCGACCGCTATGTCGTGTCCGCTCTCACCGCCGCGCCGGTCGGCGAGGCGGCCCGGCTGCTGGACGAACTGGCCCGCGCCCATGTGGTCGCCTCGAGGGGCCGTCACCGGTTCGCCATGCACGACCTCATGCGCGCCTACGCCGTCGAGAGGTCCGCGACCGACCTCGAACCCGGTGCGGCCCGGACCGCGCTGACCCGGTTGTTCGAGTACTACGTCGCCACCACGGCGGAGGCCGACCATGCGCTGTTTCCCACCGGGCTGGACCTGCGGGCCGATCCGGCGCCCGGCGACCATCCCGTGGCGGCGGTCGAGGCGCCGGAGGCGGCACAACGCTGGCTCGACGACGAGCGGCCAAATCTCGTCGCCGCGTGCCTGCGGGCCGCCGGGCACGGTTGGCCCCGGCATGGCGTCCGGCTGTCGACCACACTGTTCCGTTACCTCGACGCCTGGGCCTACTGCGAGGATGCCGTGGCCGTCCATTCGGCCGCTGAACTCGCGAGCCGCCGGGACGGGTACAAACGTGGTGACGTGCTCCGCAACCTCGGCCTGGCCGTCTACCGAACCGGCCGGGTCGACGACGCGATCGCGTACATGCGGGAGGGTGCGGCGTATCACCAGACCGTGTCGGACCGGCACGGGCGGGCCCGCGTGCTGGGCAACCTCGGGGCCTTGTGCGGCAGCGTGGGCCGGTACCGGGAGGCGGTGGAGCATCTCGAATCGGCCCTACCCGTCCTTCGGGAGCGGGGCGACCGCTTCGGGGAGGCGGTGAACCTGGGCAACCTCGGCGACGTGTGCGTGCGCCTCGGTCGCTACGTGGAGGCGGCCGAACACATTCGCCGAGCGGTGGCCATACACCGGGAGTTGGGCGACCGGTGGTCCGAGGCCTACGCCCTGGCACCGCTCGGCCTTGTCCACGCGCGGACCGGACAACCGGCCAAGGGGATCGACCTGCTGAAGCAGACACTGGACATCGCCCTGACCTTCAACGATCGACGGTTCGAGGCCGAGGTCCTCATCGCACTGGCGGAGGTGTGCCGACAGGTCGACCGTCACGCCGATGCGCACGAGCACCTCCACCGTGCGCGCGACATCGCCCAGGAGATCAGCGAGCCCATGGTGGAGATGGCGGTGCTCAACGGTCTCGGGGACACCCTGCGCGCGATGCGGAAGACCGGGGACGGGCTGTCCCATCACCGGTGGGCCCTGGCCATGGCCCGGCGGATCGGCGACCGGTACCAGCTCGCGAGGGCGCTGGACGGCATCGCCCACGCCCTGCACGACACCGGCCGTACCGCGGCGGCCCGGCGGCACTGGACGAACGCGCTGGCCGTCTTCACCGACCTCGGCGGGCCCGAGGCGGAACAGGTGCGAGCCCGTCTAGCCGCGGAGCGTGGGGACCGCTAGCTTGTACGCAGGGACAACCAAGTCCTTCAATATCTGGAGGTTCCCATGCGTCGGTGGATCCTCGGGCCAGCGTCCCTGTTGCTCATCGCCGGGACCACCGTGGTCATCGGGAGCGGGCCGGCTCAGGCGGCCACCACGATCACCATCAACGGAAGCGCCGCCGGTCGCGTCTTCGACGGCATCGGCGCGGTCAGCGGCGGAGGCGGGAACAGCCGGCTGCTCATCGACTATCCCGAGCCCCAGCGAACCCAGATCCTGGACTACCTGTTCCGTCCCAACTACGGCGCCGCGATGCAGATCCTCAAGGTGGAGATCGGCGGCGACACCTACTCCACCAGCGGGGCCGAGCCCAGCCACAAGCACACGGCGGCCGACCTCAACTGCAACCGGGGCTACGAGTGGTGGCTGATGGAGCAGGCCAAGGCGCGCAACCCGGCCATCAAGCTGGCCGGCCTGTCGTGGGGCGCGCCCGGCTGGATCGGCAACGGGAACTTCTGGTCGACCGACATGATCAACTATTTGATCGCCTGGCTCAACTGTGCCGGCCAGCACGGTCTGACCATCGACTACCTGGGCGGCTGGAACGAGAGGGGTCGCGACCTCAACTGGTACGTGAATCTCAACAACGCCTTGGACGCCAACGGGTTCAGCAACGTGAGGATCGTCGCCTCGGACGACTCCAACGGCTGGTCGGTGGCCGACGACGCGGTCAACAACACCGCGTTCCGCAACGCCGTCGACGTGCTGGGCGTGCACTACGTGTGCGGGTACCGCAGCGCGCAGACCAACTGCCCCAGCTCGACCAACGCGCTGAACACGGGCAAGGTCCTGTGGGCCAGCGAGAACGGTTCGGACGACTACAACGCCGGCGCGCCCGCCCTGGCCCGCGGCATCAACCGCGACTACATCGACGGCCGCATGACCGCGTACATCAACTGGCCGGTGATCGCGGCGGTGTACCCGAACCTGCCGTTCCCGACGATGGGCGTGGCGCTCGCGCCGCAGCCCTGGTCGGGCTACTACTCCATCGGCAAGAACGCCTGGGTGATGGCGCACACCACGCAGTTCACCGCGTCGGGCTGGCGCTACCTGGACTCGGCCAGCGGCTTCCTGTCCGGCAACCGGAACATCGGCAGCTACGTGACGCTGCGCGCGCCCACGGGCAACCAGTGGAGCACCGTGGTCGAGACGACCGGCGCCACCGCCGCCGAGCCGTTCACGTTCACCGTCACCGGCGGCCTGGCCACCGGCGCGGTCCGGGTGTGGTCGACGAACCTCAACTCGTCCAACCCGGCCGAGTTCCTCGTACGCGGATCCGACCTCAACCCCACCTCCGGGTCGACGTACACGATCAACCTGCAACCGGGGCGGCTCTACACGCTGACGACGACCACCGGGGGCGGCAAGGGTACCGCGAGCAGCAACACCCAAGCGGTACTGGCGTTGCCGTACGCCGACAACTTCGACGGCTACGGGCTGGGCGCCGAGGCGCGGTACCTCTCCGACGTGCAGGGCTCGTACGAGGTGAGCGCGTGCGGGGGTGGCCGGGGCGGGCGCTGCGTGCGCCAGGTCGCGCCGCGGGCCCCCATCACCTGGTCGACGCTCTCGGACGCGTACACCATCATCGGGGACGTCAACTGGCAGACGTACACGGTCTCGGTCGACGCGCTGCTGGAGTCGGCCGGGTACGTCGAGCTGCTCGGCCGGGTCGGCACCCAGGCGGCGTTCAACCCGCCCGGCCTGAACTCGTACCGGTTGCGGGTCGCCAACACGGGCGCCTGGTCGATCCGGCGGCTGAACACGTCGGCCCAGGTGACCACGCTGGCCAGCGGCACCAGAGCGTCGCTAGGCACCAACACGTGGCACACGCTGTCGCTGTCCTTCAGCGGCAGCACCATCACGGCCCGCATCGACGGCGCCGTCGTCGGCACGGTCAACGACACCATGTTCGGCGCCGGCATGGTCGGCGTCGCGCAGGGCTGGAACTACCTGACGCAGATCGACAACCTCTCCATCACCGGCACCACGCCGCCGCCGCCCCCGCCGGCCGGGCCGGTGCGCCACGTCGCCTCCAACCGGTGCCTGGACGTCAACGGGGCCAGCCAGACCAACGGCGCCCGCACGATCATCTGGGACTGCCACGCCGGCACCAACCAGCAGTGGGCCTTCACCGGCTCCGGCGAACTGCGGGTGTACGGGAGCAAGTGCCTCGACGTCCTCAACCAGGCCACCACGTCGGGCTCGGCCGTGGGCATCTGGGACTGCAACGGCGGCACCAATCAACGCTGGACCTTCAACGCCAACGGCACCGTCGTCGGCGCGCAGTCGGGACTGTGCCTGACCCCCACCGGCAACGGTACGGCCAACGGCACCCAGACGGTGATCGCCACCTGTACCGGGGCCGCCGCCCAACAGTGGACCCGCCAGTAGACATTCCTACTCGCGCCTTCTCGCGCCGATCATGGACTTAGGTCCATGATCGGCGCGTTTCGGTGTGCCCAACTCCATGATCACGGGGATCCTGGGCGTTCGACGGCGTTCGAGGATGTCGACTTCGATGGATGTAAGTTTCAGGCGACCGTGTCGCCGGGTGGGCGCCGGTCCCGGCATTGGCGCAGGTCAGACCGGTATTGCCGGCGGGGCGCCGACCTCGTTGCTTCCCGGGCGCCTTGGCTCGATCTACCGTGAGCGCACTGGGAGCGCTTCCAGTTAAGGCTCTCGATGAGCGCCTTCGCCGCCCCGTCCCTGCGAGGAGTCCCCCATGCGCCGGAGATCCGTCGTGGCCGTCCTGGCCGGTGCCGCCGTCACCGTTGCCGCCGGAGCAGTGGTGCTCCTGGCGCCGGTGAGCGCGCAGGCCGCCGAGTCCGTCTTCTATGTCGACCCGCAGACCCAGGCCGCCCGCTGGGTCGCGCAGAACCCCAACGACTCGCGCATGCCGGTCATCCGCGATCGCATCGCCAACGTGCCGCAGGGTCGCTGGTTCACCCAGCGCAACACGAGCACGGTCGCGTCCGAGGTGAGCGCGTTCACCAGTGCCGCCGCGACGGCCGGGAAGATCCCGATCCTCGTCGTCTACAACATCCCCAACCGCGACTGCGGCGGAGCCAGCGGGGGCGGCATGCCCGACCACGCGTCCTACCGGGCCTGGATCGACCAGGTCTCCACCGGCCTGGGCGGCCGGCCGGCCACCATCATCCTCGAGCCCGATGTGCTGCCCATCATGACCAACTGCCAGACCGCGGCTCAGCAGGCCGAGACGGTGGCGTCCGTGGCCTATGCCGGCAAGCGGCTCAAGCAGGGCTCGAGCCAGGCCCGCGTCTACTTCGACATCGGGCACTCGGCCTGGCTGTCGGCGTCCGAGGCGGCCGCGCGGGCGGTCCGGGCCGACATCGCCAACAGCGCCGACGGCATCTCGACCAACGTGTCCAACTACCGGAGCAGCTCGGCCGAGATCGCGTACGCCAAGGCCGTCATCCAGGCGACCGGCGTCTCGCGGCTGCAGGCCGTCATCGACACCAGCCGCAACGGCAACGGTCCACTGGGGAGCGAATGGTGCGACCCGGCCGGCCGGGCCATCGGTACGCCCAGCACCACCGAGACCAACGATGCGAAGATCGACGCCTTCCTGTGGGTGAAACTGCCCGGCGAGGCCGACGGCTGCATCGCCACCGCCGGTCAGTTCGTGCCGCAGCGGGCCTACGACCTGGCCATCGCCGCCCCGACGACCCCACCGGTCACGACGACGCGGCCACCGACGACCACCCCGGCCTGCACGGTGGCGCCGCCGCCGACCAACCTCAACGTCCTCGCGTTCGGGCCGACGTCGGTGACGCTGCGGTGGACGCCGGTCGTGCCGGCCAACGGCTGCACGGTCGTCGGCTTCAACATCATGCGGGCCCCCGGCGCCAGCGGAGGCACGTTCACCCAGATCGCCCAGGTCGGCACGACCGACACGTTCGTCGACTCGACCGTGACGGCCAACACCACATACCGGTACGAGGTCCGCTCCCGCACCAACAACGGCCTGGTCTCCAACCCGTCCAATACCGTCACGGTGACCACATCGGACACGTGCACTCCGCCGCTGCCGATGGGCAACCTGACCGTCACCGGGACCACGGCCACGACGGTGTCGCTGTCCTGGACCGGTCCGACGAACCCGGCCTGCTTCGTGTACGACATCATGCGCGGCGGCCCCGGCCAGCCCGAGCCGCTGCCGGTCATCGCGTCGACCACGAGCCTGACCTTCACCGACACCGGGATCTCCCCGAACACCTCGTTGCGCTATCGGGTCCAGGGCCGGATCGTGCCGACCGGAGCGGTCTGGGGCCAGACCCTCTCCGTTATCGCCACGACGCAGTCGGTGTGCACGCTGCCCCCGGCGCTGCCGTCGAACCTGACCGTCACCGGTGTCACGACCTCGTCGGTGTCGCTGTCCTGGATCGGGCCCACGGCGCCCGGCTGCCTCACCTATGACATCGAGCGGGCGTCGACGTCGACCGGGCCATGGACCGTCGTCGGCCAGTCCACCGGCCTGACGTTCACCAACACCGGCCTCACTCAGTCCACGACGTACTTCTACCGGGTGATCGGCCGGGTCGGGTCGGGCGTGCTCGGACCGACCAATGTGGTCAGCGCGACGACCACCGGGCCCACGACGCCGCCACCCGGCGGCTGCTCGGTGACCCACAGCATCATGGGCTCGTGGGGCGGCGCCTACCAGGGCCAGTTCTCGTTGCGCAACAACGGCACCACCACCATCTCCAGTTGGACCGTCTCGGCGGCCTTCCCGGCCGGTGTGACGATTACCCAGATGTGGGGCGGCACCTTCGCGCCGGCCAGCGGGACGGTGACCATCCGGCCCACCTACACGGTGCCGGTGAACGCCGGCCAGACGGTGACGTTCGGCTACCTCGCCAACGCCCCCGGTTCGGCCGGAGCCACGCCGAACCCCATCACCTGTAGCGTGCCGTAGGCCCGACGAACGAGCCGGAGGTGCACCCTCGCTTCACCGGTTGGCAAGCAAGGGTGCACCTCCGACTAGGCCCCGGCGCGGGGCGGTGCGTCTAATCTGAGTACGTGAACCGTCGCGCGAAGATCGTCTGTACCCTCGGCCCGGCCGTCGACGATCCGGACCGGGTGCGCGCCCTGGTCGACGCCGGCATGGACGTCGCCCGCCTCAACTTCAGTCACGGTGACCACGCGGAGCACGCGCGGCGCTACCACATGGTCCGGGAGGCGGCCGCGGCGGCCGACCGCGCCGTCGGTGTGCTGGCCGACCTGCAGGGCCCGAAGATCCGGTTGGGGCGGTTCGCCGAGCATCGGGTCGAGTGGAGACCCGGCGAGACCATTGTGATCACGAGCGAGCCCATCGTCGGCGACCACGACCGGGTCTGCTGCACCTACCCCCGCCTGCCGGCCGAGGTCCGCGTCGGTGACCGGCTGCTGATCGACGACGGCAAGGTCGCCGTCGAGGTGGTCTCGGTGTCGGGTATGGACATCACCTGCGTCGTCATCGACGGCGGCGAGGTGTCCGACCACAAGGGCGTGTCCCTGCCGAACGTGGCCGTCAGCGTGCCGGCTCTGTCCGAAAAGGACACCGCCGACCTGCGCTTCGCCCTGAAGCTGGGGGTCGACCTGGTGGCCCTGTCGTTCGTCCGCTCGCCCGACGACGCGAAGCTCGTCCACGACGTGATGGACGAGGTCGGGCGCCGGACTCCGGTGATCGCGAAGATCGAGAAGCCGGAGGCGGTGGACCGGCTGGAGGCGATCGTCCACGCCTTCGACGGCCTGATGGTGGCCCGGGGCGACCTGGGGGTGGAACTTCCGCTGGAGCAGGTTCCGTTGGTACAGAAGCGGGCCGTCCAGATCTGCCGGGAGCAGGCCCGGCCGGTCATCGTGGCCACGCAGATGCTCGACTCCATGATGGAGAACTCCCGTCCCACCCGGGCCGAAGCGTCCGATGTGGCCAATGCCGTGCTCGACGGTGCCGACGCACTGATGCTCTCCGGCGAGACGGCCATCGGGGCGTGGCCGATCGTCTCCGTCCGCACGATGGCCCGCATCATCCAGACGACCGAGTCGGGGGAGATCAAGGTGCCGCGGCTGGGTCACGACCCCAAGACCCGGGGCGGTGCCATCACGGCGGCCGCGTCCTCCATCGCCCAGGCGGTCCACGCCAAGGCACTGGTCGCGTTCAGCCAGACCGGTGATACGGTACGGCGACTGGCCCGGCTGCACTGCGAGCTACCGCTGCTCGCGTTCACGCCGGATCCGGCCGTGCGCAACCGGTTGACGCTGTCCTGGGGAGTGGAGACGTTCTTGGTCGAATACGTGGAGCACACCGACGCCATGTTCCGGCAGGTCGACCAGGCGCTGCTCGGTCTGGGTCGCGGCCGGGCCGGCGACCTCGTCGTCGTGGTGGCCGGCAGCCCGCCCGGTACGCCCGGATCCACCAACACCCTGCGCATCCACCAGCTCGGATCGCTGTCATGAGCCAGCCTGTCCTCAGTGGACAGGCTGCCGTCGACGCCCTCGTCGCCCTGCTCGACCTGCGCCAGCTCGGCCCGGACCGGTTCGAGGGCAGCAGCCCGCCGGTCGGCCCGCAACGCGTGTTCGGCGGCCAGGTGGCGGCCCAGGCCCTGGTCGCCGCCGGGCGCACGGTCGACCCGGCGCGCATGGTGCACTCGTTGCACGGTTACTTCGTCCGGCCCGGCGACCCGACCGAGCCGATCGAGTACGGCGTGGACATCATGCGTGACGGCCGGTCGTTCTCGGTGCGGCGCTGCGTGGCGTACCAGCACGACAAGCCCATCTTCACGATGGCGGCCTCGTTCCATCGCGAGGAGACCGGGCTGGACCACCACGCGCCACCGCCGGCCGACGTGCCGCCCCCGGACCAGGTCCCGACAATGACGGAGCGGCTCGCGCCGTACCCGGAACGGCTCGGCATCTGGACGATGATTCCCCGCCCGATGGACGTGCGTTACGTCGGCGAGCCGGGATGGGTCCGGCCCGGCGACCGGCGGGCCGACGTCACCCAGCGGGTGTGGATGCGCATGGACGGCAAGCTGCCCGACGATCCGCTCGTGCACGCGTGCGCGCTCACGTTCGCCTCCGACCTCACGCTGCTCGACGCGGTCCTGTCCGTGCACGGCGAGGTCTGGGGACCGGGCGGCATGGTCGGCGCCAGCCTCGACCACGCCCTGTGGATCCACCGGCCGTTCCGGGCCGACGAATGGTTCCTGTACGACTGCTGGAGCCCGTCGGCGTCCGGGGCGCGAGGGCTGGCCACCGGTCGGATGTTCACCGAGGACGGTCGCCACATCGCCACTTCCGTGCAGGAGGGCCTACTGCGCCGGGTCGGGGCCTGACCTCGCCCTCGGGCGAACGGTGGTGAGGGTGCCGGCGAGCGCCGCCGGCCAGCCGCGCCGCCCCGGCCAGCGCGTCCGACACACCCTCGACGAGTCCCAGCGCCGCCACCGGCGCGCCGAGGCCGGTGGTGAGCAGGCTCGGCAGGAGCGCGGTGACCACCTCGTGGCCGGCGTCGGACAGGAGGGCTGGCCCCACCGATGCCGGCCACGCCCCGCACCTGCCCCGTATCCTCGCCGGCCCGCCCCGTAGGATCCCTCCGGTGGTCAAGCGCGCGGGCTCCGCGTTCCTCGCCGCACCGGCGGCGCGGATACCGCTGGCCGTCCTGGCCGTACTGATGGTGGCGGTCGCCGGTTGCGACGCCGAGCCGGTCCGGCCCGCGCCCGTCGCGGGCGAGATTACCGTGTACGCCGACGCGTCGATGACCGGCGCCTTCACGGCGATCGGGCGAGCGTTCGAACGCCGGCACCCGGGTACGAAGGTGGCGCTGACGTTTCGCGGCAGCGGGGCGCTCGCCCGGCAGCTCGTCCAGGGTGCCCGGGCCGACGTGTTCGCGGCCGCCGACGCGGCCACCATGAGGCAGGTCACCGGGGCCGGCGAGGCCACCACCTTCGCCCGCAACCAGATCGTCATCGCGGTGCCCGAGGGCAACCCGCGGGTCGTGTCGGGGCCGGCCGACCTCACCCGGCGCGGCGTGCGGGTGGCCCTGTGCGTCGCGACCGAGCCGTGCGGCGCCGCGGCCCGGCTCGCGTTCGCCGCGGCCGGCGCGAGCATCACCCCGGCCGCCGAGGTGCCGGACGTGACGGCCGCGCTCACCGCGCTGGAGCGCGGTGACGTGCACGCGGCCTTCGTGTACCGAACCGACGCCCGCGCGGCCAAGTCCCAAGTGGACGCGGTGGAGTTCCCCGAATCGGCTCAGGCCGTCGGCGACGACGTCATCGCCGTACTGAAGGACGCGCCCAACCAGGCGACGGCGCAGGCCTTCGTGGCGTTCGTCCTCTCCCCGGAGGGCACCGCGATCCTCGCCGGCGCCGGCTTCAAGCGCCCCTGACGCGCCGCCGGGCCCGCCCGGTGCGCCGCGATCATGAGGTTAGGGACCGAAAACAGCGCCGACCATGGACCTAAGTCCATGATCGGCGCTGAAAGCCAAGCGCCCCAGTTAGGGGGTGGCGAGGCGCTGGAGGAATTGGCGGGTACGGGGCTGCGACGGGGCGTCCAGGACCTGGTCGGGCGGACCCTGCTCGAGGATCACACCGGCGTCGAGGAAGCAGACCCGGTCGGCCACGCGGCGGGCGAAGCCCATCTCGTGGGTCGCGATCAGCATCGTCATGCCCTCGTCCTTGAGGTCCCGGATGAGGGCCAGCACCTCGCCGACCAGCTCCGGGTCCAGGGCCGAGGTGACCTCGTCGAGGAGGAGCAGGCGGGGCGAGTTCACCAGCGCCCGGACGATGGCCGCCCGCTGCTGCTGGCCACCGGAGAGCCGATCGGGGTACTCGGTCGCCTTCCCGGCCAGGCCGACCCGCTCGAGCAGGGCCAGCGCCCGGGTCTCGGCCTCCGGCCGCGGCACCCTGTGCACCCGCCGCGGCGCGAGCGTGACGTTGTCGAGCACGGTCATGTGGGGGAAGAGGTTGAACGCCTGGAAGACGATACCGATGCGCTGGCGCACGTGGTCGGCGTTGGCCCGGGGGTCGGTGATGTCGGCGCCGTCGAGATGGATCGTCCCGTCGTCGACGGTCTCCAGCAGGTTGACGCAACGCAGCAATGTGGACTTACCCGATCCGGACGCTCCGATGAGGACGACCACCTCGTGCTCGGCCACGTCGAGCGACAGGTCCCGCAGCACGACCGTGGCGCCGAAGGCCTTGCGCACCTCGTGGCACGACAGGACGGTACTCATGCGGTGCCCACGGAGGACTGCCGGCGGGCCGCCCGGAGGGTGAGCCAGTCGGTCACCGCGATCAGCGGCGCGGCCAGCAGCACGAACAGCGCGCCGGCCACCACGTACGGGGTGAAGTTGAAGGAGCCCGCGGTCTGAATCTGCGCCGCCCGGATGGCGTCGATCGGCCCGGCCAGGGAGATGAGACCGACGTCCTTCTGCAGCGCCACCAGGTCGTTGAGGATCGGCGGGGCGACACGGCGCAGCGCCTGCGGCAGCACGACGTGGCGCATGGTCTGCCCGTACGTCAGGCCGAGCGAACGGGCCGCCGCCCGCTGGGACGGGTGGACCGACTCGATGCCGGCGCGGAACACCTCGGCCAGGTATGCCCCGTAGGTGATGACGAGCGCGCAACCGCCGAGCACCAGGACCGACGGCGTCCCGGTCAGCCGCAGCCCGGGAATGCCGAACGCGAACAGGTACAACACGACGATGAGCGGGGCGCCGCGGAAGACATAGGTGTACAGGGCGGCCAGCGCGCGCAGCGGGAAGAACAGCGCCGGGCGCAGCGTCCGTCCGATGGCGACGGTCAGGCCGAGGGCCAGCGCCCCGATCGCGCAGAAGAAGAGCAGCCGGATGTTGAGCCACAATCCCCGCAGGACCGGCACGAATGACTTGGCGGCTACCTGCGGGTCGAGGAACGAGTCCTGCACCCGCGGCCACCCCGGCGAACCGGTGATGGCCACGGCGAGGATCAGGCCGAGGACCAGCGTCGAGACGGCGGCGACGATCACCGACCGGACGGTCTGGCGGCGCCGGTACGCGACGCGGCCAAGCTGCAGGTCGCTCGGCCGGTACGGGTCGCCGTCCAGGGCGGACGGCGACCCGGTAGACGGATGGTCCATATAGGTCAGCTGAGCACGGGGGCGCCGGCCACCTGGGCCAGCCACTGGTCCTCGAGCCGCTTGAGCGTGCCGTCGGCGCGCAGCGACTCCACCGCCTGGCTGATGCACGGGGTGAGCGTGGAACCCTTGTCCAGCACCAGACCGAACTGCTCCGGTTGCCCGGACGGCTGGGGTAGCTGCCCGATGATCGCCGAGTTGTCGATCTCCGCCGCGGTGACGAAGAACGCCGTCGGCAGGTCGAGCACGAGCCCGTCGATCGTGCCGTTCTGCAGCGCCGCCTTGGCGTCGTCGTTGTTGTTGTACACGGACGGCTGCGTGGTCGGCTGGACCACCTCGGTGATGGCCTTCAGGCTCGTCGTACCGACCTGCGCGCCGAGCTTGGCCGTCTTCAGTTGGGCCAGGGTGGTCGCGCTACCGATCTTGTTGTTCTTCAGCGCTACCACCGCCTGGGTGACGTCGTAGTACGGGGCCGAGAAGTCCACCGCCGCCTTGCGCTCCTCGGTGATGGAGAACTCGTTGATGTCGAAGTCGAACGTCTTGGGCCCGGGCGCGATCGCGTTGTTGAACGGGACGCGGACCCACGCGACCTCGCCGGCCGTGTAGCCCAACTTCGTGGCCAGGGCCTGGGCGACGGCGCCCTCGAAGCCCTGTCCGTTCTCGGGCTTGTTGTCGACGAACCACGGTGGGTACACCGGCTCGTCGGTGCCGATGGTGAGTTTGCCGGCGGTGAGCGTGCGCAGTTGGGCCTTGCCGCACGCCAGGCCGGTGGTCGCGGTCGCCGCCGGGGCCGGCGTCTCCTGGGGAGAGCATCCGGCGAAGGCGGCCAGCATCAAGGAAGCGGCCAGCACTCTCAGTGTCTTGTTCGGGGGCACGGCAACAGACTAACCCTGGCGCTCCATTTCGCCGATGTGGGCGATGTTCTCCGCCTCCGACTCGTCCGGTTCGGGGGTTTCCAGGAAGGCCGTGACCACCTCGACGGCCACGTCGGGCGCGAGACGCTTGAGGCTCATCGCCAGTACGTTGGCGTCGTTCCACAGCCGTGCGCCCTTGGCGATCCACGGTTCCCAGGCCAGCGCGGCCCGGACCCCGGGCACCTTGTTGGCGGCGATCGCGGTGCCGGTGCCGGTCCAGCACATCACCACGCCGAGGTCGGCCGTGCCGTCGGTCACCGCCCGGCCCACCGCCGCGCCGACATCCGGCCAGGCGCCCGAGGTCGGCACCCGGATGACCTCGTCGCCCCGTTCGCCCAGGTACGCCACCACGGCCCGGGTCGTCTCGTTCTCGTCGTCGGCCGCGTACGCGATCCGCATGCCTTCCACGATACGACCGCCACCGCGGAAGTACTGTGGTCCAGGTGAGGACCACGCGCGGCGTCGACCGGGTCGAGTCGAAGGTCCGGTTCGGACCGGACGGCCAGGTCGACGACAAGGCTCTGATCATCATGCCGAGCGACCCGGCCCGGACCGACCCGTTTCTCGCGTTGGCCGAGGACTGGTTCTCGTCTCCCGGTTTCGACTGGCACCCGCACCGCGGCATCGAGACCGTGACCCTGGTTCTCGACGGCGTGCTCGAGCACGGCGACAACCTCGGCAACGCCGGCGCGCTGGAGCCGGGCGACGTGCAGTGGATGACGGCCGGTCGCGGCATCATCCACCGCGAGCTGGCGTTCCGCGACGAGCACGCGCACACCCTCCAACTGTGGGTGAACCTGCCCGCCGACCTGAAGCTGGTGCCCACCCGGTACCAGGATCTGCACGTCGCGAAGCGGCCGCGGCTCTCCTCGCCGGGCACCAGCGTCGACGTCATCTCCGGAGAGGCCGGGCCCGCTCTCAACCACTGGCCCATCACGGGCGCGCTCATCACGCTCGAACCGGGGACATCGATCTCGTACGCCCTGCCGGAACGGCACCGCGCCTTCGCCTACGTGGTGGCCGGTACCGCCGATGTGGCCGGGCACACGGTGAGCGCCGGCCGGATCGCCTGGTCCGATCCGGCTCCGGGCGACCTGAGCCTGGCCGCGCCGGACGGCGACGAGGTGACCACCGTGATGCTCTACAGCGGCGAACCGATCCGCGAACCCGTCGTCCTC
>Ga0307416_100000735_pt1 | contig 17072 bp, 10 predicted proteins | sample DK1Cmetagenome_2_FD_203821 | JGI IMG/M metagenome (GOLD analysis project Ga0307416, IMG submission 203821) | Maize rhizosphere microbial communities from greenhouse at UC Davis, California, United States - DK15-C-3 | ecosystem: Host-associated > Plants > Roots > Rhizosphere > Soil | place...
TTCGGCGCGCAGCACCGTCTGCATCAGCACGATCGCTCCGAACGCTACGAAGATGTCCTCGCCGAAGAACAGCCCGACGTTGTCGGTGGCGGCGGCCATCGCCCGTATGCGGTTGCGCTGCGCTTCGTTCAAAGCCGGATTGATTGCCTCGGCCGCACCTTCCGCCATCGGCGCCACTACTGGCCTGACCATCGACGGATGGCCGCCCAGGGACGTCAGGCCCAGCGCGGCCGATCCTTCGCGCACGGCCAGGTAGACGATCAGCAAGCGCCCCGCGGTGGCGGAGCGCACGCGGGACACTGCCGCCTGCGCATGTTCGCGCAGGCCGAATCGTTCCAGCAGCCCGATCGCCGCCAGCGGCAGCAGGTAGATCATGGGAAGGTTGCGCGTCTTGACGAATGCCGTGCCCAATGAGGCCAGCAGCGTCTCCACCGGCATGAACGCCGCGAAGCCGGTCGTAAAGCATGCCGCCACCACCACCAGCACGGGGTGCAGCCGCAGCAAAAAGCCCAGCACAATCACCGCTACACCAAGCAGCGGCCACAAATTAACAACAGCAGTTTGCATCAATCCTCCCGCAGGGAAGGCCACATATTACCCCAGCGCGGACGAAAAAAAACGCGCACCGAAGTGCGCGTCCTGGAGGGGGTTAGGCCCGGTCGATCAGAAGTTCGCCTTGAACTGCACGCCGTAGGTGCGCGGCTCGTTGACGATACCGGTCAGGTTGTTGAAGTCGATCGCGCCCAGCGCCTGGATACGGTTGGTGATGTTGCGGCCGTAGGCTGCCAGTTCGTACTTGCCATCGCCCCAGCGGTAGCCAACGCGCAGGCCGCCTTCCAGCAGCTTCTTCGCATTGTATTCAGCTGCTTCGTACAGGAAGAAGTTGTACTCGGTACGGTAGGCCCAGTCGGTGTAGGCGTAGATCTCGCCATCGCCCAGCGGCTGGCTGAAGCGCAAGGTGAAGTTGTGCTGCCACTTCGGTGCGCGTGGCAGCGGGTTGCCGTCGATGACAGCCACGGTGCCGCCGGTCACGGCGCGGATCGGATCCAGCACGGTGCAACCGCCGCCGCAAGGCTGCACGAACAGGTTCGCGTCCTTGATTTCGGTGTCGTTGTAGCTGCTGCCGAACGACAGGTTCCATGCATCGCTCAGGTTGGCCTGGAAGTCCAGTTCCACGCCCTGGCCGGTAACCTTGTCAGCATTGACCAGCTGGTTCATGTTGACGCTGCCAGAACCCGCGGTCAGCTGCTTGTCCTTCATGCGGTAGTTGAACACGGTGGCCGACATGCGAGCACGGCGGTCGAACAGGTCAGCTTTCACGCCGAATTCCACCGACACTGCTTTTTCGGCGTCAGCCTGCGATGGCAGCGAAGTCAGGTCGAACAGGCGGCCCTGCATCGAAGGGGCACGGTAGCCGGTTGCCAGGCGACCGAACACGTTGACATCCTTGTTCAGGGTGTAAGTACCGCTCAGGTCCCAGCTCACGTTGGTCGACTCGTCATGCAGCGGCAGGTTGCTCGAACCGGTCGGCTCCACGCGGCGTGCCACGAAGTCCTTCTTGTCGCTGGTGTAGCGCAGGCCGGCGCGCAGCTTGAAGTCGTCCGAGACGGTGTAGTTCACGGTACCGAAGGCGGCCCACGAGCGTGCATCCTGCACCTGGGTCGCGTAGGCGGCGTTCTTTGGATTGCCCGGCGCCAGCGAGTCGAACGAGATCGAATCGATCTGGATATGCTCGTCGAAGAAGAACATGCCGGCGATCCACTGCAGCGGGCCCTTGTTGTTGGACTCGACACGGAATTCCTGCGACCACTGCGAGTGGTTCGGCACCAGGTCGGCGGTTTCAACCAGGAACGGGATGAAACCTGGGCCCATCGGCGGGGCGTACGACGCGCCAAAGCCGCCGTCCACGTCGCCGCGGCTGTAGAACTCGAGCGACTCGTAGCCGGTGATCGAGTGGAAGGTCAGGCCCGGGGTATCCCAGCGCAGGCGCAGGTTGGCGCCGGTGTTTTTCAGGCTCTGCGAGTTGCCGCCGTCGGTTGGGTAGGACTTGTAGTCGAAGTTGTCGACCAGTTCGTTGGTACCCTTCTTCAGGATGTTGGCGCGGAACAGGGTCGCGTTGCCGTCCATGTTACGGCCGTGCACATTCAGCAAAGCGCTGAAGTCCTTGCTTGGCTTGAGCAGGAACTGTACGCGGGCGGCGTTGTCCTTGTAACCTTCGAAGTCGGTGGTGAAGGCGTTCGGGCGCGAATTGTGCACGCGGTCGTCGCGATGCTGGGATTGCGCCGAAATACGGGTCGCGAACACATTATCCATCGGGATGTTGTATGCGCCCTCGATATTGCGCACGCCATCCTTGCCGATGCCGATGTTGACGTAGCCTTCGGTACGGAATACCGGCTTGGCGGAATCGAACTTGATCACGCCGGCCGGGGAGTTACGGCCGAACAGCGTGCCTTGCGGGCCGCGCAGCACTTCCACCTGGTCCACGTCGAACACAGGGAAGCCTTTCAGCATCGGGTTTTCCTGCACGATGTCGTCCATCACCAGGCCTACGGGCTGGGAGGCGTTCAGGTCGAAGTCGGTGTTGCCCAGGCCGCGGATATAGAAACGCGGGAAGGTACGGCCGTAATCCGATTCCACGGACACGGACGGCGAACGGCCGTTCAGGAAACGGATGTCCTGGCCGCCGGAGGTCAGCACGTCCAGCTTCTCGCCCTTCAGGGTGGCGATGGCCATCGGCACATCCTTGATGTTTTCAGCGCGGCGCTGCGCCGTGACGATCACGGTTTCCAGCTGGCCGGGCTTCTTGACTTCTTCAGCCGGTTGTTGCGCCTCTTGAGCGATGGCGCTGTGCAGGGGAAATGCGCTGGCAACAGCCAGGGCGATCAGGGAATGCTTCAGGCTTTTTTCCATACCCATTGTGGTTCCAATCTTAATGAAAAGTAACATAATGTTGCAATTGCGCGAATCCTATCACGAAAGCAACCGGGCCTCTTTCTTTCGAGTGGCTGTCCATTTAGTTGCCCGTGATATAAATACGCAAACAAAAACGTATTTGCCATACATATCGCGACTGTTGCATAGTAGTGAGCTACGAATCCATGCCCTGGAAAGCTGATTCATGTACCAGAACCCATGATTGCATTTTGTGCATTTGCACAACAAATAATCAGGTGGTAATCGTACAAAATTGACGAAAAGTGTTGTAGGCAGGCTACAAGATGCCGTAGCGTGGGTTGACGTTTGCCGCGCCGCAGCATAGTTGCGCGCGAAAAAGGCGAAGTCTAGAGTACTCAATCGACTCCATAAAAATATACAATAACGAACTTCCACGGAGCCCCTTACATGAAAATCAAACAACTTAGCATGATGATCGCCGCCGTTGCGGTCGCAGCCAGCGCCAGCGCGGCTGACCCGAAGCTCGGCATCGTGTACGACGCCGGCGGCAAGTTTGACAAGTCGTTCAACCAGTCTGCTTTCGAAGGCGCCGAGCGCTTCAAGAAAGAAACCGGTATCAAATACATTGAAGTGCAGGCCAGCAGCGATACGCAGGCTGAGCAGGTCATGCGCGGCCTGGCCCGCAAAAAGCTCGACCTGATCGCCGCCATCGGCTTCGCCCAGACCCAGGCGGTGCAGAAAGTCGCCAAGGAATTCCCGAACGTCAAATTCGTGCTGATCGACGGCGTGGCCCAGGGCAACAATGTCAATTCGATCACCTTCAAGGAAGAAGAAGGCTCCTACCTGGTCGGCGTCGCAGCGGCCATGGCCTCCAAGACCAAGAAGCTGGGCTTTGTCGGCGGCATCGACATCCCGCTGATCCGCACCTTCGCCTGCGGCTACGCCCAGGGCGCCAAGGCCGTGGACAAAAAGGTCGAAGTCATCTCCAACATGGTCGGCACCACCGCCGCCGCCTGGAACGACCCGGCCAAGGGCGGCGAACTGGCGCGCGCGCAGTTCGCACGCGGCGTTGACGTGGTGTTCGCCGTGGCCGGCGGTTCCGGCACCGGCACCCTGGCCACCGCCAAGGAAAAAGGCAAGCTGTCCATCGGCGTGGACTCCAACCAGAACCACCTGTATCCAGGCTCCGTGCTGACCTCCATGGTCAAGCGCGTGGACAACGCCGTCTACGATTCCTTCATGCAGCTGAAGAATGGCACCTGGAAGGCCGGCGTCACCGCCAAAGGCGTCAAGGAGGGCGGCGTGGACTGGGCCCTGGACCAGCACAACCGCAAGCTGATCACCCCTGAGATCGAAAAGAAGGTCCTGGGCGTGCGCAAGGACATCATCGACGGCAAGATCAAGGTGATCGACATCCGCGCCACCAACGCCGCCTGCCCGGCCTGACCTATAGCTCCATAAACGAGAACGCGCCGACGGGGAATTGCCCGTCCGGCGCGTTTTTCAGTAAATAAGACCGAAAAATCCTTATGACGCCAGCAGTAGAATTCCGCAACATCTCCAAGCACTTTGGGGCGGTCAAGGCGAATACGGACGTCAGTTTCTCCATCGCCAAAGGCGCCATCCATGGCCTGGTGGGAGAGAACGGCGCCGGCAAATCGACTTTGATGAGCATCCTTTACGGCTATTACCGCGCAGATGGCGGTGAGATCCTGCTGGATGGCAAAGCGCAGCAGATCCACAATTCGCACGAAGCGATCGGCCTCGGCATCGGCATGGTGCACCAGCACTTCATGCTGGTCGAGAACATGACCGTGCTCGATAACGTGATGCTGGGCAGCGAAGGCGGCTTCCGCCTGCGCGAACACCGCGCCGAAACGGAAAAGAAGCTGCGCGAGATCTGCCAGCGCTACCGCCTGGACGTCGACCCGCTGGCCACCATCCACGACCTGTCGGTGGGCGCCCAGCAGCGCGTCGAAATCCTCAAGCAGATCTACCGCTCGGCCAACATCCTGATCCTGGATGAACCGACCGCCGTACTGACTGCGCAGGAAACCGAATCGCTGTTCGAAATCCTCAAGCTGTTCAAGGAACAGGGCAAGACCATCATCCTGATCACCCACAAGCTGCAGGAAATCATGGACATCACCGACACGGTGACCGTGATGCGCGGCGGCCGCGTGGTCGGCGCCGTGGAAACGGCGGCCACCTCGAAAGAGGAACTGGCCAATATGATGGTGGGCCGCCCGATCGAGAACAACCTGCCGCGCGCGCCCTACAACCCCGGCAAGCCAGTGCTGGAAGTGAAGAACCTGCAGCTGGTCGACGACAACGGCGTCAAGCTGCTGCAGGACATCGGCTTCACCCTGCGCGCAGGCGAGATCGTCGCCATTGCGGGCGTCTCGGGCAACGGCCAGTCCGAGCTGATGGAAATCCTGTCGGGCATGAAGCTGCCGACCTCCGGCGCAGTGGACTTCGAAGGCAAGGCCCTGCCCTACCCGAAAGGCGGCGATGCCGACGGCCTGCCGACCAAATTCCGCGAACTGGGCATCGGCCACGTGCCGGAAGACCGCCTGCGCGACGGCGTGATCAAGGCCTTCTCCGTCATGCACAACACGTTCTTCGGCTACCAGGACAAGGTCAGGAACAAATGGGGACTGATCGACTTCAAGGGCATCGCCCAGCGCTGCGCCGGCCTGCTGAAAGAGTTCGACGTGCGCCCGGCCAACCCTGACCTGCGTATTGGCCTGCTGTCCGGCGGTAACCAGCAGAAGGTGGTGATCGCGCGCGAAGTGCTGGCCAAGCCCAAGCTGATGCTGGTGGGCCAGCCTACCCGCGGCGTCGACATCGGCACCATCGAATCCATCCACACCCAGCTGCTGGCCCTGCGCGACCAGGGCGTGGCGATCCTGCTGGTATCGGTGGAGCTGGAAGAAGTGCGCGCCCTGGCCGACCGCATCCTCGTGATGTGCGGCGGCAAAATCACCGGCGAACTGAAAATCGACGAATTCGACACCACCCGCATCGGCTTGCTGATGGGTGGGATGCACAAACACTGACCATGACCACCAACGATATGCCACGCTGGGCAACCGGCTTCGTCCTGCCCATCCTCAACCTGCTCTCCGCGCTGCTGGTAGCCGCGCTGGCGATCCACCTGATGGGCGAAGACCCGCTGGAATCGCTGCAGATCCTGATCAACAGCGCCGTCGTCAATCCGGAAGGCCTGAGCTACACGCTGTTCTACGCATCGACCTTCATCTTCACCGGCCTGGCCGTGTCGATCGCGATGCAGGCCGGCCTGTTCAACATCGGCGCCGAAGGCCAGATGTACTTCGGCGGCCTTGGCCTGACGCTGGCCATGCTGGCCTTTGACGCCACCCTGCCCTGGTACCTGCTGATCCTGACGGGCATCCTGGGCGCCGCGCTGTTCGGCGCGCTGTGGGCCTTCATCCCCGGCTACCTGCAAGCCAAGCGCGGCTCGCACATCGTGGTCACCACCATCATGTTCAACTTCATCTGCGCCTCGCTGATGAACTTCGTGATCGTCAAATACCTGATCCCGCCGGGCGAGCAGAATACCGCCTCGCGCGTGTTCTCCAGCGCCGCCGAAATGCCGCGCCTGGGCGAATGGTTCACCGTGCTGGGCGACACCCCGCTCAACATCAGCTTCTTCCTGGCGATCCTGGCGCTGGCCGCCTACGGCATCGTCATGAGCCGCTCGTCCTGGGGCTACAAGGTGCGCGCACTGGGCCTGAACCAGCACGCCGCCCACTACGCCGGCGTAAAAATCAGCGCCATGATCATCATCGTGATGGCCATTTCCGGCGCACTGGCCGGCCTGGGTTCGGTCAACTCCATCATGGGCTCGACCCACTACCTGTCGCTCAACTTCGTCGGCGGCGCCGGCTTCGTCGGCATCGCCATCGCGCTGATGGGACGCCAGCACCCGGTCGGCATCTTCCTGTCCGCCGTGCTGTTCGGCGCACTGATCCAGGGCGGCTTCGACCTGTCGCTGGAAAAACCGAACATCCCGACCGAAACCTTCATCTTCATCCAGGGCTTGATCATCCTGTTCTGCGGCGCAATGGAAAACCTGTACGCCCCGGCCATCATCAAGCTGCTCAAATCGCGCAAGGGCTAAGACCATGACTTTCGAAGATCTCCAGCTTGGCTCCATCCTGGTCTCCACCGTGCGCAACGCGCCGGTGCTGATATTCGCCGCCATGGCCGGCCTGTTCGCCGAACGCTCCGGCGTGATCGACATCGGCCTGGAAGGCAAGATCCTGGCATCGGCCTTCGTCTCCGCCGCCGTCGCCTTCACCACCCGCAACCCATGGCTCGGCATCATGGCCGGCATGGGCGTATCGGTTGCACTGGCGCTGCTGCAAGGCTTCGTCGCCGTCACCCAGAAAGGCAACCAGCTGGTAGGCGGCATCGCCATCAACATCGCCATGAGCGGACTCACGTTCGTGGTCGCCCAGTACTTCTTCCAGCAGGGCGGCCGTACCCCGGACCTGGGAGACGCGCGCCTGTTCGACATCGTGCTGCCCGGCAGCGCCGCCGTCGCCGACATCCCCTTCCTCGGCTGGTTCTACACCAAGCTGATTGGCGGCCACTCGGTGCTGGTCTACCTCGCGTTCGCGCTGGTACCGCTGGTGCACTGGTTCCTGTACCACTCGCGCTTCGGCCTGCGCCTGCGCGCCTGCGGCGAAAACCCGCACGCCGCCGACGCAGCCGGCGTCTCGGTGGAAGGCACCCGCTACGCCGCCATGCTGATTGCCGGCGTGTTGTGCTCCTTCTCCGGCGCCTACCTGGCGATCGTGCAATCGGGCTTCTTCCTGCGCGACATGTCCGCCGGCGCCGGCTACCTTGCGCTGACGGCCATGGTGTTCGGCAACTGGCGCCCGGTATACACCTTCCTCGGCTGCCTGATGTTCGGCTTCTTCGGCGCCGTGCAGATCCAGCTGGAAGGCGTCGACCTGCCGGTGATCGGCCGCATCCCGGGCGCCCTGATCCAGATGGTGCCGTATGTCGTCACCGTGATCGTACTGGCCGGCCTGATGGCAAAATCGGTCGCCCCCAAGGCGATCGGCGTCCCCTTCGTCAAGTCGCGCTAAGCACACAAGACCCCGCCCCGGCGGGGTTTTTTGTTTGTACGGCCATCCTGCCGGGCGTATATTGCGAAATGCCAGGGAGACACCGCCATGATCCGACGACTGTTGCAGGCCATGCTATGTTGCCTAGTCCTTAACGGGCACGCAGCGGACAGCCAGCTCGTATTCCCGCAGTATTTCGCCGTCGCAGACAGCCGCAATGAATTCGACTGGATCGTCCTGCGCACGGCCCTGGAAAAGACCCGCGCCAGCCACGGCGCCTACTCCGTCGGCGCCTGGCGCGAGCCGCTATCGGTCCCGCGGATGTTGCAGGAACTTGGCATGCCGAATGGCCGCATCAACGTCATTGCCCGCGCCACCGACCGCGAACTCGAAATCCGCTTCAACCCCATCCGCATCCCGATCGACCGCGGCCTGATGGGCTACCGCCTGCTGCTGGTGCGGCGCGCCGACCTGCCGCGTTTCGCGAAGGTGCGCACGCCGGAAGACCTGAAACGCTTCAGCGCCGGGCAAGGCAAGGGCTGGATCGACACGGAAGTGCTGACGGCGAACAGGATCAGCGTCGTAGAATCGCCGCGGCCGGAAAGCCTGTACGGCATGCTCGAAGCAGGACGCTTCGACTTTTACCCGCGCGCGCTGGACGAAGCGCACCGCGAAATGGAATTCCAGCGCAAGCAGCGGCCAGGCATTGCCATCGAACCCACGCTGCTGCTGCGCTACACGCTGCCGCGTTACTTCTTCGTCCGGCGCGACGCCGAAGGACACAAGCTGGCCCAGCGCATCAAGGTCGGCATGGAAATAATGGTGCAGGACGGCAGCCTCGCCGCCCTGTTCCGGCAGCACAAAGGCCCCATGATCGAGCGCTCCGCGATCGGCAAGCGCCGCATCATCGACCTGCCCCACCCCACCCTGCCGCCAGAGACGCCCCTCCACCGAAGCGAGCTCTGGTTCAAACCTTAAGTCGGGGTCAGCTCTGTCAAATGGACACGCGCGACGCACCTTTGACATATATCAATGCGGCTCATTTTGTGGATGAGCCGAGATCGCCGATCTTGCGAGTGGGCAGCACTTTGATAAAAGTCAAAGGTGCGCGCTGCGTGTCCAAATGACAGAGCTGACCCCGACTTTTCAAGGCCAGATTTTTTGCAGCATGGCGGCGAGGTTGTAGCCGCCTTTGACCAGCTGTTCGCGGGCGATGGCGGATGAGGGGACGGGGTAGTTGTCCGGCACGGTCATGGCCCATACGGTGTAGCTGGCGCCGCTGCGGCTGTTCTGCTTGCTGGCGAGGCCGACCTTGACGTCGGCGTAGGCGAGCTTCGAGACCGCCAGCGCGTCGTTTGCCCATTGCACCGGCCAGCTGCCTACTTCGCCCTTGGCCAGCGTTACCGGGGTCTTGGAGTCGAGCGCCCATTGGGTGAACTGGTCGACCGTGCGCATGCTGGTGCGGCGCATCGCGTAATCGACGACGGTGGTGTCCCAGTAGGAGTGGAACGGCTTGGTCGGGTACTTCGACTTTTCCGCGTCTTCGCCGGGAATGGTCTTGGCGCTCGATGCTGCCAGCGCTGCTTCGTCCATCTGCAGGTTGTTGCCGCCGCGGGAGTCGAAGATGTTCAGCGAGTCCACTTCCTTTTCGTTCTTCGGCACTACGAATTGGCCGTCCTTGCTGACGAAGGCTGCGCCGACGTGCAGCGGCTGGTGGATGTCGCCGGCGAGGTGGGCCAGGATCAGCAAGGCCTGGCGCTTGCTGAATTTGGTTTCCTTGCCTTGCAGCGTGGCGATGCATTCCTCCATGGTCTGGACGATGTCCACTTCGCCCGTGCCTGCGCCGTGACTGTGGTATTCGTTCAGCTGGAACGGTACGTCGGTGTAGTGGTACTCAGAGTGCTTGGGATGGGCGGCGACGTAGTCCAGCATTTCCTGCGTCTGCGGGCCGCAGAAGGTGCCCTTGACGCAGTCGGCCCAGTTGGCGACCTTTTCAAGGCTTTCGCCCGGCTGCAGCAGCGCTTGCACCTGCTTGCCGGCGTTGCTGCCTTTGATCAGGTTGTCGGCAATCGCGCCGACGATGCGGTGGCCGTTGTTCCCCCATGCCATGGCGTTGGTGGACAGGAAGGCGCCGGACAGTGCGGCGATCAGTGCGAGTTTCTTCATTCTTCTTTTCCCTTGCCAGGTTTCGGATAGTCTTTGTTGATGTCGATCGGCTGCGCGTACGGCGAGCTCCAGGCTTGCTCCTGCAGTGCGTACAGGCGCTTGGCCATGTCGTCGTTGCGCATCACCACTTCGAGGTTGCGCGACTGGTCGAAGTAGCCGCCGGCCCAGTTGCTGGTGCCGACCCATGCGAGCTTGCCGTCGATGACCATGGTCTTGCTGTGCCAGACGCGTGCGAACGGGATGAAGCCGGTCGATGCTTTCGGGATGGTGACGATCCGCACTTCGACGTTGGGCAGCATTGCCAGGCTTTTCAGGTGGTGGATGGCGGGCTTTTCGGTGTTCCAGTGCGAGACCATGAGCTTGACCTTGACGCCGCGCGTGGCGGCGGCGCGCAGGGCGTTATCGAGCACGCCGTAGAACGGGCGCGTGCCGCCGGGGCCGTAGCTGAGCGGTGCGTAGTCGAGCATGGTGACGCGGATTTCCTGCCTGGCGTCGGCCAGCAGCGCCGGCAGCACGGTTTCGGAATCGGCGACGCCGGCTGGATTGAAGGCGGCGGGGCTGGCGACCAGGAAGTTGGCGTCGGACGGGAGCGTGCCGGCTGCGGTCGTCGGGATGGCGAGGATCGCGGCCTTTGCCTGTACCGGTGCGACGGTTTTGCCGGCGGCCAGCGTGGCCTGGGCGTTCCAGTCCTGGTCGAACACGGCCTGCACCTGCGCTGCAACTTTGGCGTCGGTGATGCGCACGCCGGTTTCGTGGATGTGGGTAAAGGCGCGCCAGTCGAAGTTCTGGCTGCCGACGAAGGCGGTCTTGCGGTCCACTGTCAGGTACTTGGCGTGGATGATGCCGTTGCCTGTGAGCTGGTTGACGTCGAGCACCCGCATTTCCAGGTTCGGGATCGCGCGCAGGCGCTCCACCGTGGCCTTTTCGGACAGGCCGCCGACGCCTTTCTTGTCGATCAGGAAGCGGATCTTCACGCCGCGCTTGCCGGCGGCTTCCAGGCGCTCGATCACTTTTTCGAACGGCGCGCCCGGCACGCTGGCGACGTAGAACTGGCCGATGCAGATTTCGTTTTTGGCGCTGTCGAACAGCTCCGTCCACACTTCGATCGAGCCGCGCAGGTCGGCATTGGCCAGCGAGGTTTCGACTGGCGCGGTCTGCACCAGTTCGAAGCCCTGGACCTGGAAGGCCGCGTGGGCGCTGCCGAAGCAGCAGGCCAGCATGGCGGCGATAAGATGGCGGCGCATGGTATTCCCTTCTTATTTAACGCGCAGGATGCGCGGTACGGCGGCGTGCGTGCCGGCCGGTTTGTTTTCTTCTTCCAGCTTGACGAGGTAGGCGCGCAGGGAGTCCGCGTCGCGAATGCCGGTCGCTGCCTGGTTGGAGCCCTGGCGGAAGGTGGTGAAGCCGTCGTTACCTTCGGCGAGGAAGTTGTACACGGCGACGCGGTAGCTGGCGCCTTCTTCAAGCGGCACGCCGTGCAGCAGGACGGTTTCGCGCAGGATGCGCTGTCCTGCTGGGCGGCGCGGGTCGTACGTGTAGCCAAAGCCTTCCGACACCTGCAGCATGCCGCGCTTGTCGCCTTCGCTGTTGCTGAACTGCCCTTCCAGCAGCGCGAGGATCTGCGCGCCAGTCATGTTCATGACGACGATCTCGTTCCCGAACGGCAGCGCGGCCTGCACGTGGCCGACCGTGGTCACGTTGGCGGCATTGACGTCGAGGTTGGTGCGGATGCCGCCGGTGTTGGTGAACGCAATCTGCGCGCCCCATTTGCGGCCCGAGGCGAGGATGGCGTCCGCCACCAGCTGGCCCAGCGGCGACTCGTCGGCGCCCGCCATCTTGGTGCGGGTGATTCCCGCAGTCGCCAGGCGCGCCACTGGGCGGCCCAGCTCGGCGTTGCTGCGCTCGCGCACCGAGGCCAACAGCGCGTCGGCTTCCGGCACGGCAGGATATTTGCCGGGCTCCATGACGATATTGCGCGCGCTGGTGTCTACCACCGCGCCGGTCTGACGGTCCACCACCAGCGAGATGCGCGACAGCATATGGCCGGCCTTCTCGGCTTGCGTGACCAGCGTGCCGCCTACGCGGCACAGGTAGCCGGTGTGCGAGTGGCCGGAGACCACCAGACGCACCGCCGGGTCGAGGCGCTTGACCACGTCGACAATGCCGCCACTGAGGTCGCTGCAGTACTGCTGGTCGTAGCGCGCCTTGCTGTAGCCGCCCTGGTGGATCAATACCACGAAGACGGTCGCGCCTTGCGCGCGCAGTTCCGGCAGCAGGCGGTTAACGGCTTGCGCTTCGTCGGTGAAGTGCAAGCCGCTGATGCCGGATGCCGCCACCAGCTCCGATGCGTCTTTCAGCACGGTGCCGATGAAGGCGACTTTGACGCCTTTGACTTCGTCGATGCGGTAGCCGGGCAGCAAGGGTTGGTTGGTGCGGGTGTCGATGACGTTGGCAGCCAGGTAGCTGAATTTTGCGCCGCCATATTGCGGGGTGAATTTGCAGGCCTTGTCCGGGCGCGGCGAATTGACGCAGCCGCCTTTGACCTGGCGCAGCAGCTCGGCGCGCCCGTGGTCGAATTCGTGGTTGCCGACCGAAGTGGCGCGCATGCCGAGCAGGTTCAGCGCCTGGATGGTCGGTTCGTCCGCGAACATGGCCGACATGGCGGGGCTGGCGCCGATCATGTCGCCGGCGCCCACTACCACCAGCTCCGGGTCTTCCTGGCGCCAGGCCTGCAGCGTTGCGGCCAGCGTGTCGATGCCACCGGCCTTGCCGTCGCCAAAGCGGGTCGCTTCGAGATGGCCGTGCAGGTCGTTCAGGCCGACCAGGGTCAGCTCCACGTGGTGCTCGGGACGCTGCGCGGCGCACCCTGCCAGCAGGGCCGCCAGTACCAGGGGGCAGAGGAAATTCTTCATGTGAATCGCTCGGCTAAAGAGATGATTGTACAGGCGCGGCAAGCGCCTGCAATGTCGGCGAAACGATATGTTACGCACAAAATCGCATCACAAAAAAACGGGCCCGAAGGCCCGTTTCTCAGATCAGCACAACAGCGCTTAGAAGTCGACCGAGAAGGTGGCCGATGCGAAGCGAGGAGCGCCCAGGTAGTAACGCTGGGTGTCCGTCGAGGTGGTGACGCCGGTAACAGCTGCAACGTTCTTCACGGTGGTGGAAGACGGGTTGCGGTACTGCTTGTCGGTGATGTTGCTGATGTTCCACGACAGCTTAGGACGCTTCATCCAGCCGTAGTTCGGGAAGGTGTAGCCACCGTCCAGCGAGAACGTGGTGTAGCCTGGAGCGACTTCGTCGTTCATCATCGAAGCCATCTGGCGGCTGGTAGCACGTGCCTTCACGCGGGTGTAGAACGCGCCCGACTGGTACTCGATCGACAGGCCGGCCTTGCGGCGTGGGGTGTTGATCATTTCCTTGCCAGCGGTCGGCAGGTACAGCGGAACGCCGGCAGCGCTCACGCCAACTTGCATGTTGTCCACGATCTCGGAGCTGTTAAAGCCCAGGGAACCGTAGAACGACCAGCCGTTGACAGGAGTGTTACCGATTTCGATTTCCACGCCCTTGTTCTTGACCTTACCGACGTTGGTGAAGGTGGAAGCCTGGGTCACTGGATCGAAGGTGGTCGCCTGGCGATCCTTGAAGTCCACGAAGAAGGCGGTCACGGACGCGATGAACTTCGAGTCCTGGTGACGGTAGCCGATGTCGGTGTTGACCGAGGATTCCTGCTTCACGTCGCCGACCAGGGTTGCCACGCCGTTAACCAGCTTGACGGACGAACCGAAGTTACCGAACACGAAGTTAGGCGGTGCCTTGACGTTCTTGGCCACGGACATGAACAGCTGGTCGTCCGGGGTGAAGCGCCAGCGTGCGCCGAACTGCGGCAGCACTTCGTTGTACTTCTTCACGATGGTGTATGGCTTGACGTTGTTGTTCTCGTCGCCCCAGTTGGTGAAGTCGCGCTCAACCTTCGGTGCACGTACGCCGACGTTGATCTTGATGGTGTCATCCACGAAGGACATGGTGTCCTGCAGGAAGAACTGGTAAGCGGTCGATACCGAGATCCAGTCACGCGACTGGGCGAACTTGCCGTCCGGACGCAGGATCTTGTTGGTCTGCAGGTATGGATCGACTGGCTCGCCGTCGTTGCCAACGCGGACCATCGGGCCGGTTTGCTGGTGGCGTGCGCGCTCGTACCAGAAGCCCGCCAGGACTTCGTGGTTGCTGACGCTCCACAGCACGGAGGAAGTGATACCAGGACGGAAGGTCTTGGTCACGCTGTTGTTGTTCACCAGCACGGTGTCCAGGGTGTCGCCGTCGCCGTTCAGGTCAACCAGGCCGGTACGCTGGCCGGTGGTCGAGTTGTAGAAGGAACGTTCCGATTGCGCGCGCTGGCCCAGGCCACCGTTACCGAAGCCGTACCACAGGTAAGGCAGGATCTTGACGTCCAGGTTCTCGGTCAGGCGGAACTTGGCGGTCGCCGAAGCGATGGCGTTCTTGAACGGGTTGATTGCCAGGCCGTAGTACGAAGGGCTCTGGGTGGTTTCAACTTGCGCGGTGCCAGCGACCGGGGTCAGGTGACCTTTGAAGGTATCCGCGAAGTCGTAGTAGTAACCACGGGTGTTCAGCTCGGACAGCGTGACGTTGTTGATGTTGTTGTTCAGTGCTTCGTTCCACAGGATGGTCGCGTGGATGTAGTTGAAGCGGTCCCAGTCGTAGTTCAGGCCGGCGTCGATGTGGTCGCGCTTGGCGCCGCCCTTGCCTTTCCACTTGTCCGACTCAGCGTGGGATGCGGAAATGAATGCCTTGGCACGGCCCAGGAAGGTGCCGGTGTCGTAGCGTACGAAGGTCTTGGACAGGTTCAGCTGGCCCAGGGTCTGCTGCACGCGGATGCGCTGCATTTTTTCCGGGTTGCAGGTGGTGATGCCGAAGTTACCGCCGGTTGCGCCCACTTGCGGGGAGTCCGCATCGGTCGAACCTTGGGTCACGAACTGCGAGCAGGTGTTTTCCTGGTCGACGTACTCTTGCGGGTAGATCGCGAAGTTACCGGAGTCGTTGACTGGCACGCCGTTGATGGTGGCGCCGATCTGGTCGGAGTTGAAGCCGCGCAGGGACAGGCCGCCGCCGAACAGACCGGTTGCGTCGTGGTTGTAGCTGTTCACCGCAGGCATCATTTCCAGCGCCTCATAGGCGTTACCGGTCGGACGCTGCTTTTCCAGTTCTTCGGCGGTAATGGTGGAACGTGCTTTTGGCGCGTCTTCGGTGACCATCAGGCCCATACCCAGCTTTTTGCCGGTAATAACCACGGTGCTCTTGCCGGTGGTGGTGCTGACCTGAGGCGCGACATCGGAAGCCGATTGGGCATAAGCCGAACCGGCAGCGATGCAGGCCATCTGCGCCGCGAAGGCGATCAGACTCATGCGCAACTGTTTCGATTGCATTGGAACTCCCCTAGAGTGTTGTAAAACTGAAACTTCAAAACTGGTGCAGTGTACGTGGTGACCATGACGCACGCGTGACAACGAGCCACTATTGCATGGTTGCTACGGAGGCGACAAATATGTTTTCCCTACCGGATTTATTCTCTATCGGAATAAATCGTGGCGGGGAAACATCTTTGCGCTCTTTTTTTGATAAGGCGGAATTATATGCGAGCCCGTCCCGAATGAAATTCTCTAATTTCGGGATTGCGGCAATCGGCTGCTGTTGGCCGGGCAATATGTAGCGAAATCGCTACATGAATGGATTAAAAAATAAACAGTACGGTCGTGCCGTACTGTCGTATTTTTGCTATTACTTGCGCGATGTTGCTGCCAACTCAGCGATATCGGCCTCGAAGCGGGTGAAGCGGTTGTCCAGCTGCTTGAGCAGGCGCTGCTTGTCGCCTTCGGCCAGGAAGCCGTAGCGGATGCTGTCATAGGAGAGCTTCTTCACTTCCGCGTAGTTTGTCTTGTAACGGCTGGCAAACAGCACGTATTCGTTGGACAAGGTATTGCGGCTCACGCCTGTGTCGTCGCTCGACAGTACGAACGGCACGCCGTACTTGCGGTAGATGTTGACCGGGTGCGCGTCGCCCTTCACGCCGAGGATGAATTCGTTGCTGGTCAGGTTCACTTCCACTGGAATATTTTTCTCGCGCATCTTTTTCAGGATGGCCGGCGCCTGGCTCTCGTGGGCGATATCCATGGCGTGGCCGATGCGGCGCGCACCGGCCACGTCCAGCGCTTCGGCGATGTGGAACTTCAAGCCTTCCGGCGGCACCTGGCCCAGGGCCAGTTCGCCTGCGTGCAGGGACAGTTTGACGCCTGGATACTTGGCGCTGAGGAACTTGTACATGCGCATGTGCAGGCTGTAGTCGCGCATCGACACTGGATAATGCTCGGCGCCGACGATGTTTACCGACACCACTTTCTTATGCTGGCTAGCAATTTTGAAGCCGGCCGCCATTTGCGAGAACACGATCGACGGCGACAGGAAGCGCAGCACGAAGGGCTGGTAGCGCATGGTGAAGTGTTCGTCGTCGATGCCGGCGCTGGTGGCGTCCACGTGGGCCATGTAGTCGGCCACGCCCTTGTTGAAGGCCGGGCTGGCTTCCAGCTTGGCCAGGTAGGCGCCGAAGGCGGCATCGTCGGTCAGCTTGCTGTCGAATTCGGCGTCGAAGGTGATCGGGGCGATTTCGAAGACAGTCTCGATATAGCTGACATTTTCGGCGATGGCGCGCTCTTTCAGGCGCTTCTGGCCGTCGTTGCCGTTGGTGGAAGCAACCCCGTCAAAGCGCAGGAAGGTGGTGAAGAAGGCCAGGTCGGGCGGCAGCTGGTTTTCCGTGTGGTTGTAGAAGTCCATCACCGACCACTTGTGCATCAGCGAGCGGTAAGCCAGCGGGTCGGTCGCCAGTTCCGCGGCGCT
>Ga0307416_100000737_pt1 | contig 17068 bp, 10 predicted proteins | sample DK1Cmetagenome_2_FD_203821 | JGI IMG/M metagenome (GOLD analysis project Ga0307416, IMG submission 203821) | Maize rhizosphere microbial communities from greenhouse at UC Davis, California, United States - DK15-C-3 | ecosystem: Host-associated > Plants > Roots > Rhizosphere > Soil | place...
CACCAGCCATTAAAACGGATGAAATTGTTTACAGTATCCCGAAAACCGTTCCTGGAACCTATTCAACAGATAATTACGGAAAGTATTCTGAAGATTTCAGAGCATTTGATGCTAAAGGCAATCCTCTTACAGTAAAAAGATTAGACGATAATTCTTGGTCTATTTCAAACGCAAAAACACTAAAAAGAATTACTTATTTAGTAAACGATACTTTCGATACTGAAAAAGGAACTGGATTTGGAAACGATGATGTTTTCTCTCCTGCAGGAACAAACATCGATGCGGGAAAAAATTTCATGGTTAATACGCATGGATTTGTGGGGTATTTTAAAGATAAATTAGATGTTCCGTACAAAGTTACTATCACTCATCCTGAAACACTTTGGGGAGCAACTTCTATGACAGATCAGGATGCAAGCAATACTTCAGATGTGTTCACGACTTCTCGTTATGCAATTTTGGTAGAAAACCCAATTATGTATTCTAAACCTGATTACACTACTTTTAATGTAAACGGAATGGATATCCTAATTGCCGTATACTCGCCTACTGGAAAATATACTGCTGAAAGCATTACTCCAGAGATGAAAACGATGATGACAGCACAGAAAAACTTTTTAGGAAAAGTAAATTCTACTAAAAAATATACTGTGTTATTGTACTTGTCAAGCATGGCAAAAGATGATGCTCACGGTTTTGGAGCTTTGGAACATCCAACTGCTACAACTGTAGTGTTGCCAGAATCTATGCCAAAAGAAAAATTGGTAGAATCTATGAAAGATGTGGTTTCTCACGAGTTTTTTCATATTGTAACTCCATTAACTATTCACTCAAAAGAAATTCAGTATTTTGATTACAATGCGCCAAAAATGTCTGAACATTTATGGATGTATGAAGGTGTAACAGAATATTTTGCTAATCTTTTCCAAATCAACCAAGGTTTGATTGGCGAATCTGAATTCTATACTCGTATTGCCGACAAAATTGCACAATCTAAACAATTAGATGATACAATGTCTTTTACTGTAATGAGTAAAAATGTATTAGAACAGCCTTATAAAGACCAATACTTAAATGTGTACCAAAAAGGAGCTTTAATTGGAATGTGCATCGATATTATCATTAGAGAAAAAAGTAACGGTGAAAGAGGTATTTTGGATTTAATGCATAAATTATCTGATGAATATGGTGTTGAAAAACCGTTCAATGACGATGAATTATTTGCTAAAATCACTTCATTGACTTATCCTGAAGTTGGAGAATTTTTAAACAAATATGTGGCTGGAACTACTCCAATTCCTTACGATTTTTACTTAGCTAAAGTTGGTGTTACAAAAGCAATGGAGAAAAAATCTGGAAATCCGTTTATTAAAGGGCAAACTCCATACATTACGGTTGATAAAGCAACAAAAGAAATTGCTGTTCGCCCAGATTCAGAATCTGTTGATTTCTATAAAAATCTGAATTTAAAAGGTGGTGATAAAATCTTAGCTGTAAATAATAAATCATACAATTTGGATAACATTTATGATTTGGTTACTGAAAGCGAAAACTGGAAAGATAATGACCCAATTACCTTGAAAGTAAAACGTGGCGGAAAAGAAGAAACCATTAAAGGAACTGTAAAACTACCTTTTGAAGAAGCTGAAACTTTTAAAGCGACTGATGCTTCAAAAGAGAAACTTAAAAATGCATGGTTAAAAGGTTAATTTCCTTTTAAAGTATAAAAAAAAACCGACAAGTGATTGTCGGTTTTTTTTTATGCTTTGTCATCCTGAGGAACGAAGGATCGCACTTGCTAATCGTCAAAGATTATCAAATATACTTTGTGGAGTTTCTTGTGTGATCCTTCCTTCGTCAGGATGACAATATTATACCTATTTCTTCACAGGAAATTTCCAATCAAACTCATCTTTGTTGTTGATGATCGCTCCAATTTCAAACTTCACTACCTCATCAAATTCTGTTTGAAGAATAAACCAATTGTCTTCGTTAAAGTAGTTTTCGAAAGTATCAAAAGTTTCTTGATTGTATTTTGTGATTCCTTTTGCAGTGAAATCTTTCTTTACATCAGCGATTTTTCTTCCGATTAATTTGAATCCGAAAACTTCTAAGTCATTACTTGAAGCTACAATATATCCCAATTTAAGATCTTCTTCCTGATAAAAAGTTAATCTCATTTTATGAGCATTGTAAACAAAAATTACGTTATCATCTTCGTCTTTATAATTTTTATCAGGTTTTCCTAAAGCAACTGTTACGTCATTCTGCTTCATTCCGAAAAGCAGTTTATCTATTCCTGATTTTAAATTGATCTTCATATTGATTGTCTTTATTTGAAGTGCAAATTTCGTGAAGTTTTTTGTTGTTTTGCCACGAATTGTACAAATTTTCACGAATTAAAATAATATCGTTTTGTCAGGCTGAGCGGAGTCGAAGCCCTCAAGCTAGAAAGCCCTTCGACTCCGCTCATGGTGACAGATGTAAAACTAATTTTGATATTGCTTCTTATTTGGCTTGTTGCTCATATAAAAAGTAATTTTTCCGCCATTCATAACATCTTCATGTTTCAAGAAAGGTCTCGAAAGTTCTTTTCCATTCAAAAGTACTTTTGAAACAAATGCATTTTTATCTGATTGATTTATGGTTTCTACTTCAAAAGTTTTTCCGTTTTCTAAATTCAAAACAGCATTTTTCATCAGCGGACTTCCTAACGCATATTCGTCAGAACCTGGAGCAACTGGATAAAATCCTAAACTGCTAAAAATATACCAAGCACTCATTTGACCGAAATCATCATTTCCGCCTAAACCATCAGCGCCATTTCGGTACATTTTTTTTAAGATCATTCTAATTTTATCTTGCGCTTTCCATGGCGAATCTGTCCAATTGTACAAATAAACAACGTGATGTGAAGGCTCATTTCCGTGAACATAATTTCCAATGATTCCGTCTCTTGTAATGTCTTCTGTATTTTCAAAATATTTATCTGGAAGATGCATATTGAATAACGAATCTAAACGAACTTTAAACTTTTCATTTTCACCCATCAATTGAATCATATCGGCAGGATCTTGCGGAACATATAAGCTGTAATTCCACGAATTTCCTTCAATAAAACCTTGTCCGTGGGTATCTAATGGATCAAATTCTTTCTTAAAGGTTCCGTCATTCAATTTCGGACGCATGAAACCTGTTTTTTCATCATAGACATTTTTATAATTTTTCGATCTATTGATGAATTCATTATAAATAGCTGTCTTTCCCAATTTCTTCGCAGCTTGCGCAATTGCCCAGTCATCATAAGCATATTCTAAAGTTTTAGAAACCGAAGCGCCATTTTTATCTTCTGGAACATAGCCTTTATTCATATAAAGTTCTAAACCATCATAATACGGCACTTTTGCAGTATTAACACAAGCTTGAAGCGCTTTTTCGGCATCAAAACTGATATTGCCTTTTACAATTGCATCTGCCACAACCGAAACAGAATGATATCCAATCATACACCAATTTTCGTTTGCATAATGCGACCAGATTGGAAGCATTTTATGAACGCTTTGATCTGAATGTGCAAGCATCGAACTTACCATATCTCCGTTTCTTTTTGGCTGCACAATATTAAATAATGGATGCAAAGCACGGTACGTATCCCAAAGCGAATAACTGGTATAATTGGTAAAGCTTTCTGCTTTATGAACATTCATATCCAGACCTTTATAATTTCCGTCTAAATCCATGTATTCGGTTGGTCCCAAAAATGCATGATACATTGCTGTATAAAAATTAACCAAATCTTCCTTTTGAATGGTTTCAACTTGAACTTTATTCAATTCTTTATTCCAAACTTCCTGACTTTGCTTTTTTATTTTTTCAAAATCCCAATCAGGTGTTTCTTTTTTCATGTTTTCTAATGCTCCGGCAGAACTCACAGGCGACAATGCCATTTTGATTTTGATTTTTTCTCCTTCATTCGTATCAAAATCAAAAAACAATTTTAGGTTTTGTCCTGCCATTTCTGGAAAATTTTTCGTTTGATCAAATCTTCCCCAGAAACCTCTGTAAACGCTTTTTTCTTGAGCCGCTTGTCCGTAACTCTTAATTGGTTTATTGAATGTCATTGCAAAATAAACTGTTCTGGTTCTTGCCCAGCCGTTTGTCTGACGGTATCCTGTTATCAGAGTATCGTTTTCTACACGAACAAATGTCCAAACATTCTTTTTATCATAATTATAAATTCCTGAAGTCAAATCGAGAATGATGTGTGCTTCATCAGATTTTGGAAAAGTATATTGGTGCATTCCGACACGAGTTGTTGCCGTAAGTTCTGCCTTTATTTTATGATCTTCCAGAAAAACGCTGTAGTAAGCTGGTTCAGCTTTTTCTGTCGAATGCGAAAATGCCGATCTATAACCCGATAATGGTTTTGATGCCACACCTGGATTTAATTGCAGTTTTCCTGTTGTTGGCATAATCAAGAAATCACCTAAATCTGAATGTCCTGTTCCACTGAAATGGGTATGGCTGAAACCTACAATCGTTTTATCTTCGTACTGATAACCAGCACAGTATTTATAGACTTCGCCGTTATATTTTCCGTTTAAACTATAAGCAATAGTGTCTGTTTCTGGGCTCAATTGTACGCTCCCAAAAGGAACTGTTGCTCCTGGATAAGTATGTCCCATTTTGGCTGTTCCAATCATCGGATCAACATACTGAATAAGGTCTCTTTTTTCAGTTACTTTCTTCTGCCCATTTATAGTATTTGAAAAAGCGAACAGTAAAATTGATAGTCCGAAAAAGCAATTTTTAAAGTTAGTTTTGATCATTTTAGATTTTTTATTTTCTGAAATCTTTGTGTTTTCAATTCATGCAGAAAAGTACAACAAAATCTATTTTTAAAAAACATAAATTTAGCAGGACTCAAAAGGTTTAAATATCTTTGGTCTACTAAAAGCCGAATCTAAACATGAAAAAATATATTTTAATTTTACTTTCTTTTTCTTCTTCATTTATTTTTTCTCAAAAAATTGAAAGCCATAGATTAACGAAACAGGAAATTGCGCAACGAGAACTCGAAAATCTAACCGATTTTCCGATCTACAGAGCGTTTGAGTTTAGTGATAAAGGCGGTGTTTATGAATTGGTTTTGGGCGAAAACCAGAAAACCATTTCTAAGAAAGATACTCTAAACACCAAAATACAGGCAATTTGTGTCATAAATGATCATGGCGGTTTTTTTGAAAAATGGAGAATTAACGACTTACTTGAAGATACTCTCCCAAAAGAAAAAAATATTTGGTTCTGGACAAAATATTGCAGCACAAAAGATATTGATGGCGACGGTTATATTGAACCTGTTATTGTGTATGGAACTCGCAACGAAGATGGCTATATAAGACGCGTAAAAATTATTACGGTTTATAAAAACAAAAAATATGTCATTCGCGCAGTTGAATGCGATTTCGATAATTGCAGAAGTTTTGAAAAGGATCAAAGTTGGAATACGCTTCCGCAGAAAATAAAAACATACATCAATCAATTGACTGAAAAAATGAGAAAAGAACAGAATGTGCTTTTAAAAAATGGGTAGATTTAATTGATAATTGTCAATTGATAATTGATAATTGCTATTCGCCCATTTCATCATAACGTTCTGGAACTTGCGGATCGTAAAGCGGGCATTTGAATTCTTCCATGATATCTACTAATTTATTCATGGTTTTTCCTTCTGTCCCGTAGCAGTCAATTTTTATACTTTGCGGAGTGGTAATTACTTGAAATGCACCTTTCCCTTTAGGATTCTTCCAGCTATTTTCATCCACTCTTTCCCATTCTGAAAAAACAGAATTGATTCTATTCACGATTACTTCAACTTGAAGTTCAGCCAGACCTTCAACTTCTTGTTTTTCAACAAGCGCTTCATAAACTTCCTGATTATTCAGGTAAATTTCGTCTAGATATCTCCAAAAAAGTAATTCGTACATAATATAATGTTTTAAAAAAAGATAGAGATGCACAATTATGCATCTCTAAATTTAATAATTATTTTTAAAAGTTTCAAAATCTTTGCAACTCTGAACCTTTGAACCTTTGCAACTTTAAAATTAATAATTGAATGTTCCGTATTCGCTAGTAATAGTAAGTTTTTTAGAATCCGAAGCTTCTACTCTACCTACGATTTGTGCGTCTACATTGAATGATTTCGAAATTTCAATAATATCTTGTGCGATATTTTCCGGAACATAAAGCTCCATTCTATGACCGCAGTTGAAGACTTGATACATTTCCTTCCAATCTGTTTTTGATTGTTCTTGAATTAATTTGAACAATGGCGGCACCGGAAATAAATTATCTTTTATAACGTGCAAATCTTTTACGAAATGTAAAATTTTAGTTTGTGCACCACCGCTGCAATGCACCATTCCGTGAATATCTTTTGGAGTATACTTATCTAAAATCTTTTTGATAATTGGTGCGTAAGTTCTAGTTGGCGAAAGTACTAATTGTCCTGCGTTAATTGGGCTGTTTTCTACCTCATCAGTCAAATTTACTTGTCCTGAATAAATTAATTCTTCTGGAACTGCTGCATCGTAACTTTCAGGATATTTTTTAGCCAAATATTTGCCGAAAACGTCGTGACGCGCTGAAGTTAATCCATTACTTCCCATTCCGCCGTTATAGCTTTTTTCGTAAGTTGCTTGACCAAAAGAAGCTAAACCAACAATTACATCTCCAGCTTGAATGTTTGCATTATCTACAACATCAGAGCGTTTCATTCTTGCTGTTACAGTAGAATCTACAATAATAGTACGAACTACATCTCCAACATCAGCAGTTTCTCCACCTGTTGAATGAATAGTAACTCCGAATGATTTTAATTCGTTGATTAATTCTTCTGTTCCGTTGATGATGGCAGAAATAACTTCGGCAGGAATTAAATTTTTATTTCTTCCAATAGTAGAAGAAAGCAAAATATTATCTGTTGCACCAACACATAATAAATCATCAATATTCATGATTAAGGCATCTTGAGCGATTCCTTTCCAAACCGAAAGATCTCCAGTTTCTTTCCAATACATATAAGCCAAAGATGACTTTGTACCTGCTCCGTCAGCGTGCATAATAAGGCAATGCTCATCATCCTGTGTTAGATAATCAGGAACAATTTTACAAAATGCTTGCGGAAATAAACCTTTGTCAATATTTTTTATAGCGTTATGTACGTCTTCTTTTGATGCCGAAACACCTCTTTGTGCATATCTTTTGCTAGAATCTGAACTCATGAAAATTAGTTTGTGTTGATGTGCTGCAAAGATAATCCCTTTTTTTAATTCTTTGACTTATTCGATTATTTGATTCTAAAAAAAATTGCCACGAATTACACAAATTTTCACAAATTTCTATCCTTTCTATAAAATCATCTTCATCTGAAGATTTTTGAAAAAATTAATTTGCGTGAATTCGTATAATTCGTGGCAAAAACTATATGCCAAAATTATTATTTCGTGAATAACAATTCTCTGTATTTAGTCAATGTCCAGCTTTCGTCATCTACTAGCAGCTCTAATTTATCGCAGTGATTACGAATATCTTCAAAATAAGGCTTCACATTATTACAATACGCTTCTGCCATTTTTTGCGCATCTGTCAATTGATTTGCTTTCTTTCTTTCGTTAGTCATTGCCAATACTTTAGAATTGATTCCTTCAATATGACCTGAAATTTCTTTAATTAAAACAATCTGCTCTTTGGCTAATGCTTCAAAATCTTTTCCGAAAATTTCTTTTAATCCTTTAACGTTGTCAATTAAGGTATTTTGGTAACGAATTGCAGTTGGGATAACATGATTTCTAGCAATATCTCCTAAAACACGTCCTTCAATTTGGATTTTTTTTGTGTATTCTTCCAGTTCGATTTCATAACGCGCTTCAGCTTCAACATGATTAAAAATTCCTAATTGCTCAAACAAATCCAATGCTTGTTTAGAAACCTTAGCCTTAATCGCTTCTGGAGTAGTTTTAAAATTGCTTAAACCTCTTTTTGCTGCTTCTTTTTCCCAAGCTTCGCTATAACCGTCGCCTTCAAAAAGAATCTTTTTAGATTGTTTGATGTATTCTCTTAAGACATTAAAGATTGCATCGTCTTTTTTCATGTCTTTATTTTCAATCAAATTCTCTACTTCATTTTTAAAGTCAAATAATTGTTTTGCTACAATCGCATTCAAAGTTGTCATTGCATTTGAACAGTTTGAATTTGAACCCACCGCTCTAAACTCAAATTTATTTCCTGTAAAAGCAAAAGGCGAAGTTCTGTTACGATCTGTATTGTCTAATAATACGTCTGGAATTTTACCAACAACATTCAATTTCAAATCTGTTTTTTCTTCTGGCGAAAGTTTTCCTGTTGTTACGCTTTCTAATTCAGATAAAACTTTTGTCAATTGAGCACCAATAAATACAGACATAATCGCTGGCGGCGCTTCGTTTGCTCCTAATCTGTGATCGTTACTTGCTGTTGCAATAGAAGCTCTAAGCAAAGTTTCATTATCGTTTACTGCTTTTATTGTGTTAATAAAGAAAGTCAGGAACTGTAAATTGCTCATTGGCGTTTTACTCGGACTCAATAAATTAACTCCTGTATCGGTAGCCAATGACCAGTTGTTGTGTTTCCCGGAACCGTTTACCCCTTTAAATGGTTTTTCGTGAAATAATACTTTAAAGTCATGACGTTCTGCCACTCTCTGCATTACATCCATTAATAAAGAGTTATGGTCAACTGCTAAATTCGTTTCCTCAAAAATCGGAGCCAACTCAAACTGATTTGGCGCTACCTCATTATGACGCGTTTTTACAGGAATACCCAATAACATACATTCCTGCTCCAAATCTCTCATATAGGTAAGAGCGCGAGTTGGGATAGATCCGAAATAATGATCATCTAACTGCTGTCCTTTTGCAGATGTGTGTCCTAATAATGTTCTCCCTGTCATCATTAAGTCTGGGCGAGAATTTGCCAAAGCTTTATCGATCAAGAAATATTCCTGCTCCCATCCTAAAGTTGCTGTTACCTTTTTTACGTTTTTGTCAAAGTATTTACAAACTTCAGTCGCTGCCTCATCAATTGCAGATAATGCTCTTAATAAAGGAATTTTATTATCTAAAGCCTCACCAGTGTACGCAATAAATACTGTTGGGATACATAAAGTTGTACCATATATAAAAGCTGGAGAAGTTGGATCCCAAGCTGTATAACCTCTTGCTTCAAACGTATTTCTGATTCCGCCGTTCGGGAAACTAGAGGCATCTGGTTCTTGCTGTACCAATTGCGCGCCTCCAAATTTTTCTACAGATTCGCTTCCGTCATAAGAAGTTTCAAAAAAAGCATCATGTTTTTCTGCCGTAGTTCCTGTCAATGGTTGAAACCAGTGCGTATAATGAGTCACTCCCTTAGAAAGAGCCCACTCTTTCATTCCCATGGCAATATAATCGGCCAGCTTTCTATCTATTTTTGTTCCATGCTGGATGGCATCTCTTACTCCTCTAAAAGCGTCTGAAGTTAAATATTGCTTCATTGCTTTTTCATTAAACACATTTGAACCGAAAAGATTTGATTTTCGGCCAATTTCTTCAAAATGCACCGGCTTTCTGTTAGAAGCTTGCTGTAAAGCTTGAAAACGTAATGTTGACATGGTTATGTATATTTTAAATTCGTAATAATTTTCATTAAAAAAATAAGAGACAAATATAAACAATAAATGAGCCTATTTTAAATATAAACAATAGAAATTTAGTCAACGATTTTTCAACAGAAGACGCTTTTTATGAAGAATAATGAATTCAAATCGCAGAAATATAACAAAACTGTACGGTATTATTGATTAAATAAACATTTTTTCATAATTTCTTAACTCATAAATTCAAAAATGAGCCTTAATTATTACGAATTTATTTTTTTAAGGTTCATAAAATTGCTTTTTTTAAAATATACCCCTATCAAAATTGCGCTTATCCAAAAAATTATACTTCGCAAAACAAAATAGCCCCCTAATTTTTGGGACTAAAAAAATAAATCTATATTTGACCCAACGAAAAAAAACAAAAAAATTAATTTATATTATTATGGCTAAAATTAAGTTAGAGTACATTTGGTTAGACGGATATGAACCAACTCAAAATCTTAGAAGTAAAACTAAAGTTGAAGAACATGAAAACTTCAAAGGAACATTAGAAGAACTTGGAAATTGGTCATTTGATGGTTCATCAACAAGACAAGCTGAAGGTGGATCTTCTGACTGTTTATTAGTTCCAGTTGCAATCTATCCAGATCCAACTCGTATCAACGGATGGTTAGTAATGTGCGAAGTTATGTATGCTGACGGAACACCACACCCTTCTAACGGTAGAGCTACAATTGATGATGATAATGATGATTTTTGGTTTGGATTCGAACAAGAGTATTTCATTATGGATACTAAAACTCAACTTCCACTTGGTTTCCCAGTTGGAGGATACCCTGCTCCACAAGGGATGTACTACTGTTCAGTAGGTGGAAAAAACACACACGGTAGAAAATTAGTTGAAGAGCACGCTGATTTATGTATTGCTGCTGGAATCAACTTTGAAGGAATCAACCAAGAGGTTGCTTGCGGACAATGGGAGTTCCAATTATTCGCTAAAGGAGCTAAAAAAGCTGGAGACGAAATCTGGGTTGCTCGTTACCTATTAGACCGTTTAACTGAGAAATATGGTTACTATATCGAATATCACCCAAAACCTCTAGGAGATACAGACTGGAACGGTTCTGGTATGCACGCTAACTTCTCTAACACAGTTCTTAGAACATGCGGTTCTCAAGAAGTTTACGAGAAAATCTGTGAGGCTTTCCGTCCTGTTACAAAAGAGCACATCGCGGTTTACGGAGCTTACAACGAGCAACGTTTAACTGGTAAACACGAAACTGCTTCTATCAACGATTTCTCTTATGGAGTTTCTGACAGAGGATGTTCAATCAGAATTCCTTTAATGACTGTTCAAAGAGGATGGAAAGGTTGGTTGGAAGACAGAAGACCAGCTTCAAACGGAGACCCTTACAAAATCGCTGCTAGAATTATCAAAACTGTTAACTCAGCGCTATAATTCAAAGCTTACATTATATTCTAAAAGTGCCACATTTATTTGCTGGCACTTTTTTTTTGAAAAAATCTTAACAAGTTCAACTTTGTCAAAGTTTCAAACTTTGACAAAGTTCACTCATAACTCATAACTCATAACTCATAACTCATAACTCATAACTCATAACTCATAACTTATAACTCATAACTTATAATTTTAAAAGCAAGTTTCTGATAAATTTAATTTTTAAGTTAAACTTCAAAACTTATCTTTGTAAATCATTTAAAAAAAATCATTATGATAGTCTGGTCACTCTTTTTACTTGCTGTAGTTTTTATTCTTGCTTTAGACTTAGGGGTCTTCAACAAAACACCACATATTATTAGCACAAAAGAAGCCAGCAAATGGACCTTAGTTTGGGTTACCTTATCCTTCCTGTTTTCAGGGGTAATTTATTGGCTGTACACTACAGATTATATCGCAAACCCAGATGATTTAAAACCATCAGTCGCTTCGATGAAGTTTATAACGGGTTACTTAATTGAACTTTCGCTAAGTGTCGATAACATTTTTGTTATTGCCATTATTTTTGCCTCATTCAAAATTCCGCAAAAATACCAGCACCGCGTTTTGTTCTGGGGAATCTTAGGAGCTATTGTTTTCCGTGGATTAATGATTTTCTTCGGAGTAATGCTGATCAATAAATTTGCTTGGACAACTTATGTATTTGGAGTTTTCTTAATATTTACTGCGATAAAAATGCTTTTTTCTGGGGAAGAAGAAGATTTTCACCCAAAAGACTCATTTGTTTACAAGACATTAGGCAAAGTTATGCCTATTACATCTGAAATGGATGGAGAAAGATTTTTCATTTCAACCAAAACAGCAAAAAAAGCTGCTACTCCATTATTCGTAGCCTTAATTGTTATTGAAGTTATGGACGTTTTATTTGCTGTTGATAGCGTTCCCGCAATTCTTGCTATAACCAAAGATCCGTTTTTAGTATTCAGTTCCAATATTTTTGCTATTCTAGGATTACGTTCTATGTATTTCTTCTTAGCAAATATGCTGGCAAAATTCAGTTATTTAGAGTACAGCTTAGTTGCTATTTTAGCTTTCGTCGGATTAAAAATGCTACTTCACGATTTCTTCCATGTTCCAGAATGGGCTTCATTAGGATTTATTGCTTTATCTCTTCTAGTAGGAATTTTGGTTTCTCTTAAGTTCGGACCTGAAAAAGTTTTAAATGATTCGTCAAGCGAAGAATAATCAGTTTTCAAAAATATAATACATTTATAAAAAAAGGAAATCTTACGATTTCCTTTTTTTATAACTAAAAGTTATTTTTTATTACTTTTCTTATATTTTAACATTTACAATTAAAGAAATTACATATAAATATTTATTTTAGATTTTTAATTTAAATTTTTATCATGAAAAAAAATTACTTATTTCTCATTGCAACATTAATGCTGAATGCTTTAATGTTTGCACAAACTGTTACCTTAACTCCTACAGCGGTAAATAATACCAATGTAAATTCTGGCCCAATCAATTTAGCTTCTATGCCAAATTCAACTATTTCATTAAATGTTAAAGTTGAAATTCCAAGCAATGTTGCTGTTAACGATTATGGAACATTAAAAATTTACTATTCCAATTTAAGCAGTACAAATGCTAATGTAGCAGCTGGTGGAGATGGTGGTGCACTCTTTTTTGGTGGCGGAAGAACCGCAACTCGAAGCATTGTAATAAATTTATACTGGAGTGATTTTCTAACTTCTGGCGGATTCATTTATGCTGAATACAAAAATACTGCTGGAACAGCTTATAGAAGTTCCAATTTAGCGGTGATTAAAAATTCGACTATGAATTCGGGCACCACTCTAAATCCTCCTGTAGATGCGCCAGACCCGACAAAAATTGCCAATACACTATGTTGCAATCAAACAGTTCGATTGGGAGATAAACCACAGCCTATAAGTGGTTCTCAGTTTTTAAACCCATATGAAAAAGAACCTTACGGTATTAAAGCTAGTTGGGAAACAAAAGGCAACACTAGCTTAAATATAAAGGCGGATTTCATTAACCAAACCTTAAATATAGACCATATAACATCTCCCGAAAACTTTACAGTGACAAGGAGCCTGGGATATGTTTACGGAAATGAATATCCTAATAAAAGCAATCCGATTACCATTACTGTCGTTCCATCTCCAATATTAACTAATAATATAACAACTAACGATACTCCTAATGCGGATGGAATCTATGAACTATCTAGTGTCAAAGCCTTAAATCTATACGGATTTACCTCAATGATTAATTTAAACATGCTACAAGATCCAAATCATACGCAACAAAGAGGAGATGATGTTGTGCGTGTTGATTCATATAAATGGGAATATAAAGATGATCGTATAAATTCCAATCCATGGATTACAATCCCCAATGAAAATGGTAGCGATATTAACTTTTCCGTTCCATCTGAAATTTCAAATTCAGAAGACATAAATTATTTAGTTAGAAGAATTGCAATTTATAAAAATGTTTCAAGAGTAAGTAATGAAATAAAAATCTTAGTAAGAGCCCTACGTTTTAACAATACTATTTGTTGCGATCAAATTTTAAAAATTCAATCTGAAACTAGTTTTGAAAATCCTAAAACAATTGATGGATCTATCGCTGAAACTACTACACCCATTGAAGAAGGAATTAATTTCAGGGTAAACTACATAACTTATCAATGGCAAAACCGAAGTAAAGAAAACGGTTATCCTAGTTCAACTTGGACTAACATCCCAGGAGCTACGTCAAAAGACTATTTGCCATCACAGACACTTACCATAGTGCGCGATCGAAGAGGCAAATACAGTTTTGCAAAATCGTACATATATAGAAGGATTGCATATATAAATTATTCCATTCTCAAAGATAAATTAATTACCAAAACTGCTTTAAGCTATAGCAACGAAAGTTCAGTAGATGGTTCAACTGATCAAGCTTTCATTCAACTTTATCCAAATCCAACCACTTCAATCCTAAATATTGAAACAACAGTAGATATTTCAAATTCAAAAGTTACAATTTCAAATATCACAGGAAATATTCTAAACTCGAATAATTTTTCAATCATAAATCCCAAATTAATAAGTATTGATGTCTCTAATTTTATCACGGGAACATATTTTATTACAATTGAAAATCAAAATTTAGGCTTAGTTCAAAGAACATTTATTAAACAATAAAGCATAAAAAAAGGAAATCTATGAGATTTCCTTTTTTTATGCTTTATTTAAAAATATCAAAGCTTAATTTGTTGCACCTGACTCTCACTTAACTTAGCAGCTTTCATTACATCATTAAGACTATTTTTATTTACTGTTGAAGCTAAAGCGGAAGGGATTATAACAATACGAAAAGATTGGTTATTTATATAACTAGGAGTTTCTGCTAAATCATAATTTGCTCCTACATAAATTTGAAAATCTATTTTGCTAAAATCATAATCGTATGTTATTTCATCTCCATTATTAAAATAAAGAGTGGTCGGGATTAATTGCCAAATAGGAGTTTGCGAATCTATTGTTCCTTTTAATCGATAAATTAAAACGGTCTCATCATCAAACAAATTATCTCCAATTTTGCTTCGAAAAGTTCCAGATATAAAATAACCATCATTAACATTATACGAAAAATTTGTGTTTAAAATTTCAAATGCTTCTCCAGTTAAGCCATCTCTTCCCGGAGGCCCTTCTGGCCCTTCACAGCTAGAAAATGCAATTAAACCGATAACTGCAAATAAGGTAAGTATCTTTTTCATAATTATTTTTTTTAAGGATTATACTATAAAGGTATTCCAAAAATTAAACCAAAAAAAAGAAAAACATGATTTTCCTCTAACTTTTTTTAAATCTAATCTACATTTGCTGAATCATCTTACTCGTAAAACACTCGTAATTAAAGGATAAACAAAAAATAATTTTCAAAAAAAAAGCACCCGATTTTAACGGGTGCTTCAAATAAGATTTATAAATTATTTAATTACCTGCAGAAATAATTTTTTTACTACTACTGCCTTTGTTAGTTGTAATTTGTAAAATGTAAACTTGGAATTTACCTACGTAGAAATCAATATTAAAGTTATATTCTTTTCCAAAATAAGAATCTGTATCTGTTTTTGAAGATAACAATTTTCCTGATAGATCAAACAATTCAATTTTTACATTGGTAGCATAATCAAAGTTATAACGAATCGTAATGTAATTTTTGAATGGAACAGGATAAGCATCAAAACCAGGTTTTTTACTTTCTTTTGCGCTACTGTCCACTACAGTCGTTTCCTGAGCATTAGGTGCCTGAGTAACTATTGACTCTTGAGTAGCGACACAAGCAAGTGGCTGAATATTATATCCTATTGCGATTCTACATTCGTCAAATGCATTATTTATCAAATCTACTAAGCTTGCAATATCAGAAAGAGAAACTCCATAAGTGTTTCCTCCACCTAATGCTTGATTAGCCAAGTTAAACAAATCACCAACTGTTTTATCTCCTCCTAGTTTACTAACGACATTATTCGGAATAGTGTAATATTTGTATTCATTACTTACTGTTCCGTCAGGATTACAAGAACGTACTTTTGGAGTTTTAGATCCGCAACCGCCTTCAGGTTGGGCAACTGCCAATATACCTGCCTGCAATTTAAATTTACTCAATTCACTATCAATACCTAAATTAAGTCCTAAGGTAATGGTTTGAGCCAATAAGGTATTATCAATTTTTCCTTTTTTAAGATATGATGCAGGTAATGCGCTTATATGAGGATCTCCATTTGCCAATTTTTTACTTGCACCTCCTCCTGGTAAAACTGCTATAACAGCATCAATATCAGCTTGATTATTAGATACTAAAACAGATTTACCAACTAAACCAATTGTCATTGTTCCTCCTGGATAAGCACTTAATGCTTTCGCAATAAGAGCTTTGGTTGTGTAAGATTGTCCTCCTACACAGGCCATACCTCCAACATTTCCGTAAGCTCCTTGAGTATAAGTACAAATTGGTGTTGTACACGGAGTGATCAAAAATGTAGATACTTTTTTAATCGTTTCACAATTGTTAGAAACAACGTATTCAATAACTAATGCTGTTCCAATCTGAGGTTTCACAAATTGAGATAAATCTGTAGCCTGAACATTTCCAGCACATCCTCCCATAAATTTAAATCCGGCAATCCAAGCTGCAAATGCACCATCTGGATCCTCACCGCAAACAACTGTTTTATTTGGAGGACTCAAAACATTAAGCAAGTTTACCTTAGTAATAGTAAAGTCTCGGCTGATTGTAGTTTCATAACATTTATCAGTTACTTTATAGGTAACTGTTGTTGTTCCACCCTCACATAATTTTGGTGCAACCGGACTGCCTTGAATAGCTCCTTTCGCATCACAACCGCCGCTTACTTTAAAGCCTGCTTTGAAGGTTTCAAAAGCAGCATCCAATGCAGACTGATCAGCGTAGATACAAGCAGAAGCGCTTACTGCAGCAGGAGCCTCTGGCGTTACAGCTGTAGGAATGGTAATGGTAAAGTCTCTAGTGATTGTAGTTGTATAACATTTATCAGTGATCATATAACTTACACTGGTAGTTCCGCCCTGACATAAGTTGGGCGCTATTGGATTACCTACAAATGAACCTTTGGCATCACAACCACCACTTACGCTAAAGCCTTGTTTGAAGATTTCAAAGGCAGCATTTATAGCAGCTTGGTCAGCATAAGCGCAAGCGGAAGCGCTAAACGGATCTGGAGATAAAGGAACCACTGGTGAAGGAGCGGTAATGGTGAAGTCTCGGCTGATGGTTGTCTCATAGCATTTATCAGTCACTTTATAGGTAATCGTCACTCTTCCGCCATCGCATAGTTTCGGCGCTACGGGACTGCCTTGGATCTC
>Ga0307416_100000738_pt1 | contig 17061 bp, 17 predicted proteins | sample DK1Cmetagenome_2_FD_203821 | JGI IMG/M metagenome (GOLD analysis project Ga0307416, IMG submission 203821) | Maize rhizosphere microbial communities from greenhouse at UC Davis, California, United States - DK15-C-3 | ecosystem: Host-associated > Plants > Roots > Rhizosphere > Soil | place...
CCCCCCAGGCATGATTCACCGCCGAGGTGATCGCGCCGAACACGCCCATGGCGGCCCAGACCATCAGGATGCTGCCGAACACGCCGAGCTGGACGCGGGCTTCCTGAATCGAGTTCAGCTGTGACGTGACGAAATCGAACTGGCGCGGGAAATAGCGCAGAACGAAACCAAGTACTTCCTGACGATCAGCCTCGCTGGTGGTGACACCGGCGATCACCGAGAACAGCAGCAGGAAGAACGGAAACAGCGAGAGCAGCCCGTAGTAGGCGATGGACGCCGCGAACGTGAGGTCGTCGCTGTTATAGACGCCGACGATGCCGCGCCAGACGGCCAGACCAGTCAGCCGAATCTCGGCGCGGGCGCGGAGGAATGCGCGATGGTAGAACGGCGGCCGATGCCGGGTGTGGGTTTCGACCGGGGGAACGAGCTGCGGGGCCGGTTGGTCGGCCGGCCGCTGCCTCGCTGGCGCAGGCGGCGCAGTCACGCGCCGATCATATCCCGGGCTGTCGCGGCCTCTGTGCTGCTCCGCCATTCCAACCGCGTCTGGTTTCCGCGATCAGCCAGGCCGGGCCGCTACTGACAACCGCCGTGCGGAGCAGTGTCCAGGCGGTACGCCGGAGCTGCGGCGTCTTGAAAATGTAGACCGCGGCACCGACGGCCGCGAGGCCGAGAATGACGTTGGCAACGCGCTCTGCCTGCTGCTCGGTCATAGGGTGAAACCACGCACATTGCCAACATTGCCAGGATTGCCAGCATTCAAAAGACCCGGGGCAACTCGGAACGCTCGGCGAACGCTCGGCTCAATACCCTTGGCCTTTCAATGTTGGCAATGTTGGCCCGCCTACGCTGGTCGGAAGACTGTCAGCCGACCAGCTCCGGCAGGTCTCGCCGGAGCGCCGCCGAAACCAGCGGCGCGGAGGCGGACAATCTTGGCAATGTTGGCAATGTGCAAGCGCCTAGCCCCGGTTCTCGGAGCCGTATCCGGTCGTGCCGGTGCCGTAGCTGCCGGTGCCGACACCGCTCGTCGTGCCCATCCCGCTCTCGGTGCTGGGACCGCCCGGCGATCCCCCCTGCCGCGCGCGATCGTAGGCCTCACGCCCCCGGTCGACGATCTGGCTGACCTTCTCCGACGCCTGTGCGTACGCATCGTTCGCGCTCGTCTTCAGGCGGCCGGTCTGTTCCGAGAGCTGGTTGCGCAGTTCCGAACCAGTCTTCGGCGCAAACAGCATTCCGAGACCCGCGCCGAGTACCGTGCCCGCCAGCAGGCCCATCAGAAACGACCCGCCTCCATCTTCACGTTCCAGACGATCGTATTCGTATGCCATGAAACCCCCTCCTCTGAATTCTCCCGGCCGTCGCTGCTTCCCGCTAGAGCCGTCCCGCGGCCGTGGCAGGCGGCTTCGGCCTGTGCTCCGTGTGCAGCAGCGAGACGATCGCGGCGCGAACACCACGAATCACTCCTGCCACGTAGCTCACTTTGTCCCTGACCGTGCTCTTCAGGTGCTCGGCAGTGTCGTCCACGCGATTGATCGTCCCATGAATCGCGTGATCCACCCGCTCCGCTTCCTCGCTTACTCTCGCGGTCAGGGTCTTCACATCCCCGAGAATCGCGTCGACCTTCGCGCGCACCGGTGCGATCTGGCGCTCCTCCAGATCGTTCACGAGCTGCATGATCCGTCGATACACCATGAACCCGCCGACGGCGATACCGATGAGTACCAGCGCCTCGAGTACGCTGAAGACCGCCATGACGATCAAAGCGACATTCGTCGGGTACAGATCCCCCATCATTCCCCCTTTGTCCCAGCCCCCATTGTCCCGGGTGCTATGCCGACCAGCGACCCTGTCCTCCTCCGGTGATGTCGCTCAGCGAGCGCCAGCCTTCGTTCGCGGCGGAGCGGGCCTTTTCCACGGTTCCGCGCATCCGGGTCAGCTCGTTCATGAAGTCGTCCAGCTTGGGCTCGATCTGATTGCGAACCCGCCGCCCCGCGTCCGTCATGTAGAGCCATCCCCAGACACCGCCCACGACGGCACCCAAAAAGGTGGCCATCAGTACTCGTGATCGCTCGTCCACGTCCGCCTCCTTTAGTCGCGGCCGATGTTCGTACATTCCTCCAGCCACTGGCTGGAACTTCAAAGCGCGTGCCACGCCGAGAACAGGCACTTGCCTGATGAATCCACGGATGTTGTCACGAACGCGGCCAGTTTGCGGCGCGGCACCCCACCATGGTTCAGTCCGTCAGTGCCGTTTTCTCCACAAAGAGGGCGAGCGCGACACCATTCCAGTCACGACCCGATGGGCTGTCCGCCGCCTCGGCACCCATCGGCATGACCGCCAGATAGTTCGGATTGAGCTTGAATTTTCCGAGCACATAGTCGCGGACCAGCTGGGCACGCGTCCGACTGTTGAGATAGCGCGCATCACCCGTCGCGTCCCGTGCATATCCTTCGACGACGAGCGGACTCGTGTGCGGGTAGCGCAGGAACTGCGACATTGCCGAATCCAGCCGCACCTTCCCTCCTTCGCCAAGACGCTCGACCCCGCTGGCGTCCTTCTCGAAGAGCACGCCGGCGTCCAGCCAGATCCGCAGCACCCGCCGGTCTTTGGAGGCCAGCGCGCCCTCGCGGTACTGCGCCACGCTCACGTCGTCCAGATCGAAATAGCCCCGGCGGTTGAAGAATCCCCGAAAGAAGAAGTTCCGCTTCAGTGCCTCGGTCGTCTCGGCCAGGTCCGCCATGGCCTCGCGTGCGGCCTGCAGCGTCTGCTGCGCATCGCCGGTCAGCCCCCTGACCGGGCCGCTCTGCCCACGAAGATCCGCAATTGCGGCCCGTGCGTCCTCGGTCGCCTGCCGGACCGTTGCCACGGCCTTCTCGGCGTCAGCGGCCATCGACCTGACGCTCGCGTAGAGCGCCTCGTCGTTGACGAGCTTTCCGACTGTTCCGCGCCCGGCGCGCACGTTGCCGACGATGACCTTGAGATCGCGGCTGACTTCGTCCGCAGATCCCAGGATGGTGCGAACTTCGCCGCCCAAATCCTTCATGAGTCCCTGCGCGTCGCTCGCGGTGGCGGTCACGGCGCCGAGCGCTTCGTCCACGCCGCTCTTCACCTCGACGAGCATCGTGTTGACCGTCGCCAGCGTCTGGCTCATCGTCAACATCAGATCCGCGATGTCGAACGGCTCGCGACTTTGAATCGTGCCTCCATCAGCGACGGCGGGCGCCGCCTCGGTCCCGGTCTGAATCTGAACGAACTTGTTGCCGACCAGGCCATCGTTCTGAATCAACGCTATCGAGTCGACCCTGATCAGCGGCCGAAGATCGCTGCGCACGCGCATGCGCACACGGAATCGTCCGGACGGCCCTTCGGGAACGCGAATCTCCTCGACTTCCCCGGCGTCGACGCCGGCGACGCGGACCTTGGCGCCGGTATCGAGCGCGGCGACCTGCTTGAACTCGGCGTAGACGCGGAATGTGTCGGTGAACAGCATTCGGCGGTCGCCGATCAGGAACAGGCCGGCGGCGAACAGCAGGAGACCTCCGATCACGAACGCGCCGACTGCAGCCAGTCTCTCCCTGCCCATCGGACGCCCTCACCCGGAATGCTGAGACGACATGAACGAGCGCACCAGTGGATCGGAGCTGCGCGCGAGGTCGTCGGGCGAGCCGCTGGCAACGATGCGTCCCTCGTGCAGCATCAGCAGCGTATCGCCGAGCCGCCTGGCGCTCGCGATGTCGTGGGTCACGACGATCAAGGTCGTGCCGCCGCGTTTCTTGAGATCGAGCAGCAACCCATCGATCTCATCGGCGGTGATCGGATCGAGACCTGCCGACGGCTCGTCGACGAGCAGGATCGGAGGATCGAGCGCAAGTGCCCGCGCCAGGCCGGCGCGCTTGCGCATCCCTCCAGACAGGTCGGCCGGCATCTTGTCGTACTCGTTCCCGAGGCCGACGGCCTCGAGCTTCTCGCGGGCCCGGCCGCGGACGTCACGATCCGGGAGGCGCGTGTGCCGGCGCAACGGGAACGCCACGTTCTCGCCAACGCTGATCGAATCGAAGAGCGCGGCGTTCTGGAAGAGAAAGCCGATCTTCCGCCGGACCCTCGACAGCTCGGGCCCGGATAATGCGCTGATCTCGTCAGCGCCGACGAACACCCTACCGCGGTCTGGCGTGACCAGACGAACGATGTGGCGCAGCGTCACACTCTTCCCGGTCCCGCTGCGGCCCAGAATAATGAACCCGCACCCGGCCGGGACCTCGAACGAGACGCTGTCCAGGACGCGGCGCGGACCGAACGCCTTGGTGACGCCATCGAGCCGCACCGCGGGCGGCTGCTGCGCGGTGTGATCACCGGCCGCGATCATCCGCCAGCCGCCTTCGGAAAGATGAAAAAGATCAAGCGCACGAGAATGACATTGGCGACGATGATGCCGACCGACGAGAACACGACCGCGCGGGTCGAGGCGCGGCCGACACCCTCGGTGCCCGACTCGGTCCTGAAGCCCAGATACGCCGAGATCGTCGCAATGATGAAGCCGAAGACCATCGTCTTCACCGTGGCGGGCACGTAGTCGGTGAGGTCGATGAGCGAAAAGGCGCGGTTGAAGTACATCCGCAACGACATACCGGTGGCGATGGTCTCCGCGATGAACCCGCCGAGCATGCCGGAGAAGTTCATGAGCGTGGTCAGGATCGGCACCGCCACGACGCAGGCCACGACCCGGGTCACCACGAGATACCGGAACGAGTCGACCGCGGTGGCCTCGAGCGCATCGATCTGTTCGGTGACCTTCATCGCGCCAAGCTCGGCGCCGATCCCCGCGCCAATCCGGCCCGAGAGCAGAAGCCCGGCCGTGAGCGGCCCGGTCTCGCGCACCAGCGCGATCGCGAGACCCGCCGGGATCATCGATTCGGCGCCGAAGCGTTCCAGCGATGCGCGCGTATGCATCGACAGCACGACGCCCACGGCCATGCCCGAGAGCAGGATCAACGGCGCGGACCGCAGCCCGAGCTCGTAGATCTGGCGGACTGTTTCCCTGAATTCGAATGGCGGGACGAACGCCTCGCGCGCCGCGCGGAAGCCAAAGATCGCAAGGTCCCCCGCCGCGGCGAGCAACCCGATTGCGAGATTAATAAGACGGCCGGCCATACGAACGGCAGGGGTGCAAGGGGCGAGCCGCTGGGCCGCGGTCCAGCGGACAGCGGTGCCTATAACGACGCTGCCCGCCGCGCGCCTTTGGCGCCGTCCTGGATGTCGTGCTTCTTCATCTTGCTGTACAGCGTGGGCCGGTAGAGGCCGAGAATCTGGGCCGCCTCCTGCTTGTTCCAGTTGGTGCGGTGGAGCGTCTGCAGGATGGCCATCTTCTCGATCTCCGCGAGCGTGCGGTGCGGCGGGATGACGAACTCCGTGGTCGTGGACGACTCGGTCCGAAGCGACTCCGGCAGGTCGTTCACCGTGATCTCGGTCCCTTTGGCGACGAGCACGCCACGTTCGATGACGTTCTCCAGCTCGCGGACGTTGCCCGGCCAGCGGTGCCGAATCAGCACGTGATACGCCGCCGGCGCAATCGACTTGACGTTGCGCTGATGCCGCTGCCGGTACTTCTCGAGGAAGTGCTCACACAACAGCGGGATGTCCTCGGTGCGCTCCCGCAGCGGCGAGACCCGCAGGGTGATCGTGTTGATCCGGAAGTAGAGATCCTCGCGAAGCTTCCCGTCCCGCAGCGCGTTGTCGAGATCGATGTTGGTTGCGCAGATGAGCCGGAAATCCACGCGCACGATCCGGTCGCTGCCGATCGGCCGGTACTCACGCTCCTGCAGCACGCGCAGCAGCTTGGTCTGGAGATAGGGCGGCATCTCGCCGATCTCGTCGAGCAGGAGCGAGCCTCCCTCGGCCATCTCGAACAGGCCTTCCTTGTCGGTCTGCGCGCCGGTGAACGCCCCCTTCTTGTAGCCGAACAGCTCCGATTCAATCAGGTCTTTCGGAATCGCGGCGCAGTTGATCTTGATGAACGGCCCCTTCGCGCGCTTGCTGTTGTAGTGGATGGCGTTCGCGATCAGCTCCTTGCCCGTGCCGTTCTCACCCTGGATCAGGATGTTGGCGTCCGAGCCGGCGACGCTCTCCACCAGCTCGAGCACTTCGTGCATCTTCTTGCTCTTCCCGATGATGTTGCCGAACCGGAACTGCCCTTCCAGCTTCTGCTTGAGCAGCAGGTTTTCACCCACCAGGTCGCGCCGCTCGATCGCGCGCTCGAGCATGGCCAGGAGCGTGTCGGGCTCGATCGGCTTCTCGACGAAGCTGTGGGCCCCCGCCTTCATCGCTTCCACGGCCTTGGGGACACTGCCGTGGCCGGTGATGACGATCACTTCCGTGTCGGCGAACGTCTGCTTGAACTTCCGCAGCAGCTCGAGGCCGTCGGCGTCCGGCAGCATCATGTCGGTCACGACGACGTCCGGCTTCCAGGTCTTGAAGATCTCCTCACCCCGGGTGCCGATCATCGCGGTCCGGACCTCGTACCCCTCGTGTTCCAACAGGATCTTGAGCCACTCGATCATCGCCGGCTCATCGTCTATTGCGAGCACGCGGTTCTTCTTCTTGGCAGTCGTCATAGCGGGAACATCCGTCTGTCCAATCGCCGGAACACTACACGCCCCGAACTTTACGCGCAGGAATTATACACATTGCGCGCCAAGTGTCCGCCTGTTGACGTTTGTCGCAATGTCATACAGTTCCCGCGCCTCTTCGTTCGCCCCCCTGCCGGCGGGCTACGGCGAGACGGCTACGGGGCGGACAGCCCGCCTGCGCCCGGCTGTCACATCGGCGATTTGGGGGCTGACGGAGGGCAGCGCTTATAATCCGCGGTTCTGATGGATCTCATCGATAGTCACATCAATCCGACCTCCGACCGGTTTCGCGCCAATCAGCAACGGATGGCTTCGCTCGTGGCCGAGCTTGGAGAGAGGATGGCCGCGGCCAGACAGGGAGGGGGGCCGAAATACCTTCAACGCCATCGTGAACAGGGGAAGTTGCCGGTCCGCGAGCGAATCGACAAACTGCTCGACGCCGGGTCGCCGTTCCTCGAGCTGTCCCCGCTCGCCGCCTGGGACCTTTATGAGAACGACGCTCCCGGGGCGGGCATCGTCACGGGGATCGGCCGGGTGTCGGGCCGGGAGGTTCTCATTGTGGCCAACGACGCCACAGTCAAGGGCGGGACGTATTACCCGATCACGGTCAAGAAGCACGTACGAGCGCAGCAGATCGCGCTCGAGAATCGGCTGCCCTGCATTTACCTGGTCGATTCGGGCGGCGCTTTCCTGCCACTGCAGGCCGAGGTCTTCCCGGACCGCGACCATTTCGGCCGCATTTTCTTCAACCAGGCGCGCATGTCGGCCGAGGGGATTCCACAGATCGCCGTCGTGATGGGGTCGTGTACCGCGGGCGGCGCGTACGTGCCCGCCATGTCCGACGAAACCATCATCGTCAAAGGGACCGGCACCATCTTTCTTGGCGGCCCGCCGCTCGTGAAGGCCGCGACCGGGGAGGAAGTGACGGCCGAGGAGCTCGGCGGCGCCGACGTTCACACGCGGTTGTCTGGCGTGGCGGACTATCTCGCAGAAGACGACGAGCACGCGCTCCAGCTGGCGCGCACCATCGTCGAAGCGCTGAACACCCGCAAGCAGGCTCCCGCCGATGTCACAGTGCCGGAGGATCCCGCGTATGACCCCCGCGAGATCTACGGGATCGTCAACGCGGACACGCGTCAGCCATACGAGGTGCGCGAGATCGTCGCCCGGCTGGTCGACGGTTCGCGGTTCGACGAGTTCAAGGAGCGCTACGGAGCGACGCTCGTCACCGGATTCGCGCGGCTTCATGGCTTGCTCGTCGGAATCGTGGCCAACAACGGCGTGCTCTTCTCGGAATCCGCGCTCAAGGCTGCGCACTTCATCGAGCTCTGCGGAGCGCGCGGGGTTCCGCTGATCTTCCTTCAGAACATCACCGGGTTCATCGTCGGCCGGCAGTACGAACGCGCCGGAATCGCGAAGGACGGCGCGAAAATGGTTCACGCCGTTTCGAACTGTGGAGTGCCGCGGTTGACGGTGATCATTGGCGGCTCGTTCGGCGCGGGCAACTACGGCATGTGCGGGCGCGCCTACGAGCCGAGGTTCCTCTGGATGTGGCCGAACGCCCGCATCTCGGTGATGGGCGGCGAACAGGCCGCGGGCGTGCTGACCACGGTCAAGCGCGATCAGCTTGCCCGCGAGGGACGCGACCTGGCGCCTGAGGAGGAGGAGGCAATCCGGGCACCGCTCATCGAGAAGTACGAGCGCGAAGGTTCACCCTATTACTCGACGGCGCGGCTCTGGGACGACGGGATCCTGGACCCTGCGGAAACGCGGCAGGCCCTGGCGCTGGGACTTTCCGCGGCGTTCAATGCGCCAATCGGGCGGGCCCGGTTCGGCGTGTTCCGGATGTAAGCGTCCGGCCATGACTACCCTGTCAATCTCCACGGCCGGTCCGGTCGTGACCGTTTCCCTCAATCGGCCCGAGGTCCGGAACGCCTTCGACGAGCATCTCATCGCAGAGCTCACGGCGTGGGCGCGGAGTCCGATGCCGGCGGGTGTGCGCGTCGCGGTGCTGCGCGGCGAGGGAAGAGTGTTTTCTGCGGGCGCGGATTTGACGTGGATGTCGAAGATGGTGGCGTACTCGCGCGAGGAGAACGTGCGCGATGCGCGGGCCATGTCGGCGATGTTCCTGGCGCTCGATACGCTGCGCGTGCCGCTCGTGGGACGCATTCACGGCGCGGCGCTCGGGGGCGGGGCCGGCCTCGCCGCCGTCTGCGACATCGTCGTGGCCGCCGACAATGCGGTGTTCGGTTTCACCGAAGCGAAGCTGGGCATTCTCCCGGCCGTGATCTCTCCATTCGCGCTCGCGAAGATCGGGCAATCGGCGGCGCGCGAACTGTTCCTGACGGCGGCGCGATTCCCGGCACAGCGTGCACGGGAAATCGGGCTGGTGCACGCGGTCGTGCCGGAGAGCGCTCTCGATGCGACGGTCGAGGCCTACGTCCGCGAGCTCACGACCTCGGCACCGGGCGCGGTGACTGCCGCGAAGCAGCTCATCGCGGGAGTCGCGGGCCGGCCGCCGGCCGAAGTGTCGGACCTCACCGCTGACACGATCGCCGCTCATCGTGTCTCGCCGGAGGGTCAGGCCGGGATGCAGGCGTTCCTCGAGAAACGGCGCGCGCCCTGGCTGGCTGATGGCGACTGAGCCCGCGCGCCGCTTCTCTCGGGTTCTGGTGGCGAATCGCGGCGAGATCGCGGTCCGCCTGATTCGCGGCTGCCGCGAGGCCGGCCTCGAGAGCGTCGCCGTCTACTCCGACGCCGACCAGCGGGCATTGCACGTGCGGCTCGCCGATCACTCGCAGCGGCTGGGACCGGCCGCGCCGTCGGAGAGTTATCTCAACATCGATGGCATCATCGCCGCCGCACATCGCAGCGGCGCGCAGGCCGTGCATCCCGGCTACGGCTTTCTGTCGGAGCGCGCTGCATTCGCGCGCGCTGTCGAATCCGCCGGCCTCATCTTCATCGGTCCACCGGCCGACGTCATCGAGCGCATGGGATCGAAGATTGGCGCCCGTGAGCTGATGGCGGGAGCTGGCGTCCCGATTGTTCCGGGCGAAACGCCTGCCGATCAAAGCGACTCCGGCATCGCTGCCGCGGCCTTGCGGCTCGGGTATCCGGTGCTCATCAAAGCGTCGGCGGGCGGCGGTGGCAAGGGCATGCGCACGGTGCAGGCCGGCGAGGATCCGCGACCGCTGATCCAGGGAGCCCGACGCGAGGCTCTCGCCGCGTTTGGCGATGGCACCCTCTATGTCGAGCGCCTCATCGAGCGGCCGCGCCACGTGGAGATTCAGATCTTCGGCGACCATCACGGCCAGATCGTCCACCTGTTCGAGCGCGAGTGCTCGCTACAGCGCCGTCATCAGAAGATCATCGAAGAGAGTCCCTCGCCGGCGCTGACTCCCGATCTGAGGGCCCGGATGGGTGCGGCGGCGGTGTCCGCAGCCCGTGCGGCGGGCTATCGCAATGCGGGAACCGTGGAATTCCTGGTCGAAGGAACGGGCGATGGCGCCCGGTTCTACTTCCTCGAGATGAACACCCGGCTGCAGGTCGAGCACGCCGTCACCGAACTGGTCGCGGACATCGATCTCGTCCAGGCGCAGTTTCGGGTCGCAGCGGGCGAGAGGCTGGCGTGGACAGAGCAGCAGCTGATCCAGCGCGGCCACGCAATCGAGTGCCGCGTCTATGCCGAAGATCCCGCCGAAGCCTTCCTGCCGCAGGCAGGAAGGCTTCTCGTCTATCGTGAGCCGGCGGGACCCGGCATCCGTGTGGATTCCGGGGTTGTCGAGGGTGACGAGATCGGCGTCAACTATGATCCGCTGATCGCCAAGCTGATTGCGTTCGCCGAGACCCGTGATGCGGCGCTCGCACGCGCCGCCGCTGCGCTGCGCTCTTTCGCGATTCTCGGCATTCGCACCAACGTTCCGTTCGTGCTCCGGCTGCTCGAGCACCCGGATGTAGCGAGCGGCGCAGTGCACACAGGCTTGATCGCGGCTCATCACGCCACGCTCACCGCTGCCGTTTCCCCACCGCTCGAAGCGGTCGCCGCCGCGGGACTCGGGCAGCCGGTCGGGACCGCAAACGCAGCCGCTGCCAGTGGTGACAGAGCGGGCAGTGCAGGACCTGATCCCTGGAACACGCTCAGGGGCTGGGGGCGCTGATCCATGGCCGATCGCACGGTCTCCCTCCGCGATGCGCACGGCACCGAGTACCGTATCGTGATCTCCGAAGGGCGCGTCAGCGCAGGTGAAGTCGAATTCCGCTTCGAGCAGATCGACGGCGCCACCGTGCGGCTCCGTCCAGCCGATGACATCAGCGCACCACAGACCCTGGCCTACACGGTCGCGTCCGGGGGCGTGCACTGGGTCTTCGTCAACGGCGAGGTCTACAGGTTCGACGCCGAACCGAGGGGCGGCCGCCGGAAGCGCAGTGCCGCGGCGGCCGGTTCCCTGACGGCGCCCATGCCTGCGACTGTGCGCCGGATCGAGGCGAAACCCGGTCAGGCGGTGCGCCGCGGGGATGTATTGATCGTGCTCGAAGCGATGAAGATGGAGCTGCCGGTTCGGGCGCCGGCCGACGGAACGATCGCGCGCGTCAACTGCCGCGAAGGTGAGCTGGTCCAGCCGGGCCAGGAGCTCGCGGAGCTCGCGCCATGATGCCGTCGCGTGTGACGGTGGTCGAGGTCGGGCCTCGCGATGGTCTGCAGAACGAGGCGGCAGCCATTGCCACGGTGGACAAGATTACGTTCGTCAATCTGCTGTCGAGCGCAGGACTGCCGGTGATCGAGGCGGGCGCTTTCGTCAGCCCGAAATGGGTGCCGCAGATGGCGGATGCGGCGGAAGTCTTCGCCGGCATCGAGCGCCGGTCCGGCCGCCGATACACCGCACTCGTGCCCAACCTCGCGGGTCTCGAGCGGGCGCATCGGGCGCAACTCAGCGAAGTCGCGGTCTTCGCTGCGGCATCCGAGTCGTTCAGTCAGAAGAACATCAACCAGAGCATCGCCGCGTCTCTCGAGATCTATCGTGCCGTCTGCACGCGGGCGGCCGAGCTCGGAGTGCGAGTGCGCGGATACGTGTCGACGGCCTTCGGGTGTCCATTCGAAGGCGCCGTCGCGCCGGCACGGGTCGCGTCGGTCGCCGCCGCGCTGGTCGGGATGGGTGCCTTCGAAGTGGCGATCAGCGACACGATTGGCATCGCCCACCCGGGCCAGGTCCGGCCCGTCGTCGAGACAGTTGCATCGCAGATGCCGCTCGAGCAGATCGCACTCCACTTCCACGACACCCGCGGCACCGCGCTCGCCAACGTCCTGACCGCCCTCCAGATCGGCGTCGCCACCTTCGACGCCTCCTGCGGCGGACTCGGCGGCTGCCCGTACGCACCTGGCGCCACTGGCAACCTCGCCACCGAGGATCTGATCTACATGCTCGACGGTCTGGGCATCGAGACCGGCGTCGATCTCGCAGCACTGACCGCGGCATCGCGGTTCATCGAGCCCCTGGTCGGGCATTCGCTGCCGTCGCGGTACTACCGGGCTTCGCGCGTCGGGGCTCGAGACTCGGGGCTCGGGGCTCGCAGTCCGGGGTAACAACAGGCAAACGACTGCTTGGATCGTCACAGTTGCCTCTGATTACCGCGGACTCCGAGCCCCGAATCCCGAATCCCGAACCCGAGGATGTCGCCCCGGCACGCGCATTGCGCCCGAATGACGTGTCATGGCGCTGTCCACCATCCGCCTCATCGCTGTGGTGACTCTGCTGTCCGGAACCAGCCTGACCTTGCCGGCCGCTCCCGCTGACGTCCAGATCGAGATGAAGAACGTCCGTCTTCATCCGGCCGACGGCATCGTCCTCGACATCGCTCACCTGCGCGGGACCATGGTCAGCCGCAGGACCGGGGCGCCACCGGTCTTCGACGATCAGCAGTCGTATGTACTCCGAGTGAGGCGTGCGCAGGTGGCCATGGACGTGGCCAGCCTGCAGAACCTTCTCAACCAGCATGTCTTCGCCTACGACGGCGCGCCGGTGAAGAACCTGACGGTCACGCCGGACCACGGACAGCTGGCCATGAAGGGCAAGCTGCACAAGGGCGTGGACGTCCCCTTTTCGGTCAAGGCCAGCGTCTCGACGACCGCTGACGGTCGGATGCGGATGCACAGCGAGTCGATGAAGGCCCTTGGCGTTCCGGCACAGGGACTGCTCGAGTTCTTTGGCCTGAAACTCGACGACGTGATGAACGTGAAGGCCAGGCGGGGAATCGAGATCCAGGAGAACGACATCATCGTCGCGGCAGGACAGGTGCTGCCGCCTCCGGAAATCGCCGGCCGTCTCACGCGGGTCGCGGTAGAGGGCAACCACCTGGTGCAGGTCTTCGACGATGGCACTGGAGCTCCGCCGAACCTGGCGAAGCCATCGCCCACCGCCCGAAACTACATCTATTTTGGCGGTGGGGAGATCCGCTTCGGGAAGCTGACCATGCACGATGCCGATCTGCAGCTGATCGACAGCGATCCGAAGGACCCGTTCGACTTCTATCCGTCACGCTACAACGCGCAGCTAGTCGCCGGGTATTCGAAGAACACGGCCCGGAAGGGCCTGAAGACCTACATGCCCGACTACAACGACCTTGGTACCCAAGGGGCGTCGCCGCGAACAGCAGCCGGCAGATGATCGCAGGGCAGGCTGGTCCCCTTGGACTGGCTGTCGGGTAATTGCGCCGTGAATCCTTGCTCCTGAGCTCCTGGCCCTCCTGTGAATCCACGACCGAACAATTCTGAATGACTCTGTGAGCACGTACGGGCCGCACACTACCCGCGGCGCTCCGCCATCCATTCGTCGAGCTGCTGGTTGCTCCAGCAGTTGATCACACGATCGGCCGGCACCCCGGCAATTCTTGCGTGCGCGATCGAATAGTCGGTGAACCGCAGCTCGCCGATCGAATGTGCGTCGCTGTCGAGCGCGAACAGGCAGCCGGCGTCCAGCGCCTGCCGGGCGAGAGCGTAGTGAATGTCCTGGCGGTGCCAGTTGCCGTCGATCTCGATCGCCACGCGCCGTTTCGCCGCCTCGGCAAAGATCCTCGGCCAGTCTGCGGCCACGCCCGCTCGGCTGTTGAACACACGCCCCTGTGGATGTCCGAGGATCGTGACGCCGGGCTGCCTGACGGCGGCGAGCATCCGCGACGTCTGATCGTGTTCGCGGCGCAGCATCGAATGCGGTGACGCGACCACGAACTCGAACACCTGTCGTTCGTCGGGCTGCAGATCGAGCGCGCCATCGGCGAGGATGTTCGCCTCGATCCCTTTGAAGATCCGGAACCGGTCCGCCAGCTCCTCGTTGAGACGATCGATCTCGCGATGCTGACGGGTGACCGCACCCATCGTCATCCCGCGCGCGATCGGCAGCCCGTAGGAGTGATCGGTGATGCCGAGGCAGGTGTGGCCGAGCGACAGGCACGCTTGCGCCATCGCCTCGATCGACTCGCCGCCGTCGCTCCAGGTGGAGTGCATCTGAAAGTCGCCGCGAAACTCCGCCTTCGACACGACTCCGTCGGCGGCTGGCCGTCCGAGCGCCTGCGCCATCTCGAACTGGCTCAGGAAGTATCCACGCAGCCCTCGCAGCGCCATCACCTTGGCGGCGTGAGCCGACGAGGCGACCGCTGCATCCACCGTTTTCGACGACCCGGTCTCGACCAGCTCGGTGATGATGCGTGCACTCGACGGGCCGACGAAAGGCACGTCGCGAAGCGTGCCCGCCTGCACGAGATCGGAGACCGGGACCGGCAATCCGATCACCGCTTTCGCGGCGCGCTTGTATCCGAGCTGCGATCGCTCGTTGCCCTGGAGGGCGGCCATGTCGTGCAGCAGACCGGCCGCGATCATGTTGGAATCCGGTCCCGGTCCGCCGTCGGGCACGACCTTTTTTCGCCGGCCGGTGCCGGTTCTGGAATGTGTAGCCAAAGTCACACTCCGGCACCGATTCGCGCCGATCTGCCGCAAATAACGGTAAAACGCGGGTTTGTACGTTCGGTCCACACGGCATTTCCCTTGCTGCGACTGGACACGGCACACGACGCTGCGTGACGGCAGCGCCCGGGAGGGAGCCGGATGGAGAAGAGGTCAGCGTGCTGCGCGATCGCTTTGACGCTCGCCGTCGCCGTCGCGGGCGGCGGCTGCGGCCGGGGCGCAGCACGGCAAGCGGAGGTCAAGACCTCGCTCCAGCGGGCGCTCACGCAGCCCCGCCCCAGGTACGTGACAGCTGATGCGGAAGGCAAGAAGCTCTGGAAACTCACCCAGCAATTCTACGAGCGCCGGCAACACGCGCCCGCATGGCTCAAAGGAACGGCGCCGCGGCCCACCGTAGCCGAGCTGATTGCGGCATTGAGCGCGGCGTCCGAGGAAGGACTCGATCCGCAGCTGTACAACGTCTCGCTGCTCGAGCAGAAGCGCCAGACCGCGTCGCAGGGCTTCTTGTCGAAGAGAGGATTCGAGCCGGCGGAAGCCGGCGAGCACGACGTCTGGCTGACCTACCTTTACTTGAAGTACGCCTCCGACCTGGCCGATGGCCTGTCGGATCTCGCGCGCGCCGATGCGAAATGGCAGATTCGCCCGGAGAAATTCGATCCAGCGGCCAGCCTCGAAGACGCTCTTGCCAGGAACCGGATCGAAGAATCCCTGCGTGAGCTGACACCGGACAACCCGCAGTATCTGGCGCTGCGGCGGGTACTCGCGGAATACCGCACACAAGCGGCGGGCGGAGGCTGGCCGACCGTGCCCGCGAACCTCCGCCTCGCGCCGGGTCAGAAGAGCAGGAACGTCGCGCTGATTGCGCAGCGGCTATCGGCGTCCGGCGACTATAAAGGACCCGCGATCAATACCGGCGCGACCGCGACCTACTCCACCGATCTTCAGGAAGCCGTGAAGCGCTTTCAGCGCCGGCACGGCGTGACCGACGACGGAATCGTTTCAGCGCCGGTGGTGGCGGAAATGAACGTGCCGATCGATCGGCGAATCAGCCAGATCACGCTGAACCTGGAACGGTGGCGCTGGCTGCCGCGCGACCTCGGCGAACGGCACATCGTCGTCAACATCCCCGAGTACCGGCTCGAGGTGTGGGAGCGGAACCAGGTCCCGCTGGCCATGCGCGTCGTCGTCGGCAAGCAGGACACGCAGACGCCGATCTTCAACGACGTCATGACGCACCTCGTGTTCAGCCCTTACTGGAACGTGCCGCCCAACATCGCGGAAGGTGAAACGCTTCCTGAAATCCTGAAGGATCCCGGCTTTCTCGACCGGAACAGCATGGAAGTGCTCGACAGCGACGGCAACCTCATCGATCCACGATCGATCGATCTTGCCGATCCTGCCAGGTACCGGTTCCGGCAGCGGCCCGGCGCCCACAACTCGCTCGGGCTCGTGAAGTTCATGTTCCCGAATCAGTACAACGTCTACCTGCACGACACGCCGACCGATTCGCTGTTCGCGAGGGCCAGCCGTTCGTTCAGTCACGGCTGCGTGCGCCTCGAGAATCCGATGGCGCTTGCGGAGTACGTGCTGCGGGACCAGCCGGAGTGGACGCGCGAGCGGATCGAGGAAGCGATGAACGCCGAGCAGGAACGGACCGTGAAACTGCGGTCCGCGATCCCGGTCTATCTCGGTTACTTTACGGCGCGCGTGTCGGCGGACGGGATCATGCAGTTCCGGCGTGACGTTTACGACATCGATCGGCGGCAGACGATTCTTCTCGCGGATCGCCTGTCGCGCCTCCGCAAATCTGCAGCCGCCGCAGCGAGTGCGGGCATTCGGACCGGAACATCCGGTGCTGTTACCGCGCCGAGCAGTATTGAGTGACCTGGGCGAGGAGCTGCTCGAGGTCTACAGGCTTGGAGAGATAGGCGTTCGCTTCGATATCGGCAATCCGCTCTTTCCCCGCGGCCGAAACGACGATCACCGGAATTGCGGCGAGCGCGGCGTCCCGGATCTGCTGCGAGCGAAACTCCCAGCCGTCCATCACCGGCATCATCAAATCGAGCAGGATCACGCAGGGCTGTATACCCGCATTCAGTCTCTCGAGAGCCTGCTTGCCGTTGGCCGCGACCTCGACCTTGAACCCTTCGAGCTCGAGAAACCGGCCCATCATGTCGCGGGTATCAACGTCGTCCTCGACGACGAAAACGGTACATGGGGCCACGTAGAAGCTCCTCAACGCAGCCTCGCAGCGGCTGGCCCTGGGATCACGTCCTCGACGGACGACCACCGCGCTGGTCTGACGGTCCGGGCACGCCTGCCCGCCGTTGCGATGGTCGCGGACCGGTGGAACCGGTTCGTCGACTCTGCGGTAGCTTATAGCAATGCGGGCGGCGGCCAAACAAATGCGAGCCGCCGCCCGGCTGTTCGAACGGCCGGGCCTGAAGCCTGGCCCTGCATCAGGTCCCGTGGTTTATGCCGGGATC
>Ga0307416_100000743_pt1 | contig 17004 bp, 8 predicted proteins | sample DK1Cmetagenome_2_FD_203821 | JGI IMG/M metagenome (GOLD analysis project Ga0307416, IMG submission 203821) | Maize rhizosphere microbial communities from greenhouse at UC Davis, California, United States - DK15-C-3 | ecosystem: Host-associated > Plants > Roots > Rhizosphere > Soil | place: USA...
CTCGACAACGACTTCAGCGGCCGCGAGCGGACGCTGAGCCTTGATAGTCTCGGTCGAATTCAGAGGGTCGCCATCCACATAATTGCGGATCCACTTGTTGAGCCAGCGCTCCATGGCGTCACGCGTCTTGTAGGAGCCGACCTTGTCGCGCGCCATGCACTTCAGGTAATGGGCGAAGCGATTGCAGGCGAACAGGTACGGCAGTCGGGCGGCCAGCGCCGCGTTGCCGGTCGCGTCCGGATCGTCGTACTCGAGCGGCTTCTGCAACGACTGTGCTCCGATGAACGCCGCGAAGTCGGAATTCTTCCGGTGGATCATCGCAAGGAATCCGTTCTTCGAAAGCTCCGCTTCGCGCCGATCGGAGATGGCGATCTCCGTCGGGCACTTCATGTCGACGCCGCCGTCGTCGGTGGGGAAGGTGTGGGTCGGCAGGTTCTCGACGGCGCCGCCCGACTCCACGCCGCGGATGCGCGAGCACCACCCATAGATCTTGAAGGATCGGTTGATGTTGGTGGCCATCGCATACGCCGCATTGCACCAGGCGTACTTGTCGTGCTCGGCACCGACCGTGTCTTCCTCGAAGTTGAAGGCCTCCACCGGACTCGTTTTCGCGCCGTACGGGAGCCGTCCGAGAAAGCGCGGCATGCACAACGCGAGATAGCGCGAGTCTTCGCTCTCGCGGAGCGACCGCCACGAGGCGTACTCGGGCGTCAGGAAGATCTTGGTCAGGTCGCGTGGGTTCGCCAGCTCGCCCCAGGAATCCATTTGCATCACGGTCGGCGCCGCGCCCGTGATGAACGGGCAGTGCGCGGCGGCGGCGATCTTCGACATCTCGCCGAGCAGCTCGACATCGGGCGGCGAGTGATCGAAGTGGTAGTCGCCGACGATGGCGCCGAACGGCTCACCGCCGAACTGGCCGTATTCCTCTTCATAGAGCTTCTTGAAGAGCGGCGACTGGTCCCAGGCAGTGCCCTTGTAGCGCTTGAGCGTCTTGCCGAGGTCCTGCTTGGAAACCGCCATCACCCTGATCTTCAGGAACTCGTCGGTCTCGGTGTTGTTGACCATGTAGTGCAGGCCACGCCATGCCGACTCGAGCTTCTGGAAATCGGGGTGGTGCAGGATCAGATTGACCTGATCGCTCATCTTGCGATCGATGGCGGCGATCATCGCCTCGATGCTCAGCACCGTGTCGGTGCCGATCAGTTTCGTGTGGGCCAGCGCTTGCTGGGCGAGCGTTTGCACCGCAGCCTCGACCGCGGAACGTGCCTCGTCCGATTTCGGCTTGAACTCCTTCTTCAGCAAGTTGGCGAATTCGTTGCCTTCGACTGTGACGCCGGCAAACGCGGGACTTGCAGCTTGTGGTTCGGCCATCGATGTGCTCCGGGAGGGTTCAGGCTTGCTCGGCCGGCTTGGCCGCGTCGCCGACGCTTTGCAGCAACGCCGGGTCGTTCAGGACCTTGGCGATCAGCTCTTCGGCTCCCGCCTTGCCATCCATGTAGGTGACGAGGTTGGCGAGTTGGGTGCGCGCCTCGAGCAACTGCTTGAGACCTTCGACCTTGGCGGCCACCGCCGCGGGCGAGAAGTCGTCCATGTTCTCGAACGTGAGATCGACCGCCAGGTTCCCCTCGCCCGTGAGAACGTTGGGCACCATGAAGGCGACGCGCGGCTTCAGCGCCTTCATGCGCGTGTCGAAGTTGTCGACGTCGAACTCGAGGAATTTCCGGTCGGCGACGGGAGGAAGAGGATTCTCCGGCTTGCCGGCCAGGTCGGCCATCACGCCCATCACGAAGGGCAGCTGGACCTTCTTTTCGGCCCCATAGAGCTCGACTTCGTATTCGATCTGAACTCTGGGCGCGCGATTGCGCGCGATGAACTTCTGGCTACTTCCCATGGGGTCCTCCGAATCTCGAACAGGTATCGTCGCTCCGGCAGATGCCTCCGGCCACCGGCGCTGCCAGAGGCGATGATGCCGGGCAGCGGTCCTTTTGCGAAGTGCTCAATTCAATTGTCGTCGCTGACCTTGCTCGGGTCGACCCCCATGATGCGGGCCACGTCCTTGACGGCGTCCGGCGCCAGCTCCCGCACCAGCTGCAGGAAGTTCTTGTCGATGACCCGCGCCGCGCGCCGCAGCAAGAGCTGCGCCGGGTTGGTCGGTTCGCTGCGCTCGAGGTAGGCGCACACCAGCTCGATCGCGCGAACTGCCTCCTGTCGGGTTTCCACGCTGTACACGCCTGACCGGCGCGCCGGTCCCGGGGCCGGCGCCGCGCCGGCGTCTTCGCTCTCGCTTTGGAGATCGTCCGGGGCGCGCTCCGGAAGCACCGATCTGACGCTGGTCAGCATGCTCCGAGCTGCGGCAAGATCGACCGCCTTGTCCACCCCGAAACGCTCGTTCATCAGAGCCTGGATGCGCTGGAGCGAAGCGAGCGCAGCATCGGTTTGCGACACCAAGGCCGCCGACGCCTCTCCCGCCTCGGCCAACATGCCCTGGATCTGCCCCTGGGTGCGCGGCGTCTCGTCGGCGCGCGGCGTCAGCTTGGCCAGCGCCACCTCGACGTCGCGGACGCGGAGTCCGTCGAGGCGCGGATCGCCGGACAGCATCGCGTTGCGGATGTCGCCGAGGAGGCTGTCGAGCTTGTCGAGGCCGCCGACCACCGACAGGCGGGCCAGGGCGTCGGGATCGTCGGCGTCGGGAAGCGGGTGGACGTGGTCCCAGAACTCCTCGAGCAAGCCGCGGAACAGCTCGAGCACCGAGGGCAAGGCGGCGAACCCGCCCACGTTGAGCCTGGCGCGTCCCCACAACAATGCGACGCGCAGGTCGCGCGTGCGCTCGAACAGCGATTCGGAGATCTCTGCGACCCGACCCCAGTTGGGCGGTTCGCCCGGGCCGAACTGCGAGTCCGGCCTGCCGGTGGCATCCCGCAGCTCCAATGACAGCGGGTCGTATTCGAGGTCGGGCCCGCACGGCTCTTCGGGAGCCACCGGCAACAACCATTGCTCGATGGGAAGCGACAGGGCAGAACCGTTGGCGGTGTCGGGCATCCAGACTCTCGGAGATTGACTCTCGAAGCTATTTTTTTTCAATGTACCACCGGTCCCGCAGGAGCCGGGCGCAGGCCGTCGTCCTTCGAGAGGATAAAGAGCGCGCTCGACGTGCGGCCACGGCGGTCGCGTGCCGCTGGAGAGTGCCCATCGGGGAGCGCGCTTGCCGAGTGCTGGGACGAGGGCGACGCGGCCTCGGAGGGCGCCTGAGGGGTCGGCAAGTTTCCGACAGCCGGGTGGGCCCATCGCTCGCATGTCGGCCCTCGAAGCCGACCTCCGAGGCTGTTTTAGCGCCGCAACGAACGCAGCATCAACTTGCGCAATTCGCCAAACAGCAGCACGCCGCTCCCGGCCGCCACGCAGAAGCCCCACTGCGGCGCGGTGAGTGGCACCGTGCCGAACGCCGCGTTGAGAACCGGCAGGTGAACCACCGCGACCTGCAGTCCCACCGAGAGCGCGATCGCGCCCCACAGCCAGCCGTTGACGAAGAGGCGGTGCAACGCGCTGGTGGTCTCCGAGCGCGCATTGAGGCAGTTGAAGAGCTGCGCGAGCACCAGCACCGTGAACGCGGCGGTGCGGGCGGTTTGGAGGTCCTCGGTCCCGGCGATCATTCCGCCCGGCAGGTAGAAGTCGAGCGTCAGCAAGGTGACGGCCGCCATGACGGCGCCGATCTCGACCACGCCCCACCACATGCGCCCGTCGATCGCCCGCTGGTCGCGCCGGCGCGGCGGCCGGGCCATCACGTCTTCGGTCTCCGGATCGACCCCCATCGCGATCGCCGGCGCGGTGTCGGTGATTAGGTTGATCCACAGGATCTGCGTCGCCAACAACGGGAGCACCAGAGCCTCGCCGCCGCTTGCGCCCGCGAGGCCGATGACGCCGGCGCCGACCACGCCGAAGAAGACCGTCAGCACCTCCCCCATGTTGGACGAGAGCAGGTAACGCAGGAACTTGCGGATGTTGGCGAAGATGTTGCGGCCTTCGCGCACGGCGTGGACGATGGTCGCGAAGTTGTCGTCGGCGAGGATCATCTTCGCCGCCTCCTTGGTCACCTCCGTCCCGGTGATGCCCATGGCGATGCCGATGTCGGCCGACTTCAGCGCCGGCGCGTCGTTCACGCCGTCGCCGGTCATCGCCACGACGTTGCCGTCGGCCTGCAGCGCGTCCACGATGCGCAGCTTGTGCGCCGGGGCGACGCGTGCATAGACCGAGGTGTTGCGCACCGCCGCCGCGAGCCCGGCGTCGTCGAGCGCGTCGAGGTCGGCGCCGGTCAGCGCCGGCGCGCCGGGCTCCGCGATGCCGAGGTCGCCGGCGATGCGGGCGGCGGTGCGCGGATGGTCGCCGGTGATCATCATCACGCGGATGCCGGCACGCCGCGCCTCGCGGATCGCTTCGCCCACCTCCTCGCGCGGCGGGTCGATGATGCCGACCGTGCCGACGAAGATCAGGTTCCGCTCCAGCGTCTCGGCAGCGCCGGGATCCTCGTCCGGCTCCAGCGGCCGGTAGGCGACGGCGAGGGTGCGCAAGGCGGCGTCGGACAGCGCGTTCACGTCGGCCACGGCCCGGGCGCGCAGTTCGGCGTCGAAGGGCCGCACCTCGATGCCCACGCGCGCGTGCGTGCAGCGCTCCATGAGGACGTCGGGGGCACCCTTGGTGACGACGATCAGGGCGTCGCCCTGCTCGTGGTCGCGCTCGATGCTCGACATCATCTTCCGCTCGGCGCTGAACGGCACCTCGGCGACGCGCTCGAAGCGGCGCTCGCGACGTTCCGTGGCGCCGAGCTTGCGCTCGGCGACGAGAAAGGCAGCTTCCGTCGGATCGCCATGGATCTCCCACTCGCCGTCTGCCGTGCGCCGCAGCGCGGCATTGCTCGCCAGGCTGCCGCCGCTCAGCACCACCACCTGCTCGGCGTGCACCGGCCCTTCGGTCAGCGCGCGGCCTTCGAGTTCGACCCGGCCTTCGGGCGCATAGCCGACGCCGGTGACGCGGGTCGCGCCCGAAGCCGTCATGACGCGCTCGATGGTCATTTCCGAGCGCGTCAGCGTGCCGGTCTTGTCGCTGCAGATGACCGACGCGGAGCCGAGCGTCTCCACCGACGAGAGCTTCTTCACCACCGCGTTGCGGCGAGCCATGCGCTGCACGCCGATCGCCAGCACGACCGAGAGGATCGCGGGCAGGCCCTCGGGAACGGCGGCCACGGCCAGCGACACGCCGAGCAGCAGCGCCGTGACGACGTCGGAGGCGCTGCGGATCGGCGAGACAAGCAGGATGGTGCCGACCACCACGAGCGCGATCACCGCCACCGCGACGCCGAGCATGTGACCGATGCGCACGACCTCCTTCTGCAGCGGGGTCGGCTCTTCGACGGTCGCCTCGAGCATTTCGGCGATCGCACCCACCTGCGTCGCCATGCCGGTGGCCGTGACGACGGCGCGTCCCGTTCCCTGTGCGATGGCGGTGCCCTTGAAGACCATGTTGCGCCGGTCGCCCAGCGCCACCCCTGCGCCGAGCGGCACGGTGTCCTTGAGCACGGCCTCGCTCTCGCCCGTGAGCGAGGCTTCCTGCACCCGCAGCGAGGTCGCTCGCAGCAGCCGCGCATCGGCGCCGGCCGAGTCGCCCTCGCCGAGCACGAGGACGTCGCCGCGAACGAGCTGCGCACTCGGAACACGCCGCTCGCGCCCGTCGCGCAAGACGGCCGACGTCACTGCGGTCATGCGGGCCAGCGCCGCGACCGCGCTCTCTGCCCGAGCCTCCTGGACGTGGCCGATGACGGCGTTGAGCATGACCACGAGCAGGATCACGATCGCATCCACCGGCCACCCGACGCGCCCTTCGATGGCCCAGGCGCCGGCGGCGATCGCCGCGGCTGCGAGCAGGAGATAGACCAGCGGATCCTCGAACTGTGCCAGCAGGCGTCGCCAGAGCGGCAGTCGTGGCCGCGCTCGAAGTTCGTTGGGCCCGTCGCGCGCGAGCCTCTGCGCCGCTTCCGTTTCGGAAAGGCCACGCTCCGGGTCGGTCTCGAGGTTGCGGACGACTTCGGCCGCGTCGCACTCCCAGGGCTCGTGCGGAGGTCGAGGCCGGTCGTCCCGGAGGGGCGTCACCTTCAATGGCTCATGGCTGGGAATACGGAGAAGCCGCGGCAATTCCGAGACTAACCGGCGACCCGCCTGTCGGGACGCCCGGTGCTGCAGCAGCACCGGCAGCGGCTCGTGTTCCTGCACTCGGCGTTCCTCCCAACGACCGACCCGGAGGTCTGCCCGCCTTCGATTGCTTCATCGCCGGGAAGATGCCGGGCCGATCGCGGGCCATCGGTGCGAGCCGCTGTTGCATCTGAAATGAAGGCCCAGCGCTGCTGCAACGATCGGGCAACCGGTCGGATCGACGCTGCGCAGCGGAAGACGAGCCTGCCGTCGGTCAGCGGTCAACGCCTGCTGGCGGCTCGCGACGCTTTCGCGCACGCACCCGTCCTGGAAGAGGTCCCATCGATGCTCACATCCGCTACACGGCAATCCTGCTGCTCGAAGGCGGGCACGGTCCGCGCGGTGTCGCTGCACGCGGCCGTCGTGCTGGCGAGCCTCGTCGCCGCGTCCATCACGCTGGTCGCCTGCGGCCCGAACGCTTCGCACGCGCATGGGCCGCCCGACGCGGGCGGTCCGCCGCCCGCGGCGGTGGTCGTGATGTCGCTCGCCGCCACCAACCTGGCGCTGAACTACGAATACGTCGGCCAGACTGCCGGGTCGCGCGACGTGGAAGTGCGCGCGCGTGTCGCCGGCATCCTCCTGAGGCGCAACTTCACCGAGGGCGGCAGCGTCAAGAAGGGCCAGTCGCTGTACAGCCTGGACCCGGAGCCGTTCCAGGCCGCGTTCAATCGCGCCGACGCCGACGTGGCAGCCTCCGAAGCCAAGCTTGCGCAGACCGCGCGCACCTTGCATCGCCTGAAGCCGCTGTGGGAGGCGCGCGCAGTGAGCCAGCGCGAATACGACGATGCGGCGTCGGCCGAGCAGGTCGCACGCGCAGACCTCAAGGGCGCGCAGGCGCGCCGCGCCGAGGCTGCGTTGAACCTGGGCTACACCAAGGTCGAGGCGCCGCTTTCCGGCGCCGCGGGCCGCTCGCAGGTGAGCGAGGGGACGCTGGTCGCCGGCCCCGGCACGCTGCTGACGACGCTGACGCAGACCGACCCGGTGAAAGTGCGCTTCGGCATCGCCGACACCGATCAGATGAAGTGGCGCAACGAAGTGGCGGCGGGCCAGCTGCAGCTGCCGCCGCACGAGGCATTCACGGTCGAAGTCAAGCTCGCCGACGGCAGCTTGTACCCGCGCAGGGGAAAGCTGCTCTTCTCCGACACGCGGGTGTCGGGCAACACCGGCACGGTCGAGGCCGAGGCCGAGGTGCCCAACCCGGACGGCGTGCTCAAGCCCGGCCAGTTCGTGCGTGTGCGTCTGACCGGCGCGACCAGGCCGCATGCGCTGCTGGTGCCCTCGCGTGCGGTGCTCGACGGGCCGCAGGGCAAGTTCGTCTACGTGGCGGCCGATGGCAAGGCTGCGCCGAGGCCGGTGCAGGTCGGTGACCAGATCGGCGATGACTGGGTCATCAACTCCGGCCTCGCCGAGGGCGACCAGGTGATCGTCGACGGCATGGCACGGATCTTCTTCCCCGGTGCGCCGATTCGGATCGTCCAGGCTCCTGCGGGCGGCGCGAGCGCGCCGGCGGGCGGTGCGCCGGCGCCCGGCGCTCACTCGAAGTAAGACCCAATCGAACCGTCAAGGGGCTGCGCATGTTCTCGCGTTTCTTCATCGATCGCCCGATCTTCGCGGCCGTGCTGGCGATCTTCATCGTCATCGCGGGCCTGTCGTCCATCCGCTCGCTGCCGATCGCCCAGTACCCCGAGATCGCGCCCCCGGTGGTCACCGTCACCGCCATCTACCCCGGCGCGAGCGCAGAGGTGATCGAGCAGACGGTGGCCGCGCCGCTCGAAAACGCCATCAACGGCGTCGAGCACATGATCTACATGGGCTCCACGTCCACCAGCAACGGCGTCGTCCAGATCCAGGTGACGTTCGACATCGGCAGCGATGCCGATCAGGCGGCCCAGGTCGTGAACAACAGGGTCAAGCAGGCCGAGACCAAGCTGCCGCAAGAGGTGCGCCGCCAGGGCGTCACGGTCGAGAAAGGCTCCTCGGCGTTCCTGCAGGTGCTGGCCTTCTATTCCGACGACGGCAGCAAGGACGACCTGACGATCAGCAATTACGTGACGCTCAACGTGCTCGATGCGCTGAAGCGCGTGCCGGGGACGACCAACGTGCAGATCTTCGGCGCCAAGGACTACGCCATGCGCATCTGGCTGCGGCCGGACCGGCTGGCGCAGCTGCGACTGACCACCAGCGACATCGCGCGTGCGATCAACGAGCAGAACGCCCAGTTCGCCGCCGGCAAGGTGGGCCAGGCGCCGACCGGCGGCGCCCAGGAGATGGTCTACACGATCACCACGCAGGGGCGGCTGGCCGACCCCAGGCAGTTCGAAGAGATCATCTTGCGGGCCAACCCCGACGGCAGCACGCTGCGCCTGAAAGACGTCGGCCGCGTCGAGCTCGGCTCGAAAGACTACGACTTCATCGGCCGCGTCAACGGCAGATCCGCCACGCTGGTGGGAGTCTTCCTGCAGCCCGGCGCCAATGCGCTGAAGGTCGCAGGCGAGGTCGAGCGCACGGTCGAGAGCCTCAGCAAGAGCTTCCCCAAAGGGATCGTCCAGTCGGTGGTGTACGACACCACACGCTTCGTCAAAGTATCGATCGAGGAAGTCGTCATCACGCTGGCCGAAGCGATGGTCCTCGTGGTCCTGGTCGTGTACCTGTTCCTGCAGAACTGGCGTGCCACGTTCATTCCAGTGGTGGCGGTGCCGGTGTCGCTGATCGGCACGCTGGCCGGGTTGCTGCTGATGGGCTACTCGATCAACACGCTGACGCTGTTCGGCATGGTGCTGGCGATCGGCATCGTCGTCGACGACGCGATCGTCGTGCTGGAAAACGTCGAACGCATCATGCACGAGGAGAAGCTGAACGCCCGCGAGGCGGCGCTCAAGGCGATGCGCGAGGTGTCGGGCCCGGTGATTGCGATCGTGCTCGTGCTGTGCGCGGTGTTCGTGCCGATCGCCTTCCTGGGCGGCCTGTCGGGTGAGCTGTACCGGCAGTTCGCGGTGACGATCTCGATGGCCGTGATCATCTCGGGCATCGTCGCGCTCAGCCTCACGCCGAGCCTGTGCGTGCTGATCCTGAAGCACGAGCACCGCAACCCTGGGCGCTTCTTCCAGGCGTTCAACCGCTTCTTCGCGCGCGTCACCCGCCGCTACGTCGGCGGCGTCGGCTTCATGGTGCGCCGCGCCGGCATCGGCCTGGCGCTGTTCGCCGGGATGGTGCTGCTGGCGATCGGCTTGTGGCGCATCACGCCAGGGTCCCTCGTGCCCGACGAGGACCAGGGCTGGTTCTTCTCGGCCGTGATCCTGCCCGACGGCGCATCTCTCGAGCGGACCGACAAAGTCGTGCGCCAGGTCAGCGAGATCATCAAGTCCAACCCAGCCAACCAGAACGTCATCGCCTTCACGGGCTTCGACTTCCTCGGCGGCGGGTTCCGCAACAACGCGGCGACGATCTTCGTCACCCAGAAGCACTGGAACGAGCGCGAGGAGCCTGTAACGGCGCTGGTGCGCGAGGTCTTCATGAAGACGGCGAACATCAACGAGGCACTCGTGCTGGCCTTCAACCCGCCGCCGATCTTCGGCCTCGGCACCGCGGGCGGCTTCGAGTTCTACCTGCAGCAGCGCGGCGAGGGCGGTGCCAAGCGCCTCGCGCAAGTGTCGCAGCAACTCCAGGGCGCGCTCGCGCAGAGCAAGCTGCTCGCCGGCGGCGCCCAGACCTTGTGGCGCGCCACGGTGCCGCAGCTGCGCGTCGACGTCGATCGCGAGCGCGCCAAGGCGCTCGGCGTGCCGGTGGACGAGCTCTTCAACACGCTGTCGGCAACGCTCGGCAGCTATTACGTCAACGACTTCAACAAATACGGCCGCACCTGGCAGGTCTTGATGTCGTCCGAAAGCGCGTACCGCAAACGGCCCGACGACATCGGTCGCATGTGGGTGCGCTCAGGCTCCGGCGAGATGGTGCCGGTCTCGGCGCTGGCCACGATCAAGTACTCGTCTGGGCCGGAGATGCTCGATCGCTTCAACAACCAGCCCGCGGTGAAGCTGATCGGCCAGGGGGCACCCGGTGTCAGCTCCGGCCAGGCGATCGCGGAGGTGGAACGCATCGCACGCGAAGCACTGCCGCCGGACTTCGGGTTCGACTGGGGCGGCGCTTCGTATCAGGAGAAACGCGCATCCGGCACCTCGGGCCTGGCGCTGCTGCTGGGCGCGCTGATGGTGTTCCTGATCCTGGCGGCGCAGTACGAGAAGTGGTCGCTGCCGCTTTCCGTGATGCTCGCGCTGCCGTTCGGCACCTTCGGCGCGCTGGCGGCGGTATGGCTGCGCGACATGACCAACGACGTGTACTTCCAGATCGGCTTGGTCACGCTGCTGGGCCTGGCGGCAAAAAACGCGATCCTGATCGTCCAGTACGCGTCTCACAAGGTCCACGAGGGAATGAGCGCGTCGGCCGGCGCGCTCGAGGCGGCGCGGCTGCGCTTCCGGCCGATCATCATGACCTCGCTGGCCTTCATCCTCGGTGTGGCGCCGCTGGCGTTCTCGAGCGGCGCCGGCGCCGGCGCGCGGCGCTCGGTCGGCACCGGCGTGATGGGCGGCATGCTCGCCGCCACGTTCCTGGCGATCTTCTTCGTGCCGATGTTCTTCAGGATCATCACGGCGCGCAGGCTCCGCGAACAGCGCAGCACCGAAGAGATCCAGGCCGAGGCGCATCACGAGGACACGCACGGCGACCCGCCCGGAGCGCACCACCCTCCGCATGGCGCACAACCCGGCGGGCCCGCGCTCCCCGGCGTGGGCGGGGCGACGGCATGAAGCCCGACCGCATCATCACCCGCGCCGTCGCGCTCGCGGCCGCCGTGCTGGCCGGCTGCGCCGTGCCGCCGGCCGAGCACCGCGGAACGCCGCAGCTCGAGCTGCCCGTGGCCGCGGCGGCGGTGCCCGACGTGCCGACCGAGTGGTGGAAGAGCTTCAAGGACGGGCGACTCGACGCGCTGGTCGCCGAGGCGTTGGCGAACAACCGCGACCTGGCGCGCGCGATCGCACGCATCGACGAATCCCGCGCCCTGCTGCGCTCGGCAAGCGCCAACCGACTGCCCAGGGTCGACGCCAACGTGTCGGCCGGCCGACAGCGCTTCGGCGAGAACGCGCCGCTGACGAGCGGCGGCAACCGGCTGATCTTCAACGACTTTCGCGCCGACCTGAGCGTGGCCTACGAGGTCGACCTGTGGTCGCGCGCGGCCAACCTGAGCGCGGCTGCGCGCGACGAGCTGCTGGCCAGCGAATACGCGCGCGACACCCTGCGCACGGCGCTGGCGGCGCAGGTGGTGCAGTCGTACGCCGCGCTGCAGTCGCTCGACGCGCAGCTGGTGCTCTACGGCCAGGCAGTGCAGGCGCAGCGCGACAGCCTGAAGCTGCAGCGCATGCGTCTCGACGCCGGAGACATCTCCGAGCTCGACATCCAGCAGCTCGAAGCCGAGCTGATCGACAACGAGGCGCGGCTGCCGAAGCTCGACCGCGCGCGCGGCGAGGCCGAGCGCGCGCTGGCACTGGTGCTCGGCCGCTCGCCGAAAGACGTGGTCGAGCAAGGCGTCTTGCGCAGCGAGACGCCGACCTTGCGCGCCAGCGGCGTCCCCGAAGGCCTGCCGTCGGACCTGCTGCTTCGGCGACCCGACGTCCAGGCCGCCGAGGCGCGGCTGCGCGCCGCCGGGGCTCGCGTCGACGCAGCGCGCGCAGCGTATTTTCCCGGCATCACCCTGACCGCCGCCTACGGGTTCGAGAGCACGCAGCTGCACAACCTGTTCGATGGGCCGTCGCTGGCCTGGAACATCGTTGCCGCGCTGACGCAGCCGATCTGGGATGGCGGGCGCATCGGCGCGCAATACGACATCAGCCAGGCGCGGCGCAGACAGGTGGAGCTCGACTATCGCGACAGCGTGGTCATTGCCTTCAAGGAGACGCGGGATGCGCTCGCTGCCTACAGCGAGGCCAACGCGACGCTGCAGAGCGCCCAGCGCCGCGCGCAGGCGCTGGCGCGCGCAGCCGAGCTCACCCTCGTCCGCTACGACGGCGGCGAGTCGAGCCGGCTCGACGTGATCAACGCCGACAGGCTGGCGCTGACCGCGCAGGCGCAGAGCGCCGATGCGGCGCGCGCCCTGACCGAGGCGCAGGCCAACGTGTTTCGCGCGCTAGGCGGTGGCTGGCAGGCTTCCTCGTCGCACTGAGGGTCACGGTCATCCAGATGAGCGGGCCCGTTTCAAGCGGCCGCCAGCCCGAGGTTTCAGCGCACCGCCTGCACCTCGGCGTCGAACAGGTACCCGACGCCGCGCTCGGTCTTGATGTACGTGGGGTTCGCGGGATCCGGCTCGATCTTGCGCCGCAGCCGCAGGATCTGCACGTCGATCGAGCGGTCGTACACCTCGGCGTTGTGCAGGCGCGAGAGGTCGAGCAGCTGATCGCGGGTGAGCACGCGCTGGGGCGCAGACAGGAACGCGGTCAGCAGGCTGAACTCGCCATTGGTCAGCTCGACGCTCGAGCCGTCGATCGCCTTCAGCCGGCGCAGACCGATGTTGAGCTCCCAGTTGCCGAAGCGATAGCAGCGCACGCGCGCGATCGCGTCGGCCACCGTGGCTTGCGCGGCGGCGCGGCGCAGCAAGGCGCGCACCCGCGCCAGCAGCTCGCGCGGGCTGAAGGGCTTGGTCAGATAGTCGTCGGCGCCGAGCTCGAGCCCCATCACCCGGTCGGCCTCTTCGGAGCGACCGGTGAGCATCAGGATCGGCAGCGACAAGGCGCTGTCGCGCAGGCGGCGCGCGATCTGCATGCCGTCCTCGCCCCCCAGCTTGAGGTCGAGCACGAGCAGGTCGATCGGGTCGCGCGCCAAGGTCGCGTCGAGCTCGTGCCCGCTGGCCAGCGCCGTCACGCGCAGGTCGTTCTCGGACAGGTATTCGGTCAGCAGTTCGCGCACCGCGGGATCGTCGTCGAGCGCGACGACGTGCGGCTGCCAATGCGAGACGGCTTGCATGGCAACACCTTCATCGACGAGACCGGCCATGCTAGCAAACGAGGCCATGTCGCGAGCGATCCAGCGGCGAATTGCGGAGCGGCACGCGATTTCAAACGTAATGCCGGCAAATCGTTGGCGGCATGCGACGGCGTGCACAATGATTCATCGCAACGAACGGCTTGACCCGGCCGATAGAGGCCGTGAGCCATCGATCGCAGCGAAGGAATGCGATGCCGAACGCGTGCAAGGTGCTGGTACTCGGGACCGACCCGGCGACCCGCTCGCTGTTCGGCGAGTGGTTCGACGAAGAGGGCTTCCAGATCGTCGATCCCTCGTCGCCCGACGCCGCCGTGTCGCTGTCGCTGGTCCTGCTCGAGCTGCCCTTTCTGCGCGAAGACGGATTGCAGCCGCTGGCCGATGCCAAGCTCCGATACGCGGGGGTGCCGATCGTGATCGTCTCGCCCACGGTCTTCGCCAGCGTCGGCTGCTGCGGCCCCTGTGCGGCCGCGCTGGGCGTCGCCGGCGTGCTGCCCAAGCCGATGGCGCGTGCGACGTTGATCGAAGCGATGCATCGCCTGGCGCGCCCGGCATCGCGGTGATGCCGCGCGGCGTGCGCATCGAACCGCGTGCGCCACGACGACGTCGGCCGGGGTGCAGTCAATCGTGCAGCGCGTCGGCCAGGCTGCGCGCGATGTCGCGCGCTGCCAGCGGCTTGGCCAGCACGTTCTTGACGCCGATCTCTCGCGCGCGGTCGATCAGCGCCGGCGTCACGTAGCCGCTCATCAGCACGATCGGGATGTCGGGCCGGATGCGGCGGATCTCGCGCGCCAGCTCGGAGCCGGTCATCTCGGGCATCGCCTCGTCGGACAGCACCGCGTCAAAGCGCTGCGGCGTATTGCGGAGGCTTTGGAGGGCGGCTGCGCTCGAGGCGAAACCCACCGGCTCGTAGCCAAGCTCGGCCATCATTTCCTCGCCCAGCCGTACCAGCGCTTCCTCGTCGTCGATCAGCAGGATGGTTTCGCCGCTGCCGCGCGCGACCGGATCGCTTTGCGCCTCGTTCGCCTGCGCGCTGCCGTGCCACGGCAAATAGACGGTGAACGCGCTGCCGGCGCCAACCCGACTGTCGACATCGACGCCGCCGCCCAGGTCGGCGACGATGCCGTGCACCAGCGACAGCCCGAGCCCCGTGCCCATGCCGGCGGCCTTGGTGGTGAAAAAGGGATCGAAGATGCGCTCGAGCACCTGCGGCGCGATGCCGCTGCCGGTGTCGCGCACGACGAGCTTGACGTAGTCGCCGGGCGCCAGCTGCGCCGTCGACACGCGCTTGGCTTCGGCCAGGCGTGTCGTTTGCAGGGTCACGCCGAGCGTTCCGCCCGCGCGCATCGACTGCACCGCGTTCGTGCATAGATTCATCACCACTTGGTGAATCTGTGTCGCGTCGCCAAGCACCGCGGCATCGCCGGCGCGGAGGTCGCGCTCGAACTGCACCTCTGGCGGCAGCGACGCGGCGGTCGCCACCAGCGCCTCGTCGACCACCGCCTGCACGTTGACCGGCAGGCGTTCACCGGCGCCGCTGCGGCTGAACGCGAGGATGCGCTCGACCAGCGACTTGGCGCGCAACGCGGCGCTCATCGCGGCATCGATGTGCCGGCGCTGGGCCGTGCCTTCGGCGCAGTCGCGCTGCACCAGCTCGCCGTAGCCGAGGATCGCGGCGAGGATGTTGTTGAAGTCGTGGGCGATGCCGCCCGCCAGCGTGCCCATCGCCTCGAGCTTCTGCGACTGGCGCAGTTGCGATTCGAGCCGGTCGCGCGCGGCCTCGGCATTCTTGCGCACGGTGACGTCCTCGAGCGAGCCGGCCATCCGGTACGGCCGGCCCTGCTCGTCGCGCAGCGCGACACCGCGCTCGCGGAACCAGCGCCAACTGTCCGAGCTGGCGTGGTGGAGCCGGTACTCGACCTCCCAATGCGCAGCACCGCTGCCGCCGAGGTAGGCCTTCAATCCGTCGTGCACGCGCTTCTCGTCGTCGGGGTGATAGCGGAACAAGCGCCACCACCCCTCGCACGGGCGCATCGGTTCGCTCGGCTCGAGGCCGAGCAGATCCTGGGCGCGCGCGGAGAAGAAGAAGGTCTCCTTGCGCATGTCCCAGTCCCACATGCCTTCGTTCGCCCCGGCGACCGCCAGCTCGTAGCGCTCCTGCGACTCGCGCAGGGCCTGCTCGGTGCGCTTGTGCGCGTCGATGTCGCTGATCGACCCCGACCAACGGGTCGCTCGACCGTTCCGGTTGCCCAGATGGCGGCCGCGAAAGCGCACCCAGCGCCAGCTCCCGTCGCCGTGGCGCACCCGGCAATCGGCCTCCTGCGCGTCATGGCCGCCCTGCGGCTGACGGCGAAAGCTCCGTTTCACGACGGCCTGGTCGTCCGGATGGATCTCGAGCAGCGCCAGCCATTCGTCGTGCGTGCGGACGACGACGCCCGAGTCGATACCGGCGATGCGCATCGCACGCTCGGACGCGAACATGCGGTCGTTGCTGATGTCCCAGTCGAGGATGCCATCGTTGGAGCCCTCGAGCGCGCGCGCGAACCGCTCCTCGCTCTCGCGCAGCGCCTCCTCTGCCCGCTTGCGCTCGGTGATGTCCAACGTCGAGCCTGCCACGCGGTCGGGCCGGCCGTCGTCGTCGCGGAAGCACTGGGCGCGGGTGTCGATCCAGCGCACCTCGCCGCTGGCCGGATCGACGATGCGGTACTCGACTCTCAGGCGCGGCGTCAGCCCGGCCAGGTGAAGATCGACCGCATGCTGCGTGCGCTCGCGATCGTCGGGGTGCATCGGCACGCGTTCCCGCCATTCGCTGCGCGTCGCCGGCGGGTCGCCGTCGATGCCGGTCAGCCGGTGCAGCTGCGGCGTCGAGAACAGCTCGTCGGTCTTCACGTTCCAGACCCAGTGGGCCTCGTCGGAGCCGGTCATCGCGATCGCGTAGCGCTCCTCCGACAGCCGCAGCGCTTCCTCGGCGCGGCGCTGCGCGTCGATGTCGACCACCGAGCCGGCCATGCGGTACGGCTGGCCCTCGGCGTCGCGGATGCACAGCGCCCGCACGCGCACCCAGCGGTACTGGCCGTCGGCATGGCGCACGCGGTAGTCGACCTCGTAGGCCGGTGTCTCGCCCGCCAGGTGCGCGCGGATGCCTTCGGCGCGCAGCGGCGCGTCGTCCGGGTGCACGCGCAGGGACGCGACCAGATCGTCCAGCCGCTGCGATTCGGGTCCGGACGGCAGGCCCTGAATCTCGCGCGCGCGAGCCGACTCGAACGCCATGCCGGCGCGCAGGTCCCAGTCCCAGACTCCGACACCCGAGCCGGCGACGGCGAGCGCAAAACGCTCCTCGCTCACGCGCAGCGCCTCTTCCGCGCGCCGGCGCGTGTCGATGTCGCTGACCGAGCCGGCCATGCGCAGCGCCACGCCGTCGGCATCGCGCACGCAGAGGCCCCGCGCGCGCACCCAGCGGTATTGGCCGTCGAGGTGACGCACCCGGTACTCGAACTCGTACAGCGGCGTCCTGCCCGCCAGGTTCGCCTCGATCGCTGCCAGTCGCCGCGCGACGTCGTCGGGGTGCACCTGCACTTGCGCGTGCCACGCCTCGCGTGTGGTCTTCTCGGGCCCGGGCGGGAGCCCATACAGCTCGCGCGCTCGTGGCGAGGCGAAGATCGCGTCGCTGTCGCGCTCCCAGTCCCAGATGCCGTCGTCGGAACCGGCGACGGCGAGAGCGAAGCGCTCGCGCGAATCC
>Ga0307416_100000744_pt1 | contig 17001 bp, 15 predicted proteins | sample DK1Cmetagenome_2_FD_203821 | JGI IMG/M metagenome (GOLD analysis project Ga0307416, IMG submission 203821) | Maize rhizosphere microbial communities from greenhouse at UC Davis, California, United States - DK15-C-3 | ecosystem: Host-associated > Plants > Roots > Rhizosphere > Soil | place...
CAAGGAGTTCGCGCGAACGGTCGAGGACCTGGGGTTCGACTCGCTGTTCATCACCGACCACCTGCTCGTCGGCAAGCGCTTCTACTCGGTGAACTGGCTCGAGCCGATCCTGTCGCTCGCGGTGGCCGCCGGCGTGACCGAGCGAGTCCGGCTGGGGACGTCGATCCTGATCATGCCGTTGCGCAACCCCGTGCTTCTCGCGAAGGAGCTGGCGACGCTCCAGTTCCTGTCGAACGACCGAGTCGTGCTGGGCGCGGGTGTCGGCTGGAACGACGCCGAGTACGAGGCGGTCGGGGTCCACAAGTCGGAGCGCGGCAAGCGCACCGACGAGATGCTCGACATCATGCTGCCGCTGCTCGCGGGCGAGACCGTCACCTACCACGGCCGCTATTACTCGGTCGACGACGTCTTCATCGAGCCGCGGACCGGGGAGCGGCCGGCGCTGTGGGTCGGCGGTGGCTCGCAGCTCGCGAACCCGAAGTCGCCCGACGTTCCGAAGTTCGTCGAATCGGTCAAGGCGCGTACGCTCCGCGCGGATGGCTGGATCCCGCGCCCGACCTGCCCGCCACCGGATATCCGACGCGACTGGGACGAGTTGCAGGCCTTCTTCCGGGAGGCCGGTGAGGATCCGCGGGAGCTGTCCGTCGCTCACGAGAACTTCCTACACCTCGTCCTGACGAACGATCCGGCCAAGGCGCGTGAGGAGCAGCACCGCGCGTTCCTGAAGGTGATGAGCGGCGAGCGCGGCCCCGAGTATCTCGAGACGGTCTACCTGTTCGGGACGCCCGACGAGATCGTGGCGTCGCTGCAGGCGCGGGTCGACGCCGGTGTCGAGCAGTTCATCCTCCACACGATGACTCCGGATCCGGCACAGCTCCGGGCGTGGGTCGACGTGATCATCCCGAATGTCCTGTTCCCGGCTTCGGCGGGCGCCGTTCGCAAGCCGAACCGCGACAGGGTCGCCGTGCCGTCGTGACGCGCCACGTGGCGCTGATCGGCAAGCCGCTCAAGCGTCGGCACTCGCAGGTCATGCATGACGCCGCGTTCGACGCCTGCGGCATCGATGCGCGCTATGTGTTGCGCGAGATCGAGGCTGACGACGTGGAGGGCGTCGTCGCCTCGGCACGTGGTCCCGAATGGCTCGGACTCGGCGTCACCGCGCCGTACAAGCAGGTCGTGGCCGGCCTGGTCGACGAGGTCGAGGGTGACGCGCAGGCGATCGGGGCGGTCAACAACGTCGTCCGCACCGACGACGGACGATTGATCGGCTTCAACAGCGACGCGCCGGGGTTCCGAGCTGCGGTCGAATCGGTCATGGGTCGGCCACTCGAAGGCGCGACGGTGGTCGTTGCGGGGGCTGGCGGTGCGGCGCATGCGGTCGTCTTCGCGTTGCTCTCGGCCGGGGTCGGGCGAGTCACGGTCGGGGCCCGATCGATCTACGCGTCGCGCGCCCTGGTGGACCGGTTCGGCGGCGTCGGCAGCGGCGACCGGCTGGTCGCCGGCCTAGGGTCGGACGCCTTCCGCGTTGGCCTTGCCTCGGCCGACCTCGCCGTCAACGCCACGACCGTTGGCATGATCGACGCCGGGATGACGATCGACGTCGATGCGCTCCCCGCGCACGCGACGGTCTTCGACCTCGTCTACGTGCCAGCGGAGACGCCACTGCTGGCGGCCGCCAGGGCGCGTGGGCTCCGAGCGGCCAACGGCTCGGAGATGCTGATCCAGCAGGCAGGGATCGCGTTCGAGCGCTGGACCGGCGTCGGCGGGATGGCCGACGTGATGCGCATGGCGGTCGCGCCACTCCTCGCCGACTCCACCCTGACCGCCTGAGGATGCGCCTCGCCGTCTCGAAGCCCGGAGCGATCTACACGGTCGGTCTCAACTACGACGGTCCGGGGGCCTCGCCGCGCCCGCAGCGGCCGCTGATCTACGGCAAGGCGCCGTCGTCGGTGGCGGCCCACGGCGACACATTGACCTGGGACCGAGCGCTCACGCCCAACGTCGACGCCGAGGTCGAGCTGGGCGTCGTGGTCGGGGTCGATGGCGACATCTTCGGCTACACGATCGTCAACGACATCTCGTCGCGCGACCCGTGGCTCGACGGGGACCAGTGGCTGCTCGGCAAGTCGATGCCCGGGTTCTGCCCGGTCGGGCCGGTGATCGTCACTGCCGACGAGTTCGACCCGACCGATGTCCGTCTGGGCTGCACGATCAACGGCGAAGCGATCCAGGACGGCCGGACGAGCGACATGCGATTCTCGATCACGGAGGTCATCGACTACATCGGCGGGCATGTCCGACTGGAGCCTGGCGACCTGATCGTGACCGGCACGCCGCCGCGCCTGACGACTCCCCCCGGACCGGATCGGCACCTGGAGCCGGCTGACGTGGTGACCTGCTGGATCGAGGGGATCGGCGAACTGACGACGACCGTCGCGTGAGCGCGACACACGGAGGAGGCACGCGATGAAGCGCCCGACGGTGTTCCTGGGGGAGATGACGAACCGCGAGGTCGAGGCCCTCGTGGCCGACCTCACGACGGTGATCGTGCCGATCGGCTCGACCGAGCAGCACGGGCCCCACGGCCCCTTGTCGACGGACACGATCGTCCCGACCGAGGTCGCCCGGCGCGTCGCGCCGAAGGTCGGCGCCGCGGTCGCGCCGTCGATCGGCTATGGGCTGTCGTACCCGCACGCCGGGTTCACCGGCGTCGTCTACCTGCGTATCCCGACGTTCATGGCGCTGGTCGAGGACGTGGCGGTCGGCCTGGCGACGATGGGCTTCCGCACGATCGTGTTCCTCAACGGCCACTACGACAACACCCTGGCGATCGCTTACGCCTGCGCGAACGCGGCCGATCGACTGCCGGCGGGCACGCGCGCCTTCCCGATCAACTACTGGGATGGGCTGACCGCGGAGGAGTCGGCCGAGTTCTTCGGCCCGACGTCAGGGCTCCACGCCAACAAGGCCGAGACGTCGGCGGTGATGGCGGTCGATGAGGGCTTGGTCGACATCGAGAACGCCAACGCCGAGATGCCGCCGTTCCCCGAGGTCGGCAGCCCGGCCGGCGTCCATACCGCGTTCTTCTTTTCGTCGCCCGGGTCGGTCTACCGGGCGACGCAGTCGGGGACGTGGGGTGACGCGCGCGAGTCGTCGGTCGAATACGGGCAGCGCTACCTGGACGTGGTCGAAGCCGCGACGCTGCGGATGCTCGAGGACGTGGCGAAAACGTTCGACGCGATGCCGCCGCGCTGAGCCCGGCGGCCGTTTCCACCGGATACCAGTCTGGGCGATCGTGGGCGCGCGGCCGGCCCCCTCACCCGCTGCCAGGCCGCTGAATCGCCACCGCTCATCGCCCTGGCCAATATCTGGTGCCGATCACCCGGCCGGGCCGCGCCCAGCATCGGTGGGGCTGATATCCGGTGTGGACCCCCGGTCACTCGCCGACGAGCCAGGTCCCCCCGCGCATGACGCGGCGCACCGAAAGGTCCTCGTCGAGCTCGACGAGGTCGGCGCGTTGGCCTTCCGCGAGTCGGCCGCGGTCGGTGACGCCGAGCAGCGCTAAGGGGTTGGCACTGGCGGCTGCGACGGCATCGGGCAACGAGACGCCGGCTGCCGCGAGGTTCCGGACCGCAGTGTCGAGCGCGATCACCGACCCCGCCAGCGTCGACGTCCCCGCGAGGGTCGCCCGGCCGTCCACCACCTCGATGTCCAGCTCGCCGATGCGACCCCGAGCGGCGGGCGTGCCGGCCACGGCGAGCGCGTCGCTCACCAGCAACAACCGTTCGCGTGGCTTGAGCCTGGTGATGATCGGCCAGATCGCCGGGTGGACATGGATGCCGTCGGCGATCAGCTCGACATAGGCGTCATCTTCCAGGAGCGCGGCGACCGCGACACCAGGCGAGCGATGGTCGACGCCGCTCATCGCGTTGAACAGGTGCGTCGTCGAGCGGGCGCCGGCCGCGAAGGCATCCCACGCCTGCTCGACCGCCGCCGTCGAGTGCCCGATCGACACCGCGACGCCTCGACCGCGTAGCCAGCCGATCAGGTCGGTCGCGCCGTGAAGCTCGGGTGCGACCGTCAGCAGTCGAAGGCCGTCGACCAGCCCATCGAGCGCAGCTCGCGGCGCATCTGACGGAGCCCGGAGATGCGCCTCGGCATGAGCGCCCCGCTTCGCCGGGGCGAGGAACGGCCCCTCGAGGTTGAATCCCAGCGGCTCGGCGCCGTCGGCTGGCGCGGATGGCATCCACTCCCGGACGCGCTCGGCAAAGGTCGCCAGGTCGCTCAAGGGCGCGGTCACGGCCGTGGGCAAGAACGACGTCACGCCGCGTTGCAGCAGCGCCCGGGCCATCCCGTCCAGCGCCGCCGCATCGCCCATCGCGTCGTGGCCACCCCAGCCGTGGACATGGACATCGACGAAGCCCGGGGCGATGTACGGGGCGTCCGCGGCGACGCCGGCCACATCGACCTCGACCGACGAGATCCGCCCATCCTCGATCGCCAGCCGACCGGGGACGACCCGGTCCTCGAGGATCAGTCGCCCGCTGACGTCGGTGAGGGTCACCCTGGAGTGTCGTCGGGGAGCTCGACGTCGAACTGCACGTCCAGCCCGTACCTGCCGGCGACATAGCGCGACTCGGTCGCCTCGATCCGCCGGCCGTGCCCATCGGCGATCACGCGTCGCTCGACGAGCAGCGGATCGCCGTCCTGGATGTCGAGCAGATGCGCGTCCTCGGCCGTGGCGACGGCCGCGGAGATCGTGCCGGTCCCTCGATACAGCATGAATCCGCCCCGACCGAGCGCCTCGTGCAGCGACCCGGTGGTGAGATCTGCCGCCATGACGGCTTCGGCCGTCGCCCCGACCAGGATCGTCGATTCGAGCGCGATCGGCTCTTCGTCGGCCAGCCGGAGCCGGCGCAGGTACACGACCGACTGGCGTGGCGGGACGCCGAGGATCGCGGCCTCCGGGCCAGTCGCCGGCCTGACGACACGCGCAAGCAACCGGGATCGAGGCAGTCGACCGGTCCGGCGCATCTCCTGCGAGAAGGTCATGAGCCGGTTGGCGCGTCGATGCGCCGGCGGCGCGGTGACGAAACTGCCGCGACCCGGCTCGCGCCGGATCAGGCCGTCGGCGGCCAGGCGTTCCATCGCGTTCCGTGCCGTCATCCGGCTCACGCCGAACTCGGCGCACAGGTCGGTATCGGACGGCAGCTTCGCGCCTGGGGGCAGGGCCGCGACCCGCTCGCGCAGGGCCTGCTCGATCTGGCGGTACTGCGGCTGATACCCGATACCCGCCATCAGGCGACCACCCGCGGCGCGGACGGTTCGGCAACGCCGGGAGCGACTGGAACCACGGCCGACGCCTGCTCGGCCCCATGGATCGCCGCGCCGATCGCCCCGGCCCACGTCCCGAGCTCGGCCGGGACGATCTCGATTCCCTCGAGCGACGTCGTGAAGACGTGCCGGCGTACCTCGTCGCGGATCGTGTCGAGCAGGAGGTCGGCGGATCCGGCAACCCCACCACCCAGTACCACCCGCTCCGGCGTCACGACCGTGATCATGTTGGCGATCGCGACGCCCAGGTATCGGCCGACCCGCTCGAGCCCCGCGACCGCCGCGTCGTCACCGGCACGCGCTCGCTCGATGGCCTCCTCGACCGACGCGGTCCCGCATGCCTCGGCGATCCGGTCGGCCCTCGCGTAGGCTTCCAGGCAGCCGCGGTTGCCGCAGCCACAGGTGGGCCCGTCCGGGTCGAGCGTCTGATGACCGAGTTCGCCGCCGGTCCCATCGTGGCCCTGGTACACGCGGCCATCGATGGCGATGACGCCGCCGACCCCGGTCCCCAGCGTCAAACCGATCATCGCCTGTGCACCCCGTCCCGCCCCGAGCCGCAGTTCCGCCAGCCCGAAGGCGCGAGCGTCATTGATCAACGCCGCCGGGACCCCGAGCGCTTCACTCACTGGGCCCGCGACCGGGTGGCCCGCCCACGCCCCCGGGATGTTCACGAGGAACCGGGTCGTGCCGGCCGTCGGGTCGTACAGCCCCGGGACGCCGATCCCGATCGACTCGACGCCGGGCGACCGTGCCATCGCCTCCGCGCCGACTTCCGCGAGGCGAGCCACGACCCGGTTCGGGCCGGCGGCTGCCGGCGTCGGGACCTGGTCGCGGTCGAGGATCCGCCATTCGCCCGCGTCGTGCTCGACGACGACGGCCTTGATGTTGGTCCCGCCGAGATCGAGACCGAGGTGGCGACTCGGGACCCCGCGGCCGACGGCGGCCATCAGGTCTCGCCGGTCACCCGGGTATAGGCCGCGGCGACGATGACGATGATCGATCCGTACAGCACCTGGCGGACCGCCTCCGGATAACCGAGCGAGGTCAGCAGCGCGCTGATGACGGTCAGGATCAACGCACCGACGATCGTCCCGCCGTATCCGCCGCGCCCGCCCATGATCGACGTCCCCCCGATGACGGCGGCCGCGACCGACGGAAGCACGTAACTGTCGGCGAGGGTGACGCTGGCGACATTGGTCAGACCCGAGATGAGGAACCCGGCGAGCGCCGCGAGGATGGCCGAGATCACGTACAGGACGAGCAGGACCTGCCACGCCCGTGCCCCGGACAGCCGCGCCGCGACGGGGTTGTCGCCGACCGCGTACAGCATCCGGCCGTAGCCGGTCCGACGGAGGCCGAGGAGGATCAGCGCAGCGACCGGCACGAAGACCGCGAAGCTGTACGGGATGATCCCGAGCAACGTCCCTGTCCCGAGCGTGCGCAGGCTGGGTGGCACGCCTCCGCCGGTCTGGACCATGACGATCTGCCACACGTTCGCGAGGCCGAGCACGACCAGGCTCATCCCGAGGGTCATGATCAGCGGGTGGACGCGGAAGACGCCCACGCCGATGCCCGTCACGAGGCCCGCCAGCGCCGCGATGACGATGGCGATCGCCAGCCCGGCAGCGAGGCCCGGCCCACCGACTAGCGTCGCCAGGACGAAGCCGGTCATCGACCCGACCGCGCCGACCGACAGGTCGATGCCACCGGTGAGCATGGCGATCGTCTGACACCCAGCGAGGATGGCCAGGGGGACCGCGGCTCGCAGGATCGTGGCGGCCCAATTGAGCGAGACGATCCCGGGCCTGGCGACCTCGCTGGCGACGACCAGCAGGCCGAGCAGGATGAGCAACGGGACCATCGGCCGGTCGCGGAACAGGCGACGCCAGCCAGCCGCGGTCAGGTATGGATTGCGGACGGGACTGGTGTCGACGGCGGTCATGCCCGTTCCCGCCGGAACTGGATCAGCGTGCCGAACATGACCACCGCGATGAGGATCACGCCCTGGGCGACCGTCGCGAGGTTCGTGTTGAGCTTCAGGAACGTCATGTCGGTCCGGATGAGCGACAGCACGACCACGGCGACGATCGGCCCGACCAATCCGCCACGACCACCGGCCAGGCTGACACCGCCGAGCACGACCGCGGCGACGCTGAGCAGGGTGTACGGGCCCGGCACCGGTGTCCCGATGCCAGTGCTCGCCGTGAGGCTGAGTCCTGCGAGCGCGGCGAACAGGCCGCCGAGCGCGTAGGCGATGATCTTGGTCCGCCCGACCGATACGCCGCTCCGGAAGGCGGCGAGCTGGTGGCTGCCGATGGCGTACAGCGACAGGCCGAGTCTCGACCGCCGGATCGGGAGCCAGATGACCGCCACGACCACGAACAGCACGACGAAGGCCTTGGGGATCCACTCGTTGCCGAACGATCCGAGGACCAGGTCGCGTAGCCACTTCGCCGACCCGCCGCCTGGCGTCCGCAGCACGAGCAGCGCTGACCCTGCCCACACGAACGACATGGCGAGGGTCACGATGATGTCCGGAACGCGAGTGATGACGACGAGGCTGCCGTTCACAGCGCCAAGCAGCAGCCCCAGCAGCAACACGACGACGACGACGACGAACCCGAACTCCTCGGGCTTCCCCATCATCAGCGTCGCCGACACGACGCTGGTCAGCGCCATCATCGCCCCGATCGAGAGGTCGATCCCGCCGGCGATCACGATGACCGCCTGTGCGACAGCGGCCAGCGCGAGCGGCAGGACCGAGATCGCCAGGCCCTGGACGCCGGTCACGCCATAGGTCGGCTGGATCATGCGTGTGAACGCGAGCAGCACGAAGAAGAACGCGATCAGGCCGAGCGTCCAGGCGTTGCGGCGAGCCCAGCCGGTGATGGCCTCGGCCGGCCGCGGGCGAACCTCGTCGACCGTCGGGCTGGCGGCGGTCATGCCCTGGCCTCCGGATCCGCGGGCGTCTCTTCGGCTGCTGTCAGAACCGCCTCGGCCGCGACGTCCTCCGGCAACACCTCGCCGGAGCGCAGGTTGTAGGCCGCCCGGAGCAGGGTCGGCTCGTCCGCATCCGCCACGGGAAACTCCGCCACGACGCGACCGCCGAAGATGACGATCGCCCGGTCGCAGGCGAGCTGGACCTCCTTGAGCTCCGACGTGTAGAGCAGGACCGCGGCGCCGGCCTCGGCGAGGTCGCGGAGCAGCAGGTAGATCTGGTGCTTGGTCCGGATGTCGATGCCGCGCGTCGGGTCGAAACAGAGCATCGTCTTGACGCCGCCGGCCACCCAGCGGGCGATCGTCACCTTCTGCTGGTTACCGCCCGACAGACGGCGGACCTCGCGCGCGGCGCGCGTGTCGATCTGGAGCGTTTTGATCGCGCCATCGACCTTGACCCTCTCCTGGCCGAGGTCGATCGGACCCCACGTCGTGATGCGGGTCGAGAACGGCAGCGCGATGTTCTCGCGCACCGAGCGCTGCATCAGCAGCGCCTCCGCGCGGTCGGCGGCGACGTACACGAGACCGGCCCGGATCGCGTCGGCGGGATGGCGGAACGAGACGGAGGACCCATCGATCAGGAGCTCGCCGCTGTCCGGCCGGTCCGACCCTGCGAGGATGTCGAACAACTCGTCCTGGCCCTGGCCCTCGAGGGCGACGACGCCGAGCACCTCGCCCGGATGCAGGTCGAACGAGACGTCTTGGAGCTTCGTGCCCTTGGTGATGTCGCGGGCGGTGAGGCGAGGCGTGCCGGTCTTGGGCTCGATGGAGGCGGCGCGCTCGCCGGCGGCAGAGATGTCCTGGACGATCTCGCCCAGCATCAGCTCGACGATCCGCTCCTCGGACCCGGGAGTCACGTCCACGACCCCCACCGTCGCGCCCTCGCGAAGGACCGTGGCGCGGTCGCAGACCGCGGCGATCTCGATCATCCGGTGTGAGATGAAGATCACCGACCGATCGCTGTGGCGCTGGCGACCGACGACTTCCAGCACCCGCTCGGTCAGGTTGGCGGGCAGCGCGGCGGTCATCTCGTCGAGCATCAGCACCGCCGGTTCGATGGCCAGCGCGCGAGCGAGGTCGATGATCCGGAGCGAGGCGAGCGGCACGTGGCGGGCCAGGTCCGACAGGTCGAGGTCGGTGAGGCCGAGCTCCGAGAGCCAGTGGCGGAACGGCTCGATCGGGGTCGACGTGAGGCGCAGGTTGGCGCGGATATCCAGGTCCGGGATGAGGGCCGGCTCCTGGTAGACCGAGATGATCCCGCCGCGTCGGGCCTCAGCGGGTGAGCGCGCGACCCACGGCTTGCCACGGACCGTGATGCTGCCGCCGTCCGGCTGGACGGCCGCCGTCAGGATCTTGACGAGCGTGCTCTTGCCGGCGCCATTGGCGCCCATGAGCGCATGGACCTCGCCTGAACGCACGGCCAGGGACGCGTCCCGCAGCGCCACCACGGCGCCATACGTCTTCGTGATCCCGGTCGCTTCGAGCAGCAGGTCGGTCGCGACGGTCATCGGTCCTCAGTATGCGGCGAGGGGACGCCGGCGGTGCCGACATCCCCTCGCGATCTTCGACTGGTGGACGCGGTCGGTTACGCCTCGCCCGGGCCCTTGCAGGCGACGGCCTGCTCCGGCGTGTACGAGGTGTAGCCCTCGATCTGCAGGCCAAGCGGCCAGAGCGGATCGAGCCCGTCGACCTGCCACGACTCGAGCATCTGCTTGCCCGCGTCGGACGTGTTGTCGGCGAGGACCGGCTTGAGCAGCACGGTGTTCGGCTTCGGCGCCGTCGAGTCGGTCTCGACGGTCTCGCCCTTGAGCAGCTTGACGGCCAGGTTGACGCCAGCACCGCCGACGGCGGCGGTGTTGGTCACAGCGGCCCCTTCGAGGCCCTGCTCCGTGAGGAGCTGGTTGACGAAGGCACCGAGGTCGGCGCCGACGATCGGCTTGAAGGGCTTGGTGTTCGCCTTGGCCGCGTCAACGACCTGGGAGTCCATGCCGGACGTCCAGACGCCGGCGATGCCGTCCCACTGGCCGCTCGCCATGAACTCGTTGGCCAGGTTCGTCGCCGTGGCCGGATCCCAGCCCGTCGCGACACCGTCGCCCGATGGCAGGACCTCGATGCCCGGATAGTCCTTCAGGACCTCGGTGAAGCCCGTGTGCCGGTCGGTATCGGCCGGGTGGCCCGCGATCCCACGGGTGTACCAGACCTTGCCTTGGCCGCCGATCTTGTCGAACAGCCACTTGGCGCCGAGCTTGGCGTACTCGATCTGGTTGTTGTAGAGGTTGTAGGTGTCGGGGTGATTGACGAACGCGTCGACCGAGATCGTCTTGATGCCGGCGGCCTTGGCCTCATCGAGGGCCGGGCTGAGGGCATCGGGGTCGTTCGGGTTGAACACGATCGCATCGACGTCCGCCGCGATCAGGTCGCGGATGTCCTGGAGCTGACCGGCCGCATCGGTGTTGCGGTGGATGGTCACCAGCTCGGAGACCGCACCGGACGCCAGCGCCTCGGCCTTGGCGGTGCACACCTGCTCCTCGCGGAAGCCGTTGCCGACGCCGCCGCCGTTGGAGTAGCCGATCTTGTACTGCGTCGCCGCCGACGCCGACGCGCTCTCGCTTGGAGCGGCCGCCGACTCGGACGGCGCCGCGCTCGGTGCGGTGGTGGCTGCGCCGCCTCCGCTCGTGCACGCCGCCGCGAGCGCAGCGATCGCCGCCCACGCGAACAGCTTCTTGCGGATGGATCCTTGGACCATTCGTTGTCCTCCTCCTGCCAGCGACGCGCCGATCTGGTCGCGTCGTCGAACCTGTGGATCTACTGTCGAGTTGCTCCTCCTGCGATCTATCGGCGCCACCTCCTCCGCTCGATCACCCGGGCCATCTCACCCCTCCCCGGCGAGGGCCCGAGCGATGCGTCGCGCGTGCTCCTGATATGCGGCATCGAACAACGACCGCGAGCGCTCGGCGCCGACGACCGAGGCCCTGGTGATGGTCGGCGGCAAGGCCCCACGCTCCGCGAGGAGCTGGGCGGTCCGCACCTTGATGCTATTGGCGATCGCGACCGCTGCGAGCGTCGAGCCCGGTCCCACGGGGGTGTCGATGCCGTCGATGGCGACGAGCGCGTCCGCATGTGGCGTGCACAGGTCGATCACGAGGTCGCCCTCGTACGCCAGGCGGTCGCCGGCGGCGGTGTCCGAGTCCCCCGTCGTCGACTGCGCGAGCGAGGTTACAGCGATGACCCGCAGCCCGCGAGCGCGCGCGCCGCGCGCCATCTCGATCGGGACGGCGGTTTCGCCGCCGGCCGAGAACACGATCATCACGTCCTGGGGCCCGAACCGGAAGTTCGAGAGGATCACCTCGGCGAGGCCCGGCGTGCGCTCGATGGCCATCGCCTGGCGCTGGCCGTTGGCCCCGACGACCTGGGTGTGGAACGTCATCGACAGCTCGACGATCGGGTTGAACCCGGGGTACGAGCCGTAGCGCGGGAACATTTCCTCGACCGGGATGCGCGAGTGGCCGGTCCCGAACAGGTGGACGAGCCCGCCCGAGCCGATCGCGTCGGCGCACCAGCGGCTGGCCGTCTCCATCGCCTCGGCCTGGGTGTCGGCGAGCCGGTCGAGGACGCCGCGAGCCTCCTGCAGCCAGGCAAGCACCGGCGCGGCCGTCGCGGCGCCCATCAGTAGCTCCCCGCCTCGCCGGCGCCCTGGGCGCCCGCGGTGGCCGGTGTCCGGCCGGCCTTGCGCGCCCGGAACTCGTCGACGATGGTCGCGGTCGCGGTCGCGCCGATCCGAGTCGTGCCGAGCGCCATCACCTCGAGCAGCGCGTCGAGGGTGCGGACGCCGCCGGCGGCCTTGACCTGGATGTGCGGCGAGGTGTTGGCCCGCATCAGTCGCAGGTCATCGTGGGTGGCGCCACCGGGCGCGAAGCCGGTCGACGTCTTGACGAAGTCGGCGCCCGCCGCCTCCGACAGGTGACACGCCCGGATCTTTTCGTCATCGGTGAGGTAGGCGTTCTCGAAGATGACCTTCACGATCGCGCCGGCCTCGTGGGCGACCTCGACGACCGCCGCGATATCGGCCTGGACGTCGGTATCACGGCCCGACCTCAGGGCGCCGATCTGGATGACCATGTCGAGCTCGGTCGCACCCTCGGCGAGCGCCTGCCGTGCCTCGAAGACCTTCGTCGCCGTCGGCTGGCCACCATGGGGGAAGCCGATGACCGTGCCGACGGCGACGTCGGTGCCGTCCAGGAGCGAGACGGCGCGAGGAACGTCGACGGGGCGCACGCACACGGATGCGACGTCGTAGTCCGCGGCCAACCGGCAGCCGTCCTCGATGAACGCGTCATCGAGCTCGGGCCGCAGCAGCGAATGGTCGATCGTCTTGGCGATGTCGCGCTCGGTGAGGGAATCGAAGTCGATCTTCGTCATAGAGGCTCAGTGGCAATACGGGCGGAGGACGTCGCGGGCGATGAGGAAGCCCTGTTTGACCTTCTCGTCGGTTCCCTCGAACCGGCGATCCTCGTGCTCGATGATGCAATCGCCCTGATAGCCCTGGCGGTAGAGCTCGCCGTGGACGATGCCCCAGTCGACCTCGCCGAGCCCCGGGATGCGCGGGATCTGCCAGCCGATGCCCATCGAGAAGATGCCGCGCTCGTAGAGCCCGTCGCGGTCGATCATCAGATCCTTCGCCTGGTAGTGGAGGACGTTCGCGCCGAACTCCTTCAGGAACCGCTGGATATCGATCATCTGAAGGATCAGGTGCGACGGATCGAAGTTCAGGCCGATCGTGTCGCCCCATTGCTCGAGGATCCGGCGCCACTGGCGTGGCGTGGTGGCGATGTTGTGGCCGCCCGGCCACTCGTCATAGCTGAACAGCATCGGGCAGTTCTCGAGCGTGATCTTGACGCCCTGGTCGTCGGCGAACTTGACGATGTCCGGCCAGACCCGGAGCGCCTCCTCCCAGTTGTCGTCGAGGTTCTTGGCACCGTCACCGCCCATGAACGTGTTGACCAGCGGGATGCCCATCCTCCGCGCGGCGACCATCACGGCCTTCAGGTGGTCGATGACCTCGGCGCGATGCGCTGGGTCCGGGTGGAGCGGGTTCGGGTAGTAGCCGAGCCCGGAGATGGCCAGCCTCTTCGATGAGATCTCGTCGACGATGTCCTTGGCTTGGTCATCGGACAGGTTCTTGACGTCGATGTGGCTCGTGCCGGCGTACCGTCGAGTCGGCCCGGTCGCCTGCGGCCAACAGGCGATCTCCAGGACCTCGAAGTCGGCGCTCGCAGCCCAGTCGGCGACATCCATGAGCGGTGTCTCGGGGAACGGGGCGGTGAGCAAACCGAGCTTCATGCGTGGGTCTCCTGGGGAGTCGGTGACGGGCCGCGGGCGGCTGCGGACGATCGGTCGACGTCGACCCAGCGACCCTCCCGAGCGCTGCGGGCGATCGCATCGCCGACGAGCATCTCGTCGTGGCCGTCGGCGAAGGTCGGGTAGCCGGGCGAGGAGGAGGGCCGCCCGGCCAGCACGTCGTCGTAGATCGCCCGGAAGTGGGCGCAGTGGGTGTCGAAGAAGCCCTCGACATGGCCGCCCGGCAGCGCGGCGGCGGCCTGGCCGGCGGCGTTCATCAGGGCCGGGTTCCGGATCAGGACCTCGTTCGGCCGCTCGCGATGGCCGATCCACGCCTGATCGGGCTGCTCGCTGTCCCACGCCCAGGCGCCGTCCGAGCCGTCGATCTCGTACACGAGCGAGTTCTTTCGGCCCGGGCTGATCTGGGAGATGCTCACAGCGCCGCGGGCGCCACCGTCGAACCGGAGCAGGATCGTCGCTGTGTCCTCGGTCGAGATAGCGCGGTCGACCGCCTCGACTGAGCGGTCGGTCGAGAAGGTCTCGACGGGCCCGGTGGGCTCCCGACGGGTGCCGATGAAGGTCGTCAGGTCGGCCATCACCGACGCCACGTGCTGGCCGATGACGAAGGTCATCAGGTCGAGCCAGTGCGAGCCGATGTCGCCGACGGCCCGGAGTGCGCCGCCGCGGTCCGGCTGGAGACGCCAGTTCCAGTCGCTCTCGAGCAGCAGCCAGTCCTGGAAGTAGCGGCCGGTCACGAGCCGCACCTCACCGAGACCGCCGTCCGCGATGAGCGACCGGACGTGCTGGTTGAGCGGGTAGTAGCGGATGTTGAAGTTCGTCGCGTTGATCAGGCCGGTCTCTGCGGCGAGGGCGACGAGCCTGGCGGATTCGTCGGCGGTCATCGCCAGGGGCTTCTCGCACACGACGTGCTTGCCGGCTCGGAGCGCGGCCTCGGCCTGGCTGAGGTGCAGGTCGTTGGGCGAGGTGACGTGCACGACGCGGACGCGATCGTCGGAAAGGAGGTCGTCGAGGGATCCGTAGCCCTTCGGGACGCCGAGCGCGTCGGCCCGTGCCGCTCCACGTTCCGGGGTGCTGCCGAGCACGCCGAGCACGTTCACGCCGATGCGTCGCAGCGCTTCGATATGGACCGTGCCGATGAATCCCGTCCCGATGACGGCGGCGCCGATCGATGCGCGGTTGGCCAAGGGCGTCGGGCCTCCTCCAGCCTGGCGCGGAACTTGGGACGGTCTAGACAGTCTAGATGGCCGGCCGCGAGAACGCGGCGTGGCAGCAACCGTTTACCGGCTGACTGTGCCGGTCGCACTTTCGCTTGTCAAGTGCAAAAGTCGCCGGTGAGGTCATATGATCGTTCGGTGGATCGATCACCGGCCCCGATAGCCACGACGCCGCTGCCTGACGAGGTCCTCGACGATCTCGTGACCGTCCTCGACGAGATCCGCCTGGGCCGGTCGCGCTCGCGATCGGAACTGGTCCGGCGGACCGGCCTCGGACGGGCGATCGTCGGCCGGCGAGTGGGCGAGCTGATCGACCGTGGGCTGGTCACGGAGGGTGCTGCCGGGCCGAGTACGGGCGGCCGCCCGCCCAGGCAACTCGCGTTCCGGGCGACCGCTGGGCACCTGCTTGTCGCCGATCTCGGCGCCACCAGCATCGACGTCGCGCTGACCACGCTCGACGGTCGGATCCTGGGTCATCACGACGAGCCCGCACGCATCGAGGACGGTCCGGATGCGTGCCTCGACCGGGTCGATGCGCTGTTCGACCTGCTGCTCGCTGCGGCCAAGGACGTGCCCGGCCGCCTCTGGGGCGTCGGCATCGGCGTCCCGGGGCCCGTCGAGTTCGGCTCCGGCCGGCCGATCTCCCCGCCGATCATGCCGGGCTGGGACGGGTACCCGATCCGCGAGCGGTTCGCGGCCCGCTACGGGGCGCCGGTCTGGGTCGACAACGACGTGAACCTCCTCGCGCTGGGGGAGTGGCGGTCGGGCGTCGCCGCGGGGCACGACAACGTAGTCGTCATCAAGGTCGGATCGGGCATCGGGGCCGGGATCATCTCGGACGGCCGGCTCCATCGAGGGGCCCAGGGCAGCGCCGGCGACGTCGGCCACATCCAGGTGTCGGACGACCCGTCGGTCGTGTGCCGCTGCGGGAACATCGGCTGCCTCGAGGCGTACGCCGGCGGCGCGGCGCTGGGTCGGGCGGGCGAAGCGGCAGGGGCGGACGGATCCAGTGGGCGGCTGGCTCTCGCGCTTGACCAGTCTGGGACCGTGACCGCCGAGGACGTGGCGCGGGCGGCCTCGTTCGGCGATCCCGTCGCGGTGGCCATGCTCCAGTCTGCCGGTGCGCGGGTCGGGTCGATGCTGGCAAGCGTCGTCAACTTCTTCAACCCATCGCTGATCGTGATCGGGGGCGGCGTCGCGAACAGCCCGGACCTGTTCATCGCCGCCATCCGCGACACGGTCTACCGCCGCTCCCTGCCGCTCGCGACGCGTGACCTGCGCATCGCCCACTCATCGCTGGGTGGCCTGGCGGGGGTCATCGGCGCGTCAGCGATGGTCGTCGACCAGCTGTTCGCCCGCGAGTCGATCGGCCGCTGGCTTGAGGCGGGATATCCGGCTGCGATCACGGATCTGACCCTCGCGCGGGCCGGTTAGAGGCAGGTCAGCGCGCCACACCCCTGAGCCAGTCGACATCCGGCTCCCAGCTGTCGACCACCGCGCCGTGGCCGGCTGCCCGTGCCGCCAGGTCGATCTTCAGGAAGGCACGCCGCTGCGCGGCCGGACTCGCCTCGACCGCGATCCGCTCGGCGTCCTCGAGCAGCCCGTCGATCCGTAACGGACGCTTCCCCAGCTCCACGACCAGCCACTTGTTGAACGGCCGTACGCGTCCCTCGAGCGCGAACGCGGTCGTCAACAGCGGCCCGATCGACTCCCCCGCATCGAGCCGACCCTCGAGCAGCCGCCCGGCTTCGATGTTGCGCAGCGACCGATACAGGCTGTTGATGTAGTCGTCGAGCGCCGCCTGCACGATCCGCCGCGCCTCGTCAACATCGAGCGACGCCTTCTGAGCGACGAGCCTGGCGACGCCAGCGCCACCGCCCTCGCGGTCGAGATCCACCCGCGTACGCAGGAACGTGGGGCGGTCCCATCCGTCGGGCGAGCCTTCGAGCGCATACGAGCGGAACTCGTCGAGCGTCATCGTGCGCACGTCGACCGGAGAGCCGCGCGCCGTCGTCCAGGACGGATCGGCCGTCCGGGTGATCACGAATGCGTCGACGTCGGACGACGCGGTCAACAGCTCCCCGGTCGCCCGCCCACC
>Ga0307416_100000745_pt1 | contig 16999 bp, 17 predicted proteins | sample DK1Cmetagenome_2_FD_203821 | JGI IMG/M metagenome (GOLD analysis project Ga0307416, IMG submission 203821) | Maize rhizosphere microbial communities from greenhouse at UC Davis, California, United States - DK15-C-3 | ecosystem: Host-associated > Plants > Roots > Rhizosphere > Soil | place...
TCATGGATGTGAATCCTCCAGCCACCCCCGTAAGGGATGCAAACCATTTGTAGTCCGGAACCTCTTCACGGTGTCCCTGTTCGAGCCAGATCATGATGAACACACTGAGCACAATGATCACTGCCATCACGATTTTGAAGCTCTCGTCATCAATCAAGCCGCCAACGATCGTACCCAGGACCGTTCCTACCGCAGCCCACGGAAAAAGCTTTTTAAGATGATACCACGATGCATGCCGATGATAGTACCAGACTCCAAACACATCCGCCAGGCAGAGAATCGGAAGTAGGATGCCGCTGGAGAGCTGGCCGCCAAAAACCACTGCCAACATCGGAACTGCCATCATCCCCGCTCCATGTATACCCGTCTTTGACATGCCGATAAAGACCGACACAAGAAGAAAAATCAATAACTCGTGAGTCGTGAAAGAAAAACCGAACAGCTCTGTCAAGGACTTTGTTTGGAAGGCAATTTAATATCCTTGTATTGATAACAAAAAAAAACGAAGTCCCTTGCGATGAATGCGTGTGGTCGGTATACCTTGGATGGATGAACCAGCCTTGGCATTGCGTGGAAGCCATTCACCCGTCGCCTGTATGATCATGCAGGGAGGTGTTCAATGATCTGGCCAGATCTTCAGCCTTTCTTATCAGTCGGGTTTTATTCCGCCCACTAAAAAGAAAAACCTTTACACCTTCGGTGAATTTTAAATAAGCATTATACTCTACGTTGGAAAAACTTGAAGAACTCATCGTATGCGCAGTGTACATCCTCTGGGTTACCCTGCCGGAGTTAATAAAGATCTTTTCAATGCCTTCAAAGGATTTTGGCCGGCCTGTTTTCAGGAAAAGGAATGAATTGTATTCACGATAGGTGTGTGAAGCCGGATAAATCTCTGTGCCCTCAAAAGCTGTGACGATTGACAATCCAAACACTATGAGGACCAATGATATTATTGGATGTATTATCATGACACCCATGCCAGCAAGCAGAAATCCGGTGCCAAGCACCATGAAAGGAAATGGGAAAAGGCGCGCTCCCTTGATGTCTACCTTGTGATTCAAGTCAGCCATTGGTATGGACAGTCACTTATAGGAAAGATAGGAAATTTTCAGCGTATTGTCTATGTGGTGGCCTGCGCCTGTCTCGGCAAGTCGTCATTGAAACAGGCTGTGAAGTTCCAGTTCAATTTTTTCTACGATGAACGCAAAGTCTTCTCTGCGCTCAACGAAATCGAGCTTGTTCATGTCGATAATCAGGAGCCGGCTTTCTTTGTAATTCGAGATCCACTGATTGTATCGCGTGTTCAGGTTCTTGAGATAGTCAATTCGCATCGCATCCTCATATGCCCTTCCGCGTTTCTGAATCTGGGAGATAAGCTTGGGAATATCAGCTTTCAGGTAAATCAGCAGATCGGGTGGGTCGATCAGGTCGATCATCGAGTTAAAGATGTCCAGGTAGCTTGCATAATCCCGCTCCGGAATATATCCGCTTTCATACAGGTTCGCTGCAAAGACATACGCGTCTTCATAAATCGTTCTGTCCTGCACTGTAGTTACCTTGCTGGATTGGATCTCCAGCATCTGCCGAAATCGGCTATTGAGAAAGTAAACCTGAAGGTTAAAAGCCCATCTGGACATGTTTCCATAAAAATCCTCGAGGTATGGATTCTTGTCTACCGACTCGAAAAGAGGGCGCCATCCATAGTGCTTGGCAAGCTTTTCGGTTAGGCTTGTCTTTCCTACCCCGATGTTGCCACAAACGGCGATATGTCTAAGCGTGCTGTCCAAGCGATTTCAATACCGGCTTTGCAGGATTATAACCACTTCTTGCGGCGGAAATACCAAAGGATAACCAGGGATGAGAGTATCATCAACCCCAGCGCTACTGGGTATCCAGCGTGCCATTGTATTTCGGGCATGTAGCGAAAGTTCATCCCGTAAATACTGGCAATGAGTGTCGGAGGCATAAAGACAACAGTAACGACGGTAAAGATCTTGATAACCTGGTTCTGCTCGATGTTGACAAGACCAAGGAATGTATTCTGGAGATATTCCAGCCGTTGAGAACTGAATTGCGAGTGTTGGAGGAGGGACGCAATATCACGTATGATAATAGTCAATCGCTCATTGCCAAGCCGGTTGAATTCTGGTATCCGGATCAGCGAGCTAACGACTCTCTGTTTTTCCGTAATAGCCTGATGCAGGATCATAACGTTTTCCTGGAGTTGCGCAATGCCGAGGAGCAAGTCCTCCTTTAACGATTTCTGCGAGATCAGCGATTTACTCACATGATTAACCCGGCGGTTGATGCTTTCGATAAGGTCTGCATCGCCGTCAATGCGGGTTTCGAGGATGGTCAGAAAAACGTCCAGCCCATGGTCCTTCGTCTCTGTGCTCATTGTCTTGAGCCTCCTTACCGCCTCTGCGAATGTTTTGACATCACCCTGCCGATAAGTGAAGAGCACGTGACTCTTCAAAATGAAAGTTACGTTCTGTACTGACAGCTCCACATCGGTGGAAACAAAACCCAGGTTGATCTCAATGGTTTCCTCGGTTTCGAAAAAACGGGAACTGCTTTCAATCTCCTGAACTTCCTGCGAGGTGAAGAACTCAATCTGAAAATTCGATTCGACGTACTCGCGCTCCTGGGAGGTTGGCGATTGGAGGTCTATCCATAATATGTTATCATAACTTTTAATCTCCTGAAGTGCAGGATTTTTAAATTGCTCGATCCGTCCATTATTTATGGTATAAACGCGTATCATAGGGATGCGGGCTGCAAGTTATTATCATTCTTTAAAAAAACGAGCCATCTCCGCCTTTAAGAAATACAACTTGCGCAGCCCAACGTCTAAGATGGGTTGGTGAACGATGGAAAGTGCCAGGCAGTCAGAATAGGAGCCACGCTCCAAGCCCGACGCAGCTATTCTTGATCAGTATCCCCTGCCTCTGCTTTTTCAATTTCCTCGTCGATGATCTTTTCAATGATTGCGCGCTGACGCTGATCAATCGTTTTATCAACTTTCGCTTGCTTCTTCATGAACCGCAGCATGGCGTTCTTCCTGATTTCATACGCGATGAAGACAGTATATTTATTTTCCTTCTGGTTGAAGTATTTCTCTTCGCCGATTTTCCGCAGATCAGCTATGTCGGTGCTCATTACCTGACGGACGAGGCTTTGGAACTTGTCAGCAACGTCCGCGGCATTAGCGTTTTCCGTCTGGCCCAGGTATTGGTCGGCTACCTGCTTCATGGTGGTGTTAACCTGTCCGGCCAAAACTGACTTTGCTTCAATGTCTGCTTTTCCGCGGGCGATATTGTCCTGGGAGCTCTCGCCTTTTCCGGTCCCTCTGAAAAAACGGTTGTTGGACTCGTAAGCATTGCCCTGAAATGGTTCTTTTACCTTCTTTCCCATCGGACTCGGTGAGCATGCCGTCGCGATTATGAGAGCAAGAAGAAACAAGTGAAGTTTCATGGTGATTGGATTTCTGATAGAATTACGAAAAATTATGCCATTTTTTGGGTGTTGCCAAACCCCCTTGTTACGCACCATCATCAAATGGTGTTCAAATGGATTAAAACCACACCACAACCTGCCAGCGAAATGCCCAACACCATTTGATCGTGAATCTGTTAAATCCTGCCTCCTTTAAAATCCGACGCAGCTCGTTGCGCTTAAAAGCTCTTAAAACAGAAACCGGTGCATCATGGATTACCATGGGGGACTTTGAGAGTAGCCTCGTCAGTATTTTGATCGAGTAATAAGAGAACCAATGCCGGTGAATGTCATTGATCACTAATCCCACGGACACCTGATTTCTTAATCTTTTGAAAAATGTTACCAGTTGCGCATCAGTAAAATGGTGAAAGAACAATGTTCCTGTTACGATGTCAAATTTGCGCAACTTAAACTGCTCAGAGAAAATATCCATCGCTTCATATTCTATCCGGCAAGTACTGGGAGTGTGTGCCATCGCATGCTTTAAGACATTTGTGTTTGCGTCGATGCCTGTCAGTGCTGCGTTGATCTTGCGTCTTTCCATCAGCCGCCGGATGCGCTTTAGCATATCTCCACTTCCGCATCCAAGATCCGCAATATGCAGCCGCGGCTTGTCGCGGTGGCCTTCCAGGAGCATGGCAAGTCCTTTTAACGTCACGTAGTTTCCGCCCAAGAGGTAGTTGATGCTCTCAAGCTCGCGCAAGGCCTGATCGAGGTCACCCCCCGAGATCTCAAGGTCATCCATTATTTCAGCTTCCTCAGCGCGCTTTGAAAACTCAGGCATACTCCGGACAGTTTTCAACTTTGAGGATCATACTTTCAAGTGTCAGCCCTGGCCCAAAAGCAATACCAAGAATCCGGTCACCCTCATTGGTACTGCGCAGCTTTGTTAGGACTTCTTTCAAAACGAAAAGTACGGTTGGTGATGACATATTACCGTAGTTCCTAAGTACGTGATATGCGGCCTCATTTTGACACTTACTGATCTGAAGTTCCTCCTCCACGACCTCCAGGATTTTTTTCCCCCCAGGATGGATAGCGTAGTGACTGATCTCGTCAGGCGAGGCGGAGATCTTTTTTAGCAATGCATGAATGAGCCCTGCAACTCCTTTCTTGATGAGGTCAGGAACGTATGACGACAAGCGCATCTCAAAGCCAACATCGCCGATAGACCAGGCCATATCTGAAAGCCCTTCGGTCGCCAGGTCGCTGTGAAACTGCTCAATTTCCAGTTTCAGATCGCTTTGAGTCTCTGCTTCCACTAGCAACGAAGCAGAACCGTCGGCGAAAAGGGCGTTGGCCACCAGGTGGTCGTCGGTCGCCGTTCTTTGAAAGTGAAGGCTGCAAAGCTCTGTGCAGACGACGAGCACCTTCGCCTCGCGCTTGCTCAGGCAAATGGCATCCGCTATTTTGAGCGCATTGAAAGCAGCATGGCAACCCATAAAATTGATTGCTGTTCGCTCTACGGTAGAGCGCAATCCAAGGGTATTCACCATTTCCACATCAAGACCCGGCGCATACATTCCGGTGCAGCACACAACAATCACGTGCGTAATCTGCTGCACGTCAAATCCGGCGCGCGACCTCATCATATCTTTGCAAGAGGCAATGCTCAAAGCCAGGGCATGCTGCCTGAAGACCTGGAGTCGCCTTTCAGTGCTTGGGAACGGTTCGAGGTCAGAAGTGTCCGGGTAAAACGTAAAGTCTTTTACCTTTCCATAATCCTCGAGCACTGAGTGACGGTACTCAATCCCACTCGCTTTGAAAACGGTTTTTAGTTTCCTTCCGTCGCCATTGTGAAGTTTCATGGCGCGTATCATGAAGTCGGCTATGAGCGATTGGTGAAAACGGTTTGCAGGATTCGCGGTGCCTATGGCAGTGATATAACTCATGTGTCAATAACAATAAAGCAAAAATCCTCTAACTTGTTTTAAAACGAACCGATTATGTTCTCCCGCTCTTCCTGGCTTCATCTTCGAATTCATTTTTCTTTCTTTCTCTTACCCATTTTTCTTTTTAGCCTTGCCGTGTCTCCTAATTTCAGCGGTGGGCGCGTTCTGTGGATCTTTCTCATTCTTCACCTGCTTCTCTATCCAGCGAGTAACGGATACAATAGCTATTTTGACAAGGACGAAAAAAGCATTGGAGGCCTCAGAAACCCACCGCCGGTAAAAAAGGGTTTATACTCTCTTTCCCTACTATTAGACTTCATGGCTATCGTATTAGCATACATAAAAATCAATACCACATTCGCAGTGATGGTATTGATATACGGCTTGATATCAAAGGCTTATAGCCACCCGTCCGTGCGCCTTAAAAAGTACGGCTGGACCAGCTGGATGATAACAGGATTGTTTCAGGGGCTATTCACATTCATGGCCTGCTATGTGGGGATCAACGATTTTGAGATTGGCAATGCCCTCAGGAACGAGGTGCTCGTCCCGGGAGTTCTTACCAGCATGATGCTATGGGCCAATTATCCACTGACGCAAGTCTACCAACATGAAGAAGACACAAGACGGGGAGACATCACAATATCAGCCAGGCTCGGGATTACGGGAACCTTCTACTTCTCCGCCTCAGTTTTCACTCTCGCGCTGGGCGGGTTTTTGTTTTACCTCAAATTCGTTTTCGGGGAAACATATGCGTGGGCCTTTCTTGTCGCCATCCTTCCAATTCTCATCTATTTCTTTTACTGGTTCCTGCTGATCATGCAAAGCAGGACAAACGCCGACTACTCTCACACCATGAGGTTGAACTACATTTCGGGCGTGTGCCTCAATGTTTTCTTCATGTACCTGTTCATCGAGAAAACTCAAGTCACACAGCTAATATAACAGCGCCTATGACAGCTGAGAACCGACACGTTCAAGGAGGGTCTTTGTTGCCCGGATTCCTTCGTCTTCGGAGAGCTTGCTGCCTTCATACTCGATTCCAATATATCCACGATATCCAGCCTTTTTGACGATGCGAAGCATCTTGTTGTAATCTGTTTCAACACAATTGCCTTGATCGTCGAAATCCATTGCCTTCGCGCTAACGCCTTTTGCAAATGGCATCATCTCCTCGGTGCCGACGTAACGATCATACCACTCCTTGCATTCATTCTCCTCTCTCACGATACAAAAGTTTCCGAAGTCGGGAAGGGTGCCGCAGTTATCCATCTTTGTATTGGCAATTACCTGGCTCAGCCACTTTCCGTCAGATGAATATCCACCGTGGTTTTCCACAATGACATTAATCTTATAGTCCTTGGCAAATTGCGACAAACGGGCGAGACCATCCGTTGCGGCGGCCGCTACAGCTTCACGGCTACCTTCACCGTAAGCATTTACCCGTATTGAATGACATCCGAGGAACTGTGCTGCCTCCACCCACTTCTTGTGGTTATCTACTGCCTGTAATCTTTTCCCTTCATTAGTGTCGCCGAGACCGCCTTCCCCGTCGCACATGATGAGGACACTTGTAACGTCAATGTCCTGGCATCTCTTCTTGAGCTCTTTTAAATATTCTTTATCATTCGCCTTGTCCTTGAAAAATTGATTGACGAATTCCACTGCATTAATGCCAAATTCATTTTTGGCCTTCGCAGGAAAATCCATATTGGTCAGTTTACCTGAAAACAGTTCCTTATTAAGAGACCATTCTGCGAGGGAGATTTTAAAAAAAAGATCCTTTTCAGCTTGCTTCACCTGGTTGCTATCATTTTCGGTCGGCTTGCCCTTACATGCGGACGAGACAGCAAACGGCGCGGCCATGGTGACAAGGCCCAAAGACTTAAGAAATTGATTGCGTTTCATATGTGTGGATTAGCTATCAAGATAACAAATAATGAGGATCGGCACACGCAAGCAAGTTCCTTTTGGCTTGGTCTTTCTAGAAGTATTTGCCATGAGTATTCCTGACTATCAGGTCGCCAATCGTGCGCGATGACCGGGTGAGCGTCACCGCCAATTCTGAAAAATGCGTACTGCCAAATAATCTTTGCAGCTTTCTTCCAAACCACAATCTCTGTCTGAAAGCATTATTCCACTCTCTACAATAAAGATGTTCAAGAGTCGCGCGGTCAATCTTGCCATGGACGAAGTCTCTGACAAGTGAGCTTACAATTTTTCCGGAGCGCATAGCAATAGCCATACCGTTACCGCACAGTGGCGTGATCATGCCGGCCGCATCCCCCGCCATCAGTATATGATTTTCGACCGGGCCCTTCGTTTCAAAAGAAACTTCGTTGATCACTTCAGGCTTCTCGAACACGAACGAACAATTCGCGAACAATTGTTTCAATAGGGGATTTCGGAAGAGCACGTCGTTTTCCATCTCCTGAATATTGCCTGAAGACTTCAAGTTATCGCGGTGAGTTAGATAGCACAGATTTGTCAGGCCATCTTCGATGGAGCAAACGCCGCAGTACCCTCCCGGGAAATTGTGCAATGACACCAGATCCTGTGGATGATCGCTCCGCACGTGATACTTGACTGCAACATAAGGAGATCTCTTCCTGATAAAACTTCTGTTCTGTTGGACATCGATCTTCGAGCGTTTGCCAAAAGCGCCAATGACCAGGTCGGCAGACAACGTTCCAAAAGGCATCTTCATCTCGAACCCTTCTCCTGAAAAAGAAACTCCCACCACTTCAGCGTTGAGTTGGAATTTAACGCCCTCCTTCTTTGCAATCACGTAGAGATGATTATCGAAGGAATATCGGCTGATACCAAATCCTCCCAGGTCGAGCCGCAATCTTGACGTCCTGCCTTTAACCGAAGAAAGCTGAAAAAAATTTATTTTCGGCAATTCCAGGTGCTCTGGATACAATCCAGAAGATTTCAAAAAAGGCAACGCTTCATTTGAGACATATTCACCGCAAACGCGGTGAAGCGGGTATGATTTTTTTTCAATTACCGTGCAGGGAATTCCTGCGCGGACCAGTTGAATGGAAGATATCAACCCTGCCAAACCGCCACCTATAATCACAATGTCTCTCAAAAAAGAATGGGTTGTTTCAAAATGGCACTGGAATTCGTCCGTTTTCCGTCAAAATCGCTCCCGTTTAAAGTTGGGCCCAAATTTGGTAACCTTTTAGGCTGAAACTTGTATATATAAAGAAGGTGAATATGGAAACAAAGGCACAATTCGCAAAAAGCTCTGAGCCGTTGCACGTGCTCCTGATTGGAAACAATCCAATCGACCTCACCAAGACGCTCGAGAAGATTCAACAGATGCACGGGCGCCGCATCATCACGGAAATTGCCTTCGATCTGCGCAGCATCGTGGAGCGCCTGATGAAGTTTAATCCAAACTATATTCTCATCGACGACAATATCGGAAAGTCCGAGTTGACACAAACGATCCATACACTAAGTAAAACGCGCAAGACCAAGGATGTTCCTATCACTGTGCTCAAGAACTCAAATTACAGGGAGTCAGCCACTACGGGAATTCTTGATTATGTGCTGAAGCAAAACTTCACAGCAGAATCCTTCTACAATATTCTTCGAAATTCGCTGAAGTTCAGGCGTACGCAATTGTTTCTCTACAAAGCCTACCAGAAACGAAAAAAAATGTTGGGCAAGTTACGCTTCTGATCAGATCTGGTCGGTGAGCGCAAAAGCGAATTTTAATTGCTGACCTTTCCGATCGACCACAAGGCTGATCTTTTTCCCCGGCTTATTGTTAAAGAAACCATTAATGGTATTCAAATCGAGCGTCCTGCTGTGAATACCGTTGATGCTGACTATAAGATCGCCCTCCATTACACCGGCCCGCTCGGCCACAGACTTTTGCCTGACTTCTGTAATTTCGAACACATTCAACCTTGATCCCTTTGCCTTTACCGTCAAGCCACTCAGGTTGTAATGAAATCTTCTTTTGAAAGACGAATTTTTTTTAAGGTAAATCTCCTCTTCAGGAAAGTTAAAAATCACTGTGAAACGGCTTAACATCTCTCCGCCGATTGCTCCGTTTCTTTTCGTAGCGCCCAGCTTAAGGCTGTCAAAGTAACTGTTGGGGTCCGGAAAATTCGCAATCACATTTTTGATTTCATATGGACCTAGTTTCAAATACTTGATGCGGCCGACCTTGCCCATAATTTCTCCTCCGAGTCCCCTCCCTATGACGCTGCTGACGGTACTATCGGGAACTTTAATGCGCGGATCCGAAGTCGGCTCGAGCATTAACCCATGACTTGCACCGCTGTCTACCAGGAGTTTTGCCGTAAGCTGCGTGCCGTCTGACAACACCACGGAGGCAGTGATATAAGGCTTGGTGTCCTCCACCCGGATAGGTATAGCATGGAACTTCCGGCCTTTTTTGAACCTGCGGGGCAGCGAAAGTGTCAGCAACCTTTTCTCATAATCAATTTCAATTATAAAACGGCTGAATAGCTCATAGCCAAGAATGCCATGAACTTCCGTTCCTAGATAATTGCGCAGCTCAAGATAATCTTGTCCGAGCACGAGCATTGCATGACCACGCCCGCTGACACCAGGTAATTCCAGCGACACATTGTTGGTGATATATGCGTCGATGATTTGTTCACCTCCGGGGCCGGAGATCGTGTATTTTCTTGAATAGGAAAGGTTGAGAATATCGGAGAACGTTTTCTGCGTCAGGATTGCCGTGCGCACCCCTGTATCCAGAATGAACTTCAAGGGAAGAGCACCGTTGAGAACCACGGGAACTACAACAAGATTGTTATGGACCTCAATGGGAATTTCAACTCTTCTTCTGCCATCCGCCAGGGAGAATCCGAGTACCTGACTATGAACGGGAAAAGTAGAGGAGAAAAGAAAAACGCATAGCAAACACAGGCGCATAAATCGTGTCTCACGAATTATCTCAATATAGGACAAATTTGAGAGAGTAGGGGCCTTAGGCTTTCCGGGCCGTAAGTATAGAAACGATCTTTTCCGGGCTTTCTTCGACCTTCAATAAGCTGAAATAGCCCGCTTGTAGAAAACCCTCCTTAACCATTAAACGCATCTGGTCCAGGAGTGGATTAAAAAAGTAATTTGTGTTAAGCAGCACCACCGGTTGCGTGATCAGACCAAGTTGCTTCCACGTGAGAATTTCTGAAAGTTCTTCGAGCGTGCCCCATCCGCCGGGCAAGGCGACGAAAGCATCGGCGAGATCCGCCATCCGCTGTTTGCGTTGATGCATGCTTTCTACCACTTCGAGATCGGTGATTCCGCGATGACCTACTTCTTTTGCCATTAAGAACGCCGGGATAACCCCGGTGACGAGACCTCCGCTTTCCATTACGGCGTCGGCCACGATACCCATCAGGCCTATATTGCCGCCGCCATAAACGAGACGCATTGACGACTTTGCAAGAAGTGAACCGAGTTCTCTGGCGACCTGGGAATAGATTATATTGGATCCCTTCCCTGAGCCGCAGAAAACACAAACATTCATCCGCCGTTAAATCACTTTACATCAAAACTTGTTGTCATGCTTGTTCTTGCTAACCATTTTATTCGGAAACACCCACGGCGAAACAATGGCAAGGACGAACAGTGTGATAACAATGAAAAAAGGCCACCAGGCAGAAACATCCATATACTTGCGTTTTAGAGGGGGTAAAAATAGACTCTCTCCAAGTATTTTTATAGAAAGAATAAAAAAATGTTTTTAAGTTAAGACCTTTAAATACAGGCACTTAATTTTTACCTGAATCCATCATGAGGAAGTTTTTCATCTTTAGCCTGATAGGCATCGCGGTCATCGCCGCTATTGTTGCTTTCATCGGCTTCATGCAGCTGAAGAACACAAAATCGTTCAGTCCCGAAGAGTACGTTGTTTTTGAAAAAGACCAACTCAGAATCCGCGTATTTTACAACCGCCCCTCCAAAAAAGGACGGGAGATCTTCGGCGGCCTGGTTCCCTATGACCAGGTCTGGCGGACCGGCGCAAACGAGGCAACAACATTTGAGACCAACAAAGATTTGATCATTGAAGGACAAAGTTTGAAAGCCGGCAAGTATAGCCTGTGGACGATACCTCATGAAAACACATGGACCATAATTTTCAATACGGAACATGGACAGTGGGGCGTTAACTCCAAAGGAGAACCAAATCGCAACCCCACACTGGATGTGCTTAAAGTAGACGTACACGCCGTCCAGCAAGAGCAGGTTTTCGAACAGTTCACTATCGAATTTCAAGAAACCGGCGAAGATGCTGAAATGGTTCTGATGTGGGATCAGACTCTTGTCTCGATCCCTTTTACATACTGACAACCCTGGCCCTTACAATTGTCTTTCTGTTCTGTGGCAGCACAGCAGCGGAAGTTGCGCTTGCCAAACCCGAAACGCTTCCCTCAGTCGCACCTTTGGAGATAAGATAACTCACAATACTCTGGACCTGCTGGAATGACCTGTCATTGTGGTAACGTACCTTCAAGGACACTGTATCCCTCTCATACAGTTGACCTAATGTGTCAATATCGATGTACTTCCAATGAACGGTGTCGTAGACCATCTCAGTAAGGTCGGGATTTGACTGAACTGAGTCCTCCTGATAACCCTCGAATAACACTTCTACTTCAAATCTCAAATCAGGGTTACTTGTGACAAGCCTTGCCAGACGCTGTAGTTCCCTCTGGGAAGCTTCGATGTTGATGTCACTGGAATATTCGTGAAAAGTTATGCCACTAAGAACAAACTCATCGCCTGCGCTCACGGGCTTAAGCACGGCGCGGACCTTTTCTACTTGTGGTATAGGCTCGCGGGTCAGGTCTAACACCCGCGAGTAAAAAGTTTTATCTCCGTGCTCGGGATCTATCGATAGTTCATACCGCTCGCCCTCCATTGCATATAGCAGGAATGTACCATCACTGTTAGGCCTACCGTTGTAAATTCTTTCACCTGTGTTGGTATTTACCAGTGAGATATAGGCAGGAAGCGGTTGCCCGTCCTGATTCACAACCTTTCCGTCAACCTTCATCATTCCCTTTGGTCGCAGTTCCTGAGGAATAAGATATTCCACCAGCTCGTTCTTGCGAGCTCCGGGAGAGTCGCGTAACAAATAACGCCCCAGTCCTGTAACGCTGACATACTCATCGTCCTTCTCAGTGTTGACAAAATCCAGAGGCACGGGAGCAGACCATGTACCGTTACTGAGACGTGTCATATACAGATCCATCCCGCCTTTGCTGCCAGCAAGCTTGTCTGAGGAAAAGATCAGCGTTCGTGCATCTGCCATGATTCTCGGCGCCTGCGAATTTCCGCTATTGATATGTGCCGGTAACTCAACAGGATCGCCCCACATGCCGTTTGATTTCTTATCCACACGGAAAATCTTGCATGATTCGGCGCGATACTGGTCCATCTTATCGCAGCGCATAAAATACATCGTCTTGCCGTCCGGCGTCATGGAAGGGCAGGCCTCGTGAGCCCGTGAGTTTATAGGTGCACCGAGGTTCGCGGGATTAGCCCAAACGGTGCCCTTCCAATCGCTTGTCCAGATATCAAATCCGCCAACGCCTGGTGACTTAAGCGTACTGAAGAGTAAAGTCCCCCCATCCGCGGTGAGACCAAAGCCGCGCAAGAAGTTTAAGCGGGTGTTTATTGTCTTTGGTAGTACTTGGGGTTCCTCCCAATCATTGCTTTTCCTGAAGGTGAAAAAAGGGGTGAGCGCGTGGTCCTCAGCGTTATCTGATAAAAAAACCAGCGCATTAGCGTCCGCGCTGACGTAGGGGGCGTATATGTTTAGCGACGGATGATTGATGATGGTTGACATCTTCCTCACTTTAGCCTGAGCCCACCCGTCGCTAAAACTGCAAAGCGATAGAAACGCTGCACAAAGGGTCACAACTTTCTGTTTCCAATTCATTACTCTCGGGGTTATGCCATACATTTACTTCATGACCCGAGCGGTTAATACGGGCAGTTAATCAGTTGTAATCCGTCCGCGCACAGCTCGACCATTCCAAAAATAACTATAATTTAAACAGCATTTACGGTTAAATATTTTTCAATCGGGTAAATGCTTTTGTCCATTGGGTCGTAAATTCGCATTCTTAACTACAGCCAGATGATCCAGGTGATCCCATCCATAGCGATCCGAAAAGGTAACGTGGTGAAAATGCGTAAAGGGGACAAGGCGAGCGAAAAAGCCTATGATGAAAATCCACTTGACCTGGCTAAACGTTTCCAGGACCATGGTATCGAGGTGGTGCACCTCGTGGATCTGGACGGCGCCGAGAAAGGAAGTCCTGCCAACTGGCACGTGCTCGAGGCGATTGCCGGCCATACCGACCTGAAAGTTGACTTCACAGGCGGCATTTCAACAGACGGCGACATCAGTAAAGCCTACGAATATGGGGCAGCTTATATTACAGCAGCCAGTATTGCTGTGACAGATCCCGAGCTATTTGCCTCCTGGATTATCTCGTACGGTCGCGAAAAAATGACGCTCGGCGCTGATGTCATCAGCAAGGATTCAAAGGAGCTACTGTTCCGCGGCTGGCAACGCACAGCGAATCTGTCGCTGTTTGAGCACCTTGAATATTTCTATAACCGGGGCCTGAAGTATGTGAAGTCAACGGATGTGTCTCGCGACGGGGTGCTTGAAGGGCCTGCGTTTGATTTTTATCAGGAGATCATAGAAGCGTTCCCTGAGTTGTGCGTCCTGGCCAGCGGAGGTGTGCGTGGTATTGACGACATCAAGCGACTCAATGACATGGGCATCTTCGCCGTCATCTTTGGAAAAGCATATTACGAGGGCGTGCTGGATCTGAAGGATCTTGAACGTTTCCTCGTGAACGCATAACAATCTAAAGCTAAGGCTAGGATAGGCCATCCGTTAGTTTATCGGCACATCAAAAGTGATTTCCACATCTGTGTCTCCTCCACCCGGACATTCACCGGTTTTAATTCCGGCCTGATGCCGCAACGAAAGCGTAACTTGGCCATCGCCAGCTGCGCCCACCTGCCATGTAGTTAACAAACCGATAGGCAACCCATTCTGATCCTCATCTTCATAACTGATCGCGATGTCGCCTGAGACATTAAAACAAAATAAATGATCGTCAGCTTCGTCAGCCACCTCGCTCGTGATGTCGAGCGGAGGATTCACTGTTTCGTTCGATAACTCTATCGCAGCCGAATATGTGGTTCCCGCCTTCAGGGAACTGCTTACGGTGATCAATGGCGCAATGCTACCCTGCTCACCGTCTGCATCAAAGAATTTCAACGTTACAGGCATTCCGTTTCCATCGGGGACGAGAGTGACTTCTACGGTAGTAATAACCTCCTCCTCATTAACCGGCTCGGGATCGTCTTTATCACAGGACTCAAGAAAAAGCGTTCCCATTGCCAGCATTACGATGAACAGCGTATGACGCAAGAGTGTAAACCACCGGAAACTTCGAATCATAAAAGTCAATGCGATAAAAAGTTATAGGATAACCGAAGTATAAAATTCGAGCCGATGTCGTCGGCGTAATACCGTAGCCGGTTCATGTAGTTCCGGTAACGCTTGTTCAACAAGTTTTCCCCGGACAATGAAATACCGAGCGAATGCTTGTTGATAGGAAGCTTAATACCAGCTCGCGCATTTAATAATGTGTATCCCTCAGGCGCGGCGGCGAAATCAAAGATCTTATCTGGCACTTCGGTCCCTATCTCGTCCGGGCTTATTACCACCGGCGCGCGATTTTGCTGAAAAGTAGACGGGACGCTTACACCAATGTAAAGGTCGCGTACTCTACCTGATGTAGGTATGGACACTGTGAGCCCGCTCTCCCACTGAGCCGGAGGAATATAAATGAGGACGTCATCGTACTTTTCGTCGTTCGCGTGAATGTAGGAGAACTTGCTGTTGAATGTCAACCGCTCGTTTATGTTCCACTTTATCGCCGCATCAGCTCCCATGAGAACGGCATCCGTTTGTTCATATTCAAAGACCGGGAAGTATCCGCGAACCGTTAACCGAGTACCCGTGGGCCGGATATAAACATAGTCTTTAATATCATTGTAGTAGACGGAAAGGTCCGCCGAAAAAGCTTTGTCTGTGTATTGTAACGTCGATATCCACTTCTTTGAATATTCTTTTTTGATCATTGACTGCTCAGTATATACGGTGCCTCCGCTCCGCATCAAACCCTCTTCGATGGAGGCAGTACCATGATGTAATCCTTCGCTGTAGAGCTCGCTCACATGCGGTGGACGTGATGAGATACCCAGGTTGGAGAGCAGACGCAATTTGGGGTTAAACAACACCGTTGCGCCTAACGTACCAGAAAGGTAGCTGAAACCAAACCGAGGCTTCACGAGTACCTGGTTATTCATAAAGGTGAACACCTGAAGATGCTGGTAATCGTAGCGCGCACCAGCCTCGAGGATCCACTTGTGGTTCTTCCATTTTTCAAGAACAAATATTCCGCCCGAGAGTTGCTGAAAATCCGGTAATAATGGAACGACACCAGTTTCGTCGGTATCGTTGGTGTTTTGTTTGAAGGTCCCGTTAACTCCAACGCTTCCGCTATGCGCATCGTGCTCGTGATCGAGAGACACGTCCAAAACGTGGCTCAGAAGATTCAGCGAAAGCGATGGCCGTGCGTTGCGTCCCGATCTTCTGATGTCAAATTCCTCCCGCTGATCGTATTGTCCTCCATAGAGCACAGTAATTTTTCCAAAGTCCTTTACCTGCTGATAGGCGCTGATCTTGAGCAAATGATGATTGATGTTCTGTTTGGGATGATTGACAGCATATGAAAAATCGCGAACATACCACGGGGTGCCAGTGTCGATGGATTGCTGCAGATCATCCAGGTTACCAGTATGCGCGGCACGCAGGATGCCCAGTTCGGTGTTGAAGCTGCTCAGATACACCTCCATTCCTCTGCCTTCATCCTTGAAACCAATTGCACCCGAGAAGTTAAGTTCTTTGACGCCGGTGTTTGAAAGATTGTATGCCGGCGCATGGTAATCGCCTCCTTTCTTGACTGAACTCTGTAGACGCCAGCTCCATTTCGAGTGCTGGGCCAAGCTTCCCTCAACGAGACCTGAGAAGACCCCCATGCGGTTATTGGACATGAGGCCGATGTTTAATTCGCCTCCTATTTTTTCCGTTTGATGCAGTGGCGGTGGATTTATAATAATAACACCTCCCATGGCAGCAGAACCATACCGCACCGTCTCCGCTCCCTTCAATACCTGTATTTGCGATGCAATGAAAGGATCGACTTCCGGCGCATGCTCTACGCCCCACTGTTGCCCCTCCTGCCGGATGCCGTTGTTGAGAATCAATATCCGTTGGCTATGAAGCCCGTCAATTACAGGTTTGAAAATCGAAGGACCCGTCTGAAGCGCATTCACGCCGGGAATTTCCTTTAGACTTTCACCTAACGGCTTACCGTGCAGCGCTTCAAGATCAGCCCCTTCCAGATATCCGACCGCCTGTGAAGAGCTGGGGTTAGCCTCTTCCTCAATCAAAACATCCTGGAGAACAGTGCTTACCGGCTGCAACGTAATGGTTATGGGAGACGACGCAGGAA